>CAJDVA010000001.1_pt1 | contig 53146 bp, 40 predicted proteins | sample 7391241 | NCBI WGS metagenome assembly CAJDVA01 (sample SAMEA7055678, study PRJEB34461) | soil metagenome | biome: terrestrial ecosystem; feature: Peninsula; material: soil | place: Antarctica | collected 2016
TTCGGCCTGCGTATCCCGGCGGACAAGCTCATGCATGTCGACGCGTCGGCGGACGTCCTTGGCGCGAACTATCCGGCGTGCGTCGCGATCCACGCCGATACGCGAGCGTTTTTGACGGCAGTTCTGGCCGGACTGGCAATGTCACCGGAGCGCCCGCAAGGTTTCAGCGCCGACGAACTCGCACAGTGGCGCGAACGGGCACGCGCGGAGGGATTGCACGACGTTGACGAGCCGAGGATCCACGGTACCCGCTCCGGCAAGCCGGCGGAATTCTTCGCCGCGCTGCGCCGTGTCATGCCTCGGATTTCCTGCCTCGTCACGGATTCCGGGCTGCATCAGGAACTTGCACGTCGCCACTTCCGCGTATTGCACCCGCGCGGCCTTATCACGCCAACGAATCTGCAATCCATGGGCTTTGGGATTGGCGCCGCCATTGGGGCCTGCCTCGCGGATCCGCATCGACCGGTGGTAGCGCTCATCGGCGACGGCGGTCTCATGATGTCCGGACTGGAACTGCTGACCGCTGTGCGTGAACGCATCCGCTTGACGGCCATTGTGTTCGTGGATGGCGCCTACGGCATGATCCGTGCCCAGCAACTCGAGGCGACCGGCCACGCGTTTGCAACCGAATTCGCCGAGCCCGATCTTGGCGCGCTTGCTACCGCGATCGGCGCCTCGCACATGCGCTTGGCGGGCGACCCGGACGCCGTATTGCGTGCGGCGCTCGAAGCGCCGGGTGTCACTCTCGTCGAGGTGCGCCTTGGCGATTCGCTGCCGATGCACTGGATGCAGGCGAAGGCAATCGCCAGACACGCGCTCGGCGCACGCGCAAGGGCATGGTTGCGACGGACTCTGTATCGCGGTTAGGGAAATCCCGAACAAACCGGGTCGACGCATGCGGTCGCATCGCGCTTCGGTGGCTCCAGCAAGCTGGAAAGTCGGTGGTGTGGTTGTGGGTGGAACGACGCTATGGTTGAGCCTGGGACGTGCCCTTCAGAGGACGTACGGGCGAGCTGTACCAATCCGTGACCAGGTCGTTCTTGAACAGGATCCACGATGGCCCGTACTCCCATCGATTGGCGTTGATGATCAACGGAGTTCCCTCGAGTGTGCGCACCGCGGACGCGGTCATGCCGCGCGCCAGCAGTGGAATGGCGCGATTACGCGCGCTCAAGCCATCGTCGTAGGCCGCGGGTGCCGGTACCGGTACCGTTGGCACGGTGTCTTCTGCCGGCGTGGAGGCAGGGCTGGACGGTGGTGTGGCGCTCCATAAAATCCATAGTGCCGCGGAAACGGCCAGGAGTACCGAGAGCCGACGCAAGCCGCGCGGCGGTCGATCGCAAGCTTCGTGATGGATCGGTCGATCAGGGTTGACGCGCGCCTGGCGCTCACGCCTGGCACCCGGTAGTCGCCCGTGTTGGCGCTGAAACTCCATGGCCGCGCCGTACAGTGCCGTAAGTTGCTGCAGTCGCTCGATGGCGATCTTGTCCGTTGATGCGTGGCCGCGTCGGTCCGGGTGCAGCACCAGCACCCGACGACGATACGCACGCTTGAATTCGGCCAGTTCGCAATCCGGGTTCAACCCCAGGATCTTGTACAAATCAATGAAATCGGTGTCGCGAGCCATACTTCTCTCCCTGACGCGCGGTGAGTGGGATGCTGGCGCGTGACCCGCGACGACATCGATGCCCGAAGTGCGCGAGATAATGCCTAGACGCACTGGTTGGTGGGGTTCAGCTCTGTTTCCAGTCGGCCACAGGCCAGCTACGGAAGTCGCCGACATCGGCATCGCGGGTCGGAGCGATTCGTGCGAGACGTGCTGCCAGGCTGGAACGTGACAGGCCGTCGCGGCGCGGCAGTCGCTCGAGTGTCGAAAGCACGCCACCGAGACCCGTCAGATAGGTCTTTTTGACCAGGTTCTTGAGACCCCGCATGCCGTGGTCCGGCGGACAAACATCCCTGACGTAGCCATGCCAGTTCGAGGCGTCATATATATTCTGACCGATGGATATCGATGGCGACAGCGCGCGCGCCGTATGCCACCACCGCGACGGTATGAAAACCATGTCGCCCGGATGCAGTACTGTCCGGTACGGCGTGGCCTTGGGGAACAGCGGAAAACGCGCGAGATCCACGTGCCGGACGTCCGGAAGCCGGGACTGGTTTGGCACGTCCGCTTTCGGATACAGATAGCTGGAATCCTCCGGCGCGTACAGGATGAATTCCTTGTCGCCATGGATCTCGGTGACGGTCGCATGCGCGTTTTCGCCGTCGTAGTGCAGGGTGGGAAAACGGCCGCCAGTGCCACCGATCAACAGTTTCAGATAGCCGTCCGGACGTCTCCATGGGCGCAGCATCAATGGGCTGGCGAGTCGCCGTGGGAACGCATAGGGGTTCGGCGGATCGAGGTCGGGTAGCAGCTCCGGCAGGTGCGGGCCGATGAACAGGCGGTACATGTAGGGACCGGGTGCATCCTCGCGCGAGGCCAGCACGGCATCGATGAAAGCGTTGAACGTCATCTTTTCGGCATAGGTGATGTTGACCCGCTTCGGACCGAACTGCTCTTTGAAGAACTCCGGTGTCCACTTGTGCATCGCGGGGACGGCCTGCCCGGCACCTTCCACGACCACGGGCAGGTTCCGTTTGACGTACTCGTGCACGAACGCGGGATACGACAGTTCGGTTGCATGGCGCCGGGTGACCGGGATGCGTCCGCCTGCTGCAGTTGTGCCTGGAGGGGTTGTTTGGGCGTTGATGGCTGGAGTCCTCGGGGCTTGTTCAAAGTTTCCGGATGGCTCGCGTTGAATCGTGGTTGTAGTGTATGGCAGCGGGATATCGAGTGGACTCTCATGGCCTCGTCATGGGTGGAATCGTTGCGGGCAGGGCGTTGCTACGGCGCCATGTTCAGCCCGGTCGTCGATTGCCAGGCGCTGACCGCCAGCTCGGTTGGCGCTGCGGCGCTGGTGTGTTGCAGGCAGACCCCGAAATAACATTCCACGTCATATTGCGCGAAGAACGGTGTGTGGCAATCGCGTTCGTAGCTCTGCCATCGATCCACGATGATGTAGCTGAGGGCCTGCATAGTGGATATGAAGTTCGAAATAGACACAACGTGGTATGGCGCGAACGAGAAGTCCATGTTTTGAATAGTGAAGAAGTCCAGGGTCGGGTGCATCGGCCATGGTGGCGGTGTATGCGCGAGGCTCGAACATGATCAATGGCACGCCGACCCCAAACCTTTTCATCGTGGGAGCGCCCAAATGTGGCACCACGTCGATGTACCAATATCTGCGTCAACACCCGCAGATATTTTTCCCTTTTGACGAAGAGGACGGGCGGGCCAAGGAGCCCCATTATTTCTGCCAAGAACTCGAAATCGGCGCAAGAGATTCGATCAAGGATGAAAGCGAATACCTTGCGTTGTATCGCGGCAGCGAGTACGCCAAATGGCGTGGCGATGCCTCGGTCCTGTATCTGTTCAGTGAGCAAGCAGCGGCCAGGATCAGACAGTTCTGCCCCGAAGCGCGCATTTTGATCATGTTGCGTCCGCCGGTCGGGCAGATGCGTTCACGCCACGCGCATTGCCTTCGTCATGGTGGAGCCCGGGAGGATATCGCTGATTTTTACGAAGCGATTGAGGCCGGTGGCGACCGCCGGAACGGAAGACGGATTCCACCACATACTTCCTTGCCGAAGTGTCTCGATTATTTTTCCGTCGCTCGCTTCGCGCCGCAGGTGGAGCGCTATTTTGACATCTTTGGGCGTGAGGCGGTGAAGGTGGTTTTGCTCGAAGACATGGTTGCCGCGCCCGAAAGAACTTATCGCGAGGTGCTTGAATTTCTGGGAGTGGACGATTCGTTTGTCCCGGAGTTTCGCGTCTACAACGAAGCGCCCGCGCACTCCGTTCTGGAGCGCGCGGTATTCCGCGTTTACCACAACCCCGCAGTCAAGCGCGCGGTGCAAGCTGTGGCGCCCTATCGGAGAAGGCACCGGATCTTGACCAGGATCCGAGCCTTGGCGCGGGGTAAGCCTCCCCGCGACGATCAGTTGCGCCAACGCTGCCGTCCAGATGTCGAATGGCTGTCCCGCCTGATTGAGCGTGATCTGTCTCACTGGCTGTGACGAGACACTCTGTCGGGGACCGGCGATCAAGCACCTGCGTGCTCTTGGCGGTGGGCCATCCATGGCTGGCCCGGACACCTCGAAGTCTTTTGACGTGCTCTACACCTTCCATTTTTCGCGACTGAAGCGCTGGCTGTTGCTCAAGAGCTACCGTGCCGGCGTATCGCAGCAACCACGACCCGCCGCGCAATACCCGGTGCTCTCAATCGCCGAGGTGCAGGTAGAAGCCGGTGTAGCCGTCCACCCAGTATTGATGGGCGAACGGGATGACGCAGTTCTTTTCGGGGTTCTCCCAGCGGTCGACGACCCGATACCCCTGGCGGGCCAGGCCGCCCAGGAAATCCGCTTCCGATTCGATGCGGTAAACCGAAAATGAAGCTCCCGAGCCACTCAACGTGTAATAGGTTCGGGATGCAGTGAGTGGCATCTGATTGACGATCAGATGGTGCGGCGGGCGTTTCAGCTTGACCAGCATATCGGCGAGAGATGGCCGGATGTATTGCAGCGAGCCGGACGCCAGCAAGATGTCGCAACCCGACCCGTCCGCGAACTGCGTGGCGAATCGAAGCCTGCCATGGTGGTCATGTTCCTTCGCCCACTCACGTCCTTCCGCCATGACGGCAGGCAAGTCGTGCACCAGCCAGTCCAGCGATGGCGGATAGTCGACGTAGCGGTCGTAGGCATAGTAGGCGACACCGATATGGCCCCCGACATCGAACACCCGGTCGCACCGTGCAGCGAACAGTTTGGCCAGCCAGAACATCTCCGGATAGTCGCTCGGAAATATCCGGTCAACCAGGTGGTGACACAGATTGGCCGAGGCCAGGTTGTCCCAGCCTGTCGCGGTTCCGATCGGCACACTGGCCAGGGCTGCGTCGAAGCTGTCATAGATGCCGCGAAATACCCTGCGCCGCGTATTGCGCGAGAATTGCCGCTCGTAGATGGCCGCTCCCAGATGGCGCATGCCGGGGACTTCGAGCCCCCGCAAGACTGTCTCGCGCGCATGTTTCCAGAGCCCCATGCAAGCCTCCTGCGGAGCCTGGGCCTGGTATAGGCCATTGACGTGCCCGCACATGAATTCTAGCGCTCCGAACATTGGATTGGCCCGGCGCTTCCGTTCCACGGCCCTCATCCAATCGGCTGCCTATCGCTTGTTTGCCGCATCGGCAAGGCGCAAGCTTTATGTCGTCCCGTGCATATCCTTGCGACAGGTGAGGGGTAGTCGTGGTTAATCGGCGGGCACCCATCGAGGTTGACTGGAACGCCGTCGAACCGTGGTGTATCCGGACCACGCGACATCGACGCGGCGGGAGTCTGCCGCTGAGGCCGGACTGGTCGAAGGCGTCCGGGCCGGGCCGTGAAACAGCCGGGCAGTTCTATAAGGTCAGCCATGAGGCTGCCGCCACGACCTTTCGGTTGACCGTGACCCGCGTGGAAGGAAGCGTTGGCAAGCCTCGCGCTCGTTCGCCAACCGTTGATTTGTCGGGCGGCGCTGCGACTGGTTCAGCAAGGCGCGCGACAGTATACGCAGCGGCTGACTGGTCACGCCACGTGCCCAGCAACACCTCCCTCCTGTATCGGCATGATCCGTTGCTGGCCCCGTGTCCGACACCGGTCTCTTCGCGGCGGTTGGGCACACGAGCCCCGCCGATCGTCGCCGCACATCGTCGATCTCCACCCAGGAGGGATTCCGTATGCGTGCTTGTCACAAGTGCTTTGCCGCGAGGTATCGGGCGACCAGGGTTGGGCTACTGGTCATGGTGATCCTTGGCCCAAATGCAGTCGCTGCGACGGGTGCGCAGACTCCCACGCTGGGGACGCATACACTGCTTGTGCAAACGGAGGGGACAGGGGCCAGTCCGGCCGTCAGCTTGCCGATCACAACCCAGGCCAACGGCAGTTCGTTGCTGGCTCTTGTCAGCAGTTATGCAAGCAATTCGGACGGTCCAGCCGACCGCTATGCGAACAGGTGGACGCAGATCGGTCGCGCCGTGGTTTACCGGGGTTATGAAGGCAGGTTCGATGCCAGGGCTTACGTGGCAATGTCTGCTAAAGGTGGGCCCGGGCACACGGTAAGTGTGGTCAAGCGCGGCAGGGCCGCGGGAGAAATTTCCGTGCCATTCATTGAGATCAGGGGGGCCAACAAACTGCAGGATGTCGCCCAAAATTACCGTGCCCCCAGCTTGGCAGAACGGGTGATCAACAAGCTCAGGCGTGTCTGGCGGAGGCTGACCGGGGTATCGATTGGCTCAAGTGCGGTGCGAACCAGCGGCGCGGTCACCACGACGGGGCCGGCGACCTTGGTGGCGGTGTGGTGGGGTGACGGCAGGATCCTCAGGATGACTGCCGTGCCTGACAACGGCTTCAAGGTGATCGATAGCCTTCTCGAGCTGCCACCGAATAGCGGGGTGCAGTGTGCGGTGGCGTTCAAACAGGTTGCTGCTGCGGGAACCTATGACGTCAGTTGGTCCGGGACGCCAGCGCAAGGCGCCATCTTGTGGCTGTTCGCGTTTCAGCAAGGAGCCAGGTGATCCCCCGGTTGGTGGTGGGTACATACCCGGCTGGGTTATCCGTCGTGGTGGCGCGCCAACGCCAGGACGCTGGCGAACAATTGGCAGGATTTTCCGGGATTCAACTGCCTTGGCGCGGGACTCAGGTTGGCATTAACACGAGCTCGGGGTTGGCGTATAAGTGTCGTAGGCTGCGGGTGCAAGGAGCGATTCCATGCTTGGCCAGTTCATTTCCGCGGAAAGGTATGCGTCCCTTCTGGTTGACGGACGCAAGCACTCAGCGCCGTTGCTTGAATTCGATGCCGGCACCGTCGATAACTACAATCGTGCGCCGTTCCTGATCTCGCATCGATTGGCCGATCATCCAGACTTCTCGCTCGAGCGGCTGCTTGGATTGTGTCGGCTCCTGCCGTCGAGGCGGATTCTTTTTCGTGTCGCTGACATTCCCGGTGACGCGGAGTTGGATACATCCTATGACCGCTACAAGCTGGGGCTGACGCTGAGTGACGTGATCGATCATTTTGAGGATCGTCACGCTTACATCTGCATCAACAATCCGGAACTGGACCCCGACTACCGCCCGATCATCGAGGGTTTGCTTGCCGAAATCGCGGCGCAGGTCGATCCGCTGGATCCGGTAATGACCTGGTATTCGACCTATGTCTTCATTTCCGCGCGTGATGCGACGACGCCGTATCACATGGACCGGGAGATGAATTTTCTGTTGCAGATCCGCGGTGCCAAGACGGTGCATCTATGGGATCCCGCGGACAGCGAAGTCATGACCGATGCGCAAAAGGATCTCCTGCTCGCCTACGTGGGTGGCCGGCCGCCGTACAAGCCTTCGATCGAGTCGAAGGCCTCGGTATTCGAGCTGCGGCCAGGGCTCGGCGTGCACCATCCCTTCATTGCGCCGCATCGGGTACATACCGGGTCCGAGTTGTCCATTTCGCTGGCGATCACCTTCAGAACGCGGCGTTCAGACACCTGGACTGACGCACACGCGTTCAATGCACGCATGCGGCGGCTCGGGCTGAGGCCTGGTCCGGTTGGGCGCGCCGCATGGGCGGATCACGCAAAGGCGACAGCGACGCAGGCGTGGCGTTACACCCGGCGCATGTTGTCAAGCTAAGGACTAGACCAGTCATCCGGTGCGCCTGCCCGAATGGGCTGTCGATGTAGTAGCCTGTTCAGGCGTTCCCGGGGCCTGTCGGTGCTGTATTTTGGTACGCCGTCGGGTGCCGCGCTTGGCGGCTCGTGCGGTGGCCGGGGCGGATGCATGAACTTGAAACGGTGATCTGGATGTGGGGTTGCGGTGCGATTGACTGAACCACCCAGCGGCAAGCTGGACGCGGACTCGGAAGTTGTGCTGGCGGCGTAGAGGAGAGCAGGACGCGTGAGCACCAATGTTGCTGACTTCGTCAATGTCGATTGGTCGACGTTCGATCCGTGGAGCATCCGCTCGGTTCGACATCGCTTGGTGGAACACCCGTTGCTGCAGCTGGATGCACTGGTCGACCTGGGCAAGCGACTCGAAGCCAAGGGCTGCGTGCGCACCCACAGTAGCGGCGCGGGGCCAGGCACCCCGTTCAACAGCGCGCCGCGGCTGCATCCCAACCGGATGTCCGCTGTCGATACGCTGCGGGGTATCCGTGACGCCAAGGCGTGGATGTCGCTATTGAACGTGCAGGCTGACCCGATCTATCGCACACTCGTCGGCGAGGTGCTGAACAGGTTGAAGCCGGGGATTGATCGACTCGATCCGGGCATGTGCTATCGCGGTGGGTGGATCTTCATTACTTCACCGAACACGGTAACACCGTTCCATTTCGACAAGGAGCACAACTTCATCCTGCAGGTGAGCGGACACAAGACCCTGTATGTGTGGGATCACCGGGACACCGTGGCCGCCAGTGAGCAGGCGCGAGGTCGTTTCCATGCGCGTCATGATCGTGACTTGCTGAACTGGGATGAAGCCTTGCGTGAGCGCGCCCAGGTGTTTCATCTGGAGCCCGGCGCAGGTGTCTACATGCCATCGACCAGCCCGCATATGGTCGAGAACAGTGACGAACCCTCGGTCACCATCAGTTTTACCTACTACACCGACGCTACGCGGAGGAACAGTCTGTTGCATCGGGCCCATGAGCGGATGCGCGGGTGGGGTTTCGAACCACCCACCGTAGGCACCAACGCGATACTTGACGCCTGCCTCCATGCAGCGTTCAGGACGGCGGTCGGTACCCGCGAATGGATCCGGCACCGCGCGGGCAAACCGTCACGTTCGGATGGCGCTGCGTACGCCTTCAGCGGCGTGCATTGAGCACAAGGACAACTCATCTTGCGGGAGTGGGCGCGGGGATACCTCCATGACATTTCCTACCTTCGATCGGTCCGATCTGGCGACTTCAGGCACTTCGCTGCTTGAGGTGCTGGTGCGTGCGCCAGCGATTGCTGGTGTGGCCGCGCAGCAGCATTTTTCCTGCCCCATGGATTCATCGGTGATGGCAGCTGTCGAAGCCCGCGCTGCACGGCTCAACGTTGCCCCGGCAACCATGCGACGGCTGGCATTAGTGTTGATGGAGTCCCGCCTGACCGGGCAGTCGTGCGTCGCCGCGCCCTCAGCGGAAGGCATCCAGCACTACACCCTTCCGGCCAGTGGTGAACTTGACAGCTGGCTGGCGCAATGGGCTATGCCTGTGCCGCCGGCGTTGGCTGACGCGGTCGACGTCATGCCATCGCTTGACGCAGTGAGCCATGCGTGGGCGGACGATGCTGAAGCTGCTGGCGTGCCGCTGTTGTGGTCGGTCCAGGGTGTCGCACTGCATGCGACCTTCCGAACCTCGGTGTTCGATACGGCAACGGTGGCGCTGCTGGCGGCGGGATTGATCGAGGTGTTGCACGAGCTGGGCCGCGCTCTGCGTGTGGAAGAGGTTTCGCCGCTGGGCCGGGCCGAGCGGGAACGCATCGTGTTGGAGTGGAATGCCACCGCTGTGCTGCGGCGTGCGCAGGATACCGTGCACGGGCTGTTTGCTGCCCGGGCACTTGAGCATCCGACCGCTGTCGCCGTCGCCTGGGATGGTGGCGAGATTTCCTATGACGAATTGGACGCGCGTGCGAATCGGGTGGCTGCCGGCCTACTGGCGGCTGGAGTCACGACGGGTGCGCTGGTCGCTTTGCTGCTTGAGCGCTCCCCCGAGGCGATCATCGCCTTGTTGGGCATCTTGAAGGCTGGCGCGGTCTATCTGCCGCTGGATCCAGCGCATCCGCCGGAACGCCTCGCGTTTACCGTCAACGATGCGCAGGCACACGTGGTCGTTGTGCATGGCGCGGCACCCGACCTGCGGGGGGCCAGGGTACAGGTGTTGTCTGTGGCGCAGCTGGAGCGCGCGCAACCAACCACCTTGCCCATATTGGATGGCGGCGCGCTGGCTTATGTGATGTACACCTCCGGTTCCACTGGAACGCCGAAGGGTGTCGAGGTCTATCACCGCGCGATCATCCGTCTGGTATGCGGGGTGAAGTACGTCGAATTTGGCGCGAAGCCATGCGTGTTGCATGCTGCAGCACTGAGCTTCGATGCATCGACGTTCGAGATATGGGGTGCCCTGCTCAACGGCGGCACCTGCGTGATTCATGGTGAGCGCATTCCCAGCGGCGCGGGCCTGGCGGCAACCATTGAACGCCATGGTGTGCGTATCGCGTGGCTGACGGCTGCGCTGTTCAATGCCGTCGTGGATGACGACGCGCGCGAACTGCGCGGCCTTGAGCAGTTGCTGATTGGTGGCGAGGCGTTGTCAGTTGCGCACGTGCGCAAGGCCTGTGCGGCGCTGCCGGATATCGTCATCATCAATGGCTACGGCCCCACCGAATGCACCACCTTTGCCGCAACCTTTCGCGTGCCGCGCGACCTGGTCGCTGACGCACGATCCATCCCGATTGGCCGTCCGATTGCCGACACCACGCTGCAGGTGTTGAACGCACGCGGTGAACGCGTGCCAGTGGGTGTGGTCGGCGAGTTGTACATCGGTGGGGCCGGGGTGGCGCGCGGTTACCTCGGTCGCCCGGAGTTGACCGCTGAGCGTTTTGTACTTGATCCAACTGGTGCGACACGCGACCGTTTTTACCGCACTGGTGATCTGGTGCGCTGGTTGCCTGAAGGCGTCATCGAGTTCATCGGCCGTGCGGATGGCCAAGTGAAAATTCGTGGCTACCGGATCGAGGTTGGCGAGATCGAGGCAGCGTTGCAACGCCTGCCCGGCGTGCGTGCCTGTGCGGTGGTGGCGCGTGAAGATCGGCCGGGGCAGAAACGTCTGGTTGCCTATTACGTCGCTGCCGATGAGGCGGTCACAGCCCAGCAACTGCACGTGCACCTCACGCGCAACCTGCCGAGCTTCATGGTGCCGGCAGTGTATCTACGGCTGGATGCACTGCCGGTCACGTCCAACGGCAAGCTCGATCGGCGTGCGTTGCCGGCACCGGACCATCGCCGTCCGGAATTGGCCGGCGCGTGCGTACCGGCGATCGGTGCCGTTGAGCAGCAAGTGTGTCAGCTGTTTGCCGATCTGGTCGGGCTGGATCAGGTTGGGCGCCACGACAATTTCTTCGACCTTGGTGGCAACTCGTTGCTGGCGGTGCGCGCGGTGGCACGCATGTGCGAGGGCGTTGCTGGGGCCGGTGCTGTGCCGGTGACGATCACACATTTCTTCAGTGAGCCGACGCCGGCGGGCCTGGCGGCGATCATTGAGGGGCGGGCGGAGGACATCATTTCCGTCGCGCGGATGGCGCTCGGCCATCGCGGTGCCGATGACGAGCCGATTGCCATCGTCGCCATGGCGGCGCGGTTCCCGGGTGCAGATGACGTTGAGGCGTTCTGGCGCAATCTGTGCGCGGGCGAGGAATCGATCACGTTTTTCGGCGCCGACGAACTTGATCCGGGTATTCCACGCGAGGAGCGTGACGACCCCGCCTATGTGCCGGCGCGCGGGGTGATCGACGGCGTCGAGCTATTCGATGCCGCGTTTTTCGGCATTCCGCCGCGCGAGGCGGAGTTGATGGATCCGCAGCAGAGGATTTTTCTGGAGCTGTGTTGGGAATGCCTTGAACGCGGTGGCCAGGTGCCGGATGCGCATGACGCGCCGGTTGGCGTGTTTGCCGGCATGCACAATGCCACCTACTTTCAGCACCATCTTGCGCAGCGACCGGATCTGATCGACAAGCTTGGCGCGTTCCAGGTGATGTTGGCCAACGAGAAGGATTTCATCGCGACCCGCGTCGCACATCGACTGAACTTGACCGGTCCGGCAATCAGCATGAACACCGCGTGTTCCACTTCGCTGGTGGCGATCTGCCAGGCGGTCGATGCGTTGCGTGCTGGGCACTGCACGATGGCCCTGGCCGGTGGCGCGTCGATTACCTGCCCGCCGCGCAGTGGTTACCTCGCGCAGGAAGGCACCATGATGTCGCCGGACGGGCACACGCGCAGCTTCGATGCCCAGGCTGGCGGCACCGTGTTCAGCGATGGCGCGGGAGTCGTGCTGCTCAAGCGTTTGTCCGACGCGCTCGCTGACGGCAATCCGGTTTATGCGCTGGTCCGTGGTGGTGCGGTCAACAACGACGGTGGCAGCAAGGCCAGTTTCATGGCCCCGAGTAGTGCCGGGCAGGCGGCGGTGGTCGTGATGGCGCAGGCCGATGCGGGCGTCGATGCGCGCAGCATCTCGTATGTGGAGGCACACGGCACGGCCACGCCAATCGGCGACCCGATCGAGCTGGAGGGTCTCACCAGCGCTTTCCGTCGCAGCACCGCCGACGACGGCTTTTGCCGCATAGGCTCGGTCAAGAGCAATGTCGGACACATGGTGATTGCCGCCGGTGTGGCTGGCGTGATCAAGACCGCGTTCGCATTGCAGGAGCGCAAAATTCCGCCCACGCTGCATTACCACTTACCCAACCCGTCGATTGATTTCACCCATTCGCCGTTCGTGGTCAACGCGCAGTTGAGCGAGTGGCATGCCGACGGTGGCCCGCTGCGTGCTGGAGTCAGTTCGTTTGGCGTAGGCGGCACTAATGCACACGTGATACTCGAGGAGGCACCGGCTCGGCCGGCGTCCGATGCGGCGGTCGGGCCACAGTTGTTGCAGCTGTCGGCACGCACGCCCGAGGCGCTGGCGTTGACGGCCACGCACCTCGCCACGCATTTGCGTGAACAACCCGAGCTGAACATGGCTGATGTGGCGTGGACCTTGGGCGTTGGCCGCAAGGCGTTTGCGCATCGCCTGGCGCTGGTCGCCACTGATGCGGGCAGCGCGGTCGCACAACTCGACGCTGCGGACATGGCGAGGACGGCGGCGCGCAGCTTGCCAGTGCGGGCCGGCGATGTGGTGTTTCTGTTTCCCGGCCAGGGTGCGCAATACGCCGGCATGGGACGTGAGCTGCATGCCAGCGAGCCGGCGTTCCACGACGCGCTCGATGAGTGCGCCGAGTTGCTGCGTGAGGAGCTGGGTTTCGATCTGCGCGAGCGCATGTTTGGCAACGATGCCGAGGCCTTGTTGCCGACAGCGGTGATGCAGCCGGCGACCTTCGCGATCGAGTATGCGCTGGCCCGGCTGTGGCTGAGCCTGGGTATCGCGCCAGCGGCGATGATCGGCCACAGCATTGGCGAGTTCGTTGCGGCGACATTGGCGGGCGTGTTCGAATTACGTGACGCGCTGCATCTGGTGGCGCGTCGCGGTGCGCTGATGCAGGGCCAGCCAGGCGGTGCCATGTTGTCGGTGCGTTTGCCATGGGCGGCGTTGCAGGCACGACTTCCCGCTGACTTGTCACTGGCCGTGGAGAACGCGCCCTCGGCCTGTGTCGTGGCCGGAACGCAGGCGGCCATCGCCGCGTTCCAGGCTGTGCTCGACGCCGACCACGTAGCCTGTCGTCCGCTCAAGACCTCGCATGCGTTTCACTCGGCGCTGATGGATCCGGTCGTTGCGCCGTTTCGTGCGGAGGTGGCAGCGGTAATGCGTCACGCGCCACAGCTGCCGGTGGTATCCACCGTCACGGGCGACTGGCTGAGCGCCGATGACGCAGTTTCAACAGATTACTGGACCAATCATTTGCGCCAGCCGGTGCGCTTTTCCACCGCGCTCGACCATGTGCTTGATGCGCCTGCGCGTGTGTTGCTGGAGGTCGGACCGCGGACAACGCTGGGCTCGTTGGCGCGCCAGCACCTGGGCACACAGCGCATGCATGTGTCGGCGCTCTCGACGCTGGCGGATACGCCAGCAGCCGAGCTTGCCAGCTTCCGTCTCGCTGTGGGCCAACTATGGTGTCGTGGCGTAGCGGTTGAACCAACGCAGCTTGATCATCGTCTTGTGCGCCGTCGCGTGCGTCTGCCCACTTACCCGTTTGAACGCCAGCGCTTCTGGGTCGAGGCGGTTGTCGCCCACACTCCGGTAGTGGCGCAGTTACTGCCAGTGCCGGTGGCCGTGCCGTCGTGTATTGAGGAACCTGTTATGTCGATAGCCCCCGCCGCAGCATCAGTGGATCGCCGCCTGCAACTGATCGTGCAGCTGAAGGCCGCGTTCGAGGACGTGGCTGGCGTCGATCTGGCCGATGCCGACACCAGTGCGCACTACGTCGAGCTGGGCCTGGACAGCCTGATGCTGACGCAGATGGCACTGCATTTGTCCAGGTTGTTTTCGGTGAAGATCACGTTTCGGCAATTGATGACAGACTGTTCGAGCTTGGCACAACTGGCGGATCTGCTTGACGCCCAATTGCCGGCCGCCGCGGTTGAGGCCCCCGTCGCACAGGTACCTGCGCCCGTTGCATTGCCCCATGCACCTGCGCCGTTGGCGGCTGCGGGGTCGGTATCGGGAGGCGCCATGAATACGGATTACATGCAGCAAGTGATCGCGCAACAGATGCAGTTGATGGCGCAGCAGTTGGCGCTGTTGTCGGGTAACGCGAATCCGCCGGCAGGTTCGCTCGTTTCTGGTGCGCCGGCCGTGGCTGCATCACCAACCTTGGCTGCACCGGCAGCGGTTGCGGTTCCGGCCCTGGCGCCGGTGGTTGACGAGGAAGCCGCACTCGCCCACACGAAATACGACGTCAAGAAGGCGTTTGGGGCCATCGCGCGCATCAACACGTCGGGCGATCTGGAGCTGACGTCGCGGCAGCAGGCGAAGCTTGATCAATTCATGCAGCGGTACGTCGCGCGTACGCAAAAGTCCAAGGACTACACGCAGGCCGAGCGCCTGCATATGGCCGACCCGCGCGTGGTCAACGGTTTCCGGCCGATGCTGAAGGAAATCATCTATCAGATCGTGATTGGCCGCTCCAAGGGCGCGCATCTGTGGGACCTGGACGGCAATGAGTATGTCGACGCGCTCAACGGCTTCGGCATGAGCCTGTTTGGCTGGCAACCGGACTTCGTGCTGGATGCCATTCGCCAGCAACTTGATCTGGGCTATGAAATCGGTCCGCAGCACCCGCTATCGGGTGAGGTGGCGCGGCTGGTCTGCGAATTGACCGGGCATGATCGTGCGGCGTTGTGCAATACCGGGTCCGAAGCGGTGCTTGGCGCGTTGCGCATCGCGCGTACGGTGACGGGGCGCAGCACGGTAGTGCTGTTCACGGGTTCCTACCACGGCATCATCGACGAGATGATCGTGCGCGGCACGAAAAAGCTGCACGCCGTGCCGGCGGCCCCGGGCATCCTGCGCAATACCGCAGAGCATGTGCTGGTACTCGACTACGGCACGCCGGAGTCGCTGCAGATCATCCGCGAGCGCGCCGACGAACTGGCGGCGGTGTTGATCGAGCCAGTGCAAAGTCGACGCCCGGATTTTCAGCCCGTCGAGTTTCTCAGGAGCGTGCGCGAGATCACTGCAGCGTCGGGTGCGCTGTGCATTTTCGACGAGATCGTGACCGGCTTTCGTGCTCATCCTGGCGGTACCCAAGCGTTGTTCGGTATCAAGACAGATCTGGCGACTTATGGCAAGGTGATCGGTGGCGGTTATCCGATCGGCGTCATCGCCGGCAAGCGCGAGTACATGGATGCGCTGGACGGTGGCGCTTGGCAGTACGGCGACGATTCGGTGCCGTCGGTGGGCGTCACGTATTTTGCCGGCACTTTTGTACGCCACCCGCTGGCGCTGGCCGCAGCGAAGGCGACCTTGCAGCACATCAAGGACGCGGGCCCGAAACTGCAAGAGCAGCTCAATAGCCGTACCGCGGCGATGGCTGATGAACTCAATCGATTCTGCGCCGAAGTTGGTGCGCCAATCGCCATCACGCAGTTTTCCTCGTTGTGGCGCACCACGTTCCTGGAAGACCATCCGCTGCAGGATTTGTTATTTGCGATGATGCGCAGCCGGGGCGTCCACATCCTCGACAATTTCCCGTGCTTCTTCACCACCGCGCACAGCGAAGCAGATTTCCAGAAAATCACCCAAGCTTACAAGGACTCCGTGTTCGAGCTGCAGGACGCCGGGTTTCTGCCGCGCAGCGTGGCCACTTCCAAAACGGTGATGGACCCGAACCAACCGCCGCTGCCGGGCGCACGACTTGGACGTGAACCCGATGGCCGTCCATGTTGGTTTGTGCCCAATCCCGAGCAGCTTGGCAAATACATGAAGGTGGGCGCGTGAACACACATGACCACGAAGGTCACGCCGAGCTGACCGCCGTTGATTACGACCCGTTCGATACCGGAGCATTGACCCGTGTAGTTCCCAGTACCGAGCCGCAACGCGAGATCTGGCTGGCGGCCAAGCTCAGTGTGGAGGCGTCGCTGGCGTACAACGAATCGGTAGGATTGGGCCTGCACGGGGCGCTCGATCGTGATGCGTTGCAAGCGGCGCTGCAGGATCTGGTGATCCGCCATGATGCGCTGCGCGCAACGTTTGGTCCGGATGGTGAAACCTTCTGTGTGCTCGACGCACTCGCGCTGGACATGCCGCAGACCGACCTCAGCGCGCTCGCTGTCGAAAAGCGTCAGGCGGCGCTGGATGCGCGCCTGCGCCACGCTGTGGAAACCCCGTTTGATCTCGAATGCGGACCGCTGTTTTGTGCCGAACTGGTGACCTGCAGCGGCGACTATCACGTGCTGATCCTGGCCGCACATCACATTGTCTGCGACGGCTGGTCGTGGTGGGTGATCGTGCGCGAATTGGCGGTGCTGTATGCCGGGCATATGGGTGTGGCGCATGTCGCCTTGCCGATGGTCGATTCGTTTGCCGACTTTGCGCTGGCACAGGCCGCATCGGTGGACCGGCATGCGCGCGCTGCGGATGAGGCGTACTGGCTGACGTGTTACGCCGACTCGGTACCGGTACTTGATCTGCCGACGGACCATCCACGCCCCGCGCGGCGTACGTTTGCGTCGCAGCGTGAAGACTACGTGCTCGACGCGGAATTGATGGCGGCGGTCAAGCGCACCAGCGGGCAGCGTGGTGCCAGCGTGTTTGCGGCGTTGCTCGGCAGTTTCGCGGCAGTGCTCGCGCGGATCTCTGGTCAGACCGACGTGGTGATCGGAATACCCGCTGCAGCCCAGGCCATTGATGGCCACGATCATCTGGTCGGACATGGCGTCAACCTGTTGCCGTTGCGCTTTGCGCCGGATTCGGCAGCGCCGTTTACGCGACTGCTCGACGTCAGCGCAACCACCTTGCTGGACGCACTGGAGCACCAGCAATACACGTTCGGCAGTCTTTTGAAAAAACTTGATGTCGAGCGTGATCCGAGTCGCCTGCCGCTAGTCAGCGTGCTGTTCAATATTGATCAGGCGCTGGACCAGGAAGCGGCGGCGTTACCCGGCCTGGAGTTGACCTTTTCCAGCGCGGCACGCAGCTTCGAAAACTTCGAGTTGTCGATCAACGCTGTGCAGGAACATGGTCAGTTGCGCCTGGAGTGTCAGTACAACCGCGACCTGTTCGATGCGGCCACGGTACGCCGCTGGCTGGGTGCATACGAAACCTTGTTGCGTGCGGCTGTCGCACAACCGCAAACCGCGCTTGGTGCACTGCCGCTGGTCAGTGCAACCGGGCGCGCCGAATTGCAGGCGTTGCAGCCAGCAGCCACGCCGTTCGATAGCGAACAGCGCGCGCACGAGGCATTCGAGGCGCAGTGCGATCGCGCGCCCGAACGCGTTGCCGTGCGCGCTGGCGCGGTAGAGTTGACCTACGCCGAACTGGAAGCACGCGCCAATCGTATTGCCCACTGTCTGCGCGCACGTGGCGTGCACCGCGGTGCGCTGGTCGGCATCGCGCTGGACCGCGACGTCGACATGCTGGCTGCGGTGCTGGGTGTACTCAAGAGTGGCGCCGGTTACGTGCCGCTAGACCCGGGGTTTCCTGCCGAACGCTTGACTTACATGGTGGGTGACGCCGGCCTTGCCGCGTTGCTTACCCATAGCGAGCATGCGCCCCGTTTTGATTTGCGCGGGCGACCCGTGCTGGCGCTGGATCAGTTTGCGGCGGAACTGGCGGCGGCGCCTGCCACCCGCTTGGGCCGCGATGCTGGGTCAGCCACCCCTGACTCGATTGCGTATGTGATCTACACCTCTGGCTCCACCGGGCAGCCGAAGGGGGTGCTCGTGCCGCATCGAGCCACCGCGAATTTCCTCGCCGCGATGCGACTCGCGCCAGGGCTTGCGCCGGATGATCGGCTGGTAGCGGTGACCACGCTGTCGTTCGATATCGCGTTCATGGAATTGTTGTTGCCGCTGGCCGTGGGCGCGCAAGTGGTCGTCGCCAGTCGTGACCAAGCACGTGATGGTGCGGCCTTGCGCGCATTGATCGAAACCAGCGAGGCGAACGTCTTGCAGGCGACACCCGCCGGCTGGCGGTTGCTGCTTGATTCGGGCTGGCAGGGGCATTCGGGTTTCAAGGCGGTTTCTGGTGGCGAGCCGCTGTCGCTGAGCCTGGCCGAAGCCTTGCTGGCGCGTTGCGACGAGGTATGGAATGGCTACGGCCCGACCGAGGCCACGGTATACGCGACGTTCTGGAAGGTGCAGGACCCTCGCGACGGCATCGTGATTGGACGTCCGGTCGCCAACACCACAGTATGGATACTTGATGGACGACATCAGCTATGTCCATTGGGTGTGCCCGGTGAACTCTGGATCGGTGGGCCGAGCGTCGCGTCGGGTTACCGCAACCGACCGGAGCTGACCGCCGAGCGCTTCGTCGCCGACCCTTACTCGGATGAGCCTGGGGCGCGGTTATATCGGACCGGCGACCGCGGTCGCTGGCTTGCCAATGGCACCATCGAGCATTTGGGTCGGGTCGATTTCCAGATCAAGCTGCGTGGCTACCGTATCGAACCGGGTGAGATCGAAGCCCACTTGCTGGCCCGACCCGAGGTTGCCCAGGCCGTGGTGATCGTGCGCGAAGATCACCCCGGAGATGTCCGCCTGGTGGCATATCTTGTCGCCGCGCCTGCAGTCGCGGTGGACGAATCCACATTACGCGCACGGCTGCGTGAACTGTTGCCTGACTACATGGTGCCGCAGCACTTCATGGTACTGGATGCGGTCCCGCTGTTGCCCAACGGCAAGCTTGATCGTGCGCGCTTGCCGTCGCCCTTGGCGACGATTGACGTGGCGCTTCCCAGCGTGGCGCCGCACGACGAACTGGAACGCCAGGTGGCGACGGCGATGGCCGCTGTTCTGGGCAGCGTCACGTTGGGCGTGGACGACAATTTCTTCGAGCATGGTGGTCACTCGCTGCTTGCTGCGCAGCTCATCGCGCGACTCAATCGTGATCTGAACCTCAAGCTATCGCTGCGTACCGTGTTTGACGCGCCGACGGTGAGCCGCTTGGCTGCGGTGATCCGCGGTGTAGGTGTCAGTGCCGCCGCTGTGCCATCCAGACTTATCCCACGACTGGCTGATCGGGAGACCGCACCACTGTCGCTGATGCAGCAGCGGCTGTGGTATGTGGAACAGTTGCATCCGGGACGCGTGGTCTACAACACCCCTTCGGCGCATCGTTTATGTGGCCTGCTGAACGTGGAGGCGTTCGAACGGGCGCTGGTGGAAATGGTGAGGCGTCAGCCGGTCCTGCGTACGTCCATCGAAGTTGGCGAGACATCGCCGCGACAGCGTATTCATCCCGAGCTGGCGGTTGCGCTACTGCCGGTGGAGGATCTCACGCAGTTGCCTGCAGACGAGCGCGAGGCGCACTTGCTGCAACGTCTGCAGTCCCTGATTGACAAACCCTTCGATCTGACCGTGGCGCCGCTATTCCGCGCGCGGCTATTCCGGCTCGGCGAGCAGGAGCACGTGTTCTTTTTCATGACTCATCACATCATCTGGGATGGTTGGTCGTTTGATCTGATGTACGAGGAAATGTCAGCTCTGTACGCTGCGTACTGTGCAGGACAGGTGTCGACATTGGCACCGCTGGCGGTGGAATACGCCGACTTTTCCGCGTGGCAGCGCGAGTGGATGTCCGGCGACGAACTGGCGGCACAGCTGGCGCACTGGTTGCAGCGTCTGGCGAATCCGCCGGAACCGTTGGAACTCCCCGCGGACCGCGCGCGACCTGCGCTGATGTCGGGTAGGGGCGGAATTGAATGGATCCGCCTGCCACGAGCCAGCGTGGACGCGATGCACGCGTTGGCGCAACGCGTGGGCGTGACATCGTTCATGGTGCTGCTGACTACGTATTACATTTTGTTGCACCGACTCAGTGGCCAGCGTGACCTGGTTGTCAGCACCCCGGTGCGCGGTCGTGACAGTGTGGATCTCGAACCGGTGATGGGCTTCTTCGTCAATGCACTCCCATTACGCTTGGCGATCGATCCGCAGTCGTCGTTTCTGGATACGTTGCACTCGGTCCGTGATGTCGTGCTGGATGCATTCGGCTACGCCGACGTGCCGTTCCAACATCTGGTGATCGCGCTCAAGTTGCCGCGTGATGAAAGCCGGCCGCCACTTTCCCAGGCCATGTTCTCGTTCCAGGACGTGCGTCAGCGCCAGCAGACATGGGGTGATTTGCGTCACGAGAATTTACCGGTGTTCCAGCATGGCGCGGGCGATGACCTGGGCCTGTGGTTCATCGAGGAACAGCGCGGCGTGGTCGGCGGCTTCAACTACAACACCGATATCTTCGACGCCGCCACGGCGATACGGTTCCAGCAATCCTTTGAAACGCTGCTGGACGCCGCATTGACTGACCCGCAGCAGTCCGTGGCACGCATGCCACTGGTGCCCGATGTGCAGCGGGCGCTGTTGCGTCACTGGAACGATAACGCCGCTGAATTCCCGGATGGCTGCGTGCATGCCTTGATCGAGACGCAGTGCCAGCGTACGCCCCAGCGCGTTGCCGTGCGCTGTGGTGAACATACGGTGAGCTATGCCGAGCTGGATGCGCGTGCCAACCGTATGGCGCACCTGCTGCGGGCACATGGTGTGCGTGGCGCGGCGCTCGTGGGTATCGCGTTGGGCCGCAGCATTGACATGCTGGTGACGCTGCTTGGCGCACTCAAGAGTGGTGCCGGATATGTGCCGCTGGATCCTGCCTATCCGGTCGAACGTTTGCAACATGTGGTGGCAGACGCCGGCTTGGCTGTGCTGATCACGCAGAGTGAATTTGCGGCGCGCTTCGTCATGGCCGAGTGTCCCCTGCTGCTGTTTGAGGAGCTCGATGCTGAACTGGGAGCTGCACCGACGACACGTCTGGCGCCTGACGTTGATGCCGCAACACCCGATTCCGTGGCTTATGTGATCTACACGTCGGGCTCCACCGGTCAGCCGAAGGGGGTGGAGATTCCGCATCGGGCAGTGGTGAACTTCCTCTTCAGCATGGCGCGGCGACCGGGCTTGCGTGAGGATGACCGATTGCTGGCGGTGACCACGCTGTCGTTCGACATTGCGGTGCTGGAATTGCTTGGCCCACTCACGGTGGGCGCCGAAGTGGTGCTGGTACAACGTGAGCAGGCGCTGGATGGCGAAGCGTTGGCGACCATGCTGACCAGCCAGCGCATTACCTTGATGCAAGCGACGCCGGCAACCTGGCGCTTGCTGCTGCAGGCCGGGTGGTCTGGCAGCCCCGGCTTTCGCGCGTTGTGTGGTGGCGAGGCATTGGCACCGGATCTGGCGACGCAGTTGCTGGCGCGTTGCGACGAAGTGTGGAACCTGTACGGTCCCACGGAGACCACGGTGTGGTCGACGTGCGCCAAAGTCGAAGCCGCACAGCAAGGTATTTCCATCGGCACGCCGATTGCCAACACCACGGTATGGATACTCGACGAGCAGCGGCAATTGTGTCCGATCGGAGTAACCGGCGAGTTATGGATTGGCGGCGCTGGTCTGGCCTTGGGCTATCGCCACCAGCCAGCATTGACTGCCGAACGCTTTGTACCGGATCCGTATGCGCAACAGCCTGCGGCGCGCATGTACCGCACCGGCGACCGTGGTCGCTGGCTGGCCAATGGCACGCTGGAGCATCAAGGCCGGCTCGACTTCCAGGTCAAGCTGCGCGGCCATCGCATTGAACTGGGGGGGATTGAGGCTGTGGCGCGGATGGAGCCAGCGCTGCAGGACTGTGTCGTGGTCATCCATGAAATAAGCGCCATCGATCGTCGATTGGTGTTGTACGCAGTGGCAAATGAGGCAGAAAGCACGCTGTTGCCACGCCTGCGCGCGCTGCTGGTCGCGCACTTGCCGGCCTACATGCAGCCCCAGCATCTGGTTGTGTTGCCTGCGTTGCCACAAACTCCGAATGGGAAAATTGATCGAAAGGCACTGCCTGCGCCGGTACCGCTGCCTGCTGCGGACGGCGGCAAACCCCCCGTGGCTGTCCCGGCTATTACCGATCCGCGCCAGCGCTATCTGGGCGCGGTGTGGTGTGAACTCGTCGGCGTGGAACAGGTGCTTCCGCGTGACAACTTTTTTGACATTGGCGGGCATTCGTTACTGGCGGTTGAACTCGCGGCGCGAGTGCGCCGGGAGACCGGTGCGCGCCTGAATCTGCTGGATATCGCGACCGGTACGTTGGCATCGCTGGCAACGGAGTTGCCCGACATTCGTGAGACGGGGGCCGCCAAGGTTGCGTCGCTGGGTGCGCGCTTGCGGCGTTTGCTGGGGTTCCGTTGACTACCACGTGGAGCAATCGGGTGCGCCGGATCGTGAGGACCACCCTGGCGGAGTGGGGCCTTGCCCCACGAAGTTCGGTTGATGACGCTTTCCGGGTCGGCGCATGCGCCTTGATGTTGCGCGCTCGACGATGGAACCGGGGTGCCGTTCAGTTTCGGAGCCACTGCGAAGGTATCCGCTCGTCGCAGGCATACGTGCTTGCGCGTCAGGCGTCGACCGTATGCCGGAGAGCTAACATAGATGGCACGTTTCTGCCCGCCATTGTCGAGGGTATGGACGGCGCCGCTGCACCCTTCCTCGCCCGTTGGCGCGAGCACGCTTGTCATATGGTGAGAAGACGTCATGCGTGACAATCGAGGTTGCACTCTGCCTGCTCTGTTCGCTGCCCAGGTGGCGCGTACCCCGGAGCGCATCGCCGTGGAGTGTGATGGTCGCGCACTTTCGTATGCCGAACTCGATCACCGCGCCACGGCGATTGCCTGTGTGCTACGCGCACGTGGTATCGGCGCGGGTACGCGAGTGGGCATTTGCCTGCCACGCAGCGAACACATGCTGGCAGCAGTCCTTGGTGTGATGAAGAGCGGTGCCGCCTATGTTCCGCTCGATCCTTCTTTCCCGGAGGAACGACTGCGTTACATGATGGAACATGCGCAGCTTGGACACGTGATGGTGCAGACCATGGATGCGGTGCCGCCGGCGGTGGCCGCAGCTCGGGACGTGTTTGCCTTGGCTGATCGCGATTGGGATGCGGCGGCGTCGACCGTGTTGCCAATGGTGGCCGGGAACGACCTTGCGTACGTGCTGTATACCTCCGGCTCGACCGGTCAACCGAAGGGAGTGTGCGTAGCACACCACAGCCTCGCCAACTTCCTGCTGAGTATGCAGGTACAGCCAGGCATCACGGCGGATGATGTGCTGTGCGCGATTACCACCTTGTCGTTTGATATCGCCGGCCTTGAACTGTACCTGCCCCTGGTTTCCGGCGCGCGTGTGCTGCTCGCCAGCAACGCGCAGCGTCGCGACCCTGATGCGTTATTGCGTTTGTTGCGCGAAGGTGGCGCGAGCATCTTGCAGACCACACCGTCGTTCGCCCGCGTGCTGGTTGAACACGATCGTGGAGGCATCCTGGGCAAGCTCAAGTTGTTGGTCGGCGGTGAGGAGCTGCCGCGTGACTTGGCCAGTGTTCTGGTTGATCGCGGTAGTGAGTTGTGGAACATGTACGGGCCGACCGAAACGACGGTATGGTCGAGCTTGATGCGAGTGGAGTCGGGAAGCGGCAGCGTTTCCCTGGGGCGCGAGATTGCCAATACCCACATTCACGTACTTGATGTGAACCAGCGCTTTGTGCCCGATGGCGAGATCGGTGAGATATGGATTGGTGGTGATGGTGTTGCCGCTGGTTATCTGTTTCGGGACGACCTTACCGCGCAGCGTTTCCGCCCGGATCCGTTCGCCGCCGACGGCTCGCGCATGTACAACACCGGTGATCTGGGTAGCCGCCACGATGGCTTGTTGTATTTTCATGGCCGCACGGACCAACAGCTCAAACTGCGTGGCTTTCGCATTGAACCAGGTGAGATCGAAGCCGTGGCACTGGCTGAACCCGACGTGCGTGAGGCTGTGGCGGTAGTGCGCGAGTTCGGCGTCAATGACCAGCGTCTGCTGTTGTATGTAGCGACGCGTCGGGGTGCACAAACACTAGCGTCCAGGTTGCGTGATCGTCTGCGTGAGCAGTTGCCCCCCTACATGCTGCCTCAGCACATCGAGCTGCTCGTCAGCTTGCCGAAAACGCCGAATGGAAAAATCGACCGCAAGGCTTTGCCACCTCCGGCAGCTGTTTCAGCAGAGCAAACTGTGTCGACTGCACCCGATGTGGCCAACCCGCGTGAGGCTGCGATGGCGGAAATATGGCGAGACCTGATCGGCGTTCACGACATTCGTAGTGAGGACAACTTCTTTGATGTGGGCGGCCACTCACTGCTGGCGGTGGAACTGGTACGGCGGGTACAGCGCGAGTATGGCGTGCGCCTGGAGATGTTTGGTGTTGCTACCGGGACATTGTCCTCGTTGGCGATGGAATTGCCGGTTTCAGGTGCCGCTGGCGGACTTTCGCTACGTCGCCGCATTCTGCACTTGCTGGGACTGCACTGACGTGCCAGTGCCTGACGGAAGGCAGCCGGCATGATACTGATCGCGTTCTGCGTGTTCTGGATCAGCGTGTTGTTGCTGTTGCACATGTTTGTCGGCTACCCCGTGAGCGTGTGGCTGGGCGCCCGCTGGTTTCCAAGGCCGGTACGCAAGCACGCTGCGACCCCGACGGTTACGGTGGTGATGGCTGCCCATGCGGGGGCCGCGCACATACAGGCCAGACTGACCAATCTGGCCGCGCTGGACTATCCCGACGAGCGCATTGAATTCATAGTTGCTTGTGATGGTTGCACTGACGATACCGCCGCGTTGTGTCGGCAATTCGCTGACCCGCGGGTGCGCGTGCTGGAGTTTGCCGAGCGGCGTGGCAAGGCCGCCTGCCTCAACGACGCTGTTGCCGTTGCCAGCGGTGAGATTCTGCTGATGCTGGATGTGCGTCAACGCCTGGCACCGTCTGCATTGCGTGAGCTGGTGGCGAACCTGGCCGATGCTTCGGTGGGGGCAGTCAGTGGCGAGTTGTTGTTTGAGGATGCAGACACCGGATTTGCGCGGGGAGTCGATGCCTACTGGCGGTACGAGAAGTTGATAAGGCATGCGGAAAGCCGATCGGGGTCAACGGTGGGCGTCACGGGCGCGCTGTACGCGGTGCGCCGGGCGCTGTTCCGCCGCCTGCCGGCGGGTACCGTGCTTGATGATGTGTTGGTGCCGATGCGGGTGGCCGCGGCCGGGAAGCGCGTTGTGTTCGAGCCACTGGCCCAAGCATGGGACCGGCCATCGCAACAGCCGGCGCAAGAGCGGCGGCGCAAGGTGCGCACGCTGGCCGGCAACTATCAATTGCTGCAACTGGCGCCGTGGCTGTTGTCGCCGTGGCACAATCCGCTGTGGTACCGCTTCGTCAGTCACAAGTTGCTGCGATTGCTGGCGCCGTGGCTGCTGCTGACGCTTACATTGGCTGCCGTGGTGCTGGCACCGCATTCCGGGGTGTATGCGCTGGCGCTGGCGCTGGTACTGGCGGCGCTGGCGTTGGTGGTGTTGGGGCATTTGCTGCCGTCGTCTGCCGCACTGTTGCCGGTGCGTTTGGCCACGGCTTTCTATTATCTCAATCTCTTCGCCGCTCAGGCTCTGGTGGCGTTTGTCCGCAACAGGAGACTGCACCTGTGGTAGATGCCGAGCAGGACAAGGGACAGCCGATCGGGATACGTGGCCGCGTGGGCGAGTGGTGCCATGAGCGCGGACTGCTGCGCGTACTGCAGAGAACCCGTCGCTACTTGCGCCAGGATGTGCGAATCCTTGCTTACCACCGCGTATTGCCGGAGATCACGCCGGCGACGTTTGATTTCGACCTTGAGCTGGTCAGTACCACGACCGCACTCTTTCGCCAGCAGATGGAGCTGGTTCGGCGTTATTTCCATCCGATCGGGCTCGACGAAGTCGTAGCCGCGATGGACAGTGGCAGGCGGGTTCCGGTTGATTCTGTTGTCGTCACTTTCGATGACGGCTATGACGACAACTACCGCCTGGCGTTTCCGATTCTGCGTGAGCTGGGCATACCAGCCACGTTCTTTGTGTCCACCGGGCATATCGACAGCGGCGTGCCGTATGCGTACGACTGGTTGGTGCACATGTTGCTCCGTACACCCGCACAGTTGCTCACGTTGCCGGAGCTGGATCTGGCGCTGACCATCCCGCCTGAGCGCGCAGGTCGTCGTGCTGTCGCAAGCGTGGTGTTGCGACGGATGAAAGCCTATGACGACGACGTGCAGCAGGCGGTGGTCGACCACCTGGAGCGTGAGTGGCACATGCCACGCGCAAGCGGGGTGGCGAGCGATTGCCGACCGATGAGCTGGGATCAACTGCGTGAGATGAGTGCCGCTGGCATGCAGATCGGGTCGCATGGCGTCTATCACCGCATGTTGGCCAAGCTGCCAATGTCTTTGATCGAGGCCGAGCTTGTGCAATCGAAGGCCACCATTGAGCGCGAACTCGGGGTGCCGGCCACCGTCATCTCCTACCCCGTTGGAGGTCATCGCGCGTTCGACGGCCGAGTGCTGGCCGCGACCCGGGCAGCTGGCTACCACGCGGCGTGCAGCTACATCAGCGGTACGAATTCTGGCTCGTCGCTGAACCGTTTCGCACTGAATCGCTTGCCGGTGGAACGGGCGATGGGGATTGGCTGGTTCGCCGCTATGCTTACGCTCCCCAAGTTGATGGGCTACCCCACGGTAAAGCACATCGGCTAGGCCGGTACCGGATAACGCATGTTCTTTTTCGTACTTCTCTATTTGATCCTCACGATCATTCGCCCGCAGGACTACCTGCCGGCCGTGGCGGCACTGCAAGCCATGCCAGTGACACTGGGCCTGGCGTTCGCGTGCTGGTTGGGGTCCAGTTCGCGCACGTTTGCTGCACCCCATTTCGTGTTGTTGCCGATACTCCTGTTGGCCTTGATGGTTTCGCAAGTGGTCAACGGCTGGGCGGGTGGTGCCATCTTTGTATTGACCCGCTTCGGGCCGGTGCTTATTTCTTTCGCCGTCCTGGCGGCGGCGATGACGACACGCCGGCGGGTTGTCATCACCATGGCGGTGATTGCGTTGTGCGCGATGGTGTTGGCATTGCACGGTGTAGAGCAGGCGACGACGGGGATGGGTTGGACCGGCATGCCTTTGGGCAATGACGACCGTATCCAGTATGTGGGTATTTTCAACGATCCGAACGACCTCGGCTTGCTGTTTGTGATTGCACTGCCAATGAGTCTGTACCTCAGCGCTCATGTGGGTATCTTCGGGCGGATTTTCTGGTTTGCAGGTGCGCTTTTGCTCTTGTACGGCGTCTATCTGACCAAATCGCGCGGTACGCAGCTCGCGGTTCTGGTGATGGGCGCCGTATATTTGTGGCGGCGGCGTGGAGCGTTCACCGCGGGGGCGTTGAGTGCGGCAGGTTTGGCGGTGCTGACAACGTTGCCTTCCACACGCATGGGAGATCTGGGCGTTGATGAGCCGTCGGCGTTCGGCCGAGTGGATGCGTGGTACGCCGGTTTGCACATGTTCCTGGCGCGACCGGTGTTTGGCATCGGCGCAGGCAACTTCACCAACTACAATGACCTGACCGCGCATAATTCGCTGATACTGGTGCTGGCCGAGACCGGATTCTTTGGTTACACAGTGTGGCTGGCGTTCGTTGGCTATTGCTTCTGGATGATGGTGGCTATCCTTCGTCACCGTCTGGAGCCGGACAGTACGCCGAGGCAGGTCATTGAATGTCAACGCGAGCAAACATTGACGCTGACTTTGTTGCTTGCCCTGTGCGGCTTTTTCTCCGCGGCGTTCTTCCTCAGTCGAAGCTACACGATTCTGTTGTATCTGCTGACTGCAGTTGTCGTCGGGTATTACGTTGGCGCGCGCCGCCGTATGCCGTCTCTGCCCCGCTTCAGACTTGCTGATCGGGGTTGGCGCTGGCTACCGATTTCCGTGGCCAGCATCGCCGGATTGTTCGTTATGGTCACTTTGATGTTGCATGGCGCATGAGTATTCGTGACAAAACCCTGCGCAACACGGCACTCGCGTCTGTTGGCATCTACACCGAGTACTTCCTCGGCATGGTGGCCGCGATTCTGGTCGCACGCCACCTGGGGCCGAAAGAATACGGTATCTACAGCCTGATCATCTGGTTGGCGGGTGTCGGCGTGGTATTCACCAACTCCGGCATTACTACCGGGTTGATCAAGTTCATCGCCGAACTTCGTGGGTCCACTCGTGAGGAGTTGATCTGGCCGTTGTTGGGGCGCATGCGGCGCGTGCAAGTGTGGCATTTGGTGACGGTCCTTGGCGGGATGATCGCACTATTTTTCGCGTTCGGCAGCAAGTTGGTGGGGACGCTCGATCTGACCGCACTTGCGTTGCTGGTCTTCGCCATCGGCCTGCGTGCTTCGTACATGTTCTATATCGCGATTGCCAAGGGTTATGAAGCGTTCGACGTCACAGCGAAAGTGGCGATGGTAGCCGGCCCGCTGAATCTCGCATTGGTCGCGATGGCCGTGTGGTTCAAGGGGCCCATTGAGTGGTTTCTCGCCGCATACGCGATTTCCAGTGTGGTGTTTTTCGCGGTGTCGCGCCACATGGCCATGCACCTGGTGCGTGACCGTCGATCACCTGCCGTCAGTTTGCCCGATGAGTTGCGCAAACGCGTCAGCCGTCATCTTCGCATCGTGTCGGTCACAATCGTTGTCAGCTTTATAATTGCGAGCGATGTCGAGTTGCTGTTTCTCAATTTGTACGACAGCGCAGTGTCTGTGGGCTATTTCAAGGTGGCTTACTTGCTGGCCAAGGGCGTCACAGCACTCGTGCCGGGGGTTATCAGTGCGATATTGCTGCCGATGATGGCACTGGCGTTGAGTCAAAGCTGGACCTTGGCAGGGCAGCGTTTCGTCGCAATGACCGCTTATATGGCCTTGGTGGCCGCGCCGCTTGCGGCGTTTGGCATGGTGTTCGCGGAGCCGTTGATTGGACTGCTATACGGAAAGGCCTACGCCGCGGCTGCGCCGGTATTCGCTTTTTGCATTCTTGCCGCCAATGTTTCCATGGTGGCTCAGGGCGCGACAAGTTTGCTGGTCAGCGCCGATCGCCAGCAGACTATTCTCAAGTTGGCACTGGCTTTCGGCGCACTCAAAATTGTGCTCGATATAGTGTTGATCATGCACTTCGGTTTGGCCGGGGCTGTCGCTGCCATCATGGTCGAAAGTGTGTTGAGTTCGGGTGCCTTCGTGATGGCTGCGACGCGCGTCAGTGGTGTGGGTTTGGAGTGGATGCGGTTGCTGCGCATTGGGCTTGCGGCGGCCGCCTCGGCCGGAATTGCATCTTTCGTGCTCTATCTGGATCTGACTCCGCTGCTGGCTTTGTTACTTGGCGGTATCGGACTTGCAACTTTGTACGCCATATTTTCACTGGTATTTCAGTGTTGGAGCCGCGCTGACATCCAGCAATTGCAGGGTCTGCATCAGCGATTCGCGTCGGGGCGACCGTTGTTGCTGGGTCGCCTGCTCACCTGGTCGGGCGCACGCGCACGGAGGATGCTGTGATGGCTGGTTGGTACGAAAATATATTTCGCAGGGCGTTGTATCCAATCTATGAGGGTGGGCTGCGACGGCGGCACACCCTGGACTATCTCGCCGAATATCAGCGCGACCAGTGGTTGACGGCGGAACAGATAACAGCGTTGCAGTGGCAGCGACTCAAACGGTTACTCGAACACTGCGAGCGCGAAGTGCCGTACTACCGACAACGTTGGCGCGAACTGGGCATCAAGGTTGACGATATCCGAAGTCTCGACGACTACGCGCACTTGCCAGTACTCACCAAAACAGATATCCGTACAAATTTCGAGGCACTCAAAGCGGACTCCTGGCGGGCCCGGATCATGTACAAGTCCACCGGCGGCTCAACCGGGGAGCCGCTGCGCTTTGGGTACACACGGGAAAGCAACGATCGCCGCACGGCTGTGATGTGGCGAGGTTATGACTGGGCCGGCTCACGCATGGGGCGTCGAACCTTGTTTCTGTGGGGAGGTGCGGTCGGTGCTCCGGATCACGTACATGAATTCAAGAACCGCGTGTACAACATGGCATTTGCGCGACGCGTTCTTAACAGCTTCGACATGACCGAAGCGCACATGGCCAAGTTTGCCGACGCCATCGATGCTTATCGCCCCCAGGTTATCGTCGCCTATGTCGGACCGCTGGTACGTCTGGCGCACTGGCTGATTGCCACCGGCCGCAAGATATGGCAGCCACGGTCGATCATTGGCGCTGCCGAGGCGCTGCACGAATTTCAGCGTCAGATCATCGAGCGGGCGTTTGGCTGTCCGGCCTACAACACTTATGGGTGCCGTGAATTCATGCTGGTCGCTTCCGAGTGCGAAAGGCGCCACGGGTTGCATGTGAATGCGGATCATCTAGTGGTCGAATTGCACCAGCCCGCTGGTGCACCTGCAGGTGGGCAGACGGGCGAAGTGGTTATCACCGACTTGTTCAATTACGGCATGCCGTTTATACGGTACGTCAACGGCGACGTGGCCACCGCTTCAACGCGGACCTGCAGCTGCGGTCGTGGGTTGCCGCTTGTCGAGCGGGTCGAGGGCAGGGTGCTCGACGCGATCCGTACGCCGGATGGCCATATTCTTCCAGGTGAGTTTTTCCCGCACATGCTGAAGGACGTGCCTGGGCTGGTGCGCTTTCAGCTGGTGCAGCGGCGACTGGATCAGCTTGACCTGTCCATCGTGCGCGGGGCGAGCTTCGATGACGCGGGGTTGGCTTACATCCGCCGTGAAGTTGCCAAGGTGCTGGGCGACAGCGTGGTGTTGAACTGCCACTTCGTTGACGATATCCCGCTGACGCGCAGCGGCAAGTTGCGTGTCACGGTCTCCGAATTACCATCTTCGTCCGCTGCATGAATATCACCCACGTTGTTGAAAACCTCAATCGTGGAGGGCTGGAGCGCATGGTGATCGAACTGGTCAAGGTACAGCGCAGTCATGGCCATCGGTGTCAGGTGGTTTGCGTCTTTGGCGCGGGCTCGCTGGCGCGCGAGTTGACTGAGTTGGGTGTCCGCGTAGGCGTGTGCGATAAACGCCGTGGCCCGGACTTGCGTGCGTTGATGCGCACTCGACGGCTGATTCGTGCACACGCCACGGATGTGTTGCATACCCACAACGCCGTTGCGCACTACCAGGCGATGTTGGCCACTTGGGGACTCGGTTTCGCGCGGGTGATCAATACGCGGCATGGCATGGGGGAGAACCTTCGATTGCGCCGGCGCGAGTGGCTGTATCAGCGGGCGTTGGCGCGAACCGATACCGTTGCGCTCGTCTGTGAAGCGGCGCGCGACGCCGCAGTGAGGAACGGGCTGGTGCCGCCGCTGAAGGCGAGTGTTGTGCCTAACGGGATCCCCGTAGCGCAGTTTCGGCTGGCGTCCAGCGAGATGCATGAGCGGCTTGCGCAAATGTGTGGCGTGCCGGCGCAGTCGCTGCTGGTTGGAACGGTGGGGCGGCTCAACTGGGCCAAGGATCAGGCGAGCCTGATCCGCGCCTTTTGCGCGGTTCGAGAACATCTAGCCGATGCAGTGCTGGTACTCATCGGCGATGGTAAGTTGCGTGCGGATCTCGAACAGCTTGCGGCGGCCGAAGGCGTCGCTGGAAGTGTCAGGTTCCTGGGCGATCGCAATGACGTGCGCCAACTACTGCAAGGTCTCGACCTGTTCGTGCTGCCGTCGGTAAGCGAAGGCTATTCGATGGCACTATTGGAGGCGTGCGCTACTGGTCTGCCGATAGTTGCCACCGATGTCGGCGGCAACAGGGAAATTGTGCGTGATGGCATAACTGGCACGATGGTCGTTGCGGGTGATGCGGCAGCCCTGGCCGACGCGATGCTTGCGATCCTGCGTGATCCAGCGCGTGCGCGGACGCTCGGCGTGGCGGCACGGGAGTGGGTCGAGTTGAACGGCTCGCTCGACGTCATGGCCAACCGTTACGCACGGCTGTACAGCGGCGCGGCGGATTGAGCGCATGCGTCTGAAAGTACTTGTGCTGACCAATCTGTTTCCGACTCCATGGGATCCCCTGCGCAGCCCGTTCAACCGCCAGCAGTTTGAGCGCCTCGGTAGGCGACATGATGTCGACGTGCTCACTGCAGTGGACTTTCGCGAGTGGATCGGCGGAAGGCGGGGCAAAGTGGTGGTCGAGGGCGTTCGTACGGATCAGTTTGTCTTTGTCTATCCGCCCGGGTTTGGACGGTCGTTGCATGCGCTCTGCTGGTTCCTGTCGCTGCTGGCGCAGCGCGCGTTGCGGCTGCGGGCTGCCCGTTACGATTGTGTCCTGGCCAGTTGGGCCTATCCGGACGCGGTGGCCTCGCGTTGGGTCGCACGATGGTTGGGCATTCCCTGTATCGTCAAAGTGCATGGCAGCGATCTGAACGTGCAGGCCACTTACGCACTGCGCCGTTGGCAGATTCGCGGCGCTTTGCGTGCTGCGGGTGCGGTGATTGCTGTGAGTCGTGCGCTGGCCGCGAAGGCTGTTGTCATCGGCGCGAATAGCAAGCTCGTACACACCCTCTACAATGGCGTGGACAGTGATGTTTTTTCGCCCGGGTCGCAAGCGCAGGCCCGTGCCAACTTGCACGTGACCGTCGTGGGACCACTGCTGCTTTACGTGGGAAACCTCAAACGCAGCAAGGGCTGCATGGATTTGCTGGAAGCGTTTCCTGCGGTGTTGGCCGCGCATCCGGCGGCTCGTCTCGTGTATGTCGGTGCAGGGGCCTGTCAGGATGAACTTACCGAGCGCGCGGCCGAGCTGGGTTGTGTTGTCCAAGTTAGATGCGTCGGAGCGGTAGCGCATGTGGCGCTCGTTGACTGGTTTCGCGCAGCCGATGTCCTGTGCCTGCCCAGCCACAATGAAGGTGTGCCCAACGTCATCCTGGAAGCGATGGCGTGCGGCGTCCCGATTGTGGCGTCTTCGGTGGGTGGCATTCCTGAAGTGGTGCCGGATTACGCCGGCATCCTCGTGCCCGCACAGCAGACAGGACCGTTGGCAGCGGCCTTGCTGGATGCGATTACTCGAGGTTGGGACAAGCCCCGTATTGCCGCGCACGCAAGCGGCTTCCGCTGGGCGGATAACATTGATCGTCTGGATGCCATCGTTTGCGCGGTGGCTGGCGGCACTCCACTCCGCAGTAATGAAATCCTGTGAGTTGCCAAGACAAGACTCGACGAGAGTGCTGGCATGCGCAAATGCGCGGGCGGCTGACTGTTGCGTACCCCGTCACCATGGTGATGCATGAGCTGATCGACACGATGTCAGGTGGCCCGAAATGAGGATTCTCTATCACCATCGTACGCGTGGCCGCCACGTGGAGGGTGTGCACATTCGCGGCGTGGTCAATGCATTGCGCGAGCTTGGACACGAGGTAACGGTGCTGTCGTTTCCGGGCGCTGATCCCGAGCGTGAGTCTGTCGCCGCCACGCATTCGCCGGCCCGGAGCAGTTGGCTGGGCGGTGTCGTCGCCCGGCTGCCCGGCGTGCTGTTCGAGTTCATGGAGCTGGGCTACAACGGGGTGACGTTGGTACGCATGCTGCAGGCGTTTCGACGTCTGCGTCCGCAGCTGATTTACGAGCGCTATTCGTTGTTCCTGTTCGCCACGATTTGGTTGGCCCGGCGCCGGGGTGTTCCACTGGTTTTGGAAATCAATGATTCGGCCTTGGTGGAACGGGTGCGTCCGCTGTGGTTGAAAGCATTTGCGCGTCGCATAGAAGCTTGGTGTTTGCGCAATTGCACGGGCCTGGTCTTCATTTCCAGTCACTTTCGCGATCAAGCGCAGGCGGCTTACGGCACGATTGCGCCTTCCGTGATTTCACCCAACGCCGCGGACGTCCGTCGTTTCGATCCGTCGCGCTTCGACATCCCGCGTCTGCGGCGTGAGCGCGGCCTGGCGGATCGGGTGGTTTGTGGGCATATCGGCGCATTTGCCCACTGGCATGGCATGGATGTCTTTGTCGACGCCATTGCGACGCGGCTTGCCGAAGTACCTCAACTCAGCCTGGTTCTGGTCGGTGACGGTGTGACGTTGCCGGTGATTCGCGCATCAATCGCTGAGCGCGGTTTGAGCGACCGTGTGTTGTTGCCAGGTCGCGTTGCGCATGACGAGATTGCCGCGTGGATCGCATGCATGGATTACGCCGTGCTTCCTGACTCGAACCAGTATGGCTCGCCGATGAAACTGTTCGAGTTCATGGCCATGGGCGTGGCCATGATTGCGCCTGATTACGCCCCCATCGCCGAAGTCATTCGGGATGGGGAAACTGGCTGGTTGTTTCCGCGCCGGGCCACTGCAGACTGTGTGCAGCGCGTGCTCGATCTTGCCACGTGTGTCGACGAACGCCGGCGAGTTGGCGTGGCGGCACGCGATTACATTATTCGTGAGCGCCAGTGGCGAAATAATGCCGAGCAGCTGTTGACCTTGTTGCCTGCGGGAGTATCACGTTGATGTGGATTGTCGCTATGCAAGTCGGTGGCGCGTTGCTGTTGGTCGCAGTTGTGGCCGTGGCCGTTGCGATTCGCGCGCGCAACATGCAGATATGGCTGCTCAGCTCCCTGCGGCAACGGCGAGTGCCAGCAGGCACTGCGCCGGTACATGTGATGTTCTGCTTCGTTGATCACTTCGAGCCGAACTGGGCTCGCGTTGACATGCCCACCCAGCGCCGCCGCGTTGACCGCTGGTGCCTGCAGTATCGAGAGCTGGCGGACCAGCATCGCGATGCGGACGGGCGGCCGCCGCAACACACGTTCTTTTACCCCGAGGAGGAATACGTTGAGGAGCACCTGCAGAAACTCGCCGCGTTGTGTGCCGAGGGTTATGGCGAGATCGAGATCCATCTGCATCACGACAACGATACGGAAAGCAATTTTCGCGAAACGATCAGCCGCTTCAATGAGCTGCTGCACGAGCGGCATGGGGCGTTGCCGCGAGATCCGCAAACGGGCCAGCTGCGTTTCGGCTTTATCCATGGAAATTGGAGCCTGGATAATTCGCGCAAGGACGGGCGTTGGTGTGGCCTCAATAACGAGCTGATCCTGCTGCGCGAATTGGGCTGCTACGCCGATTTTACGTTGCCGTCGGCACCGAGCGACACGCAGACGTGCATGATCAACTCGATTTACTACGCGACCGATGACCCTCTGCGTCCGAAGTCACACAACACCGGTGAACTGGTCCGCGTTGGTGGACGTGCAACGGGCGACTTGATGATTGTTCAAGGCCCGCTGGGGCTCAATTGGCGACACCGTCGATTTGGCCTGATCCCCCGTATTGAGGGGGATGGGGTACGTCGCAATTGCCCGCCGACGCCAGAGCGGGTGGATCGTTGGGTGCGCACGGGCATCCATGTACAAGGGAGGCCTGAGTGGGTTTTCGTCAAGGTCCATACCCACGGCACGCAGGAGCGGGATATGGATACCTTGTTGGGTGACGCGGCGCACGCCATGCACACTCACCTTGAGCATGCTTACAACGACGGCAAGAATTTTGTCCTGCACTACGTGACATCGCGCGAGGTGTACAACATTATCAAGGCGGCCGAAGCCGGCCGCGCTGGCAATCCGCACGACTATCGCGATTTTATTTTGCCCCCGCCGCCGCATCGCGAACACCTTTGGGCTGATGCCGCGAAGTGAGGTCTGCGCGCCCGAACGGATTCGAGTCGGCCGTAGAGGGAATGTCCTTGATTGACCAGCTCTGGCCGCTCGGATGGGCTATCCGCGCGATCTCATCGGCCTCGTCATCATCGAGCGTGGCGGGTACGCACAAGCTCCTGTCGCTCCGCTGGCAACGCTGAGTGTGTCTGTTGGAACCTGATCGCTCGGTGGGTGCATTCGCGGCATCTGCGCACGGAATACTGAACTTGCTGGTAGCGCTCGAGCGCGACACCTTCGGTCACACGCTTCCACGGGAGCATTGAGACGGATGATCCACTCTGGCGGCACCGATGCCGCACGTTGGAGTTTGTTTCATTCTGTTCGGCTTCGGGCGAACTGCTGCAAAAACCACTGCACTACCCCCACCCCCCGGTTGTTCCAGTTGAACTGGCGAGCTGTCTTGCTGTTGCTCGCGCAGGCGAGGCTGTAGGAGCTCTTCAGCAGAGCCAGACGTTGATCCAATGCCCGTCGTTGCGCGGGATCGGCTTCAAAGTAGCGTGCTGCCGCGACCGGCAGCATCATCTCAATATTATGTGAATCGCTATACCAGCCTTCAGAGTCCTGAATCTTCGCGAGCTGCTCGGGGGTGGCATGTGCGGAAGACCAATACCAGCTGATCTGTCCACTCGGTCCAGTGCAGGGGTTGCGCCATGTTGTGCCGCCAGCGCGCGCTTTCAGATCGATCCAGCCGCTGCGCTCCATGTACCGGCCGAAGGCGGTGATCATGGTCGGAATTCGCTTGTCGTTAGTCACCAGCCACGCATGCCACAAGCCATCAATGATGTTTTCGGTCATCCAGGGAGATGTACCGCGCACGTCGGTCGCTACGTTGTAGGTTGCTCCCTCATGAACCTGCCAGCTGTTGCGCCATGATCCATCGTCGCCCAGTCCGTCGGGATTGTGTTGTTGGTGTTGATACAACCAGCCCAACCGGTGGTCTATCCGTTCAAGATAGCGTTTGTCGCCGGTGATTTCGTACGCACTGACGGTCGCCAGCAATCCCAATCCGGCTTCGCGCTCTGTGAACCGCTGGTCGGTGCGGGTGTATGGCCCGGCCGGGAAGTTCCAGCCCCCGGTGTCCCACGCACCGATCATGCGATCGATCAGGGTTGCGTCGTGTTCGCTGTCGTCGCCAGTCAACGCCAGTGCGAGCAGAATCGGCTCAACGTAGACGTATTTCGAATCGCATACTTTACCGCCAAGATCGAATCCGCCGCCGCAGAGTGGCCATCCCGGCGCCCCCGCGCGACGGATGCGATCCATGTAGTAGCGGTAACTGGCAGTCGCGGCGCTGAGGTATTCCAGTCGCCCGGTTCGCACATACTGTTGGAACAACGTCGTAGGTCGATCAAACAACCACGCGGGCAGGTTGTCCCGTGGAAGCGTCTTGGCCCAGCCGAACTGCGTAGCGAAGTAGCGGTCATACGGCTCGGGTGAGGGCGCCGGCTTTTGTGGGCCGGTGATCAGCGACGCCGACATCCATTGCGGACTGAGCCCAGCGAGCACCCCGGGCACAAGCTCGCCGTCGCTGCCTCGCACCAGTCCGTTGGCGTAGGGCCATTTGGCAACACTGTCGGCATGAGGTGCGCCAATGGTGAAGCGCAAACTGCGACTGTTCCCGTCCAGCGTTGTATGGAACTGCGCGCGCACCGCCCGGATGCTGGCATCCTTGAAATGCCAAGTCAGCGTAGCCTCCACGTGCGCGGCGATGGTCTTGCCTTGCTCGTCCACGATGTGCACTTCTTTCGCATCGCGAAGCATGCCAGGCGGAAACGGGATGCCGACCGTTACCGCGACGTCGGTACCGACTGCTCCGTTACGCCGCAGTTCAATGCTCTGCCACTTTGGATCAATGTCGACGCTTGCCGCTACTGGCGATAACTGCGTAACGTGGGACGTGTCTGGCTGCGCCCACGGTTTGCCGTTCGCCGTTCGGGTGGTTGTTCTTGACAACGCACCTGTAGCCACGAGTTGACCAGAGGGCGCATGCTCGTGTCTGCCAGGCGTTCCGGGGCTGGCAGCGCAGGTGCCGACGCTTGACAGCACCAGTGCACCGGAAGTCAACAGCAGCCCAATGGCGTTGCGCCACCCCTTGCGCATTCGGATCATGTCGGGGTTCCCGGCGGATGGCTGGAGTCGACGCTCATGGTACTCCCTCACTTGCGTTGTCTAGCGACGATCATGAATGCGGAAAGTTTTGTTGTAGCCAGCGTTCGATAGCGTTGATCACCTGCTTGCGGTCGCGGTCAAGTATGTAGGTGTGGTCGGTGCTGGCAAAAAAATCGACACTTGTCGCGGGGTGGCGCGCAACGCGCCTGAAGCATTCGCCGAACTGGCACAGATGGTTGAACTGTTCGGAAATCCCTCCGCTGTAGATAAAGAACAGCTTGAGCCCTCGGTTCAACATATCGCCCAGCTCTCTGCTCACGATCGCTCGCGGCGGGTATACGACATTGAATTCGGCAGCATCAACTACAGCTTTTCTGTGGCGTTGACGCGAGAGAAAACGCAGCCATCTTGCAGGGTTGAATACCCGTGGCAGGTAGTGACGCACAAAGAAGCCGGGAGTGCGGTAGATGTAGCCATCGAGGAATACGGCGCCCGCAACGTCCGGGTTGCTGCAAGCTGCGATGTGCGCATGTTCTGCGCCCGAGCACAGGCCCATCAGCACGACGCGCGAGCAACCCGACTGTTCACACAGTAACTGCGTGGCGTCGGCCACGTCAGCACGAATCTGCTCGGTACCGGATTGCGACTGCGCGCTGGCATTGCTGTCGCCGAGTGTGGAAAGATCAAAGCGCAGGGTAGGGAACCCGCATGCATTGAGGCTTCGAGTCAGTTCGACATGCAATCGGAAAGGCCCTATGTGGTGAACCAATCCCGCATTGAGCACGATAATGCCGATGCGATTCGAAGTTGTTGCCGGCTGCCCGACGACGCCCACCAAGTGCTGCGTCCGGCCGAAACGGAAGGCTCGTTCCTGGTTCATGCTGCCTTTCGCATGTGGTCGCATACAGCACGGACCAAGCGTGGCAAGAGGATGGCATGCTCCAGTCGTCCCAAGTCATCCCAAAATGTCGTTGGTTGCAGCGCAATAACGGGGGCACTGGTGAGGACGCCATAGTCAAATCCCAAGCCGGGAGGACGCGAGTCAAATAGCTGGACCGGTACGGTTGCTGCCGTCAGGGTAAGCTCCATCAGTTGTTGGCGCCACCGCGTGCTGATCCGGAAGCCCAGCCACTGCTCGGCCGCGTCGTGCTCGGTCCGTGGCAGCAGGAAACGCGAAAGATCCATGCGTAGCGATGCCTGCAACGCGTCCAGTGCTGCAACGTACGCGCGCACATCGACTATTGGATCCCATACCATGACGTCAGTCAGGGAAGCTTCGGCTGTGGCAGTCAGCGCGACGGTCGCGCCTAGCCGTGCGCCGAACGCTGCCACCCGTGTGCACCCGCTACGCCTGCGTAATTCATCCGCGGCGACTGCTGTGTCAGCGACGCATCGTGCCCAGTCGACCTCTACGCTGTTACCAGCAGAATCGCCTGTGGCGTAGTAGTCAAAGCGCAACGCAGCGATACCGTCGACCGCCAACGCGTCAGCTATTTGCCGATACACCCGGTGGCTGCGGATCAGATCCGGGCCGAAGGGCGGACACAAGAGAACCGCGTTGCGTGCGGCGACGCCGCCAGCCGCAGCGTGGTAGGTACCAAACAGTGCGTCGCCCGCGCCAAAGTAGCACGGGAGTGAAAGCTCCGGGTGCCTTGTCATCATCGTCGATACGTGACGCCTGCGTAGATTTCGTTGGCGCGGAAGCTCTGGCTAGCCTGGCTGCTGTTGCGCACGCGACGCGTCAATGAAAGCCGCCAGCTCCAGTGCTGGGTGCGGTTATTTACCAGCGTGGCACCGTAATTGGTTGTGCGATCGCGCCTCGCCAGCGACTGGTAGGTCGTTGTCTCCACGTTGGCAAACGCGGAAAGCGTGAGTCGCTCGCGCAGGCGAAAATCCAGCCCGCCGCTGCCGCCACGACCGGTACGGTCGAAAGTGCGATCAGTCGTGTAATGGAGCTTTTCGTACGAAGGCGTGATGCGCAGGCTGTACCGCTCGCCGATGAATGCATAAGTCATCTGTAGACTACGCCGTAAATAAGCTTGCGATTGAATCACCGTGTTGCCGGTAGAGATGTCTGGCGTACGCCCGGGAAACTCCAAGCTGCCTGCACCGAGGAGTGGCTGTTCGGGGCTTTGCAGCATGTATTCCGCGGCGTCGGAGTACTCGCGTGCTGCAGCCAGCGTAAAGGTGCTGCGCGGACCGACACGCCAGTCCACTGCCGCACGAATCAGCGGACTGGACAGCGTTGGTGCGTTGTCGAAGCGGAGTTGTGACCAGCCCAAGGTCGTATCGAAGTCGAAGTGATTGCCCTTGTTGATGTAACGGCCGTATAGCTCGCTTCGACTGTAGTCAGGGCCACTACTGCGTTCGTCGAACTTGATGCGTTGTTCCTCCACGTTGCCTGACAGCACGCTGTCGGGGCCCATGTCCTTGATGATTCGAAGTGCCGCGCGGCCCCGCGAGGAGTTGAATTCACGACTTTTTGAAGCGTAGCTGTTGACGTATCTCAACTCGGCCTGACCGCGTATCGTCTGTCCCAGCTGAAAATACAATGTTGGGCCGGCGGCCACGACGTTGGTCTGCTGTTGGTTGTCGGGTGCATCGCTGGCCAGGACAGAGAGCGGCTGGACACCGGCGTTATCCTGAACGGTGAAGTCCAGTCGTTGTGGAATGACGGTCCAGTTGGCTTGACCTGATAGCCGCGCCAGAGTCTGGCTATCGAACGTGTTACCCAGGTAGTCGCGGTACTCCAGGGTCCCGGCAGCAGTGGCCTGGATGCTGGAACCCATTTGCACAAGCGAAAAATTCACACCTGGAATCAGTACGTTCTGGCTGACGGGTGCAGTAGCGCTCAGGTTGATGTTGTCGCTGTGTTCCAGGCCGGCGTAGAGCGTGTAGTCAAGTTCAGCAGCCGATGCCGCGCCGGCGGCACAGAAGAACGGAAGTGCCACGGCTATTGCGCGAGCAAGTTTGGAGACGACTAACATGTGATTTCCCCCAGTGGGACGGCACGCCAAAATACAGTGAAATGCTCGTACATTTGGAGAGTCAGAGCGCGTTGTTGAATACCACTCCGGCAAGCCTTTGCGCGTCGAAGCTGGCGACGGCTTGGCTGATCGCTGCCGGTGTATCCCGCCCGTAGCCGGCGACGACGACCACCAAGTCCGCCAAGTCGGACAGGATGCGTGCGTCTGGAGAACCCTTGATTGCGGGACCATCGAGGAAAAGGTACCGGTCCGCATAGCGACAGCGTAGTGAGTCAATTACCGCGCGCATGCGAAACGATGAAAAATACTCGCCACTGTTTTCCCTCGACGTCCCCGCCGGTATCAAGCGCATATGTGCAATACCGGTGGGATACATGATTGACTGGATGCCGGTTGATGGATGTTCCAGATAATCGATCAGCCCGCCCGTCTTGGGTTCCACGCCCAGCGCCTTGTGTTGCGTTGGGTAACGCAGGTTGCAGTCAATCAGCAGACTTGTTTTGGTTTCATCGAAGGCGAACGCGGTAGCCAGGTTGCGTGCGACGAAGCTGCCACCGCAGTGTGGACTGACCGGAACGACGAGGGTGACGAAATTTCGCTGACCGCCCAGTCCCAGCAGACGCGTGCGGATTTCGCGGAATGCGTCTGATTGCGGGCGAGCGGAATCCTCGCGGTGAATAAGCCGGCGCTGCTCCAGCTGCCGTGGGGCCAGTGCATGACTCTCGGTCATGCGCGCAATTGAGTGTTGTGAAGGCTCGTTCTGCAAAAGTCTGCGCTCCGCAACGTCGGCGGTTGGATCATCTTGGCTGGCGGGCATGTCGACGTTGTCGTTGCCGTTCATGCCAGCCCCCGAAGCTTCAGCCACAACAGTGCAAGGTAACTCATGGCGACACCGAAGATGATCGCCACGAGTGTAGCCGTACGTACGCGTTCACGGTGCCGATCCTGCAGCGTGGAATAGAATGGGACAGTTGCCAGAACCATCAGTCCAGTGGAACGCTCCAGCTGCTCAGCTGAGCGTATGCGTGGGTCAAATCGCGCAACTCCGAACAGGAGGCCAAGTGGAATGGCTATGGATAGAAAGAGGCCGCCGAGGCCGAAATGTATGAAGCGCAGCCCGGTGGGATTCAACGGCATAACAGCGGGATTCTGCACTCGAAATGCAAGCCCCTGCTGCTTCGCGTCCAAGTTCATGGAAACGCGCGCGTTTTCGCGACGTTTAAGCAGGTCCTGATAGACGTCGCGGTTGACGGTGTAATCCCTGGTCAGTTCCGACGTGACGTTTTCAGAATCCGCGATGCGCTTGCTACGTTCCAACTCCGCTTGCAACATCGATTCACTCGCGCTCATGCGCGAAGCGGTCGCAGCGATCTCGCTACGTAGTGCGGATGACTGGCTTTTCAGCTGTTGATACAGCGGGTTGAACTGGACGTTACTCTCTCCCTGGGAAACACCGCCAATGGCCCGCGCACTTTGCTTTCGCTGGTCTGCCTGCGCCATTTGGCGCCGCAGATCCTCGATTTGGTGGCGGGTGCGAACGACATCTGGATAGTCGGATGTGTAGGTGAGAAGCAGTTTGTCGAGTTGGGTTTGCAAATCGGCAAGCTGCGTCCCATAGATGCCCTGTGTGGTCTGAACCGAGTTGACTTCAGACTCGCCAGACAGTTGCGAACTGAGTGATCCTTCCTGAGAGCGCTTTTCCATCAACGCCATACGTGCGTTTTCTATTTGAGTGCGCAGTTGGCTAATGCGTGCGTTGGTGTCGGTTTCGCTGCCTGGGCGCGCATCCGCATTGGCGCTGCGGTAATCCTTGAGCTTGTCTTCTGCGTCAGTCAGCTTCCGCCGGTAGTCTTCAACTTGGCTATTAATGAACTCGAATGCGTCGCGGCTTTCATTCTGCTTGGAGGCAAGAGTTTCGCTGATGAACAAGTCGGCGTATTTCTGAGTGACTTCGAATGCGCGCGTTGGATCAGAGTCGTGGTAGGTGATGGTAATCAAGTTGTCGCGTGAGATCACCACCGTCGTGCGTGCTTTGATCTCCTGAATCAGTCGATCCTGCTCGCTTGGTGAAGGGTGGTTGCGCGTCCATCCGCCGGTGACCAGAATTTCGCTCATCACCTTGCGGCTGAAGATGACCGCCCGGGCGATGTTGGCGCGCGCGGCATTCGCCGTTGCCGAGGCGGCACCTTCCATCAGCGGCGTGATGATGCTGCTTTCTTGCGCGAGAATCGAGGTGGTGGCTTCATATTTCTTGGGCCATTCCAGACCGGCAACAAGCGCTGCCAATGCGATCACCGCGAAAATTGCAGCTAATGTGACACGCCGCTGCTTCGCCTCTTTAAGGAGGACAGGCAGTAACGTTTGCAGTGGGACGATCTCTTCGCTCATGGTTATCTCGGAGTCCGGAGGCGTCAGAACGATCGCGGCGGCACGGTGATGACATCGCCTGGTTGCACCGCGTAGTTGGTCGTTAGCTGACCTTGCTGCAAGATGGCGTCCAGCCGGACTGCGTAGGATTTGGTGGTCTTCCCGTCTATCTTGCGGTAGAGCTCAGTGCGATCCGATGCCGCGAACGCCGTCGTGCCTCCAGCTGCCAGCACGGCGTCGAGGACGGTCATGCCTTGGCGGTACGGTAGCGACATTGGAGTACGTACGGCGCCGGTCACTCTCACGCGCGAAAGGTATTCATGACTGCGGAGCTCGGTCAGGATCACCGTGACTTGCGGGTCACGCACGAATGACGCCAGCTTTCCCTTGATCTCAGTGGCGACTTCTTCGGGGGTCTTGCCACCGGCGTTGACGTCGCCAATCAATGGGACCGTGATCCGCCCATCGGGGCGAACAGGGACGCTCACACTGAGGTCAGGGTTGTGCCATACCGATATTTGCAACTGGTCATCGACACCGATGTGGTAGGTGTCCACCGCCTGCATCGTGGGGTTGGAAGGTGGCGCCTGATTGGAACCAGTCGTTGTGGCGCAACCAGCCACCGTCAGCAGAAAACACAACGTTAGAAAGTTGCAGAGACTTTTCATGGGGGCCAAAACGATAAGTTAAGGGAGTGCAAACGTTAGCATAGTCAAGCGAACCGCGTCTCACTTTGAGCAGCGCCACGTCCTCGTTAAGGCAAGCGGCAGAGAGTATTCCCGGAGTTGGGTACGCCGCCGCCCTGCGGCTGGTGCTGTGCGCGACAACAGCGCCATTTTCAGCGACCATTAGCAGTATGAACACTGTCATATCACCGCCAATGGGCCGCACGGACCGTGCCGACTGGCGTATCTGCATCGCGCCGATGATGGACTGGACGGATCGCCATTGCCGGTATTTTCACCGATTGCTGTCGCCGCACGCGCGTTTGTATACGGAGATGGTCACCAGCGCGGCGCTGGTGCGCGGTGGCCAGCTGCGACTGCTGGAGCATAGTGCGCAGGAACGTCCGCTCGCGCTGCAGCTGGGCGGCAGCGATCCGGCGCAGCTGGCGCAGGCCGCACGCGCCGGCGCGCAGGCGGGGTATGACGAGATCAATCTGAATGTCGGTTGCCCGTCCGACCGCGTGCAGTCCGGGCGGTTTGGCGCCTGCCTGATGCGCGAGCCGGCACTGGTGGGCGATTGCGTCAAGGCGATGCGCGACGCGGTGGCCGTGCCGGTGACGGTGAAATGCCGGATCGGCGTGGATGATCAGGATGCGTACGCGGATCTGCAGCATTTTACCGAGGTCCTGCTGGCGGTGGGCGTCGAGGTGCTCGTGGTGCATGCACGCAAGGCGTGGCTGCAGGGTTTGTCGCCGAAGGAAAATCGCGAGGTGCCGCCGCTGGATTACGCGCGCGTGTACCGGCTCAAGCGCGAGTTTCCGCAACTGCAGGTGATCATCAACGGCGGCATCAGCACGCTCGAGCAGGTCCGCACGCACCTGGCGCAACTGGATGGGGTGATGCTGGGTCGCGCGGCCTATCACGATCCATTCCTGCTGGCGCAGATCGAGGCTGCGCTGTACGGTGCGCCGCTGCCCGAGCGCGCTGACGTGCTGCGCCGCATGCGTCCTTATATCGAGGCCGAGTTGCGGCGCGGTACGGCGCTCAAGCACATCAGTCGGCACGTGCTGGGGTTGTATCAGGGCGAGCCGGGCGCACGCGCTTTTCGTCGCACCTTGAGCGAGGGCGCACATCTGCCGGGGGCAAGCTGGGCATTGCTTGAACAGGCGCTTGCACCGTGCGCTCTGGCGGCGTGACAGGCGTCGTTGATCGGGTCAGTATTCAGCCGTCATTGCCCACACTGGCCGCTGTGCAATCTGCTGGCCGAGCGCGTCCATGTCCGAATCCATGAACAAGAAATTCATCCTCACTCTGTTGGCATCGCTGGGTACCATGGTCGGCGCGTTGGCATCGGCGCAGTCTGCGGCGCCCAAGGTGACGCTGGATCAGGCTGTGTCGCGAGTGCAGACCGATACCGGTGGCAAGGTGTTGTCGGCCGAGCCGCGGCACATCGGGCGGCGCTCGGAGTACCGCATCAAGGTGCTGACGCCGGCCGGGCATGTGCGGGTGGTGGTGGTTCCGTCCGAGTCGGGGAAAAATCCGGCTTCTACTCAGTCGACCAAGAATTCGCCCGGCAGGCACGCGGGCAACAAGGAGAAACGTTGATATGCGCATCCTGTTGGTAGAAGACGAGGCGCCGTTGCGCGAGACGCTGGCGGCGCGCCTGAAGCGCGACGGCTTTGCGGTCGACGCGGCGCAGGATGGGGAGGAAGGGATTTACCTTGGCCGCGAAGTGCCGTTCGATCTGGCGATCATCGACCTGGGCCTGCCCAAGATGTCCGGCATGGAGCTGGTCAAGGCACTGCGTGAAGATGGCCGACGTTACCCAATCCTGATCCTCACTGCGCGTGGCAGTTGGCAGGACAAGGTCGAGGGCTTGAAGTACGGCGCCGACGATTACCTGGTCAAGCCGTTTCATGTGGAGGAGCTGCTGGCGCGCATCAATGCGCTGGTACGCCGCGCCAGTGGGTGGTCCAAGCCGATCCTCGCGTGCGGGATGATCAAGCTCGATACCACCGCGCAGACGGTGACGGTGGAAGGCAAGGTGGTCGACCTCACCAGCTACGAATACAAGGTGCTGGAGTACCTGATGCTGCACGCCGGCGAGCTGGTCTCCAAGGCTGACCTGACCGAGCACATTTATCAGCAGGATTTCGATCGCGACTCCAACGTGCTCGAAGTGTTCATTGGCCGCCTGCGCCGCAAGCTGGACCCGGAAGGCACCCTCAAACCCATCGAGACGGTACGTGGCCGCGGCTACCGATTTGCCATCCCGCGCACCGACACCGACGACGAGTGACCGTGTCCCGTCGCGTCGCCCGTTGTCACTGGCGGCGCGCGCGGCGATCGCCACCGGCTTCGTGCTGGCCGGGTTTCTCGGCCTGGTCGGTCTGACGCTATCGCAGGCGGGCAAGCAGCGTGCACTGAGTTCACTGCATGACCGCCTGCAGGACTTTGCGCTCGCGTACATCACCTATACCGATGCCAACCGCTTCGGCAAACTGCTGCCGCCAGACAGGGAACCGGATCCGAACTTCTCGCGTCCGGGTTCGGGTTTGTACGCGGTGGCCATCGGTGACAACGGTTACCACTGGGAATCGTCCTCGGCGATCGGTCGGGATTTCAGCTTTGTCACGCCATTGCCGTCCGGGCAGAGCCGCTTTGTCGGTCCGGTGGATACGCGCATGGGCCGGCTGTACTACTACAGCTACGGCGTGGCGCTGGATGTCGAGGGCAAACCGTCGGTCGGCCTGACACTGATGGTGGCGCAGACCGAGGACCAGCTGGAAGGCCAGAACGCGGTGTTTCGACGTACCTTGGGCATTTGGTTGTCGATCCTGGGCGTCATGCTGATTGTGCTGCAGCTGTTGCTGCTGCGCTGGAGCCTCACGCCGTTGCGCCGCGTAGCCAGCGACATGACGCGGGTGGAACGCGGCGACAGCGCGCACCTGGACAGCCAGTATCCGCAGGAGCTGGTGGGCTTGACGGATCGCATCAACGTGTTCATCGACAACGAGCGTGAGCAGCGCACGCGTTACCGACACACGCTGGCCGATCTGGCGCACAGCCTGAAGACGCCGCTGGCGGTGATCCGCTCGCAAGTGGAATCGGCGGTGGAGGGTGACGATGTGGCGCGGCGTACGGGCGTACTCGCGCAAGTGCGGCGGATGGACGATCTGGTGGCCTATCAGTTGTCACGCGCAGCGACGTCGGGGCGGCAGACGTTTGCCAGCGCGGTACCCATTGTCGGGCACGCGGAGGACTTGGTGCGCAGTCTGGAGAAGGTTTACGCCGCGAAGAACCTGCTGTGCGAGTTCGATATTGATGACGGTGCAGTGTTCTACGGCGAGCAGGGCGATCTGTTGGAGCTGATGGGCAATTTGCTGGAAAACGCCTTCAAGTGGGCCGGCCATCGCGTGTTGCTCGCGGTCAAGTTGCAGCCGGCTCCGGGCCGCCAGCGCGCGGGCCTGTGCATGAGCGTCGAAGACGACGGCCCGGGCATTGCCACCGACCAGGTGGAGAAGGTTCTGCAACGCGGCGTGCGCGGAGATGAACGCGTGCAAGGTCACGGCATCGGCTTGTCCATCGTGCAGGACATCGTGCATGCCTATCACGGCGAGCTGGTTGTCGACCACTCCCCCGAATTTGGCGGTGCGCGTTTCACCGTGACTTTGGCGGCGACGTGATGGCTGCGCTCGCCGGCTGAGCGTCTCGCGCGGTTGGAGCACTCATCCAGAGCGCATCAGCCCGCGTGGGGACGTCTTCGTCGCTGGCGCTCGAGGCGATCCACTCACGACGAGACGTCTACCGCCTGTGGCGAAACTCGCCAGAATCCATGCCCGCTGCGGGTGAGGCACCATAAAACGCTTCCAGCAGTGTGGCGATCGCCGGCTCAGTCTGGCTCAACACGGATGGCTGGGAGAAGTACAGCTCGCTGACAACGGCGAAATATTCACCGGTGTTTTGCGCCGCATACGGATCGATGGCGCTGTCGCCGCCGTCGGCCAAGGTTCGTACCAGGCGGTCATAGCCGAGCTGAAACTCCGTGATCCAGCGCCGCCGGGGTATGTCCACCAGCGGCGGCACGCCATCCGGCGGCCCGTCCAGCATGTCCAGCTTGTGCGCCATTTCGTGCACGACCACGTTGTAGCCGTCCCAAGGTTGTTCCAGATCCAGCTGCACGTCGGCCAGTGACAGCACCAGCGGTCCGCGCTCCCACGCCTCGCCGATCATGATCTCATCGCGCTCGCTGACCACGCCGGTGCTTTCGTCGTGATGGCTGCGCCGTACCTTGAACTCGCCTGGGTAAATCAGCACTTCGCGCCAGCCACGCAAGCTGCCGGCGCCCTGCTGCAGCGCGGGCAGGCAGGCCTGCATCGCAATCAGCAATCGCCAGTAGTCGTCCAACACCGCGCCGGCCAGGGCGTGGAAGCGCTTGCGCGCCAGAAACAACGCGCTGAGCTGGCGCAGTTGTTGTTGGCGGCATGGGTCAAGTCGCCGTGCCAGCGCGCATGCGGCCATGCCGCGACGCCACAGCGGAGCGGCAATGGGAGTGGGTTCGAAGCGTGTGCGCAGTGCTTGCCACCAACGATCCAGCATGGCGTCGAACGCTTACTGGATGGATCCGGGCAGCAACGATTGCCAGCCGACGTGTGCCTGGTGAGCACGCGCCGGGCTGGCCGGCGCGCTGCTGGCGCGGTCGCCGCCACTGCTGGAGGTGCCAGCCGGAGTTTCCGCGCCGGTGCTGCGCTGGCTGCTGTCGCGGGTCAGACCAAGGACGTCGCTGCCGCTGGCGCTGCCGCCATCGCGCAGGCTGCCACCGTCCACCGCAGCGTGCGCGGAGCCGTCCGTGTCCTGGGCCTCTCCGCTGGTGGTTGCCGCTGCGCCAACACTGACGATGCACAACGTGCAGCCGATAAGCCAATGTGTGGCATACATGGCAATCCCACTCTCTACGTACAAAACTAGGCCTCTGATCGTCTCAGAAACACCCGCGCGATACCAGTGCTGGGCAATGTTCTGGCGCGCATGAATGCTCTGCACCGGCGTCAGCCAAGCTAGAATTCGACGATGATTCTGTATTTTTTCGCCAGCCACCGACCGCCATCGGGGATACGCGCATGGTGACCCGTACCTGTCTGCCACCGATGCTGATTGCGCTGGCCACGGGCGAGCCGGTCTCAGGGGCCAGCGTGGCCGGCGAAATCGGCGTGACGCGCGCGGCCGTGTGGAAGCAGGTCGAAGCGCTGCGCGCGCGTGGACTGCCGATTCTGTCGCGTGGTTCGGCGGGTTATCAGTTGCCGTGGTCGCTGCAGTTGCTGGATGCCGTGCAGATCCGCGCTGCGTTGCCAGCTGCGCTGGCCGATCAGCTGGGCGCGCTGGAAGTGCATTGGGAGCTTGACTCGACGTCCACGGAATTGCAGCGCCGCGGTGGCGACGCACCAGACCTGAGCGTTGTGCTGGCCGAGACGCAAGCGGCCGGACGCGGCCGGCGCGGGCGTGACTGGCTGTCGCCACCGGGAATGAACCTTTACCTGTCCTGCCTCAAGCGTTTCGATCGCGGTTTTGCCGCTCTGGCCGGGCTATCGCTGGCGGTGGGCGCCATCCTGCTGCGCGCGCTGGGTACGCTGGGTATTGCCGACGCTGGTCTGAAGTGGCCCAACGATGTGCTGGCGCGCGGCGCGCGGCAGCCCGGAGGCAAGCTCGCCGGCATTCTGGTCGAGCTCAGCGGTGAATATCAGGGGCCATGCGCAGCGGTGATCGGCATCGGCCTCAACTTGCGTGTGACACCGTCGTTGCGCGAACAAGCCGGTCAGCCGACTTGCGATCTGGCCACGTTGAACGACGGCACGCCACCGGATCGCAATCGCGTCGCGACCGCGGTCATCGCCGCGCTGATCGAGGGCCTGCGCCAATTCGAAGGCGATGGTTTTGCCGCCTTCAGGGACGATTACGCGCGGCATGATTTGCTGCGCGATCAGCCGCTGCGCGTCACCGGTGCACTGGGCACGTTCGACGGCGTGGGCGCCGGTGTCGACCCGCGCGGTGCGCTGCGCGTGCGCCTGGCCGACGGTAGTGTACGTGCTGTGGACAGCGCGGATGTCACGGTGCGCCGCCGATGATGCTGTTGCTTGACCTGGGCAACTCGCGCCTGAAGTGGGCACTGGCTGCGGGTCATCCAGGCCCTTGGTTGGCACAAGGCGCGATGGACTGGGATGCGGACGTGATCGCGCAACTGCGGGTTGCGTGGGCGCAGTGCCCACCGCTGAACACGGTCGTGGCCGCATCGGTGGTCGATGCCGCACGTGAGGCACTGATTGCTGTTGCCGTAGTCGACACATTTGGCTGCACGCCACGCTGGGTGCGCACGCCCGCCAGCGCCGGTGGCGTGCGCAATGCCTACGCGGAGCCGCAGCGACTGGGCGTGGATCGTTTTCTGACGATGCTTGCAGCGTATGCAGCAGGACGCGCGCCCTGCGTGCTCGCCAACGCCGGCACCGCGCTGACGCTGGACGCCCTGACCGCCGATGGTCAGCATCTGGGCGGGTTGATCGCACCCGGAGCGCAACTGATGCAGCGCTCGCTCGGCGCCGCTACTGTGCATGCGCACGTGGATCATTCCGGCAGCATTGTCGACGCAGCCCGCAGCACCGCCGATGCCGTGACCTCCGGCTGTTGGCACGCGGTAGCGGCGCTGGTTGAACGTTTCGCGTTGCACATGGCTCCAGCGCTGGGTGGCGCGCCCTCTCTTGTTCTCGGTGGTGGGGACGCTGCACAGTTGTTGCCGTTGCTGACGGTGCCGGCGCAAGTGGTGACCGATGGCGTGTTGCGTGGCCTGGCGCATTGGGCCATTACGGACGAACCCGGGTCACCTTTGACGGCACACATGGATACAAATCAGCGGCCCGGACGCGCATGATTCTGCGCCTGCTGTTTGTACTGCTGAGCGCACTGAACATCGCGGTGGCCGCATGGGTGTGGCTGGGGCAACCGTATGCGGTGGGCGCGAGTCCGGCGAGCGATTCAGGGGTAACCACCTTGCGTTTGCTCTCGGAGTTGCCGCCCACTGAAGCGGCACCGGTGCGTGGCACGCCGGAAACCGACGATTCCGCCGCATCGGGCAAGTTGCGCTGCCTCGCGCTCGGCCCGTTCGCGACGCCGCAGGATCTGCGCAACGCGCGCCAGGTGCTGGCCGCGCAGACGACGCGGATGCGCGCTCGCCAAGAGCAGGTCGCGCACAGCAGTAGCTGGTGGGTGTACCTGCCAGCAGCCACGAATCGCGCGCAAGCGTTGGAAAGCGCGCGCCGGCTTGCCGACCAACACATCAGCGATTATTTCGTGGTCAGCGCGGGCGAGCAGCCCAACAGTGTGTCGCTGGGTGTATTCAAGGATCCGGCCAACGCGCGCCGGCGGCGTGACGAAGTGGCCGCGGCCGGCTTCCCTGCCCGCATGCGTGAGCGCGTGGAAAACGCACCGGAGTATTGGCTGGATTTGGTGGTGGCCGCCGGGATGCGCGTCGACTGGGGCACTGCCCGCACCCATGCGATCCGCTCGCACAGCATTGGTTGTTTCTGAAGCGAGTCCGCTGTCTGCTGCAGGCAGTTGGACGGCATCCTGCTAGAATCGCCCACCGTCGCCGGCATAGCTCAGTTGGTAGAGCAACTGATTTGTAATCAGTAGGTCGGGGGTTCGAGATGGTGCGAGCGGATGCGCATTTGAGGGACGGCGGACTAGCGGAATTCGATCTACCCGATGGCTCCATTCAAAAGATGGAACGTCTGCGCGCGGAAGGGTTCAGCGAGCGGGAAATCATCCACCAGCTACTAACGGACGATTGGGCTGCGCCACCTCTGTACGTTGAACTGATACAGCACGCCGGCACGCCGCCAGCCGTCTGCATTGTTCGGTTGGACTAATCGGTGGATTGCCTGACTTGCGGGCAGGGTCAGCATGCGGGCATCGATGCCGTGAGTCTGTAGGGCAACGCCGCTAGCTGGCGAGCGTGGGTGTCACGATCAGAGTCAGTGATTATGGATCGTAACCGTACTTGGTCTTGAACTGTTCCGACATGTAGTCGCATGTCCGCGATGTGAATCGCTGGGCATCGGGATCAAGGCTAGGGTTGCTAACTTGGCTTCTGCAATAAGCGATGGCGTCGCGCTCTTTCTGCTTCCCTTGATTCTCCGGCTTGGACCCCTCATAGGCTCCGAACATCAAGAACAGAATCAGCAGGCCACCAACGATCAAAAACAACTTCAGAAACCCGTTCATCGGCTTGTTGAATGCCTTGTTTGGCGCTCCGCAAGATGGACACGTGGACGATTGATCGCTGATCTCTTTGCTGTCTACTCAGTCAAGCACGCGCCACCACTTCGCACGCGGGCCACGGTCATTCATCTCGGCTTCGTACTCCACGCGCGCACCTTGCTAAATGTCCTCGTTTGCAGCGTTACGTATCGCCGCGAACGTGTCCGGCGCGCCAGCATCGTCCTTGATGAATCCGAAACACTTAGCCTCGTTCCAATACCTCAATATTCCCGTACTCATTAGCTCACCATCCGCATGTTGATTTCCATTACCGGCTCGGAGCGGGTCGCGCCGAAGATCGCCAGCGCAACGGCTAGCACCAAGTCATCGTGCGCACCTTCCCGCGCGCCGAAGATCGGATTACCCGCCGTGCTGAAGCTCACCCGGAAATCTTGCAGCTCGCGCATCAGCACCGCAGCGTCTGCCAGCTCCGGTTCGATGGTCAGCGTCTAACTGTGCAGCATGGCCTGCACACGGCTGATTAAATCCAGCTTGCTTGCGTGCCAGCCCTCCATATCGCGCGTGACCTTTTCGCCGCCGGTGATGGTGACGCTGTGCAGGCGCGGGATACGGGCTTGCCGGAAAATGTCCATGACGCCACGGCCAACA
>CAJDVA010000004.1_pt1 | contig 36327 bp, 38 predicted proteins | sample 7391241 | NCBI WGS metagenome assembly CAJDVA01 (sample SAMEA7055678, study PRJEB34461) | soil metagenome | biome: terrestrial ecosystem; feature: Peninsula; material: soil | place: Antarctica | collected 2016
CCGATCATTCACGTGCGCCAGGGACAGACGGTCAACGTGACGTTTACCAACCACGGCACGATGCAGCACTCCATCGATTTCCACGCCGCCATGACGCCGCCCAGTCTGCATTACGTGGACATCCTGCCCGGCAAGACCATCAAGTTTTCCTTCGTGGCGCGTGTACCCGGCGCATTCCTGTATCACTGCGGCACGCCACCGGTGCTGCTGCACATCGCCAACGGCATGTACGGCGCCCTGATCGTGGACCCGGTGCAGCCATTGCCGCCCGCGACCGAAAGCTACGTCATCGTGCAAAGCGAGTGGTACACGCAGCAGATGGCTGACCACCTCATGGGTCCCAGCTACGAGAAGATGGCTCAGGAGCGCCCTGACGAGGTGGTGTTCAATGGCGCTGCCTTCCAGTACCGCGACCATCCGCTGACGGTGACTGCGAACAAGCGCGTTCGCCTCTACGTCATCAATGCCGGCCCGGATCTTTCAAGCTCGTTCCATGTCATCGGGGCCATTTTCGACAAGGTTTATCCGGACGGTGATGCCTCGCATGCGCTGAGCGGCGTCTCCACCTATTCCGTCGGGCCAGGCGCCGGCACGGTGTTCGACCTGGTGCTCGCAGAGCCGGGTAAATATCCGTTCGTGGATCACGACATGGCACACGCGACGGTCGGGGCGATCGGCGTCCTGGAAGTCCCTGGCGGTGCCGCGCCGGTCGAGCCTGACGTTTCGGCAGCGGCGCCAGCCACGCCTGCGGTCGATGTCGTTGCGGCATCTGCCGCGCTGGCTCCGTACCACTTTGATGCGGCCAAGGGTGCGGCGCTGTATACCGCCAACTGCGCCGCGTGCCATCAACCAACCGGTGATGGTGTACCGGGCGCGTTCCCGCCGCTCAAGGGCGATACCGCCGTGCTGGACCCCGACCCAGCCCGGCAGATCGACGCCGTCGAGAACGGGTTGCAGGGCCAGAACGTCGGCGGCACGGTGTACGCAACAGCGATGCCGCCGTTCGGAAAATTGTTGAACGATGCGGAAATCGCCGACATCATCAATCACGAACGCTCGTCCTGGGGTAACCAGGGCAAGTCGATCACGTCCAGCGAGGTAAAGGCGCGGCGCGCTGCAGGTGTTGGCAGCGCGCTCCCGAAGCCATAAGAGACAAACATCGGGTACCTGCACTGGAATATTTTCAGGTTGCAACCGCGCAGCGGTCGAGCCACATCCAGACTGCCTCGCCGCACGCACTCAATCCGGCAGCGCGGCGAGCACCGATTCCAACCGGGGATCCTCGGGCAGGCGCAACATAAACTCCCGCTCCAGTACTTGCCAAATATGTGCCGCATCGCGCAGCGTGCGCCGCTCGGGCTCGCGACCCATGCGGCGCACGCTGAACTCGTGATTGCGCAGGCTCAGCCGCCGATCCGAATCCGTGCGCGACACCACCAGATTGTTGACGAACGACGACTCCGGCCAAGTGGAGACGTAATAGTTGGCCATGATGTAGTCGACCGGCCAGGTGCGGCGCAGGTCGAACCGGTACAGCGACAACCACTGCCCGTGCACCAGTGACTGCATGCGCCAGTCGCCATCGACCATCATCAAGCGGAACGGCTCGTGCGTGGTCGGCTGCTCGATGCCGGGACGCAAACGCACGGCACCGGTCAGCGTTTGACTGCCAAAGCCGACGTCGGCGAGCCAACTCTCACCGGCCAGCTCGATCCGCAACAGCATGTGCGTGTGCGGCGTGATCACGTCTTCGGCGCGCTTCCACAGCACGCGCGCAATCAGCCCGGACACCTCAAAACCCACGGCACGCAGCGCCTCGGCAAACAGCAGGTTCTGTTCAAAACAGTAGCCGCCACGGTGCGCATGCACCAGCTTGCGTTCCACCGCTTCGGGCGTCAATTCCACCGGCACGCCAAGCAGCGGGCTGAGGTTCTCAAACGGAATTGCTGCGGCATGCGCCACCGCCAACGCGCGCAACATGGAAAGGTCGGGCGCCACCGGCGCGTCGTAGCCGATGCGCTGCAAGTAGGCTTTCAAGTCAAAGGAATGAGCCATGCACGCCGCCAATGGAGGATGCGCGTGAAGATAACACCGGGCTGTGGCCAGCCGAAGATGGACCGGCTCCATCCCGCCAGGCCGCGCTTGCCTCCGCGGCATGCGGTCTCCATGTAACTGTCTCTGCCGCTGCGCATCGGCGGCCTCACCCAGGGAACACTGTGCCGCCGACAGCACCACCGCCATCCGTCGAACCGGTCGAGCTGAAGCGGAGTTTTCTCGGCGTATTCCGTTTCAGCGGGCGCGCGTTGGCGCTGGTGTGGAGCACAAGCCATGCGCTGACGGTCGCGCTGGCGTTGCTCACGCTCACCGCAGGTTTGCTGCCTGCCGGTATCGCCTACGTGGGCGCGATGATTGTTGACGCGGTGGTCGCCGCCAATCGCCTGTGGGCAAGCAGTGGCCACGCAGTGCTCACGCCAGTTTTCGAGTGGGTGGTGGCGGAAGGTGTCTTGGTGGCCGCGCTCGCCGGCGCACAACGCGGTCTGTCGCTGTGCCAGTCGTTGCTGCGCGCGCAGCTTGGACAACGCGTCAACGTGATGATCCTGGAGAAGGCGCTGACGCTGCAGCTCGCACAGTTCGAGGACTCCGAATTTTACGACAAGCTGACCCGCGCGCGCCGCGAGGCATCCAGCCGCCCGTTGTCGCTGGTGACGCGCACATTCGGGCTGGGCCAGAACGCGATCTCGCTGGTGAGCTATGGCACGTTGCTGTACCAGTTCTCGCCGTGGGCGGTGGTGGTCTTGCTGCTGGCTGGCGTGCCCTCGTTCATCGCCGAAACAAAGTTCTCCGGCGACGCGTTCCGCCTGTTCCGCTGGCGCTCGCCGGAAACGCGCATGCAGATGTATCTGGAGACCGTGCTGGCACGCGAGGACCACGCCAAGGAGGTGAAGCTGTACGCGCTCGGCCCGCTGTTGCTGCAGCGCTATCGGGACATTTTCAACAAGCTGTACAGCGACGATCGCGACCTGACGATACGCCGCGACACTTGGGGCTTCGGGCTCGGCCTGCTCGGCACGCTGACGCTGTACGGCGCATACGCATGGATCGCGATGACCACCGTGATCGGACGCATCACCCTGGGCCAGATGACGATGTACCTGATGCTGTTTCGTCAGGGCCAGGCCGCCGTATCGGCCATGCTGTCGGCCATCGGCGGCATGTACGAGGACAACCTGTATCTGTCCACGTTGTACGAATATCTGGAAACGCCCGTGCCCGCCTCGACTGGTACGGCGACTCGCGGTGCGCAGCCGGGCGATGGCATCCGCTTCGAGCATGTCAGCTTCACCTATCCCGATGCCGGCGAGCCGGCGTTGCACGACATCAACCTGCACATCCGTCCGGGTGAATCGCTGGCGCTGGTCGGACAGAACGGCTCGGGCAAGACCACGCTGATCAAGTTGCTGACCGAACTGTATCGGCCCGGCAGCGGGCGCATCCTGCTCGATGGCACCGATTTGCGCGAGTGGGACGCGAACACGCTGCGCCAGCGCATCGGCGTGATCTTTCAGGACTTTGCGCGCTACCAGATGCGCGTAGGTGAAAACATTGGCGCCGGCGATGTTACACATTTCGCGGACGCCGAACGCTGGCGCACGGCCAGCGACATGGGCATGGCCAGCGAATTCATTGACGCGCTACCCGGCGGCTTTGAAACGCAACTGGGCAAATGGTTTCGCTCCGGACGCGAGCTGTCCGGCGGGCAATGGCAAAAGATTGCACTGGCGCGCGCGTTCATGCGCTCGGGTGCCGATATTCTGGTGCTTGACGAACCCACCGCGGCGATGGACGCAGCGGCTGAAGCGACGATCTTCGAGCACTTTCGCGAACTGGCCGGCCAGCGCATCGTGATCCTGATTTCGCACCGCTTCTCCACCGTGCGCATGGCCGACCAGATCATCGTGATCCAGGATGGCCGCATCATCGAGCGCGGCAGTCATGGAGAGTTGATGACGCTGGACGGTCACTACGCACACTTGTTCGCGCTGCAGGCCCACGGCTACCGTTGAATCCGCGCCGTCCAGCTTGACCATGAGCGCCTGCGCGCCCCATGCTTTGTCGTCTTGTCTTGATCGAAACCCGCGCATGAGCAGTCGCTACGACGCCGCCGATATTGAAGTTCTCTCTGGCCTGGATCCGGTCAAACGCCGCCCGGGCATGTACACCGACACCACGCGGCCCAACCATCTGGTGCAAGAGGTGGTCGACAACTCGGTGGACGAGGCATTGTCCGGCTACGCGAAAACCATCGACGTGGTGTTGCATACCGACGGCTCAGTGGAAGTCAGCGACGACGGTCGCGGCATGCCGGTGGACATCCATCCGGAGGAACACGTTTCCGGCGTCGAACTGATCATGACGCGGCTGCACGCGGGCGGAAAATTCAGCGGCAAGAATTACAACTTTTCCGGTGGCCTGCATGGTGTCGGCGTGTCCGTGGTCAACGCGCTGTCCGACCGCGCCGAAGTTACCGTGCGCCGGCATGGCACCGAATACCGCATGGTGTTTGCGCACGGCGACAAGCAAGGCGAGTTGGAGACGCTGGGCAGCGTGCCGAAAAAGCGCAGCGGCACCACGCTGCAGTTCTGGCCGGAAGCAAAATACTTCGACTCATCGAAAATTTCCGTCCCCAAACTCAAGCATCTGTTGCGCGCCAAGGCGGTGCTGTGCGCCGGACTGACGGTCAACCTCACCGACAGCAACAGCGGCGAAACCTGCCAGTGGTATTACGAAGACGGCTTGCGCGATTACCTGCGCGGCGAACTGGATGGCTTCGAGGCGCTGCCGAACGAATTGTTCGTGCACCAGACCGCGCGCGACAGCGAGGGTCTGGAAGTGGCGCTGGCGTGGCTGCCGGAAGGCGAACTGGTACAGGAAAGCTACGTCAACCTGATCCCGACCTTGCAAGGCGGCACCCACGTCAATGGGCTGCGTACCGGCTTGACTACCACCGTCCGCGAGTTTTGCGACATCCACAACCTGCTGCCGCGCGGGGTAAAGCTGGCACCCGAAGATGTATGGGAACGCCTGTCGTTTGTGTTGTCCGCACGCCTGCAGGACCCGCAGTTTGCCGGCCAGATCAAGGAGCGCTTGTCCTCGCGCAACGCCGCCGGCATGGTGGAAAACATCACCCACGACGCGTTCAGCATCTGGCTCAACCAGCACGTCGAGGTTGGCGAGCGCATCGCTCAGCTCGCCATCGAGCGCGCCACGGCACGCCTGAAAGCGTCCAGGCAGATCGTGCGCAAAAAGATCACGCAAGGCCCCGCGCTGCCCGGCAAGCTGGCCGACTGCACGGCAACCGACCTCAGCCGCACGGAATTGTTTCTGGTGGAAGGCGACTCCGCCGGCGGCAGCGCCAAGCAGGCGCGCGACCGTGAGTTTCAGGCGATCCTGCCGCTGCGCGGCAAGATCCTCAATACCTGGGAAGTGGAATCCACCCAGGTGCTTGCCTCCGAAGAAGTGCACAACCTCGCCGTGGCGATCGGTTGCGATCCAGGCACGAATGATTTGTCCGGGCTGCGCTACGGCAAGATCATCGTGCTCGCCGATGCCGACTCCGACGGCCTGCACATCGCCACGTTGCTGGCAGCGCTATTCCTCAAGCACTTCCCCAAGCTGGTCAGCGAAGGCCACGTATTTGTCGCCATGCCGCCGCTGTTCCGCGTCGACGTTGGCAAGCAGGTTTTCTACTGCCTGGATGAAAGCGAGAAGCAAGCCATGCTGCAACGGATCGAACGCGAAAAGATGAAAGGCGCCGTCAGCACCACCCGCTTCAAGGGCCTGGGTGAAATGAACCCGCCGCAATTGCGCGAGTCGACGATCCATCCCGACACCCGCCGTCTGGTACAGCTGACCACCACCGATGACATCACCGACATCAGCACCACCAAACTGATGGACATGCTGCTGTCCAAGAAACGCGCCGGCGATCGCAAGGTGTGGCTCGAGGAAAAAGGCGACCTGGCCACACTGGAAGTGTGATCGGCAATGGGACTTGTCGCCGCACAGTGCAACGGTCATGCTGGCGCCATGCCACCCGTACGTCTCAGCGCTTGCACGCCCAGAGTACCGATGTCGGTACACGACATGGTGCGGGCATGAGCGCCAGCACGCCGGGCGAGCGTGCGGAACTCACCCAGCTGTTGGTCCGGACAGGCCACAACGACCAACGAGCGTTTGCTGAGTTGTACAAGCGCACCTCGTCCAAATTGTTTGGCGTCTGTTTGCGCATGCTGCGCGACCGCAGCGACGCTGAAGAAGTACTTCAGGAAACCTGGACTACGGTGTGGCGACGCGCTGCCAGCTTCGACGCCGGCAAGGCCAGTGCCATCACGTGGCTGGTCACGCTGGCGCGCAACAAGGCCATTGATCGACTGCGCCAACATCGCGAACAGCAACTGGACGAGCCGCTCAAGCTGGAAGAAGTCGCGGACGCTGACCCCACGCCGGCAGCGGATGCTGAAACCAGTCAGGAGTATCAACGCTTGCAGCGCTGCCTCGACGCGCTCGAGCCACAGCAACGCAACGCCATGCGTGAAGCCTTTTTCACGGGTGCGACGTATAACGAATTGGCGACACGCTGCAAGGTGCCGCTGGGAACCATGAAAAGCTGGATCCGCCGCAGCCTGCTGCAATTGCGTACATGTCTTGACCGATGAACACACCTGCCACTCCTGACCACGATGATCCGCGCTACGCCGAGTACGTGCTCGGCGTGCTGGACGCTGCGGCGCGTGCGGCGATCGAACAGGAAATGCGCGACAACCCGCACGCGGCTACTGCCGTTTCGCTATGGCAACAGCGCCTTCTGCCATTGGCCGAGGAGATCGATCCGAGCACTCCGCCGGCTTATGTGTGGGCACGGATTCGTGCCGACCTGAAACTTAGTGAGCCCGGCACCAGTGCTCGGCCACGCGCAAGTTTGTGGAACAACCTGGCGTTGTGGCGCTGGCTCGGCATCGGTGCCAGCGTGGTGGCCGCGGCCAGCATCGCGATCATGCTGACCGTGCCACGCCCAGTCACCACACCACCGGCAATCAGCGCCAGTTACATGGCATCGGCGATCGAGCAGGACAATGGCAGCACGGGCTGGACCGCCACCATGGATCTGCAGCATGCGCGAATGATCGTGGTACCGGCGAGTCCGGCAACACTTGCGTCAGGAAAGTCGCCCGAACTGTGGTTGATCCCCGCAGGCAAAAAGCCCATTTCGCTGGGCGTGATCGCCGGCGACAAACCAACTTCCATCGCCCTGCGCGCCGAGCTGCTGTCGCAGCTGAGCGCAACCGCCGTCCTCGCTGTCTCGGTGGAACCAGCCGGTGGCTCGCCCACGGGGCAGCCTACCGGCGCCGTCATGGCCAAAGGCGCCATCACGAGTGCGTGACTGGCGTCAGCGCCTGAAACGGAACCCAGCGAAACTGAATCTCTTCTGCGATGAATGCATCCGCGCGGACCTTTACTGCGTATCTCCCCATGCTTCCGATCCGCGAAGCGGAAAACCCTGGAGAACACGATGAAGATCAATCAGCGCATGCGCCGTCTCACCATCGGCCTGTCACTGGCTCTGTCCACCGTAGCCGTCGTGCCGATGGCCGCTGCCGACGCGATGACCGGTCCCCCGAGCATGGACCAGACCGTGGTGATGGTTGGCGGTGCGGCCATGCTGCCGTCACGCAACATCGTGCAGAACGCGATGAACTCGAAGGACCACACCACCCTGGTGGCCGCGGTGAAGGCGGCCGGTCTGGTCGACACGCTGTCGAGCAAAGGTCCGTTCACCGTGTTCGCACCAACCAACGAAGCGTTTGCCGCGCTGCCTGCAGGAACTGTGGACAACCTGCTGAAGCCGGAAAACAAGACAACGCTTGCCAAGATTCTTACCTACCATGTCGTGCCCGGCAAGCTGACCTCACATGACCTTGCCAAGGCGGTGATGGCCGGCGGCGGCAAGACGATGCTGAAGACGGTCGAAGGCGATTCGCTCACAGTCCGCAAGGACGGCAGTGCATGGACCGTCACCGATGACAAGGGCAATATGGCGAACATCACCATCGCTGACGTGATGCAGTCCAATGGCGTGATCTTCGTGATCGACAAGGTACTGATGCCGTAACAGCTGCGCACACTCCACCAGTCAGCCGTCCCGATGCATCCGTCGGGGCGGCTTTTTTTGTCGCCACAGCGGCGCTAAGGTGGCAATCAACATTTCACGAGCACTCGCCATGGCCTTGCTGCCGCCACTCAACCTGCAACGCTGGATCGACGAACACCGGCACCTGCTGAAGCCGCCGGTGGGCAACAAGTGCATCGTCGATGGCGATTTCATCATCATGATCGTCGGTGGGCCGAACGCGCGCACGGACTACCACTATGACGAAGGCCCGGAGTTTTTCTACCAGATCGAAGGCGACATCACGCTCAAGGTGCAGGACGATGGCGTGGCACGCGACATCCCGTTGCGCACCGGCGAAATCTTCTACCTGCCGCCACGCGTCCCGCACTCGCCAAACCGCCAGGCCGGATCGATCGGACTGGTGATCGAGCGTCGCCGCGTCGCTGGCGAGAAAGACGGACTGATGTGGTTTTGCGAGCAGTGCAACCACAAGCTGTACGAGGAGTATTTCGTGCTCAACAGCATCGAGCACGACTTCCCACCGGTATTCGAGCGCTTCTACCGCTCACGCGAAGCGCGCACCTGCAGCGCCTGCGGCCACGTGCATCCCGCACCCGAAAAATACCGGTAGGAGCGCACCCTGTGCGCGCTTCCCTTGATTGGGTGCCGCCGCGTTTGGTGCCATCTTCAACAGTGCCATGGCAGCCGCCCCGGGTGATGCACCGCCGACCCTGCGCGCGCAAGTTCCGCGCAACATCAATCCCGTGATTGGCACACTGACGCGTCAGCCATCGCCGGCGTCGGCCGATCTGTACTTGCGCCAGGCCATCGCCGCGGCAACCCATCACATCCACGCGGGTCTCGCTGGCGTGTCTGTGATCACGTTCATCGTCGTGATGCTTGCGCCAGGATGCTTCCTTGCCCCTGTCACCTGCCAAGGCGTCAATGACGGCACGGACCACCCGCATGATGCATCACCATTGCCTGGCTGATGTATCCGCGCCGGCAGCCGCTCACCGCGTATTCAAACCACGCAGCAGCCACTTGTGCGCCATTCTCCGCAGTGAGTCATCCAGTGCCGCATCCGCCGCCACCGTGCTAACGGATCGCCACGCCAGCGCATGTGATTCCGTATTTACCGTGAACCGCTCATCGGCACCCGCGCGCAGCACGTAACGCACGTCGTAATGCCAGTGTTCCGCCTCCTCGCCACGCGCGGGAATGCGATGCCGGTCGAGATCGAAAATGCCGCCTTCAACGTGCAATCCAGCCACGCCGGTTTCTTCTTCCGCTTCACGCAACGCCACCCGCGCCAGATCGGCATCGCCATCGGCATGGCCGCCGGGTTGCAGCCAGCGACCGAGCTTGCGATGGTGCATGAGCAGCACGCGTTCGCCATCGGCACTGACCAGCCACGCCGAACCGGTGCAGTGGCCATACACGTGCCGGCGCTCGAAAACATTCTGGTGCGTGCGCAGAAAATGTTCGAACTGTTCCGCGGTTGCCGCCTCACCCTGCCACAAGTCACGGTAGGGCCGAAGTGCGTCGATCAAAACCATGGAAGTCTGTTGCACAAGGGCACCGAAGATGAGCGAGGGAACATCGCGACCGACTCGCAGCGCGACCTGAACGAAGCTTGTACTAGTTTTACCGCTGGGCTATGTTGGCGCGCCACCGCCGTGCCTGCCCGACGAGCTGCCAACACCGCGCGGAAACCGGCAAGATCACTTGAAGGGGAGCTTGATGATACGAGACTTGTTTGCCACCCATCCCATTGAGGCAATGCCTCGTGTCGACGCCGGCGAACCCGTGGAAGGCGGCCTTGAGGGTGAGGTCACACTGAAGCGCGTACTGACCGCCCGGCACCTGGTGATGCTCGGCATCGGTGCAGTGATTGGTGCCGGAATCTTCGTGTTGACTGGCACCGCTGCCGCGCAATTTGCAGGTCCCGCACTGGTTCTCAGTTTCGTCATGGCCGGCTTTGCCTGCGGTCTGGCCGGACTGTGCTACGCCGAATTCGCCGCGATGCTACCGGTATCCGGCAGTGCGTATTCTTATTCGTACGCCACCCTGGGCGAAGTCGTGGCGTGGTTCGTCGGCTGGAACCTGGTGCTCGAATATCTGTTCGCCGCATCGACCGTGGCCGTCGGCTGGTCGGGCTACTTCAACGAAATGCTGAGCATGCTCACTGCGGCAACCGGCATGAATTTCAACCTGCCAGCAGCACTGTCTTCGGCTCCCTTCACGTTCGACTCGGCCCACCATCTGGTGCGCACGGGTACCTTGATCAACGTACCCGCCATCGCCATCGTCGCGGCCATCAGCTGGCTGTGCTATCGCGGCATTACCCAATCGGCGACGGTCAACGCGATCATCGTGGCCATCAAGGTCATCGTGATTCTGCTGTTTCTGGTGGTCACTTTTCACTTCATCAACCCGGAACTCTGGCAGCCATTCGTGCCGGCCAACGAGGGCGGTGCGAAATACGGCTGGAGCGGCGTGATCCGCGGCGCCACCCTGGTGTTCTTCGCCTACATCGGTTTCGACGCGGTATCCACCGCCGCCGGCGAAGCGAAAAACCCACAGCGCGACATGCCCATCGGCATCCTCGGTTCATTGCTGGTATGCACGGTGTTGTACATCGCCATGGCTGCGGCCTTGACCGGACTGGCGCCATTCCGCGAACTCGACACGCCTGAGCCAGTCGCCACTGCGCTCAATTACGTACTCGGCACCGTGGCCGCTGGCAGCATGGCGAGCTATGTGTTGAGCGCCATGAAAGTGCTGGTCGTGTTTGCGGCGCTGGCCGGTCTGAGCTCAGTGGTGCTGGTGATGCTGATGGGCCAGCCGCGCATTTTCTACGCGATGTCGCACGATGGCTTGATGCCAAAAGTGTTTGGCAAAGTGCACCCGAAACACCGCACGCCATACATTGGCACCATCATCGTCGGCCTGATTGCGGCGACGCTGGCCGGGCTGTTCCCGGTGGGTGTGCTGGGCGACCTGGTGTCGATGGGTACGCTGCTGGCGTTCACCACCGTCTGCATCGGCGTTGCCGTGCTGCGCCATACGCGTCCCGAAATTCCACGCGCATTCCGCGTGCCGGTCTACTGGCTCGTGTGCCCGCTGGGTGCGGCGACGTGTCTGTTTCTGTTCTGGCAGGCTTTCGAGACGCTCTGGCCGCTGCTGATCGGCTGGACCGTGATCGGCTTCTCGATCTACGGCTTCTACGGTTACCGGCACAGCAGGTTGCGTCGGAGCCCAGTCTGACAAGCGGCGGCCGGCGTCAACAACGTCGGCCGCTGCTTTTGTGTGTCTGACACAAGACGTTCCCGGTCCCAAGCCGACCCGCTTCATGAAGACTCAAACTCATGCTCAAGCAGTTGCTCGCCCGCAAAACCGACTTCACCGACGAAGATGATGCGCACGGCCCAACCCTGCGCCGTACGCTGGGTCCGTGGGGGCTGACAGCCATAGGTATCGGCGCAGTCATCGGCGGCGGCATCTTCGTGATCTCTGGACAAGCCGCAGCCGACTTTGCTGGCCCGGCGGTGATTTTGTCGTTTTTGCTGGCGGCAATCTGCAGCACGTTCACAGCGCTGTGCTACGCCGAGTTTGCGACGTTGATCCCACTCTCCGGCAGTGCGTATTCCTACGCGTACGCGACCCTTGGCGAGTTGATGGCGTGGTTCATCGGCTGGAATCTGGTGCTCGAATACGGAGTGTCCGCGTCCGCGGTGGCGGTGAGCTGGACCGGCTACCTCCTCAGCCTGCTCGACCATATCGGCACGACCTTCGACATGGATCTGAGCCTGCCCGCAGCATTGACCAACGCGCCGCTGCAATTCACCGCAGACCACCAACTGATAACTACCGGTGCGCTATTCAATTTGCCGGCAGTAGCCCTCGTACTTTTGTTGACTTGGATCTGTTACGTGGGCATCCGCGAATCGAGCTTGGCCAATGCCGCCATGGTCGCGGTCAAGGTAGGGCTGGTCGTGCTGGTGATCGTGGTCGGCTGGCGTTATGTCGACCCATCCAACTGGACGCCGTTCATCCCCGAATCGCAGGGGCAATACAAGTACGGTTGGAGCGGCGTCATGCGTGGCGCGGCGATGGTGTTCTTTGCCTACATCGGCTTTGAAGCGACGTCGGTCGCGGCCCAGGAAGCACGCAATCCACAACGCGACCTGCCCATCGGTATCCTCGCGTCACTACTGATTTGCACGGTGTTGTACATTGCCATGGCTGCGGTCATGACCGGCCTCACCTCATACACATTGCTCGGCACGGACCAGCCCGTGGTCACCGCGCTGCAGGGACATCCCCAACTGAGCTGGTTGCGCTGGATCGTCGAAGCCGGCGCATTGCTGGGTCTGGCCTCGGTGGTGTTGGTGATGATCATTGCGCAGCCGCGCATCTTCATGATCATGGGGCGCGACGGCATGCTGCCGAAAATCTTCACGCGCATTCATCCACGCCACCGTACCCCGCACCTCAATACACTGATCACCGGCGCGGCCATCGCGCTGCTCGCGGCGATCTTCCCGCTGGACGTACTCGCCGACCTGGTGTCCATGGGCACGCTGATCGCGTTCATCGCGGTGTGTGCCGGTGTATGGATATTGCGCCATACGCACCCTGAACTACCGCGCACGTTCCGCGTGCCGTGGGCGCCAGTGATCTGCTCGCTCGGCATTCTGAGCTGCCTTGCGCTGCTGTCGACCATGGCACTTCCGGAAATTACGGAATAACCAGCACAATTTCGCACATTGCATGACAACGTATCGTAACTTCGTCAAATGACGCTTGGTGGCATTGGAACCACGCAATGGCTCATCAATCGCGACTATGCATCGACTATATGATACAACCTATTGTTTCATAGACATTTAACGAGATTTTTTCAAGAGAAATTTGGGGCTGAGGCGCCCATTTCGCGACCGCGGGAGTATCATCATCGAACCGCGGGATTATCACTTGGCAGTGGGCCCTCGGATCGCTGCCCGGCGCGTCAGGTGAATCAGCTCCTCAACCTGTCGTGTTCCGGGCAGCACTTTGGGCGCAGCAAGCGTCGCGTGCATCCAACTCCGCCCCTTCGTCCTCCGCACGCCATCGAGAAGACTCCGTGGCATGCATCCGCAAGTCACGCATCGCATACGAAGAAGGCCGGCTAGAGCCGGCCTTCTTGCATTGCAAAGCAGCTTGCTCAGGCTTTCTTCGGCGCATGCGACACGCACCAACCCTTCGCATTGACTGACTTGCCGGGGAACAACTGACACGGACCGCGACCGCTCGCACCGCCGGTGTAAAACTGGCAATTCGCGCAATCGTCGCCGGCCTTGTGCTTGGCGTTTGTCGACTTGGCAGCGCTCTCGACATAGCTCAGCGCCTTCGCCGTGGGGTCACTCTCACTCAGCGCGGGCAGATCGGCGGCGCGCGAAAACCGCGGCAGACCACCCATCACCACCGCAGCCACCGTCGTACCAGCGGCAACCTTGAGAAACCGGCGACGCGATTCGATATCTGTTTCGTTCGACATGGTGCAACCTCCGTCTTGGGCAATCAGTCCGCGCGCCATGCGCTGGCCTGCCTGCATCGTAGCCCCCTGCGGCAAACCATTCCTGACTTGCGAGAATGGCTCTCATTCCCGCCGTTGACATGGTGTGCACATGGTATAGTCGCCGCTCGTTTGGACGTCCAAAACTCATGAGCCAACCGCTACCTGCCGAGATTTCCGCCGATGCGTTTGCATGCTGCGCAGATACGCTGGCGCGCACCGCGCGCGAACTCGCCGCACTGGGCTGGACACCCGCCACGAGCAGCAACTTTTCCATGCGCGTGGGCACTGCATACGCGGCCATCACGATCTCCGGACGTGACAAACGCAGCGTCGAACGCGACGACATCATGTTGATCGACACCGACGGCCAGGCCGTGAACACCACCGCACGGCCAAGCGCCGAAACCGCGCTGCACACACAGATTTACCGACGCTTTGCCGATGCGGCCGCAGTGCTGCACACCCACTCGCATGTACAAAGCGTGGCGTCGCGCCTGTTTGCCGCCAATGGCATGGTGCGTCTGCAAGGATGGGAGTTGCAAAAAGCGATCAGCGGCTGCAGCACCCACGCAGATGTGCTGGAGATTCCCGTATTTCCCAACACCCAATACATGCCCGAGCTGGTGGCACACGTTGATGCGTGGCTCGATGCCGGCAAGCCGTTGCATGCCTACCTGATCGACGGCCACGGTATCTACACTTGGGGCCGCGACATGCCCGAGGCGCGCCGTCACCTGGAAGCGCTGGAATTTCTGCTTGGCTGCGAACTGGATGTGAAGAGGTTGCAAAGATCATGAGTCGTCTGCGGATTTTTGACGAAGCGCGCCCTGACCCACCGTTGCAGGTAGTGACCGAACACGCTGCCATCAGCAGCGCATTGCACCAGGTTGGCGTGCGCTTCGAACAATGGGCGGCCAATCAGCCGATCCAGCCCGGTGCGTCCCAGGATGAGGTGATCGCCGCATATCGCACCGACATTGATCGTCTGATGAGCAGCGAAGGCTATCAATCGGTCGACGTCATCAGCCTCACCCCCGATCATCCAGACCGCGCCACGCTGCGCCAGAAGTTCCTCGGCGAACACAGCCACAGCGAGGACGAAGTGCGCTTCTTCGTCGCCGGCTCCGGCCAGTTCACCCTGCATATCGGCGACAAGGTCTACGACGTTCTGTGCGAACAAGGCGACCTGATCGGCGTACCGGATGGCACGCGCCACTGGTTCGACATGAGCGAATCGCCCTGCTTCGTGGCCATCCGCCTGTTCACCAACAAGGACGGCTGGGTGGCGCAACCCAGCGGCGACGACATTGCCACCCGCTTCCCGCGCATGACGCCACAGGCACAGGCGAAACTGGTGTAGTGCTGCATCCCTGACGAAACGTATTGGAAAGAGCGACCCTATCCGCCTCCGGCGCCTTCCCCGCAAGCGGTGGAAGGGAAAAGTCGTAGTGCCGTTTCTGCTCCCGCTACGCCGGGAAAAGAAAGAACGGTGCTGCCGTTTCCTTCACGCCACGCAGCGGAGTGCAAGAAACGACAGCGATGCCCCGCAGCTCCGACTGCGCGGCAGGAACGGAAAGTCGCAGCGGCGTACTTCATCCGCCACGTCGCAACGCAACGGAAGCAGCAGCGCTGCGTTTCCTTCCCCGCGCGCGCGGGGGAAGGTACCGAAGGCGGAAGGGGGCGGCTCTTCGCCATATACGCCACATGCAGACAACCGTGCCCACACCAATGTGCACCGACAAAAGCATCTGCACCATCCACGCGCCGACGGCAACGCTTCGTCTATGCTGAAACCCTCGCCAAAAGGCCATCGCCATGACCAAGATCCGCGCCATCGTCACCGATATCGAGGGCACGACCAGTTCCATCAGCTTCGTGCACGACGTGCTGTTCCCGTACGCACGCAAGCGCTTGCCGGCATTCGTGGAAACGCATGGCGACAAACCTGAAGTGCAGCACTGGCTGCACGAGGCGGCGCGCGAAGCTGGTCTGGTCGAGACCAGCCGCCAGAACATCATTGAAATGCTGTTGCGCTGGACCGACGACGATCGCAAATCCACCGCGCTCAAAGCGCTGCAAGGCATGATCTGGAAGGACGGCTATACCGCCGGCGAGTACCGCGCACACGTCTACCCCGAAGTCGCCGCACGGCTGCGCGACTGGCGCGCTGATGGCCTGCGGCTGTACATCTACTCGTCCGGTTCGGTCGCGGCCCAGCAACTGTTCTTCCGCTACAGCGAAGCCGGCGATCTCACACCACTATTCGCCGGTTACTTCGACACCGAGACCGGTGCCAAACGCGAGTCCACTTCGTATCAGCGCATTGCCAAAGCCGTCGGCGAGAAACCGGAGCACATCTTGTTTTTGTCCGACATTGCGCAGGAACTCGATGCTGCGGCTATCGCCGGGTGGCAAACCGGATGGCTGGTGCGCGAGCCGCTACCGTTGCCGGTGGCACCGCAGCACCCCGTGTTTCGCGATTTCAACGTCATCACGCTGTGAGGTAAACAGAAGATGCGTAGCGTTCTGATTGTCCTGCTCGCCTTCACCGCTGGGGTGCTCTTGGTGCTGATGGTTGGCGGAACGTCGTTGTTGCCCACGACCGGCAGCACAGCGGTGCCGACGAACGGTGCTGCACTCACTTCCAAAAACCGCCTGGCGGCGACATCGTCTGCCAGTGACGCCACACACGCCGACGCCGATGCCGGCAACGACTGGCCACCCGCCGGGCCATCACCCGAACAAGTGCTCTACGCGCAACCCCGCATGGTCCGCGATGCGCTGGCCACGCTCACGCCACGCGTACCTGGCAAGCCCAACCTGTACCTGCTGGCGTTTGCCGGCGATGGCGGCGAAGACGTGTTTCGCAACGAAGTGGAGTACGCCGGCCCGCTGTTCACGCAGCGTTTCGGTGCCACAACACACACCGTGATACTGGAGAACAACCCGGCCAGTGTGTCCACCCGTCCACTCGCCAGCTGGAGCAATCTGGAAGCCACGCTCGACGGCCTGGCCAAGGTGATGCAACCCGATCAAGACATCCTGCTGCTGTACATCACCACCCACGGCGACGAGGACCATAACCTGCTGGTCGACATGGACCCGCTGCCGCTGGACCAGATCGGCGCAGCCGATCTCGCCGGCATACTGGCCAAGCATCCGTTCAAATGGAAAGTCGTGGTGATCAACGCCTGCTACTCCGGGGGCTTCGTACCGCCATTGCGTGGCGCCGGCACGTTGGTGCTCACCTCGGCGCGCAGCGATCGCAGCTCATTCGGCTGTGGCAGCGCTTCGGACATCACCTACTTCGGCAAGGCGTGGCTGGTGGATGGGCTGAACCACGCGCCGGATTTCATCAGCGCATTCCAGCAGGCAAGCAGCGAAATCGCCACGTGGGAGCGCCAGGACAAACTCATCGCCTCCGAACCACAGATATCCATCGGCCCAGGCATCGCGGCACAACTCGCGCTGTGGCGCAAAGACGTCACCCCCGGGCCAACCGTGCCGTTCAAACCAGTGGAACCAGCCAACACGACGGTAACGGCGCAGTAGCCCGTCGGGTATCTCGAAAACGATCGGCAACGCGTGCTCGACGCGAACCAGGGAGGGTATCCGGCCGGAAGCTGCCGTTCGCTGCAAGTCCAAGCCGATGCCCACCCGGGGCGCCAACGAAACCAACCACGGCCATTGCGATCTGCCTCGAGAGCCGAGTGGAAGTCGGCCGAACCACTTTCCGACTTTCCCTGCGAATTCTCTCTCGGTGGTTAGTGCCAAACTGGCTACGCTGATTCTCGCATTCGGGATGCTACCCTGCGGCCTGGCAGCGAACGGAGTGTGGCAATCACGAGGGGCATACTGATCTACCTTCTGCTGGCATTCGGTGGAGCATGGCTGGTGGCGCTTCCGCTGTGGTCAAGCGGCCACGGATTGGCCACACACGGGGCAACCCTGATCCCTGTCGGCATGATGTTGACGCCAACATTGGCGGCACTGATCGCATCACGAGTTTCACCGTATCCCGGGGCTTCATGCGCGCCACCGGGCCGCGCGCGGCGCGACCATTCCGCGCGTGGTGGCGCTATGCCGTCATCGCCTGGCTGACGCTACCCGCAGCGGTGCTGGCAGCGCCGGCACTGGCTTCGGCTCTGGGAACTTTCCACGCCGACCTGGCGAACTTTTCAGGCTTTGCCGAACAACTGCACGCGCTGTCCCACGGCAAACCACTGCCGATGTCCACGCGTACGATCGTTGTCACCCAACTGGCAGCGTACTGTTGGCCGGCTTCATCAATGTCAGTCCCGCACTTGGCGAAAAATTCGGATGACGCGGCTTCCTGCTCTTGCATTTGTGCCGTTTTGGCCAGTGGCCAGCGGTAATCCTGACCGGCGTCACGTGGGGTCTGTGGCATGTGCCGATCATCCTGCCTGGCTGCAACTACCTCGGCCTGTCGCCAATCGCCGCGTTGGCACGCATGGTGGTGTTTTGTGTGCTGCTCAGCGTGCTGTTCGGCTGGTTGCGTCTGGCATCCGGCAGCATCTGGCTCTCGGCAATTGCGCGCGGTTTCGTCAACGCCACTGCAGGGCTTGGAGTGCTGCTGGCGGCATCCGGACATCCGGTGAACAACGCCTCGACCGGCCTGTTGGGATGGACCGGCTGAATCGTCCTCGCTGTATTGATAGAGCCGTGCTGGTCGGCATGCGCCAGTTCCCGGTACGGCCGCCGGAACTGCCAGACGCTGCCCGGCGATGACTTGACGCTCAGCACCGCTGCCGAGTGGGCGCCACTTTGCGCATCCGCCTTGTCGAGACGATGTATTCAGCGTCGAACGCCGTTCTTCCAAATCCCGTTCCACACTGCGTTCCACACCCCGTTCAACGTCGACCAGCTGCCGCATGGCGCTCAGCCAGTACCGCCACCACATCGGTCAGCGACAGCCCGCGGGCGCGCAGCACGACGGTGAGATGGAAGATCAGGTCGGCGGCCTCGCCGAGCAATTCGGCGGCACCCTGTGCGACTGCGGCGAGCGCGGTTTCCACGCCTTCCTCGCCGACTTTCTGCGCCATGCGACGGATGCCGCTTTCGAACAGGCTGGTGGTGTAGCTGCCGGGTGGGCGCTCGGCATGCCGCGTGGCTACCAACGCATCGAGTTCGGCGAGAAAGCCCAGCGGGGGACGCACGTCGACGCTGTCGCCGAAGCAGCTCGATGTGCCTTGATGGCAGGTCGGGCCGTTGGGTTCGGCCCGGATCAACAAGGTGTCGGCATCGCAGTCGATACGGATGGAATCCAGCGCGAGTGTGTGGCCGGAGGTTTCGCCCTTGGTCCACAAGCGCTGCCTGCTGCGGCTGTAGAACATGACCTGACCTGTACGCTGTGTGTGCGTCAACGCATCGACATTCATGTAGCCGAGCATCAGCACTTCACCGCTGTGTGCGTGCTGTACGATCGCCGGCAGCAAGCCATCGCCCTTGGCCCAGTCGAGGCAGCTGAAATCGGTATGTGGATCACTCATCGCTGATTTTCCTTGCGGCTCACAGGCGAACCGCGACGCCTTTCTCACGCAGATACTTCTTGAGTTCGGGAATGGTGATGACCCCGGAATGAAACACGCTTGCGGCCAACGCACCGTCGACGTCTGCTTGCACAAACGCGGCACGGAAATGTTCGAACGCCCCGGCCCCGCCGGAGCCAATCAGCGGCACGGTGCACCGCGCGCGCACGGCGGCCAGCTGCTCCAGGTCGTAGCCATCGCGCACACCATCGCTGCCCATGCAGTTGAGGACGATCTCGCCGGCGCCGCGTTGCTGTGCCTCGACGATCCAGTCCAGCGTGCGCCACGGCAGTGCTTGCGACATCGTCGGATCACCGCTGTACTGACGCACGCGCCATTCGCCATCAATGTCACGCAGCGAGTCCACGCCCACGACCACGCATTGCACGCCAAATGCAGTGGCCAGTTCGTTGATCAAGTCCGGCCGCTCCAGCGCCGGTGAGTTCACGGAAATCTTGTCCGCGCCGGCATGCAGTACCGCGCGTGCCTCGCTCACCGAGCGGATGCCACCGGCCACGCAAAACGGAATGTCGATCGCGCGCGCCACGCGCTCTACCCAGTCACGACTCACGCCGCGACCTTCGGGGCTGGCGGTGATGTCGTAGAACACCAGCTCGTCGGCGCCCGCATCGCGATAGCGCCGCGCCAGCTCGACAATGCCGCCGACCACGACGTGATCCCGAAAACGCACGCCCTTGACCACTTGGCCATCACGCACGTCGAGGCAGGGAATGATGCGCCGACTCAGCATCGCACTTCTCCCTCCCCTGCCTGCAGGGGAGGGTTGGAGAGGGGTGCTCCTGGCCTTGAGATCAAGAGCGCCACCCTCTTCCTACCTCCTCCTGCAGGCAGGGGGAGGAGCAGGATCGGCAAGCCTTCGATGATGTTCATGCGAGCAAGGCCTCCTGCAGCGTGAAGTGGCCTTCCAGCAACGCGCGACCGAGAATCACAGCGTGTGCGCCGGCTGCCCGCGCCGCACGCATATCGTCGAGCGAACGCACACCGCCGGATGCCTGCACCGCGAGTTGCGGGACGTGCACGGCGAGATGGCGATACAGATCGAGATTGAATCCGCCGAGCATGCCGTCGCTGTCAATGTCGGTGCACAGGAGATGACGAGCGCCACGAGCGGCATACCACGGCGCGAGCTCATCCAGCGTGCGCGTCTCGACTTTGGTCCAGCCGGCGCTGGGCAAGACCCAGCGATCATCGACAAGGCGTGTATCGAGGGCGATGGTCAGTCGTTCGGCGCCGTACTTTGCCAGCCAGCCGGCGACGAGTTCGGGATCGTGGATAGCCACGCTGCCGAGCACCACGCGCTGCACGCCGGCATCGAACAACCGACCCACATCATCCTCATCGCGCACGCCGCCGCCGGCCTGGATGGCGATGGCGCTGGTGGCGACGGCCTTGACCACGGCGAGATTGTCCAGATTGCCGGAACGCGCCCCGTCCAGATCAACCAGGTGCAACCAGCGCGCACCGGCGTCGGCGTAACGCTGTGCCAGCTCGCGCGGATCGGCGCTGTAGGTCGTTTGCTGCGCGTAATCGCCCTGCCTCAAGCGCACCACGCGGCCGCCGCGCAGATCAATCGCCGGGATCACGGTAAAGCTCATAGCGCGAGGAAATTCTGCAGGAGCGTGGCACCAACGGCAGCCGAGCGCTCGGGGTGAAATTGCATGCCGTAAAAATTGTCGCGCGCGATGACCGCGGAAAACGCACCCGCGTAATCAGTCGTGGCCAGGGTGAAGTCACCCATTGGCACCGCGTAGCTGTGCACGAAATACGCCTGATCACCCTGCTGCAAACCGCGCAACAGCGGGTGGTCCCGAATTGCATTGAGCTCATTCCAGCCCATGTGCGGTACGCGCAATCCCGGGAGCCGCGGGAACCGCTGCACCGACGCAGGGATCAATCCAAGGCACTCGACATCGCCCTCCTGCGAATGCGCGCACAACAATTGCATACCCAGGCACACGCCGAGTACCGGCTGCGTCAACGCACGCAACACGTCGACCAGCCTCAGCTCATGCAAGCGCGCCATGGCTGGACCGGCCGCGCCCACGCCGGGCAAAATCACTTTGTCAGCGCGGCGTATGGTTGCCGCATTTGCAGCAAGTGCGGCGTCGACGCCCAACCGCTGCAGCGCGTAACGCACCGAGCCGATATTGGTCCCGCCGGCATCGACCAGCACGACGGACTGGCGCGACAGCTTTGTCACGTCACCAGCCTGCCGCGCTCCGACCGTTGCGTTCGCCGCGCTCACAGCGTGCCCTTGGTGCTTGGCAACTCATCGCCCTCGCGGTGAATGGCCACCCGCAGCGCGCGCGCGACGACCTTGAAACACGCTTCCACCATGTGATGGGCATTGCCGCCGCGCACGCGCAAATGCAGGTTCGCTCCCAGCGTTTCGCACAGGGAGTGAAAAAAGTGCGTCACCAGCTCGGTGGGCATGTCACCCACCCGCTCACGCGGAAAGCTGCCGTCGAACACAAAGCATGGTCGCCCGGACAAATCCAGCGTGGCGCTTGCTTGCGACTCATCCATGGGCAGCGTAAAGCCATAACGACCAATGCCACGCTTGTCGCCCAGCGCCTCGCGCAGCGCCTGACCCAAGGTCAGCGCGCAATCCTCGATGGTGTGATGCTCATCAATATGCAGATCGCCTGCGCAATTCAACTGCAAGGCAAAACCACCATGTTTGCCAAGCTGCTCCAGCATGTGATCGAAGAAGCCGAGTCCGGTATGCACGTTGGGCGTATCCACCTGGTCCAGATCCACGCGCACGACGATGCGGGTCTCCCTGGTGTTGCGCTGCGCGAACGCCGTGCGCGGAAGATCCAGAACGCCATGGGCAATCTCCTGCCAACTCAGGCCCTGCGGGCCAACGCGCAGGCCACGCACGCCGATGTTGGACGCAAACAGCAAATCCGTTTCGCGGTCGCCAACCATCACCGACGACGCGCGGCTCCAGCCGTCATCGGCAAGGTAACTGCGCAGCATGCCGACACCCGGCTTGCGCGTAGCCAGACCGTCGGCGGGGAAACTGCGGTCGATCAGCACGTCGCGGAAGGTGATGCCTTGGGAGGCGAGAAGGCGCAGCAGCAATGCGTGTGGACCGGCAAAGTCGGCCTCGGGGAAACTCGCGGTACCCAAGCCATCCTGATTGGTCACCATCACCAGTGCATAGCCGGCGGCGACGAAGCGTTGCAATGCGACGACCACGCCGGGCAACAGTGCAAACTTTTCGTAGCTGTCGATTTGTCCGTCGGCAGGCTCTTCGATCAGGCAGCCGTCGCGATCGAGGAACAGGAGTTTGCTGCTCATGTGCGGACCTGCGACTTGCGCACCTGCGGCCGACGGGGTACTGCGGAAACCTGTGATGCGGATGTTGTCGCTCTGTCATCGGTGCTGATGCGTGCTGGCGATGGGTACGACAAATGCGATTGCGGCCTGCGGCGAAACGACGATGGCGGGAACGGAAACGACGATCGGGTCGAGCACAGCAGACGCCGCGCCGCCGGGGCGTACGGATCGCTCACGGTTCGCAGAACGCTCTTCAGCACGATCAGGCGCATGTCACGGCGTCCTGCAGCGTAGCCAGCACGAGGTCGTTTTCTTGCGGGGTGCCGAGGGTGATGCGCAGTGCGTCGGCGAGGCCGGGGAAATGACGTACATCGCGCACGACGATGCCGGCGGCAAGCAAACGCCGATATGCCGCACCGGCGTCGGCAAAGCGTACGGTGAGGAAGTTTGTCTGCGACGGCAACACCTCACGCACACCCGGCAAGCCGCGCAATGCACTCGCCAGGCGCGCACGCTGCGCGCGTACCACGGCGATGCGTTCCCGTGCATTTGCACAACCCCGGCCGGACAAGGCCAGCAATGCCGCCTGCACACAGGGGCGCGGCAGCGGATACGGCGGCATGATGTGTCTGAGCAGTCTGATCACGTCGGCGTGCGCCAGTACACTGCCAATGCGCGCGCCAGCCAGCGCCCACGCCTTGGACAAGGTGCGCAGCACGACCAGGTGCTCGTAGCGATCGAGCAAGCCAGTCACGCTGGGCACATCGGCAAACTCGACATACGCCTCGTCGACCACCAGCAACGCGCGGCCGCTCAGCGCCTGCGCCAGGCGTTCCAGATCCGCATGCGAGACACCCTGCCCCGTGGGGTTGTTCGGTGCGCAGACAAAGATCAGTTTCACTGCAGGCACCAGCGCTGCCAGCACAGCGTCCACGTCGAGCGTGAAATCGGCTGCCAGCGGCGCCGCGATCACGCGCGCATTCTGGATGTGCGCGCACACGGCATACATGCCGAAGGTTGGCGGTTGTACCAGGATGGCGTCGGCATCAGCGCGACAGAACGCGCGTACCAGCAAATCAATGGCGTCGTCACTGCCGCGCGTGACGAGCAACTGTTCGCTGCGCACCCGGTACAAATCGGTCAACGCGGCGACCAGCTCTGCCGGCTGCGGCTCGGGATAGCGATGACAACCCACGCCACGATCGCCGGTCGGCGCCCAGGCCGATTCATTCGCGTTGAGCAACACCGTGCCGCCACGCGCTTCCATGCGCGCGGACGAATACGGCTGCAGCGCACGCAACTCGGCGCGGGCCAGATCGAGCACGCTCATGCCAGCGCTCCGCTCGTGCGTTGGTTGCGCGCATCGGCCTGATCAAGTGCAGCCAGACGCAACGTCACTGCGCGGCGATGCGCTTCCAGCTGTTCGGCGCTCGCGAGCGTTGCGGTGCACGGACCAATGGCACGCAGACCTGCAGCACTGAGTTCCTGCACGGTGATCTGCTTCCGGTAGCTGGCCACGGACACGCCGCTGAAGGTGCGGGCATTGCCGTACGTCGGCAACACATGATTGCTGCCGCTGCAGTAATCGCCGACCGACTCGGGCGCCCACTGGCCGAGAAACACCGAGCCCGCGTTGCGCACACTTGCCAGCAGCTCACGCGGCCGCTCCACTTGCAAAATGAGATGCTCCGGCGCGTAGCTGTTGGCAACCTCGATGGCCTGTGCCTGCGACGCCACCAGAATCAACCGGCTCTGCGCCAGGGACTGGGCGACGATCTCGCGTCGTGGCAAGTCGGCGCACTGGCGTGCGACCTCAAGCACCACTGCGTCCAGTAATGCCGCAGAAGGCGTCAGCAACATCACTTGCGAGTCCGTGCCGTGTTCGGCCTGAGACAACAAATCAGCCGCGACGAACACCGGATTTGCGCCAGCATCCGCAACCACCATGACTTCCGACGGACCCGCTGGCATATCAATCGCCGCGCCCGCCGGGTCGGCCGAGACTTGCAGCTTGGCCTCGGTCACCCAGGCATTGCCGGGGCCGAACAGTTTGTCGCTGCGCGGCACGCTGGCGGTACCGTACGCCATCGCCGCAATCGCCTGCGCGCCGCCGAGCTGGAACACGCGATGGATGCCGGTAACTTGTGCAGCAAACAACACAGCCGCGTCACAATGTCCATCGGCACGTGCCGGCGAACACAGCACCACTTGCGGACAACCGGCAATGCGCGCGGGGATACCCAACATCAGCGCCGTGGATGGCAGCGGCGCACTGCCGGCGGGCACATACAAACCAACGCGGTCAATCGGTCGCAACACACGCTCCACACGCACGCCAGGGGCGGTGTCCAACGCCTGCGGTTGCATGGCCGTAGCCCGGTGGTAGCGCTCGATGCGTGCGGCCGCCTCGCGGATCGCCGCCTTCAGATCTGGTGCGAGCACAGCCTCGGCCGCCGCAAACCCGGCCGCGCCGACCTCGATGGCATCCAGCGCACAACCATCATGTTTCGCACTGAGCTCACGCAGCGCGACATCACCGCGCGCGCGCACGTCGGCAATGATCTGTGCCACGTCGCTGCGCAGGTCGGCGCTGCGGGTTTGCGGTGGACGCGCCAGTGCCGCTCCGCGCCCTGCCGCGTCCAGTTGATTCCAATCGAGCTGTTTCATTCCGGTGTATCCCAAGGTCGTGTGTGCGCTGGCCGCGCGTTCAGGCCAGCATTTTTTCCACTGGCAACACGAACATGTCGCGCGCACCAGCCTTCTTGATTTCTTCCAGCTGGCGCCAGCTCAGCGCGCCGGCACACAGCGCCTGCAACATGAATTCGTCGTCCTGCCCGGCCACTGGCAGCAGCGTGGGCAGCGGCCCGCCGGGCAACAGACGCGTGATGGCGTCCAGCGCACCGCGCGACGCCTGCAGGAACAGCAAACGCGAGCTGCGAACCTTCATGACCCCATCCAGCCGCTGCAACAGCAGCTCCAGCATGTCGCCGCGCTCGTCGACGGGTGAGGTCAGACGGCCGGTCAACACCGCCTCGCTTTCCAGCAGCACCGCCACCTCACGCAACTGGTTGGCGGCCAGCGTGCCGCCGCTTTGCACCAAGTCGCAGATGGCATCGGCCGTTCCCAGTCGCGGCGCAATTTCCACGGAACCGGACAGCGTCACCACCGCCGCGCGTACGTTCTGCTCGCGCAACCACGCGTTGAGCAGGCCCGGATACGACGTGGCGATGCGCATGCCTTCCAGCTGCTGTGGCTGCCGATAATCAAGCTCATCCGGCACCGCGATGGAAAGTCGGCAGGCGCCGAAGCCGAGCGGACGCAATTCGGCCAGCGGCACGATCCCGCTGCCACTGGTGAGCTGAAACTCGTTGAGCACATTGCGCCCGACGATGCCGATGTCGCACACGCCTTGCGCAATCAAACCGGGAATGTCGTCGTCGCGCACCAGCAACAAGTCGACTGGCTCACCTTCGCCGAAGCAGAACAACTTGTCGCGACTCTGCCGGAACGTCAGGCCACAACGCGTGAGTGTGTCCAGCGCCGGCTCGGTCAGGCGCCCGGATTTTTGCAACGCGATGCGCAAACGGTCGCGCGCCTTCACGCGCGTGCCTTGCGCGCAATCGATGTCCGCGGCCGCGCTGCGCGGGCCGCAGCGGCGAGATAGCCGCCACTGCCTTGATTGAGGTAACGCGCAACGCGACCGATGGTCGTGATGCTGACCGCGGTGCGCTCGTGAATCTCCCGATACGACAGGCCTTCCTGCAGATACGGCACGACGCGCCAGCGGTCAATCAACACCTCGAGCTCCGCTGGCGTACACAGATCGCTGAGGAACGCTGCCATCTCATCGGCATTCTTCAACGACAACAACGCCGCATACAGGCTCAGCTCCGCCGATGCGTCGGGTGTCTCGGGGTCAAGCGATCGACGTTTCATAATGTACTAATGCGTTAACACGATGGTGCGCAGCATAACGGCCGATCCGTGCGCGCGCAAGTGGCAACCACACAGGCACCCCTGTAACCGTCAGCGACAAGTCAGGCGACGCTGCGCACGATGCCTGACGCGATGGCAGTACGGCTCGCGAATTTCAACACGGATCTCGCCCGTACACGGGTGACGACCTGTTCGACCTCGTGGCGCGCCGATAAAAAAGCCCCGCGAGGCGGGGCTTTGCATGCAACGTCCAACCGAAGCTCAGGCGGACTTCTTCTTCGCCGCCGGCTTCTTCGCCGCCGCGGCGCGCGTCGCCGCTGGCTTGGTCGCAGTTGGTTTGGTTGCGGACGGCTTGGTCACCGTAGGCTTGCCACCGACAACAGCTGGCACTGCTGCATGCGCACGGGTATTGCCGTAGCTGCCGCGATAAGTCTTGCCGCGGCGCGTCTTGCGATCGCCCTTACCCATGGGAACTCCTTGATTTATTGAACGAATGGTCTGCCATGATAACAGCGCCCGCCGAAAGCGCCATAGTCACGGCACGCCATGGCCACTGCAATCCTGATGCTGGTCAGGACAGTCAGCCGCGTCCACTTGCACGGTGACGTGCTGGATATCAAATCGCTCGCGGAGAATCTGACGGATAAGTTGCATCGCCCGCCCGGCATCTGTGTACTCGCGCAACTGCGCGTGCAAGGTGGCCATGCGCGAACCGGAGGCGAGCTGCCACACATGCAGGTGGTGGATGCCACAGATGGACGGATCGGCGCCCCGCAGCGCGCGCTCCACCTCGGTGCTATCCATGCCGTCCGGCACGCCTTCCAGCAAGATATGGGTGGAGCGCCGCAATAATCGCCATGCGCTGTTGAGGATCAGCAGCGCCACCACAATGGACAGCAGCGGATCCGCCCACAGCCAACCGAATCCGCGGATGGCCAATGCAGCGGCTATCGCTGCCACCGAACCCAGCAGGTCACCCAGCACGTGCAGTGTGGCGCCGGCCATGTTGACGTCGTCGTGTGCATGGCCACGCAGCATGCGCAACACCAGGATATTCACCAGCAAGCCGGCGGTCGCCACCACCAGCATCACGCCGGGCAGGATCGCGTGCGGATGCAAGATGCGCGTCACCGCCTCGTAGATGATCCACACGACCAACAGTAGTTGGCTCAGCGCGTTGACAAAGCCAGCCAACACCTCCATGCGGCCGTAGCCATAACTGCGCCGGGCATCTGCGGGACGCGTCGCGAGCCACGCGCCGACAAAGGCCAGCAACAGCGCCATGGCATCGACCAGCATGTGCCCGGCATCGGCCAGCAACGCCAGCGATCCGGACCAGACGCCGCCGAACGCCTCTACCACCATCATCACGATGGTCAGCACGAAGGCCAGCAACAGCTTGCGGCTGCGCCCAGCGCCAGCGTGGACCTGTCCGGCGTGGGCGTGATCATGCGTATGGGCGGGGGTCGTACTCATCGGTACATGCTAGAAACCGGGGCCAACGTTACACAATCACCGCGCGCCAATGCTCAATGCGCACACTGCACGCCACGTACATGCGCGCCATGCAGGCGCCGGTCATTGCGCAGGTTGACGAAGTGCGCGCTAGCCAGCAACAGTCCGCCACACGTCACCAAAGCGCTGTGCACGATGATGGAATGGCCTTCCATGTACGTGACGCCGAGCAACAACAGTGCTATGCCCGGCGCGGCCAGCAACAGCGGCAGTGGTTCCTGATGACGACGAAAACCACGCCCCAATGCAAACGCTGCCAACACGCAAGCAAACAGCACAAAGCCGCGCTCAAACCGATGGTCGGCGAGAAAGCCGAGACCCACAAACGGCAGCAACGCCAGCACGAACGGCAGCAACGCGCAATGCACGGCGCACAGGAACGACGCCGTCGCACCCACGCGGTCAGCCACTTGCCAACCACCGGATTTGCTCGCTTGTTCGAACGCCATGACCTGCACCAGCACCTGTCGGGGCGGCGATTGTGCCGCCCGGTACCGCGGATGTTACTTTATAACATCGCACAACGCCAGACTGCGGCCTCATCGGAGCAAGACAGGATCAGGACGTTGGCGCAGTGCCGGGAAGCAACCGCAAGCTGGTGCGCGCAGGTGAAATCCCCCCCTCCCGGGCCTTCCCGGCACAAAGCCGCCATGCGCCGGGCGGGCGACTGTCAGGCGTTTACGGCCTTGAGGCAGCGCTTGCAGGTGCCGTGGACCTCAAGGGTTTGCGCCTGCGGACGAAAGCCGAGAGCCTTGGCTTGTGCCTCGATCAGGTCGGCGACACGCTCGTCGCACACCTCCTGGGCACTGGAGCAGGTATCGCAAATCAGGAATGGCACCTGATGCGCTTCGGCCGGATGATGACAGGACACAAAGGCGTTGATCGACTCAAGCTTGTGGATGAAGCGGTTTTCCAGCAGGAAATCCAGGGCGCGATACACCGTCGGCGGCGCTGCATTGCCGTGCTTTTCGCGCAACAGGTCCAGCAGATCGTAGGCTTTGACCGGCTTGTTCGCCGCGGCCACCAATCGCAACACTTCCATGCGCAACGGAGTCAGACGCAGCCCGCGCTGCTCGCTGACTTGCTCGACCGCGCGCACAAACCCGCGGGCATCGTGCACATGCGGATGATGGGCGGGCGGAATGGCGACGATATCGTGATTCACAGCGTTCACCTCACGCGCCACTATACACCGCGACGTCGCCCGCCCTTCCCGCGCGCAGGTGGCAACGGCGGCGGCAGGCGTCGCGATACAGGCGGTTTGGCAAGGATCACGATCCAGCCGATCGGCCCCAGCACCAGCGCCCAGATCACGCCCCGCTGCCAGCTTCCGCGCCACAGCCCGAGCAGCCCACCGATCACGATGAACAACAGGCTCCACCACAGCAAAGCCATCCACGGCACCAACGCAAACAGATTCGCGTAGATCTGCCAAATCGCACCCGGCGCGTCCATATCCACGCCCTGCGTGGCGCGCGCCAGCAGCTCATCCATGACTGCGCCTACCGATCACGAGCGGCGCGTGCATCAGCGTCTACACCTGCGCCTGCGCCATCGCCAATGCGGCATCAATACGCTTCATCGCCTCGGCACGGCCGGTCAGATACACGGTATCTTCGATGGACGGCGACACTTGCGTACCGGTCATGGCCACACGCAGCGGCTGTGCGATCTTGCCCAGGCCGAGGTCCAGTTCCGCGGCCGACTGCTCGACAACCTGATGCACGGTGGCGGGCGACCAGTCGGTCGCCGCTTCCAACCTGGCTTTCGCCGCCCGCAGAATGGCCACAGAGTTCGCGTTGTGCAGGTGCTTGGCGACCGCCTTGTCATCCCACTGTTCGATCGGCGCGTACCAGATCTTTGCCCGCTCGACCATTTCCTTGAACGTGTGTACGCGCTCACGCAATGCGACCAACACTTCCAGCGGCGCGGGGCCATGGGTGGTGTCGATGCCGGCACGCGCCAGATGCCACGCAAATTCCTCTACCAGCGTTTGCGGATCGTCGGTTTTCAGGTAGTGCTGATTGATCCACGCGAGCTTCTCGATATCAAAACGCGATGGCGCCTTGTTGACATCGCCGATGTCGAACAACGCAATCATTTCCTGCGTGGAGAAAATCTCCTGATCGCCATGTGACCAACCCAGGCGCACAAGGTAATTGAGAATCGCGTGGGGCAAATAGCCGGCCTCCCGATACTCCATCACACCCACCGCACTGGTGCGCTTGGACAGCTTCTTGCCCTCCTTGTCCAGGATCATCGGCAGGTGTGCGAATTCCGGCACCTTGGCACCGAGCGCGTGATAAATATTGATTTGCCGCGGCGTGTTGTTGACGTGGTCGTCGCCACGAATCACTTCGGTGATGCCCATGTCGATGTCGTCGACCACCACCGCAAAGTTGTATGTCGGCCAGCCGTCGGAGCGAAATATCACCAAGTCGTCCAACTCGCTGTTGGCCCACTCGACGCGGCCTTTCACCTTGTCCTCGAACACCACGGAACCTTCGCGCGGGTTCCTGAAACGGATCACGCGATTCGGATCGTCGCGCAGCGGCTCGTTGCGATCGCGGTAATAACCGTTGTAGCGCGGCTTTTCGCCAGCGGCCATCGCTGCCACGCGCATCTGGCCAATTTCCTCCTTGGTCTCGTAGGCGTAATACGCCTTGCCGGCGGCGAGCAGCTCGGTAGCCACCTGCTGGTAACGTGCCAGGCGAGTGGTCTGGTAGAACGGGCCTTCGTCAGACGTCAGACCCAGCCACTGCATCGCATCAAGTATCGCCTGCACGGCGGCATCCGTGGAACGCTCGCGATCGGTATCCTCGACACGCAGCACAAATTGGCCGCCGCGACGACGCGACTCCAGCCAGCAATACAACGCGGTGCGCGCGCCGCCAATATGCAGGAAACCGGTGGGACTGGGAGCGAAACGGGTGCGTACGGTCATGATGTTTTCAAAAGCGGCGGAGCGAAGTGATGGATTTTAGCCGATACCACGCCAACAACCCTCGCCCGGCTCCGCGCCGTGACCGCGTCACCCGCTCTCTGGCGCTGGCCGCGTTCGCGTTTGCGGGATTCGGCGAGGCGTCGACGGCCTGTGCCACCAATCCCGGTTACGACCGTCCCGGATACGGTTTCACGCCGATCGTGCTGGCCGCAGGCGAGATCACGCTCGAGCAAGGGCTGCCAGACTGGAGCCGTGATCACCAGGGTGGCGTGAGCAGCGCGCAATACAGCGCCGACGGCTTGCTGCGCATCGGCATCGGTGGCCCGCTGGAATTGCAGCTGGGCACGTCACCCTGGAACGCGCTGCGCCAGACCGGCACCGGCCACACCGAACGCAGCAGCGGACGCGGCGACAGCGTGTTGGGGATGAAACTCGCGTTGCCCTCGGCGAGCCCGACTTTCAGCTGGGGCCTGCTTGGCAGCGTGGAATTCACCGATGGCGCGCCAGCGTTTCGCAGCGACCGCCGCCAGTATCTGCTGGGCGCGCAGTTCAACCTGCAAGTCAGTGCTCAACAGTCACTCGGCGCCTATCTCCAGGACGTGCGCAGCGGCGGTGCCGACAGCACCACGCTGGCCATCAGCGACAACGTCAACTTGAGCAACACGCTCACGCTATACGTTGAGGCGGCGTTGTTGCATGCACCGGCGCAGCACAGCGGCACCGTGTCGGGCGCGGGCCTGGCGTGGCTGATCAGCCCGCGCGTGCAACTCGATGCGGGCTTCGACCACCGCGTCAGTGGCGCCGCGCCGGAATGGCAGACCGATCTCGGCGTGGCGGTGTACTTCGGTCACTGAGCCGCACACTGCACCCTGCGCCGGATGCGCCGAAGCCCATGCACCACGCGCCACTCACTTGACGTGGATGGTGATCTTCTTCGACACCACGGCCGGCGCAAACGGCACATGATTGGCGTCGCCCAGTTCCAACTGCAAAGTGTGCACGCCGGGTTTCAGCGTCAGCGTCGTCTCGGTCTGGCCACCACCGAAATGGAGGTGCTGATCATCCTTGGAAATCGGCTGCCCTGCGGCTGGCAACTTGGTCACATCCACCAACAAGTGATGGTGGCCAGTGTGTGCATTGGCCACACCGGCGGGTGCCACACCCATGCCCTTCAGACCAAAACGCACGGTGACTTGCCGGTCGACCTTGGCGCCGTCAACCGGCGCGATGATGTAGACCTCGGCGCCGCTCGCGGCGGTGGTTACCGGCAGGCCTGGCGCAACATCAGCCGCGACCGCTCCACCGCACAAACTCGCCAGCGCAAATGCCATCAACAGGTGTTTCATCAGGATGCCTGGTAACCGTCAAGGGCGTTCAGTGTAACGGCCCACGTGTCACGCAGGCGCCCCCGCAAGCAGGCCAGCCGCCGCCTCTCTATCGCCACACGCTATGACATTCACGCGGACACCGCGGCAACCTGCGAAGAACCTTGCGCAACCTCCACGCAACCTCCGACCGAGCACGGGCGAGTGCGGCGACCTGTCACTTGTGCGCGGCCTCGACACACCAAGGCAGACAACCTGAACCGGCTCGGACAGCGACTGCGCAAAATTTCAGCAATGCGTAGCAAGTCATTGTCGGCAAAGGTGGTCGACGCAGTTGTGCACAGGCTTGCGCCGCATCTGTGCACAACAGCTGTGGATAATCAGCACTGTGCAACAACCAACACCGTTGCAAACCCATGACTCAAGCCGCGCGCGGCACACGCAGGAGAATGCCGAACAGATCGGCCAGCTTGTCGCGTATTTCGCGGCGGTCGACGATCAAGTCGATGGCGCCGTGATCGACGAGAAACTCCGAGCGCTGAAAACCCTCCGGCAGCGTCTCACGCACGGTCTGCTCGATCACGCGCGGGCCGGCAAAGCCGATCAACGCTTTCGGCTCGCCAATATTGATGTCACCAAGCATCGCCAGGCTGGCGGAAACGCCGCCGGTCGTCGGGTTGGTCAACACGCTGATATACGGCACGCCGGCTTCGCGCATGCGCGCCAGCGCTGCCGCAGTCTTGGCCATCTGCATCAACGAAAACAACGCCTCCTGCATGCGCGCTCCGCCCGTGGCGGAAAAGCACACCAGTGCGCTGCGCTCGGCCAATGCGCGCTCGGCCGCACGGGTGAACTTTTCACCCACGACCGAACCCATCGAACCGCCCATGTAGGCAAACTCGAACGCCACGGCCATCAATGGGCGACCCTTCAACTTGCCGCTCATCGCCAGCAGCGCGTCCTTGGCGCCGGTCTTTTTTTGCGCAGCGATGATGCGGTCGCGATACTTCTTGGTGTCACGAAATTTGAGCGGATCGGTGGGCTCCATGTTTGCCCACAGCTCTTGCGCGCTGCCTTCATCCAGCAATGCCTGCAGCCGCGCACGTGCGCTGATGGCGTGATGATGGCCGCATTTGGGGCAGACCATCAGGTTGCGATCAAGCTCGGGGCGATACAGCACGGCGCCGCAGCCACCGCATTTCTCCCATACGCCCTCGGGCACCGAACCCTTGCCCGCATTCGGATGCGGCGCGCGGGTGGCGGGGTTCATGATTTTCTGCAGCCAATTCATTGGTTCATCCCGTTGGTTCGATGCCTGTGCGCCAAGCGCTCGTCGAGTGTCCGCACGCGCGTCAGGTAATGCCCGCGCTCATGCCGTAGCTGCCTCATCACGCGTCGAGCGCGGCACGTACGGGCGCAAGAAACGCTTGAATCCGCGCGTCGATTTCATCCGCATCCGTTGCTCCGCTCAGCGCTTCGACCAACGCACTGCCAATCACCACGGCATCCGCGAATCCGGCGATGGCTTTGGCGCTGGCCGCATCACGGATACCAAAACCGACCGCCACCGGCTTGCGCGTGTGCAAGCGAATCTCCGCCACATGCGCGGCGACATCGCCGGTGCTCAAGCGCGTAGTGCCCGTGATGCCGGCAACCGACACATAATACAGGAAGCCTTCGACCGCCCCGCACAGCGCTGCCATGCGCGCGACGGCGGTCGTCGGCGCCGCCAGCAGAATCTGTTGCAAGCCGGCGTCGCGCAGCGGTTGCAGCACGGCGGATTCTTCCAGCGGGCAATCAACCAGCAATACACCGTCGACACCCGCGGCCGCGGCTTCTTGTGCAAAGCGCGCGTAGCCGTGAATTTCCACCGGGTTGAGATAGCCCATCAACACAATCGGCGTGGCGTCATCGCGCTGACGAAATGCGGCAACCCAGCCCAATACCTCGGTCAGCCCGACACCCTTGGCAATCGCGCGCGCACTGGCGTGCTGGATTACCGGACCGTCCGCCATCGGGTCGGAAAACGGCACACCCAACTCAATCAAATCCGCGCCGGCGGCGACCAGCGCATGCATCATCGCCACCATGTGCGCAGGTGCCGGGTCGCCAGCGGTGACGAACGGGATCAAGCCGGTACGACCAGCCGCCGCCAATGCGGCGAAACGCTGGTCGATGCGGCTCATACCCGCACTCCTTCGAGTGCGGCAATGGTGTGCACATCCTTGTCGCCGCGGCCGGACAGGTTGCACAGCACCAGCGCGCCCTTCGGATACTCACGCGCCAACTTGATCGCCTGCGCGACAGCGTGACTGGATTCCAGCGCCGCCAGAATGCCTTCCTGGCGACACAACAGATGGAACGCTTCCAGCGCCTCGTCATCGGTGACGCCGACGTACTCGGCGCGGCCGACGTCTTTCAGAAACGCGTGTTCGGGACCCACGCCGGGATAATCGAGGCCGGCGGAAATCGAATGCGTCTCGGTGATCTGGCCGTTGTCATCGCACAACACGTACGTCCGATTGCCGTGCAGCACGCCCGGCCGACCCGCCGACAACGACGCAGCGTGATGCCCGCTGGCAATGCCCTCGCCGGCCGCCTCGGCGCCGACGATGCGCACCTCAGGATCATTCAAGAACTCATGGAACAAGCCAATCGCGTTCGAGCCGCCGCCGACGCAGGCGGTCAGCACATCCGGCAGCCGGCCAAACTGTTCCAGCATCTGCGCGCGCGCCTCGCGTCCGACAATCGCGTTGAAATCGCGCACCATCAGCGGATAGGGATGCGGACCAGCGACGGTTCCAATCATGTAGAACGTGTCGGCAACATTCGTGACCCAGTCGCGCATGGCCTCGTTCAGCGCATCCTTCAAGGTCTTCGAGCCGGATGTCACCGGCACCACTTCGGCGCCCAGCAGCTTCATCCGGTAGACATTCATTTTCTGCCGCTCGATGTCCACCGCGCCCATGTACACCACGCACTTCAAGCCCAGCCGTGCGGCGACCGTCGCGCTCGCTACGCCATGCTGGCCGGCACCGGTCTCGGCAATGATGCGCGGCTTGCCCATGCGCCTGGCCACCAGCGCCTGGCCAACCGTGTTGTTGATCTTGTGCGCGCCGGTATGGTTCAAGTCTTCGCGCTTGAACAAAATTTGCGCGCCGCCAATGTGCCGCGACAACCGCTCGGCGTGATAGATCGGGCTGGGTCGGCCCACGTAGTACTTCAGATCGCGATCGAGCTCGGCGATAAAGGCCGGGTCATTGCGCAGGCGCAGGTAGGCTTCCGTCAATTCGGCCAGCGGCGCCATCAGCGTCTCGGCAACGTAGCTGCCACCGTAGTTGCCAAAGCGGCCGTGCGCGTCGGGGTAGGCGTTGAAATCGAGAATTTTGCTCATGTTGTCGTTCAATGGCTGCCGGAGCGCATCGCGTGCGCGAAAGTTTCCCTCGGTGCGCATTGGCACTCCACTGTGCCTGCGCGCGAAGGTATGCCGCACTGCGACAAGCACTCATCTTAGCGGCAACGTCGAATGCAGGCACCGCCATCTGGCCCTGCAGATAGCGCCGGATGGTTTCCCGCAGGGTGTCAATCTGCGCCGGCGTGAGCGCACCGAGCACGACTCGACGCCTCGCAGCAAGTAGCCGGACCACTCACGCAGCGTCTGCCACACGTACCGCGTGGATGAACGATGCCAGTTTGTCTGCGGCCTTGATGCCCAGTGCCGCTTCCACGCCACTGGACACGTCAACTGCCCATGGGTGCAGCGTGCGTATGCCGGCGCCGACATTCTGCGCATTCAGGCCACCGGCGAGAATCAACGGCTGCGTCAAGCCGGCCGGCAGCAACGACCAGTCGAAAGTCTGACCCGTACCCCCCGCCGCACCGGGAGCGTGCGCGTCCAATAACAGTGCGGCCGCATGCGGGTGGGCGTGCAGCTCCGGCGGCACGGACGCACCCTCGCCCATCGCGATGGCTTTCAGGAACGGACGTCCGAACTGCGTGCACCACGCGTCGCTCTCGGC
>CAJDVA010000028.1_pt1 | contig 33864 bp, 31 predicted proteins | sample 7391241 | NCBI WGS metagenome assembly CAJDVA01 (sample SAMEA7055678, study PRJEB34461) | soil metagenome | biome: terrestrial ecosystem; feature: Peninsula; material: soil | place: Antarctica | collected 2016
TTGCCACTTTAGTTATATGCATGCCAATCAACAATAGCTGGGGCAAATACTTGCAGCGCATTGCTGCAATGCGTTCTCACTTCAGCGCGGCCGTGCCGGCGCATGGCTGTGCGCGGCCTGCAGTGGCGCCGCAAAGCGCTGATCGTTCGGTCCCGCGCCTGCAACCGCGCCTGGGTCTGCTGGCGTCGCGCCTCCTGGATGGCGACGGTGTGCCTCAGCCGCCGCGCGTCAACCTTGCGGCGAAGCCCCTGGGCGTCTGTACGCCGCACCGCAGCGGGCGCAGCGCGCACAGAGGTCACGTGTTGCTGCACGCTCGACCGGCGTGCACCCCAAGCGGAAGACGCCACCAGCAACAGAGCGCTGCAAACCATGGCCAGCAGCGCATTACAGATAATCGGCGATCAGCAGTTCGGCAATCTGCACGGCATTCAGCGCCGCACCCTTGCGGATATTGTCGGAGACTATCCACAGATCCAGTCCGCGTTCGTGCGAGATATCCGCTCGTCCATCAACACCACGCCCGGTGCCGCTTCCAGCAGCGCACGCGCACCTTCCACGCTGAGCTTGTCGCGCGTCTCGATATGCACGGCCTCCGCGTGGCCATAGAACACCGGCACGCGCACAGCGGTCGGGTTCACCTGAATCGACTCGTCTTCCAGGATCTTGCGCGTCTCCCATACCAGCTTCATCTCTTCCTTGGTGTAGCCATTGGGCTGAAAGTCGTCGATCTGCGGGATGACATTGAATGCGATCTGCGCAGGAAACTTCTTGCCCGGCTCTACGCTCTTGAAGTTCAGCAGCGCAGCCGTCTGCTTGCCCAGCTCCTCCATGCCCGAGCGACCGGCCCCGGATACGGACTGATAGGTCGCCACGTTGATGCGCTCAATCCCGGCCGCACGGTGGATCGGCGCCAATGCCACCAGCATCTGCATGGTCGAACAGTTCGGGTTGGCGATGATGCCGTGCGCGGTGTAGTCGGCAATCGCGTGCGGGTTGACCTCGCTGATCACCAGCGGAATATCGTTCTGGTAGCGAAACTCCGAGGTGTTGTCGATCACCACCGCGCCAGCTGCCGCCGCGCGCGGCGCATGCACGCGACTGACGGTGCCACCAGCGGAAAAAAATGCAATGTCCACGCCGGAAAAATCGTAGGTGTCCAGCAACTGCACGGTGACTTCGCGGCCGGCAAACTTGACCTTGCCGCCGGCAGAACGCTCGCTGGCCAGCGGCACCAGTTCACTGACGGGAAAGTCGCGCTCGGCAAGGATCGCCAGTACGGCTTCACCCACCGCGCCGGTAGCGCCGACCATGGCGACTTTGTAACTGCTCTTCTTGCTCATTGAATGGAGTGTTTCGCTCAAGGGTGAGTGACGGCGCCGGCTGCTACCAACACCTCGGGATTGAGAATGCCGGGTGGCCGTCCGGCGTGCGCGCCGTGGCCGAAACAGGCCAGCACATTATCAACGGCCAGCGCCGTCATCGCACGCCGCGCGTCGTGACTGGCACTGGCGATATGCGGGCTGAGCAGCACGTTGTCGAGCGCGAGCAGCGTCGGGTGCACGCCGGGCTCGTCCTCGAACACATCCAGTGCCGCCGCGGCGATACCACCGGACGCGAGCGCCTGTGCCAACGCGGCATCGTCGACGATCCCGCCGCGGGCAACGTTCACCAGCACCGCCGAGGGCTTCATTTGCGCCAGTTCGGCCGCACCAATGGCGTGCCGGCTCTGCGCCGTCAGCGGCAACACCAGCACGAGGAAATCGCTCTGACGCAGCAACTGCGTCTTGTCCACGTAGCGTGCATTGCACTCGTGCTCAACCGCTGCGGGCAGCACCGAGCGATTGTGATAGATGACACTCATGCCAAACCCGACTGCGCGGCGGGCAATCGCCTGACCGATGCGGCCCATGCCGAGGATGCCCAGCGTGCGACCGCGCACATCCATGCCCAACCACTGCTTGAACTCCGTTGCCTTCCATTCGCCGGCACGCAACCAACGCTCGGCCGCGCCGATCCGGCGCGCCGCGCCGAGCAACAACGCCCATGTGTAATCGGCCACACTTTCATTCAACGCGCCGGTGGTGTTCGACGCGGCGATACCCGCCGCGGTCAACGCCTTCAGATCAAGATTGTCGTAGCCGACGCTGAGGTTCGCAACCATGCGCAAGCGTTTCGCACCAGCAATTTCTGCTGCACCAACGTGCTCTTTCATGCCGACGATCGCGGCATCCACCGGTGCCAGCTTCGCCGCAAGCTGCGCCGACGAATACACCACTTCGTCCGGCTCTTCGACCACCACAAAGTGGGCGTCGAGGCGCGCAATGAGGTCGGGATACGTGGGACGTGAAACCCATACACGCGGCTTGTCAGTCATCGATACGTCCTGAATCTCACTGCCCGGACTGCGCCGGAATACGTGGTGTCACCACGCCAACATCAGCGCATTGCGCGCGATGGCGCAACGCATGATCCATCAACACCAGCGCCATCATGGCCTCGGCAATCGGCGTGGCGCGGATGCCGACACACGGATCATGCCGCCCCTTGGTCACCACCTGCGTCGGCTCGCCGGCCAGGTTCACGCTGTGGCCGGGGATGACGATGCTGGAAGTGGGCTTGAGCACGATTGAAGCAGTTACCAGCTGACCACTGCTGATGCCGCCCAGAATGCCGCCGGCGTGATTGGACGCAAAGCCGTCCGTACGCATTTCGTCGCGATGCTCGCTGCCGCGCTGATTGACCGCAGCAAAACCGGCGCCAATCTCCACGCCCTTGACGGCGTTGATCGACATCAACGCGCCCGCCAGATCACCATCGAGCTTGCCATACACCGGCTCGCCCCACCCTGGCGGCACGCCGTCAGCCACGACATTGACGCGCGCGCCCACCGAGTCACCGGCCTTGCGCAGCGCATCGATGCACGCCTCCAGCGCCGGCACCTGCGCCGCATGCGGCCAGAAAAACGGATTGTCTTCCACCACGTCCCAGTCAAACGCGTCCGGCGTGATGTCACCCAGTTGCGCCAGATAGCCGCGTACGCGTACACCGTGATGCGCGGCCAACCATTTCTTGGCGATCACCCCGGCAGCGACGCGCATGGTGGTTTCGCGCGCCGAAGCACGCCCGCCGCCGCGAGGGTCGCGAATGCCGTACTTCTGCCAATAGGTGTAATCGGCGTGGCCCGGGCGGAACGTTTGCTCGATGTTGCCGTAATCGTGGCTGCGTTGATTGGTGTTGCGTATCAGCAACGCGATCGGCGTGCCGGTGGTCTGGCCCAGGTAAACGCCGGAAAGAATCTCCACCTCATCCGCCTCGTGCCGCTGCGAGGTGTAACGGCTACGGCCGGTGGCGCGGCGCGCCAGATCGGCTTTGAATTCTTCGGCGCTGATCGGTAGTCCGGGCGGGCAGCCGTCGATTACGCAGCCAATTGCCGGCCCGTGACTTTCGCCAAAGGTGGTCACCGTGAAAAGCTTGCCGAACGAATTGCTGGACACGAGTCATGAACGTCCGAAGATCATCTGTCACAAGCTTAACGCGACCGCGCGTCGGCGGGTCAATCGGGTGCAGCAGCGGTCGCTTGCGCAGCCAGCCATTCGCTGCGCAGCAATGCAAACACCACATCATCAACCCACTCCCCATGCAGCCACAGACTCTGGCGGTGATGTGCCTCCTGGCGCATGCCCAGACCACGCAGCATGGCCACACTGGCGACGTTGCGCGGATCGACCGAGGCATGCATGCGATGCCGATTCAGCTGCCCGAATACATGTGCGAACAACGCGCGTGCGGCCTCGCTGGCGTAACCGTGGCGCTGATGCTCTGGCGCAACCGTGATGCCAAATTCCACGGACTCCTCGCGCACGCCCGGTACGTTCACACCCAGATCGCCAATCAGCGCGCCATCCGCGCGCAGGCGGATCGCGCGCTGCACCCACCTGCCCGGCGTATCCAGCACCAGCCCCTGTTGGGCGTCGATGAAACCACGTGCCGCAGCAACGGAGGCCGGGCGCCAGCCCTGATAACGGGCGACGGTCGGATCAGCGCGATAGTGAAACAGCGCCTCGGTGTCCTCCGGGCGCAATGCGTCGAAGTGCAAATGCGACGTAGACAACAGCATGCGTGACACTCGTGCAGGGTGATGGAAAACTTGCAGCAAACAGCATGCGCGTGGCCATTCCGGCTTCCCGCGTGCTCCGGAATGGCCGCAACGCGTTAAGGATGGTCTGAACAAATTGATTCCGTCCATGATTCGGCAGGCTTATCACGAAGGAAATCAACCACCTGCCGTTCGCCCTGAGCCATGAGCCATGAGCCTGTCGAATGGTCGAATGGTCGAATGGTCGAAGGACTTGTTCAGACCTTCCCTAACTCCGATTGGCGGCCACGGCATGAATCGATTTTGCATGCTCGATCAGATCGCGCCGTTCCAGCGCAAACACACCCATGGCGCCGACCTTGAATTCAATCCACACAAACGGTACCTGCGGCAGCAATGCAGCCAAGGCACGTTCGCTCTCACCGACCTCGACGATCAGCAAGCCGTCGTCGGTGAGGTGTTCAGCGGCCTCATCGAGTATGCGCAAACACAAGTCCAGACCATCCTCGCCCGACGTGAGGCCAAGCTTGGGCTCATGCGCGTACTCCCCCGGCAATGCGGCGTACTCGGCATCGGTGACGTACGGCGGGTTGGACACGATCAGGTCGTAACGTTGTCCGCGCACGCCGGCGAACAAGTCCGACTGGATCGCGTTGACGCGCGCCTCGACATGCTGAAACGCGATGTTTTCGCGCGCCAGCGCCAGCGCCTCGGCACTGACGTCGGCGATGTCCACCTGCCATTCGGGGTTGTATTCGGCAATCGCAATGCCGATGCAACCCGAGCCGGTACACAGATCCAGCACGCGCTCGACCGGGCGCTCGTCCAGCCATGGCGCGAAGCCCGATTCAATCAACTCGGCAATCGGCGAGCGTGGCACCAGCGCGCGGCGATCGCTCTTGAATTTCAACCCGGCAAACCAGGTTTCTCCAACCAGATACGCCACCGGCAAGCGTTCGCTGACACGCCGTTCGATCAGCGCCAGCAACTGCGTACGCTCGCTTTGCACCAACAGTCCCGCGCCATACGCCGGTGGCAGGTCCGGCGGCAGATGCAGCGTAGCCAACACCAGGTGCGTGGCCTCGTCGATGGGGTTGTCGTGACTGTGGCCAAACGTCAGCTCCGCTGCTGCAAAGCGGCTGGCCGCATAGCGGATGAAATCGATGATGGAGGCAAGTTCGGTAGTCACGGTTGATCCTGCAGCGCAAACCCAATAGCCCGCAAGTATACGGGCCAGCATCATGCGCGCCGGGACGTTCCCTATACTTGGCGCATGACTTTCAACGTATTTCTGCAATACATCCTGCCGCATCGCGCGCTGTCGCGCGTGGTCTACCGGGCCACGCGCTGGACGTTTGCACCGTGGAAGAACTGGTTGATCAGCACCATCGTGCGCAACTATCACGTCAACATGGCCGAGGCGGCGCAACCCGATGCGCTGGCGTATCAGCACTTCAATGCGTTTTTCACCCGCAAGCTGCGCGCCGACGCACGCCAGATCGACCCCGACCCGGATGCAGTGCTCGCGCCCGCCGATGGCCGCATCAGTCAGGCCGGCGCCATCGTCGACGGGCGCATCTTTCAGGCCAAGGGCCAGGGTTACACCGCCGCGGAGCTGCTCGGCGGCGATGCAGCCGCGGCTGCGCCTTACCGCAACGGCAGCTTCATCACCGTGTACCTGTCTCCACGCGACTACCACCGCGTGCATATGCCGCTGACCGGTACGCTGCGGGAAACCGTGCACGTGCCGGGGCGCATCTTCAGCGTGGCACCGTTCGCGGTGGCCGCCATTCCGCGCCTGTTTGCGCGTAACGAGCGGCTGGTGTGCCACTTTGACGGCCCGCATGGTCCGTTCGTGGTGGTGATGGTCGGCGCGATCCTGGTCTCGTCCGTGGCCACGGTATGGGATGGGCTGGTGATTCCGCCGTACGCGCCATCGATCCGGCGCAAGTCATTTGCCGGGCGAAACATCACGCTGGAACGCTTTGCGGAAATGGCGCGCTTCAACATGGGCTCCACCGTGATCGTCCTGCTCCCGGCGGGCGCGGCCACGCTGGACACGTTGCAAGCACAGCAGGAAGTGCAGGTAGGGCAACGACTTGCCGTGGCTGAGGGCGCTTTGCGCAACGCATCCAGTTCGTCAACCACCTTTATCGACTGACGCATAGCGCCACTGGTGACGCTCTGCGCGCAACCATGTGCTCAGCTCCGCTGCGCTCAAGCCTCCACTGGCATGCCAGTGGGGCCGAATTCCAGCGTGGGGAAATTCATGAAACTGCTTGTGCCTGTCATCGCGATGCTGCGTGCGCGCCAACTCGGCCGCCAGTTCAACGCCATCGAGCGCAGCATTCGCGCGCTATCCAAACGCAACTGCACGCAACTGAGCACCCTGACCCTGCGCGAGATTGGTCAGGCGGCGCAAAACGACTGCCCGCATCTGTACGGCACGGCGCCGGAACTGCGCTACCTGCCGTGGGGGCGCGGCACGGACACCGGCTATGCGCGGGCGCAATCAGCAAACACCGAGGTGTGTCTGCGCGGCATCGCCCTGTGGCTCGCGGTGGCCTACCACGAAACCAGGAACTCGCCGCACGCAGCAGTGCAGGCGCAACACCGGCAACTGCTGCACGTGCTGCGCGAACTGAAAGAGGCTCATCGCAGCACCCGCGTCAGCAACCCGTGGGCGACGCAGGCTCGGGCTGCAGCGTGAGCCCGTTCCAGTCCGGGGCGTGACCGTCCGCGCGATTCAACGGCCCGCCCCACACCGCACGGCAACGCTCAGAACTTGCCCAGAAAGTCGCGCTTGCCAATGTCCAGACCGCTGTGGCGCAACAACGCATACGCAGTTGTGACATGGAACACAAACTGCGGCATGCCATAGTGCAGCAAGTAAGCCTCGCCGCTGAGACGACGCTCACTCGGCGCGCCCGGGTGCGTTACCACCTCGCGCTTTTCGCCACCCTCGAACTGAGCTGGCGTGAACGCGCCGACGAAGCTCAGCGTGCGCGCAATCAACGCACGCAACTCGGCGAACGTCTGCGCCTCGCCCTCGAACTTGGGTACTTCCACGTCAGCCAGCCGGGCGCTGATACCACGGGCAAAATCACAAGCAATCTGGACCTGCAGGGTCAGCGGAAACATGTCAGGAAACAGGCGCGACTGGGTCAGCGCCGCAGGCTCGATCTTTTTCTCGGCAACATGCTTCTCGGCCTTGGCAAGAATGGCGTCGAGGCTGCCAAGCAGTTGCTGAAATACGGGTACCGAGGCGGTGTACATGGATGAGGTCACAGTGGGTTCCTTGGGTTTGCGATAAGACAACTTTTAGATTGTATGCCTGCGTTCGGCGCGTGCAGGGCCGCGGATCATGCAAAACCTGGCAACGCACACGCACGAATCAACAGGCACCGCGCGTGATCGGCACGGCGCATCTGATCAACCAGCGGCAACTGGAAGTTCGTCGTTGAAGTCCCGGCGCAAGCGCTGCCACTCCAGCTTCAGCCACGGCGTGAAGTGTTCGGGATGGGTCAACATCTCGGCGTCCAGTGCAGCCGGGCTGATGAAGCGCCACGCGGCGACTTCACTGCTGTTGGCCTGCACTGGCGCGGCCGTCTGGCCGACATAGACTGAACACAACTCATGCTCGGCGCCCAGCCCGCGGTAATCGGCCTGGTATTCGAACTTGAACAGGTAGCGCAGCTCGCAGCGCATACCCAGCTCCTGCAACAGACGGCGCTGCGTGGCTTCAACCATGCTTTCGCCACGGCGCGGATGACTGCAGCAGCTGTTGGCCCAGTAACCCGGCCACAGGCGCTTGCCCGGGCTGCGTTGCTGCAACAACAACGCACCATCGGCGTTGAACACGAACAGCGAAAACGCGCGATGCAGGTTCCCGTGCCCGTCGTGGCATGCCGCCTTGCTGGCATAGCCGCGCACGCAATCATCCGCGTCGACGAGAATCAACTCCTCCGCCTCCGACGACACTGTGGCATGGGTCTGCGGGATGTCAGCCAAAAGCCACCTCCATCGCCTGATAGCCGGCACCCTGCATGGCGCGAATCACCTGCGCGCCACCGTCCGGGCACAACGCGATCACCGAGCCGCCGCCACCGCCACCGGTGAGTTTGGCGCCAACAGCGCCGTTGTCGCGCGCGAGTTGTACCAGCTCCTCGATCTGCGAACTGGATACCTGCAGCGCGTTCAACTGGCCCTGGCAGATGTTCATCAATTCGCCAAGCTGGACCACATCGTGCGCCTCCAGCGCAGCAAGCGCGTGCAAGGTCAGCGCGTCGATCTCATCGAAAATACGCTCGTACAACGCATGGTTGCGTTCCCACGCGCTGCGCACGCGCGCGACCATGCGCGCGGTAAGGCTTTCGGTACCGCTCATGCCGATGACCAGTGGCAACGGTTCGCGCAAAGTCAGCGTTTGCACCAGCGGCGGCGTACCGCGCTGATACAGCAACGGACGTCCATACGTCGCCACGGTATTGTCGATGCCGGACGGCGTGCCATGCGCGATTTTTTCACACTCAAACGCCAGCTGACAGATGGCCGCTTCGCTCATGTTGAGCTGGCAGTGACTGTCCAGTGCGCGGATCACCGCTACCGCCAGCGCCGCCGAACCGCCCAGCCCCATTGCCCGCGGCACACACGGATACGCTTCGATCTGCAGCGGGCGATCGGCGATCCCGAGCGTGTCCAGGATCATCGCCAGCGACTGCTGAAACGAACCGGGACTGGCTACGTCCTTCTGCATGCGCTGCTCGATGCCCCAGCGCGGGATCATCAAGGTGGTGCCCTCGCGGGCATCCTCGACGCGCGCGCGGATCGCCAGCGGCACCGGACCGGCAATGGCGTGGCGGCCATAGACCACGGCATGCTCGCCAAGCAGGATCACCTTGCCATGCCCGGCCGAGAACGTCTCCTCCGTCACCTGCTTGCGTTTGCGCGCACTCGGCTTGGGCGTGGCCTGCTCGCGCAACTCGGCAACGATTTGCTGGGCTTTCCAGATCTTGATCTCGCCATCGGCCAGCAACCGTTTGACCACGGCATCGAAGATCTCCGCCGTGGCGCCCGCCGCAATGGCAACGCTGCGCGCGTGCAGACTCATGTGCCCTTGTTGAATGCCTTCCGTGACCAGCGCGCGCAATGCGGAAAAATTTTGTGCCAGACCGACCGCGCCCATCACTTCCGCCAACTCGCGCGCGCTGTGAATATCCAGCAAATGATGATTGAGCGCGACCGTCGGATTGGACTGCAACGGGCCACCGACGATCCCGACCTTCATCGGCATTTCAATGCTGCCGACCAGATTGCCCTCGGCGTCTTTCGACCAGCTGGTCAGCGCGGTGTAGCCCTTGCCGCGCGCGGCATACGCATGCGCCGCTGCCTCCAGCGCACGCCAGTCGTTGCCGGTGGCCAGCGCCACCGCATCGACACCGTTCATCACACCCTTGTTGTGCGTAGCCGCGCGATACGGATCCACGATCGCCAGGTCGTTGGCGAGAATGATGCCGTCGCGCACCTCCGGGCCGTCATGGCCTTTGGCCGCCAGCAACGCCGTCGGAATCACCGCCTTGGCCCACACCAGCGCGCGATCGGTCAGGTTGGACAGGATGCGCAGAAACACGCGCCCGCCAGTGATCGATTCGACCAGCGACGCCACCCCTTCGCACATCGAATTGACCAGATTCGCGCCCATCGCGTCGCACGTGTCGACCAGCAAGTGCAGCACCACCATGTCGTTGCCGCCGTTCGGAGCGGTGTGGATCACCACCTCGATATCCTGTGCGCCGCCACCGCGCGCCAGCATCTTCGGGTGCAGGCTGTTGGCGAGGTTGAGAATCTCGTCCTTGCGCTGCAACAGCGCAATGCGCGCCTGCCCCGAGTGCGGTGCATCCACCACTTGTACCTGACCGATGAGGACGGGTTTGGTACTGCGCGTGATGAAGCCGCCCGCGCTGCGCACCAGCTTGGCGGCGGAACTCAATGCAGCCACGATGGACGGCTCTTCCACCACCAGCGGTATCACGTAATCCTTGCCGTTGATCAGGAAGTTGAGCCCCAGACCAACCGGCAACCCCATGACGCCGACAACGTTCTCGATCATCTTGTCGGCGAGCGCGACACCGAGCGTGTGCTCACCGCTGAGCCACGCGCGATAGTCCTGACGCGACAGCAAGCCGCGCTCATGCACCAGCTGCACGCGTTCGCTCACCGACAATTTGTAGAAACCCGGCATGCGTGCGGGATGGTTTGCGCGCGGTTTGTCCGGCGGTTGCGACTGATCCATGATTCCTCTGTTTCCTGATGCTTCAGTTCACCCGCAAACCGCACGGATCAAGCTGTACGTCGAGCGTCTGCAGGCCCGCCTGTGCCACACGCTGGCGAAACGCCTGCAGGCGTTCGGCGTCGACCGTCAGCGCAATGCCAATGTCACCGCCGCCGGCACCACAGGTCTTGTAGACCACGCCACAGGCTGCAGCGATCGCGGCAATCACCCGATGCTCGGCGCTCACAATGTCCAGGCCGCTGGCTGCACCCAGCCGGGCGAGGCCAGCCGCGTAGGCACTGATCGCTTCCAGCAAAGCGTCGACCATGTTGTCCGCAAACGCTGCAGCCGCCGCCGCCGCGCACATCGTCAACTCGCGCATCAGCGCGGCATGGCGCACCGCCGCACGCTCTCGCCACGCAGCAAGACCGCGCAAGAATACTCCGGTGGATGCGGCCTTCCCTGACCAGACGCAGGAGAACAGCAGCCCATCCGGCCAGCGCACAGGCGTGATCTGCGGCTGCTCAGCGCACAATCGATACACGATCGCGCCGCCGGTCAAACTCGCCGCAATGTCCAGACCGCTGCCACGGCCGCCCTGCATGCGTCGATGCGCGGCAATCAAACGTGCCACAGACGGCGCGCCGCGCCCGGCATGCGCGCGGATCGCGCCAGCCAGAGCCACAGCCAACGCCGCGCTGGAACCAAGTCCAAACTTGCTGTGTTCGCGCGCGGTGGAAAAGAACGTGCGGGTATCCAGCGCGGCGCGAAATTTCGGCAGCGCGCCATCGCTGGCCATGGCCTCGATCACCGACGCCACCAACGCAAGGCGCTCGACGCCGACTGCGTCAACGTTGCTCCAATGCAAATGATTCTGGCCATCCAGACCACCCGCCGCGCCGTGAATACCCAGATCGGGCGCGTCGATGACATACGCGTTGGCAACACTTGCGTGCAACGTCACGCAAGCTCGCCGATCCAGCGCCAGCACGATCGCCGACGCGCCTTCCAGCACGGCATATTCGCCAGTCAGCACCAGCTTGCCCGGCGCACTGGCGACGACGCCCATCAGCCAACCTCGGCATCGGTGAGCAACCGCGCAGCAGCGCCAAGCTCACTCACCAGCACCCTTTCAACACCTGCCACGGCTCCGAGCGCCGCAGCAACGCGCTGCGCATCTGCAGGCAGACACACTGCCTTGACCTGCGGCCCGGCATCAATCGTGAAAAACACCTGCACGCCATCGCGCTCACGCAGCGCGCGAACAGCATACAGACACTCCACTGTCGCGCCATTCCAGTACACCAGCGCCGGACGGCTGGCCAGCATCACCGCATGCATCTTCAGACAACTGTGTTCGCTCACCGCGGCAAGCTCGGCAAAATCGCGCTGCTGGATCGCATGCAGTGCACTGGCCAAATCCGCGTCAGCGCCAGCCAGCCACGACGCGTGGAACGGCGACGTGCGCCGACTGAGCTCCATGCCGGCGCTCGACCCCACGGCTTTGGCGTGCGTCGAAGTCACCGCGACCACCACGCACAGCGGCCACTGCGCAGCGTCAAGCAGTGGCGACGCAAATGCATCGTCGCCATCGGCACGTGTACCCGTCGCCATGCTCACGAAGCCACCAAAGATCGAGCGCGCCGCCGAGCCGGAGCCGCGTCGTGCCAGCACCGACAGCTCGCGCTGATCCAGTGTCAGCCCAAGCGCGGCGCTGCCTGCCAGCACCAGCGCGGCAAACCCCGACGCCGACGACGCCAGTCCCGCACCGGTCGGAAAATTGTTGTGTGTATCCACCCGTGCATGCAGCACGCTGCCGGCGCGCGCACGCAACAGATCCAGACAACCGCTGACGCGCGCCAGTGCGACCGGTTGTTCGACGCCATCGAGCAACAGCTCGTCGCACGCCAGCGCCGGATCAAACGCCACGCGCGTGCGCGTCCACAGCGAATCCAGCGTGATCGACAACGATCCACTGGCCGGCAGATTCAGCTGCGCCTGCGCCCGCGCCGTCAGCGACACAACGCAACCAGCACGGCGACGAACCGATCATGGGTACCGCGAAAATACATGCCCTGCTTCCAGACGCCGCGCATGGCGACGGACAAGACGGAAACGCAAACTCAACACAATGACGCAGCATTGTAGCGGGGACGGCGGGAACGGCCGTGCGCGCTGCGCGGGTGACGGCCCGCAAACGCCCGCACAGCCTTCGCAGTAGCGTGGCTGCTGGCATCCGCACCGGCTACTCGGCATGAAATGGCGCACTGATTCGAGACCGATCCAACGTGTCCGCCGCTTGACGCCCCGTCAACACCCGCCTAGCCTTGCTATCTTTATATCGCGATGGAGAGATAGCGATGGATCTGGCGACCGCTTCCGGCGTTCTGCGCCTGCTCGCCGACCCCACCCGGGTGCGTCTGCTGGCGCTGCTTGAACGCGAAGAGCTTACCGTCGCCGAACTGGCCGCGGTGCTGCACCTGGCGCAACCGCGCGTATCCACCCACCTCGCCAAGCTGAAGGAGGCGGGCCTGGTGCGCGATCGCCGCGCTGGCGTATCCGCCTATTACCGTGCCAACAACGAAGGCGACGCCGCGCAACACACACTGCTGGCATCACTGCGCGAAAGCATCGATGACGCGCTGCTGCACGAAGATGCCGCGCGCGTTCCACACGTGCTGGCCGAGCGCGCGCGCGGTGAAGGCTGGGCGGATACGGTGGCCGGCGACATGGAACGTCACTACTCGCCCGGACGCACCTGGGAAACGCTCGCCCGATCGCTGCTGCAATTGCTGGAAACCGGCGACGTGCTGGATATCGCCTCCGGCGATGGCGTCACCGCCGAGTTGCTCGCCCCACATGCGCATTCGATCGTCTGCGTGGATTCCAGCGAACGCGTGGTGGAGGCCGCCGCCAAGCGCTTGCAAGCGTTCACCAACGTGCAGGTGCGCCACGGCGACATGCATGCATTGGACTTGGGCAAGCAACGCTTCGATCTTGTCCTGATGCTGCACGCGCTGACCTATGCCGAGCATCCGCCCAAGGCCGTGGCCGAGGCCGCGCGCCTGTTGCGCTCGGGTGGCCGCCTGCTGGCGGTAACGCTGGGCAAGCACGACCACCGCGCCGTGGTCGAACCCTTCGATCACCGCAATCTGGGTTTCCGCAGCGAGCAACTGGCGGGTTTTGCCAAGGCCGCTGGGTTGAACGTCATCAGCTGCACGCGCCTCAGCCGCGAACGCAAGGCGCCGCATTTCGAAGTCATCAGTCTGCTCGCCCGCAAACCCTGATGGCTCATGGCGCGCCTGCAGGCAGTCGCAGGTTCGGCTCCAGCGCAAGCCCGACTCCCGCGCCGTACTTGCCCGCTTGAACGCGCTGACAACGACACAGTTTTCCCCACGCACGCAACCACCGAGAACCGCCCCATGAGCACCCTTCCCTGGCTCCACCCCGAGCGCGTCGCGTTGCTCGAACACGCGCTGAGCCAACGCATCCTGATCATCGACGGTGCGATGGGCACGATGCTGCAGGCGCAGGCGCTGGACGAAGCCGGCTTCCGTGGCGAGCGTTTTGCGCACGGCGTCGACAGCCAAGTCATTGCTGATGCCGTCCCCAACCACCCCGGTGGCCATGACCTGAAAGGCGACAACGACCTGCTCAGCCTGACCCAGCCTGACATCATCCGCGGCGTGCACGACGCCTATCTGCAAGCCGGCGCGGACTTGGTGGAAACCAACACCTTCAACTCCACACGCATCAGTCAGGCCGATTACCACTTGCAACATCTGGCCTTCGAACTGAACCACGAAGGCGCGCGCATCGCCCGCGCCGCCTGCAACGCGATGACGGCACAGACCCCGGAACAACCACGCTTCGTGATCGGCGTGCTCGGCCCAACCAGCCGCACTGCGTCGCTGTCCCCCGACGTCAACGATCCGGGCTTTCGCAACGTCACCTTCCAGGAACTGGTCGACAACTACACGGAAGCGGCAAACGGTTTGATCGATGGTGGCGCCGACGTGCTGATGGTGGAAACGATCTTCGACACGCTCAACGCCAAGGCCGCGTTGTTTGCGCTGAGCGAGCTGTTCCACCAGCACAGTGCACGCCTGCCCATCATGATTTCCGGCACCATCACCGACCGCTCCGGACGCACCCTGTCCGGCCAGACCCCCGAGGCGTTCTACTACTCGATGTGCCATGCACGACCATTGTCGATCGGCTTCAATTGCGCGCTCGGTGCGGATGAATTGCGCCCGCACATCCAGACTCTCGCCGACATTGCGGAAACCCGCGTCAGCACGCATCCAAACGCCGGCCTGCCGAACGCATTTGGCGAATACGACGAAACGCCCGAACACATGGCCAGCGTCATTGGCAGCTTCGCCCACGACGGCTTGCTCAACCTGGTCGGCGGCTGCTGCGGCACCACGCCGGCACACATCAAGGCGATTGCCGACGCGGTCCGCGATTGTGCGCCACGCGCGTTGCCGGCAAGCGTGAGGGAGGTTGCATGAAGACGATTCCACGTACCCGCCTGGCGGGCCTTGAGCCGCTGGTGATCACGCCCGAGCTGCTGTTCATCAACATCGGCGAGCGCACCAACGTCACCGGCTCGGCGCAGTTCAAGAAGCTGATCAAGGACGAGCGCTACGCCGATGCGGTGGAAGTCGCACGCCAGCAGGTGGCCAGCGGCGCGCAGATCATCGACATCAACATGGACGAAGGCATGATTGATTCCGAGGCGGCGATGACGCGCTTCGTGAACCTGATTTCTTCCGAGCCGGACATCGCGCGCGTACCGTTCATGATCGACTCCTCGAAATGGAGCGTGATCGAGTGCGGCCTGCGCTGCCTGCAAGGCAAGGGCATCGTCAACTCGATCTCGATGAAGGAAGGCGAGGCACCGTTTCTGGAACAGGCGCGCAAGGTGCAGCAATACGGCGCCGCCGCCGTGGTGATGGCGTTTGACGAAGAAGGCCAGGCCGGCACCGTCGAGCGCAAAGTGTCGATCTGCGCGCGTGCCTACGAATTGCTTACGCGCGAGCTCGACTTCCGCCCCGAAGACATCATCTTCGACCCCAACATTTTTGCCATCGCCACCGGCATCGAGGAACACAACAATTACGCGGTGGCGTACATCGAGGCCGCGCGCGAGATCAAGCGTCGATTCCCCGCATGCCACATTTCCGGCGGCGTCTCCAACGTATCGTTTTCGTTTCGCGGCAACAACACGGTGCGCGAGGCGATCCATGCGGTGTTCCTGTACCACGCGATCAAGGCCGGCATGGACATGGGCATCGTCAACGCCGGCGCGTTGACGATCTACGACACGATCCCCGACGAACTGCGCGAGCGCGTCGAAGATGTCGTGCTGAACCGACGCGAGGACGCCACCGAACGCCTGCTGGAGATTGCCGCCAAATACAACAAAGGCAAGAGCGAAGCCGTGGTGGAAACGCTCGCATGGCGCGAGAAACCTGTGCGCGAGCGGCTCAGCCACGCGCTCGTGCATGGCATCGACCAGTTTGTGGTGGCCGATACCGAAGAAGCGCGCCAGCTTTCCACGCGCCCACTGGACGTGATCGAAGGCCCGCTGATGGACGGCATGAACGTGGTCGGCGATTTGTTCGGCGCCGGCAAGATGTTTCTGCCGCAAGTAGTGAAGTCCGCCCGCGTGATGAAAAAAGCCGTCGCCCATCTGTTGCCTTTCATCGAGGCGGAAAAACTGCGCACCGGCGATACCGGCAAGAACAACGGCAAGATCGTGATGGCCACGGTCAAGGGCGACGTGCACGACATCGGCAAGAACATCGTCGCCGTCGTGCTCCGCTGCAACAACTTCGAGGTGATCGATCTCGGCGTGATGGTGCCGGCGCAGAAGATCCTGGAAACCGCGATCGCCGAGCACGCCGACATGATCGGCCTGTCCGGCCTGATCACACCGTCGCTGGAGGAAATGGGTCAGGTCGCGCGCGAAATGCAACGCCAGAACTTCCATATCCCGTTGCTGATCGGTGGCGCGACGACTTCACGTGCGCACACCGCGTTGAAGATCGAGCCGCACTACAACTCCGGCTGCGTCTGGGTGAAGGACGCCTCGCGCGCGGTCGGCGTGGCGCAATCGCTGGTCAGCAAGGATCTGGTGAAAGACTTTCTGGAGAAGGTGCGCCTCGAATATGTCGACGTCCGCGAACGCCATCGCAACCGCGGCCCCGGCAAAAAACTGGTATCGCTGCAGCATGCACGCGCGCACCGCTTCACGTGCGACTGGGCCGCATACGATCCGCCGCAGCCGAACCAACCTGGTGTCACGGTGTTTGACAACTACGACCTGGCCACCATCCGCCGTTACATCGACTGGACGCCGTTCTTCCAGGCGTGGGAGCTGTCCGGCCACTACCCGGCGATCCTCACCGATGAAGTGGTGGGTACGCAGGCCAGCGAGCTGTTCAATGACGCACAAGCCATGATGGACAAGATCGTCGCCGAGAAGTGGCTGACCGCGCGCGCCGTGATCGGCTTGTGGCCGGCGGCAAATATTGGCGACGATGTGGAGGTCTATACCGACACCGCGCGCGGCACACCGCTTGCCATCCTGCACAGCCTGCGTCAACAAGCCGACAAGCCACCCGAGCGCCCCAACCTCTGCCTGGCCGATTACGTCACGCCCAAAGAGTTCAACAAACCCGACTGGATCGGTGGCTTCGCGGTGACCGCAGGACTCGGTATCGAGGAACACCTGGCACGCTTCCAGGCCGACTACGACGACTACTCCACGATCATCCTCAAGGCGCTCGCCGATCGCCTCGCGGAAGCCTTCGCCGAGCACATGCACGAACGCGTACGCAAGGAGTTCTGGGGTTTCGTCCCGGATGAAGCACTCGGCAACAACGAACTCATCGCGGAAAAATATCGCGGCGTGCGCCCCGCCCCCGGCTACCCGGCCTGCCCCGAGCACACCGAAAAGGCCACCTTGTTCGAACTGCTGGACGTCACCAAGAACACCGGCATCGAACTCACCGAAGGCTTCTCGATGTACCCTGCCGCGGCCGTTTCCGGCTGGTACTACTCACACCCGGACAGCCAGTACTTCGTGGTCGGACGGCTGGGCAAGGAACAGATCGAGGATTACGCCAGGCGCAAAGGCTGGACGGTGGCCGAAGCGGAACGCTGGCTCGGTTCCAATCTCGATTACGAACCGGAATAGATCCGTCTCGTGCATCGGATCCGGATTGCTGTGCGCCAGACAGACAGCCAAGCGCACGGCAACCCAACCGCTCACCTGGCGTTGAAACCCAGCCCGCCGGCTTTGCTTGGCCGAGTCGCAGCGCCAATCACATTCGCTCAATCCATATCCGGCAGTTGCCGACTGCCTGCGGCGCCACCCCGCCCGCCTGGTGCTCACAGCAACAACACGACCGGCAGCAGCGTCCCTGCCAGGAGAAGCGCACTGAACAAGCGCGGCCGACGGCTGCTGCGGTACGCCATGACCAGCCCACTGAGCACCGAGAGCAGCAAGCTCAACGCGATCGACGCAAAAAATATCTTCATCGCCAACAGCAGTGCTGGTGTCCGCGCGACGGCCGCATTCGCCCTTGCGCTCGCACCGCTCGGCGCAGACACAGCAGCAGGCTGCGCTGCGCGCGCAGCGATGGCACCATTTCCCGCGGGCGCACTCGCGCCCTGAGCTGCCGGCACGCGCACGCGGCGTGCCGGCATCACCACCGTGGCCTTTTTATGCAATTGGGCGGCGCTCGCCAGCCAAGCCGGCGGTGTGTAGTTACTGCCCTGCGTCGTCTCGTGCAGACTGAAAGTCTGCAGGCCGCCAGTGAACGCAAAAAACAGCAATGCCGGCGCGGCGAACACGCCAAGATACAAGTGCAACATTCGCAAGAATTTCAGTACACCGTGCGCGAGCGCCATACCCAAACCAACCTTCAGCCAGAAAACGGCTGACTCTACTGCGCCAGCTGTATTCCGCCAACGGACGGCGCCACTGCGCGATTCACGAGTGCGCCCACCACAGCGCCCGGAACATGCCAACCAAACGACACCACCAAACCGCGCTAGGATGTCGACAGGACTGTCCTCTCCAACCGGTGCTGCACGTGCCCGTGACGTGCACCCCACTACCATCGGCGCTGCCTTGACCAAGCCTCACCTCACTGATGTCTGACGCATTGAAGCCTGACCCACTCAAGAACGTACTGGATCTTTTGCTCGACGCCATCTGCGTCGTGGGCGTGGACGACCGCTTCATTTTTGTCAGCGCCGCATTCGAGCGCATCTTTGGTTACAAACCGGAGGAAGTCGTCGGCACCAGGATGCTCGACCTGGTATTCCCCGAGGACCGCGCGAAAACGAAAAAGGTGATCACGCAGGTGATGCACGGCCAGCCCCAGCCGCATTTCGAGAATCGCTACGTACGCAAGGACGGCCGCGTTATTCATATCATGTGGTCGGCGCGTTGGTCGGAGGCCGACCAGGTACGCATTGCCGTGGCGCGCGACGTCACCGAGCTGAAACATGCCGAATCCATGCAGTCGGCGTTGCACGCGATTGCCGAAGCAGCCCATTCGACTGCCGACCTGCTGGCGCTGTTTGAGCGCATCCACGCCATCATCGGGGAGCTGCTCCCGGCACGAAATTTCTTCGTGGCACTGTATGACGCCAAACGCGATGAGTTGAGCTTCCCGTACTTTGTTGATGCCTACGACAAGCCGCCAGCGCCGCGCAAGCTGGACTCGGGAACGTTTACGGCGGTGGTGGTGCGCACCGGCCAGCCGTTGTTGTTCCGGCGTGGCTCACGCACGCTGCCGCCAGGCGTGGGGAGCCACAGCACTGGCCGCGCGTCGGTGGACTGGCTCGGCGTACCGCTGACCACGCAAAAGGGCACGATCGGCGCGCTGGTCGTGCAGAGCTACACCGGCGAGGTGCGCTACGGCGTAAAGGACAAGCTGCTGCTGCAATTCGTCTCCACGCAAGTTGCCACGGCCATCGAACGCAAGCAGGCCGACACGTGGCTGCAATACATTGCATGCCACGACCAACTCACCGACCTGGCCAATCGCGAACTGTTTCACAGCCAGCTGGAAGCTGCTCTCGACGGTATCCACGGCGACGGCACGCAACTGGCCGCGCTGTATATCGACCTGGACAAATTCAAGCAGGTGAATGACAACCACGGCCACGATGTCGGTGACCTGCTGCTGCAGGAAGTGGCCCATCGCATCACGCACTGCGTACGCGAGTCGGACATGGTGGCGCGCCTGGGCGGTGATGAGTTTGTGGTGCTGCTCAAGCACATCAGCCAGCCCGAACACGCGCTCAGTGTCGCGGAAAACATCCGCACTTCACTCCACCGGCCGTTCGAACTGGCCGGCAACCGTGTGCAAATTTCCACCAGCATCGGCGTCGCGCTGTATCCAGCCCACGGCGACGAGTGCAAGCTGCTGATGCGCCACGCCGACGACGCCATGTACTGTGTCAAGCGGCTGGGTGGCAATCGCGTGCAGGTTGCCACCGCATCCACCACGGCGCCCATCGCAGCACACACCGGATGACGCATGGCGTGCACCACGCCACCACACGCATGCCGCCACGCCACGACCTGCGCAACCACCTTCGAGGAACCGTGATGATTCGTCTGCTGCTGGCTGCTGCATTTTCCATCGCGTCGCCGAGTGCATTGGCGGCGACGCCCGCCGAAGCACTGCAACACCTGCCCAACGTCGCGTTTCCCGCACCCGACCGGATCGCCTCCGGCCGCCTGCAGGCAAGCGACATACCCGCGCTGCAAGCTGCAGGCGTGCGCGCAGTGATCGATCTCAGCGTTGACAGCGAAACGCCCGACTTCGACGAGGCCGCAGCGCTGCGCAACGCCGGCATCGCGTATCACAACCTGCCCATCCACGGTGCCAGCGATCTTGGCGACGCCAACGTCGCACGCTTCGATCAGTTGCTGGCCGACGCCGGCGACACGCTAACGCTCGTGCACTGCGCCAGCAGCAATCGGGTCGGCGCCATGATCGCACTGCGCGCCGCGATCATCGGCGGTCAGCCCCTGCAGCCGCACTGGCTGAGGGGCGTCGTTGGGGTCTGCAAGGTCTGGAGCCTGCGGTGCGCGAACGCCTGAATACGCGACCGGGCACCAAGCTGCTGCCTGCACAGCAGCGCTGACACCGCGGCCAACACCGGGCGCATTCTGTCTGCACGAGGTGCGCGTCAACGCAGCTGACTGTCCTTGCTGCCGCGCCGGTTGTAGAGGCCTGCGCTGCGACCCGCCGCGTCATCCGCCTCCTGACACGCCACGCACAGGCGCACACCCGGCACCGCCTTGCGCCGCGCTGCAGGGATGATCGCGTCGCACTCCTCGCAACGCTCCCGGCCCGGACCCTTGCGCAACTGCTGACGAGCGCGTTGCACGGCATCGTCGACCGTGGCGTCAATCTGGTCCTGTACCGCGCCGTCGCCTGCCCAACCCGTCGCCATGGCAGCCTCCATTATGCAGCTCAGAAGATACTGCCGAGCATAGCGCGCCGCCCGAATGCTGGACAACAAACGCGACGCCGCGCTTGTTCTGAAGTGCCGGCACGCTGAAGCGCATGACACGAGCGGGCGACGCGCAACGCAAACCGGCTTGTCGGCTCAAGCCGGGTAGCCAGTGATCTCGCGAATTTTCCGATACAGCGGACGCAGTTGTCGGTACATGCGCAGATACACCTGCGTATACAACTGCTGATAGATGCGCTGTGCCTGCGGGTCGGGCTGGAACACCTGACCCACCCGCGTCATCGCGGCAATGGCAGTGGGGAAATCCGCATGCAGGCCAAGCCCGACTGCGCAACAGATGGCAGCGCCCAGGCCGGAAGTCTCATACACCTGCGGGCGCTCGGCAGGCAGGCCGAAGATGTCGGCGGTGAGCTGCATCGCCGCATCGCTTTGCGACCCGCCACCGGAAACGCGCAGCCGGGTAACGGGCGTACCCGAGCGTCGCTCGATTTTTTCCTTGCCCTGGCGCAACGCGTAGGCCAGCCCTTCAAGGATCGCGCGATAAATATGCGCACGCGTGTGCACGTCGCCGAAACCAATGATCGCGCCCTTGGCTTCCACGCCCGGATCGCGTATGCCGGGCGACCAATACGGTTGCAAGGTCAGCCCCATCGAGCCGGGCGGTACGGCGTTGACCAGCTCGTCAAACAAGGTTTCCGGCTCCACACCCAACTCCTTTGCGCGCTGCATTTCGCGCAAACCAAACTCCTGCTTGAACCAGTTCACCATCCAGAAGCCGCGGTAAATCATCACCTCGGTGTTGTAGTGATCAGGCACCGCGGAGGGATACGGCGGGAGCATCGACACGGTTTCCAGATACCTGCGCCGGGTGGTGTTGATGGTGGCGGTGGTGGCATACGACAGGCACGCCGTGCCCGGCTCGACGCCACCAGCACCAAGCACCTCGCAGGCTTTGTCGGCGCCAGCGGCAATCAACGGCAGACCTTGGGGAATGCCGGTGTGGCGACTGGCCTCGGCCGTGATGCAACCGAGTTGTTCGCCCGGCTTGTACAGCTGCGGCAGCTGCTCGCGGCGCACCGGCATCGCCTGCCATTTCCAGTCACCAGCGGCCGCCCAGCGCAGACGCTTGTAGTCAAACGGCAGATAGGCCACGCAGCACGCCACGGAATCCACAAACTTGCCGCACAGGCGATGCGTGAGAAAACCCGACAGCAACAGCACTTTGTGTGTTTTCGCCCAAATCTCCGGCTGCTGCTGGGCGACCCAGTTGACCTCGGCCTGCGCGCGAAAATAATCCACTGTGGCCTGCGCACCAACCAACTTGAACAACCAACCCCACGGTCCCTTGATCCGCCCGCGCACTTCGGCGCGACGCTGATCGAGCCACAGGATTGCCGGACGCAGCGGCTGGCCGCGCTCGTCGACGTTGATCACGGTACCGCGCTGCGTGGTCAGCGATACGCCCTTGATCAAGCGGCGATCAATATCCACTTGCGCCCACAGTTGCCGGCAGGCCTCGCCGACGCTGGCCCAGTAATACTCCGGATCCTGCTCGGCCCAGCCGGGCTGAGCGGAGTAATACGCCTGCAACTCGACCTTGCCCTTGCCGAGCAAATGGCCGTCCAGATCAAACAACAACGCACGCACGCTCTGCGTGCCGTTGTCGATGGCCAACAGGTAGCTTGGACTAGTCATCGGGCCTCCACCTGCGTGTCCATGCGCACGCGCCACAACACGCATGTGTGCAACGCGTATGCACGCAACGCATATGCACGCAACGCACCTGCAGGAGCGGTATGGTTTTTCGAGGGCAGTGCGACCGCGTTCCAACCACTCATGGCGTTGCTGCCGGCAGGCTGTAGCAACGCTGCCAGAGTGCCAGATAATCCTGTTCTTCACGCTGCCAACGCGAGTCGTTCCAACCCAGCCGCGGCTGGCACAGTGCGCGAATGTGCGGCAACTCGGCCTGCCCGCCGTGCGCCAGCAACAAACCCAAGCGGGTACGTCGCAACAGTAGATCGTCAAGGCGCAACACCAGCTCGTTGTCGGCTGCCCATGCCAGCTCGGCCCACAGCGTTTCGGTGGCGCCGACGCGCTCGCAGCCGACGCTTTCCATGACTGCCAGCAAGCCCGGCAGCGCACGTCCGTAACGACCGTTCAGACGTCTTTGTTGGCCAGGTGTGAGTTGCGCCGATGGCGGCAGCGGCGGGCACGGGCTGAATACCGCCGCTTGCTGATCATCCATCGGTCGGCCAGCAAACTCGACGCAAGCGCGCAGCACATCCAGCGCCAGGGGACGAAAGGTCGTGAGCTTGCCACCCGCCAACGTCACACAGCCGGGTTCGACCCATAGCGCGTGTTCGCGGCTTTCGGCCGAGGGCTCCTTGTGCGGCGCACCCGCGCTGACCACGGGCCGCACACCGGCCCAGCTGCTGAGTACATCATCGTCACGAATCCGCGCGCCGGGAAACATCTGCGCGATCGCAGCCAGCAGATAGTCCACTTCGTCGCAACTGATGCGCGGTTCTCGCACCAGCGCATCATGGTGATCAAGGTCGGTCGTGCCCACGACCGTGGCGCCTTCCCACGGAAACACGAACACCAATCGCCGATCCGCCGCATGCATGAAACTGATGGCATGTGCCACCGGCAGTCGCCACGCGGGCAGCAGCAGATGGCTGCCGCGCAACGGACGAATGTGCCTGTGTCGATGCTGATGGTGCAACTGATCGGCCCACGCGCCGGTCGCCTGCGCGACGGCACGGCTGCGGAAGCGATAGTGCTGGCCGCTTTCACCATCCTCGGCCAGCACGCCAGTGACACGCCCATCGGTGCGCAACAGCTCCACCACACGCATGCCATTCAGCGCTTCACCGCCGTCCGCACGCGCCTCACCGAGCACGCGCAAGACCAGGCGCGCGTCATCGGTCACGGCATCAAAGAAACGTGTACCGCCAAGCAACCCCTCGGGTTCAAGGCCAGGTACCAGATAGCGCAATGCCGAGCGTGGGTAATAGCGGTGATGGCGCTGACCAGCCAGCGCGTCGTACACCGTCAGCAAGCCCCCAAACGCCCTGCGCCCGGGAAAATCGCCGCGATAATGCGGCAACACAAAACTCAACGGCTCCACCAAACCCGGCGCCTCGCGCAGCAGGCGCTGGCGTTCGTGTACCGAAGCGCGGGTCAGTCCGAGGTGACCCTGGGCGATATAACGTAAACCGCCATGCACCATTTTTGACGAGCGGCTGGACGTACCCCATGCAAAATCGCGCTGCTCCAGCAACAAGCAGCGCCAGCCACGCCGCGCTGCCTCGCGCAAGATGCCGGCGCCGCAGATGCCGCCACCGACTACCAGCAAATCCCAGTCGGTTTCCGTCAACTCGGGTAGCGCCTGCGCGCGCCATGCGGCATTCCACGCGCCATGACTCACGGCCGTTCAATCAGCACGCCGGGCACCAGCCGCTGCTCCGGGTCGAAATGGGCGGACAATACGCGCAGCGTGGCCATGCCCAACTCGCCTTTTTCCACGCTCAGATACGTCGCGTGGTCGCGACCGACACCATGTTGATGGCTGATGGTGCCGCGATGGCTGACGATGGTCTGGCTGGCCGCGTGTTTGAGCTGCTGCCAGCGCGCCAATGCTTCGGCATAGTTCGCGCCGGGGCGAAATACGCAGGTGGTATACAGGCTGCAACCCTCGCCGTAGGCATGCGACAAGTGGGTGAACACATGCACGCGTTCGTCCATCGTCGTCAGCGTTTCGCGCAGACTGGTTTCGATCCGCTGCAGCAAGTCATCGACATTGCTCCAGTCGGTGGCGGTTTCCAGCGTATCCACGGCGTAGCCCGCACTCCACAAACTGTCGCGCAGATAGGGAAAAGCAAAACGGTGTTCAGCCCACTTGCGACCCAGCAGCGTTCCAGTGAACACGCCGCCAAAACGCTTCAGCAACTTCCTGGCCTGCCGCACCGAAGCGGCGTTTTGCTGCCGGCTCCCGGTGACGCCAAACGTGAGCATGCACTTGCCAGCAGCCGCGCCACGCAACGCCAGATACCTTTCCAGCCACGCCATCGATCGCGGCTTGCCGGCCAGCATCAACTGGGTTTGCGTCTCCACCGCGTTGGACAGGCGCAGCATGGACAGCGGCACGCGCGCTTGCACGAGTTCGCGTACCGCGTCCATCGCCCCCTTCCAGTGCGGCAAAAAGACTGCGTAAAACGACTCCTGCTCGGCCAGTCGGGTGATACGCACCTTGACCTGGGAAATAACGCCGAAGCGGCCCTCCGAACCCAACACCAGCTCGCGCAGATCCGGTCCGGCGGCAGAGGCCGGGAAGGTCGGGATCGTCAGCGGACCGGCAAACGTCTCCAGCGTGCCGCCGGCAAACAACTGCTCGATGCGTCCATAGCGCAGCGACTGCTGGCCACTGGAACGGGCCGCGACCCAACCACCCAGCGTGGACAGCTCCCACGACTGCGGATAGTGCCCCAACGTAAAGCCACGCGCGCGCAACTGGCTCTCCACCTGCGGACCGTTGGCGCCGGGACCGAAGGTGGCGAGCAGACTGGCCTCGTCAATCTCGAGCAACTGATTCATGCGTTCCAGCGACAGCGTCAGCACCGGTCGCGCCCGCGCGCATGTCGCAGGCGATCTTCCGCTGCCACGCTGACCTGCGGGTGCACCGGCAGCCGCGACGCCGGCACCGCGTCCCGCACTTGCGCCAGGCTGGCATCGGCCAACCGCTGACCCGGCCCGATCAGCGCGGAGAGAAACGTCGCAGCACCAGCCGGCAAGTCCATCGCGACCGTGTCATCACCCCAGCCATTCCAGCGCCGCATCGCCTCCTCCAGTAGTTGTCGTCGACGTTCCATGCTATCGCGTATGCAACTTGATAATCCGCGGCAGGACGCGGCTGAAGGACGTGCACATCGGGTTGGAAGAAGGGCCGCAAGCAGGCGCCAACGCACCTGTGGCGTGAGGCAACTCGTTCAAGGCCGCGCCACGGTTACGACGCGCTGCGTGCTCCACGTCGCTTCCACGCATAGCTCAGCGCCAACAGCACGAACCACACCGGACTGGCGAGCAGCGCCTCGCGGGTATCCGCTTGCAGCGTGAGCAGCACCACCACGAACGCGAAGAATGCCAGGCACACGTAGCACATCACGACACCACCGGGCATCTTGTACTTCGACACCTGATGCAGCTGCGGGCGCTGGCGCCGATAGGCGATATACGCGGCCAGAATCAGCGACCAGACAAACATGAAAAGCACAGCGGCCAGCGTGGTAACCAGGGTGAACGCGGTGATGACGTTTGGCGTCAGGTACACCAGCATCGCGCCGAGCAACAGGCAGAAGCACGAGAACAGCAAACCGCGCGACGGCACTGCCGCCTTGGACAGCCGGGCGAACGCGCTCGGTGCATGCTTCTCCTGCGCCAGGCCATACAACATGCGACTGGTGGAGAAGATGCCGCTGTTGGCCGATGACGTGGCCGATGTCAGCACCACGAAGTTGATCAAACTGGCCGCAGCGGGAATACCTGCCAGCACAAACAGTTCCACAAACGGGCTCTTGCCCGCCTCCACGAGCCGCCACGGCGTCACTGCCATGATCGCGACCAGCGACAATACGTAGAAGATGATGATGCGCACCGGAATCGAGTTGATCGCACGCGGCAGGTTGCGCTCGGGGTCCGCGGTTTCGGCGGCGGTCGTGCCGACCAGTTCAATGCCGACAAACGCGAACACCGCGATCTGGAAACCGGCAAAGAACCCACCCAGTCCCATCGGGAACATCCCGCCGTCATTCCACAAGTTGGCCAACGTGGCTGGGTGTCCTGCTGGCGAACGAAACCCCCAGGCCACCAGCGCAAAGCCGGTCGCGATCAGCGCGCAGATGGCCACGATCTTGATCAACGCAAACCAGAATTCCAGCTCGCCAAACAACTTGACCGTTACCAGGTTCAGACCCAGCAACAACAGCACGCACAGCACGGCCGGAATCCACGCCGCCAGTTCCGGAAACCAGAATTGCGAATACGCCGAAATCGCGATCACATCGGCAATCGCGGTAATGATCCAGCAAAACCAGTACGTCCAGCCGCAGAAGAAGCCGGCCCACGGCCCGAGCAGGTCAGTGGAGAAGTCGATAAAGGATTTGTAGGCAAGGTTCGACAGCAGCAACTCGCCCATCGCCCGCATCACGAAAAACAACATCACGCCGATGATCAAATAAACCAGCACGATTGACGGCCCGGCCAGACTGATCGTCTTGCCCGACCCCATGAACAATCCCGTGCCGATCGCGCCGCCGATGGCGATCAGTTGCAAGTGTCGGTTTGACAGGCTGCGTCGCAGGTGATCGGGCTGTTCCAGCAATGCAGTCATGCGGCGCGCCTTGGGTCGGGAATGCGCCAACATAGAAGAAACGCGACCGAATCACCAACAGGTTTTTTTCAGATGACGGGACGCGGAGTCAGCACACCATCGTGGCCATGCGCGCGCGGCACTTCAATGCGCGGATGCAATGCCGGTCAGCGCAGCCACAACCCTCGAACGCTGCCGCGCGAACCTCGCCGAACTGCCACATCGCGGCAACGCAATGGTCCCGCACCGAACAGCACACCAACGCCTCAAACCGCCGCAGCGATGTCTCCGCCCGCCGCGCTCAATCGTCGCGGCCGCCGATTCACCGGCCGGAGTCAACAGCGCCAGCAAGCGCTCCTCGGAAAACGGAACGGCTTGCGCGTTGCGCGAGTCCGTGACGCCATCGGTGTAGATCAGCAAGGTTTCCCCCGGCTCGACGGTTTGCCGCGCCACACGGAACCCCATGTCCGGGAGCATGCCGACGGCCGGCCCGGTGGGATCGAGTCGTGCACGCACGCCGTCCTTCCCGCAAATGACGGGCGCCTCGTGCCCGCCATTGACATAGGTAAGCGCGCCGGTGCCGGGATCAAGGACCGCAAAGAACAGCGTGGCGAACATGTTCGCGCGACCATGGGTACGCGCGATATAACCATTCACGTGGTCGATCAGTTGGCGCGCCTGCTCTGCGGCATCGTCATCAAGAAAATCCATGCGTTCGGCGAACGCGCGCACCAGACTGCGACACAGCGCCATGAACAGTGCCGCGCCAACGCCCTTGTCGCACACGTCAGCCACCACCACGCCGATACGTTGCCCGGCGTGCAACGGAAACGCATCGTAGAAATCACCACCCACTTGACGCGCGGGCTGAAAACACGCGGCCAGATCCCACCCGGCCAGAACAGGAAGTTGCTCGGGAAGAAACCCGGCCTGGATCTCGCGAGCAATGTCCATCTCGCGTTCCAGACTGTGCGCATAAAGTTGCTCGCAGTCGCGCAGCCGCTTCCTCGCCAGGCTGGCATTCACGCGCGCACGCAGGATATGCGGATTGAACGGTTTGGGCAGGTAGTCGTCGGCACCCAGCGAGATGCCCTTGACCATGTTGTCCGTATCGTTGAGCGCAGAAATCAGGATGACGGGGATATGGCAGAGTGTTGCATCAGCCTTGAGGTGCTCCAGCACCTCATAACCATTCATGCCCGGCATCATGATGTCCAGCAACACCAGATCAAACGCGCCAGCACCAAGCTTGGTCAGCGCATCGATGCCGTCCACGGCCAGTTCCACCCGATGCCCTTCCCGCTGCAGGCGGCGCGCAAGCAGATCCCGGTTCATCTCATTGTCGTCCACCACCAGTACGTGCGCCGGTTCCGCAGTAGCGGGCGCCGGCGCGCCGCGCTCGACACGGGGATCGCCAACCGAGGCCGCAGCACCAACGGCAGCGTCGACCAGGTCAGACACTTGCGGTCTCCAGCTCCTGACGCAAGTGGTCCAGCTCCTCCTCCATGGCGCGCTCTCCGCACGCGATCACGTGCGGGAACTGGTCGGTGTCGAACAGGCGGATATCCCGGCCGAACTCCGGCAGGATCGGCACGATCTCGGCATGGTGCGCAAGGTTGTGGAATGCGTAATTGGCGCGCAGCAAATTGTTGGTATAGATGCTGTTGACCTGAAACGCATAACGCATGGCAGAGCGAATCTTGCGCGGATACGGGCTTTCAAAACCCATCGCCAGAATGATGTCGGCACCCTCACGAATGGCGACGTCCACCGGCAGCGGATCATTCAGACAGCCGTCCAGCAGCCAGCGACCGTCAATGCACCACGGCTTCCAGATGTAGGGAATGGCGACGCTCGCGCGCACGGCGTCAGCCACACTACCCTTGCTCAACACCACCTTTTGGCCGTTCGCGACATCGGTGGCCACGATACGCAGCGGCACCGTGGTATCGGCAAATGTGCGATCACCGAACGGCGTTTGCAGTGCACGCCGCAACGGTTCGTCGCTGAGCATGCCAAAGCTGCCCTTGAACCCGAACAAGCCCGGAAACATTGCGCTGAGCATCGAGCGCACGTCGCGGCGGCGGGTGATTGCTGGCGTCCACAATTCCCGAGTCAGCCGCTCGCACGTGGCTACGTCATGGCCCAGTGCCATCACTGCGGCATACAGACTGCCGCCGCTGCAGCCCACCAGCATGTCCAGCTTGATGCCGGCGCGGTCCAGCACTTTCCACAGGCCAAGTGCGGCGGCACATTTCACGCTGCCGGCGCCGATCACCAACGCCACCTTCTTGCGTGGATTGCTCACTGTGTCCATTCAACACTCTCCGGAACCGAAACAAGACGTCGCCGGCAGGGGCCACGCCGCCGGCCTGACTGCAGCCGCCGTCAAACGGCGTAACTGTTGACTGCCGCCTCCACGTCGTCATACAACTTCATGATGCTGGTAAAGCCGCTGAGCTCCAGCACCTTCAACACATGCGGCGTGACGTTGCTCAGGCGCAGATCGCCGCCCTGCACGCGGGTTTCCTTCATGGTCGCCAGCAATGCACGCAAGCCGGCACTGCTGGTGTAGTCCACGCCACCAAGGTCAGCCACGAGATGGATGTTGCCGCCCACCACGCACGCATGGAACTCGGCCAGCAGCGCCGGTGCAGTCAGACCATCCACACTGCCAGTGACGCACACCACGGCCGCGTGATCGTGTTGGTGAATTTCAATGTTCACTGCGGTGTACTCCTTGCTGCCGGGAACCGGTGCCCGGCAATGATTTGACCAGTGTGAAGAGGTTTCCGCCTTCCGCGCGGGGCGCCCATTCGACTTTGTCCATGACTTGCCGCACGAAATGCCAGCCCCAGCCACCCACCGCACGTTCGTCCCACGCTGTATCCACTGCGGGCTCTGCGACGGTTGCGGGGTCGAAAAGTGGCGCAACATCAGCAAGCGTGATCCGGACCCGCTCGGGTTGTGTATCAATGTGGACCGTGATCGGTCCGGTACCCCCGCGGTAACCGTAATCCAGAATATTGGTAAACACCTCTTCCACCGCGAGGCGAATGGAGAACAGCGCATCATCGTCAGCCCCGGCCCGCCGACCCGCCTGCTCGATCACCGTCATCAACGCGGCGAGATCGTGCATGCACGACGCGTTGAACTCGATGTCACCAGCGACCGGCGACTGCGTCACGGCGGTGCACCACCCACAGCGGTCACGGCCAGCAACGCTTCCATCTTCCCGACCAGCCGATCGAGATCCACCGGCTTGGTGTCAAAGTCATCACAACCGGCGCCCAGCGCACGCTCACGATCCTCGGCCATGGCGTGCGCCGTCAGCGCGATGACGGGAATGTCTCTAGTCCGTACGTCAGCCTTCAGGCGTCGCGTGGCCTCCCAGCCGTCGATGACCGGAAGGCTCATGTCCATCAGCACCAGCTTCGGCTCAGCGCTGGCGACCATGTCCAGCGCCGCCTGGCCATCCACCGCCGTCACGACGGTGTAGCCACGACGCAACAGACGACGCGAGAGCATGTCGCGATTCATCTCGTTGTCTTCCACCAGCAGGATCTTCATGGTCTACATCACTGCCATTGAGGTTTCAGCGCGCGCCGCACTTCCTGCTCCAGCTGGCTGCCAGTGTAGCTGCCCTTTTGGATGACCTTGTGTGCGAAGCCGGCAAGAATCTCGCGCTCACCGCGCGTCAATTCCTTCGCGGTGAGCACCACCACCGGCAGTGCGATATCGAGGAGGTGGCGATCATTGAGCACGGCGAGAAACGCGAAGCCGTCCATTTCCGGCATCATCAAGTCCAGCAGCACCAGCGAGGGTTTGGCTTCATCCACGCGCGCCAGCCCCTCGACGCCATTCGCCGCCTCCACCACCTTCCAACCCTGGCGCTCCAGCAGTCGGCGCAACATGCTGCGCGTCGTCGCATCGTCGTCGACCACGAGGATGGGATGGTCAGAACTGAGGCCGAGGTATTTTTCCACGGTGCGCATCAGGCTCTCACGCTCCACCGGCTTGACCAGGTAATCGGCGGCGCCGACTGCGAAACCGAGCGCCTTTTCGCTGGTGACAGAAATCATCACCACCGGAATATCCGCCAGCAAGGGATCAGCCTTCAACTGCGACAACACCGCCCAGCCATCCGCGCTCGGCATCAGCACATCCAGCAGAATCAGGTCCGGGTGCAGCTCGCGCGCAAGCCGCAGGCCCTCCTCGCCATTGGCTGCAGGCAGCGCACGAAAACCCTCGCGCGCCAACATGCGGCCGATCACTTCGCTGCCCGCAGCGTCATCATCCACAATCAAAATGGTGCCAGCGGACGCGTCGTGCGCGGAAGTGGGTCCCGCCGAAACCGCCTGCGCCAGATCCGACGGCTTGGCCACGGCCACACTTGCCGGCACGCGTACGGTAAATGTGGCGCCTTGCCCGGCTACGCTTTGCATCTCGATTTCGCCGCCGAGCAATTCGGCAAAGCGCCGCGTCAGCGCCAGGCCCAGACCGGTACCGCCATATTTGCGCTGGGTCGACGCGTCAGCCTGGGCAAACGGCTCAAACAACCTGGCCTGCTGCGCGGGAGTGATGCCGATACCCGTGTCCTGAACTTCAAACACCATCCAGTCGCGTGACCCCAGGCGCTCACGCCGCACACGCAAATAGATGTTGCCCTTTTCCGTAAACTTGCTCGCGTTACTCAGCAGGTTGAACAGGATCTGCCGCACCTTGGTGACATCGGTGAGCATGGTGCCCAGCTCTCTGGCCTCCAATACCAGCTGATTGCCCTTCTTGCGCACCAGCGGCTCGGTGGTACCGACTACGCTCTCGAGCAGCGAGCCCACCTGCACCATCTCCAGGCTCAGTTCCATCTTGCCGGCCTCGATCTTGGACAGATCCAGCACGCTGTTGATCAGCCCCAGCAAGTGCTTGCCGGCGACATGAATTTTTTCCAGATCCGGTATCAGTCCGGCCTGGCCATTGTCACTGGCTTCCTCAGCCAGCAGTTCGCTGTAACCGATGATCGCGTTCAGCGGCGTGCGCAACTCGTGACTCATGTTGGCCAGGAAGATGCTCTTGGAATGGTTGGCCGTATCAGCCGCCTCCCTAGCCTGCTCCAGCTCCGTGCTTTTCTCCTCAAGCGTGAGCTTCTGCGCCTCCAGCAATTTGCGGCCCGCCACGAAACGCCTGCTCTGCAGATACGCGTGCATGGCGAAGACCGCACCCACGGCAAAAATGCCGACCACACTGGCCAGGGTAGGCAATATCGGTGATGCCAAATGAACCTGAAAGCCGGTGATCAGGCCCACGCCGATGATGCCGACAGCGATGCCCAGCAGTCCTTTGAGAAAAAGCGGTGTCCCGCCGACGCCAAGGTTTGAAAAATTCATCGCCGAGAGCAGCATGACACTCGGCCACAGACTGAAATACATGGCCGCCGCCCAAGCGCCCATGAGCACGGAATCCACCAGCATGTTGCGATGTTCCGCGCGCTTGCCGTTGGGCCCCCACGCGGAAAAATACGCGATCTGGGGCCAGCCCACCCCCCACAACACCAGCAAACCCACCAGCCACAGCGTGCCGCGACCCGTACCGTCGAACAGCGAGTAAATGATGGTGGCCAGCAGCGGAAAACAAACGATGCGGCCGCGATAGGAGAGCCGGACAATCGGGTGTACGACACGGGTGGACATGGACGCCCCCTGGTGAAGCGCGGCGGCGCCCGACCGCCAGCAGTACTGCGATCATGCCGCAGCCCCGTCAGTGTCTGACCACCCCTTGCAAGGATGAGCTCCTCGGACCACGGTGCCCTGCCGTTGATCTTAATCAGCGCCACGCAGGCCCGCAAGCCAAGCCGGCCGGCCCGGTACCCGCTCTCGGGAACGACAGCTCACAGCAGCAATCGCTCGCATCCGACCGCGCATCGCCGAAACACTGCGTGCGGCGGCGTCTGCATGAGTCTTGCATCTCCAGCCACGGGTACGCCGGGAAACTCCACGGTTTCACTGCATGGCGGCCACGTCGCCCCGTATGCGCATTACAATGACCAGCTAGCCCGACGGAGATATGTTCTTGGCCAAGCCCAACTACTCGTACGAGAAACGGCAACGCGAGATTGCCAAAAAGAAGCAGCAGGACGCCAAGGACGCGCGCAAGCGTGAGGAGCGCGAGGCCCTTCCCGCTAGCAGCACGCCACCGCAAGAGCGCGTTTGCAAGGACAGCGCCGAAAAACATCGCGCCGGCCGTGTTGCAGGCATGAGCGGCCGCAAGCGACCGGCACGCCCTCAGGGGCGAATGGCACGTCCGCGCTTTGACGGTGGCAAAAAATCTTTGCACCTTTGCCGGCGCGTCACCCATGCCTGAAATGACAATGGTCACGGCGTCCTCGCCACTGCGGGGGTGACTCGATGGCAGGTTTCGAACAGCCGCCGGGCGCCGACAACACCAGCCGGCTGCGTGCCTCGCGCGCCCTGCACGGCATCGTGTCTTGACGGTTTTGAATCGCGATCAGCGAACCTCGGGCACGTCGATGGTCAGGCCGCAGCGTCACGCCGCGGCAGCTTCCAGCCGGGCCGGATGAAGTGGCAGGTATAGCCGTCGGGATAATGCTCGAGGTAATCCTGA
>CAJDVA010000014.1_pt1 | contig 31439 bp, 24 predicted proteins | sample 7391241 | NCBI WGS metagenome assembly CAJDVA01 (sample SAMEA7055678, study PRJEB34461) | soil metagenome | biome: terrestrial ecosystem; feature: Peninsula; material: soil | place: Antarctica | collected 2016
CAGAATCGCCTGATCCTTCCGCGCAAAATCCAGTGGGCCGATGCCGGCGGTGCTGGGGCGGATGACCACGTCGGCACGTGCGGTCTCCTGCGCCGCCAGTTGGCGTCCCATGATGACGATGGACTGGCCGACGATGTTGGCCAGGCCGCTTGGCGTGGTGCCGCTGGGTTGCGCGGAGATGTCCACGGCAATCACGAAGTCGGCCCCCAGCTGGCGCGCGGCATCCACTGGAATCGGGCTGACCACGCCGCCGTCGATGTAGTGCTTGCCGCTGATGGCCACCGGTTCGAACACGCCGGGTATGCTGCTGGAGGCGCGTACCGCTTGCCCGGTATTGCCGCGTACAAACACGGTGCGCGCACCGGCTGCCAACTCGGTGGATACGGCGGCAAAGGGCAGCTTCAGGTGCTCGATTGGCTGCTGATGCACGAGCTGGTTGACGTAATCTTGCAGTTTCCGGCCCTGCACCAGCCCACCGGAAAACAACCGCACATCGCGAATCTTTGCCTCGTCCAGAGCGAATGCGGTTTCCTGCAGCTGGAACGGGTTCATGCCGCTGGCATACAGCGCGCCGACCACGCTGCCGGCACTGGTGCCGGCCACCACGTCCACATGGATACCGCTGGCTTCCAGCATCTTGATCACGCCGATATGCGCAAAACCCTTGGCCGCACCGCCGCCGAGGGCGAGGCCGATTTTCAGCTGCACCGGCACCACGCTGGGCGTCACGGTCGGCGTGGGTGCTGGCGGCGCAGGACGGGTGCCGCCAAAGCATGCGGCGAGTGCCAGCGCAGCCAGCAGCGGCAGCAAGTGGCGGAAGTGCAAAGGTGACATGTCGGCACGACGTGAAGGGTGAATGTCCAGTGTAAGGCAAAGCCCGGCGCCCCCGGCGGAGACCTGCGCTGGCCCGCACGGGAGACCGACATGCGTGAATCAATGGATGCGCGAGCGCCGCTACACACTTGCGCCAGCGGAGCCACCTGCGGCCTGGTATCCGCAGGCGGCAATGTCCGGCCGCTACACCGGCGGTCAACGCCCCGGGCGATCTGCCTCCAAGTGGTAACGCGTGGCAAGGTTCACTTCATTCCTCGAACCGAGGAACACGGGCACGCGCTGATGCAGTGCAGACGGCTGGACGCCCATGATGCGCTGCCGACCAGTGGTTGCCGTGCCGCCGGCTTGCTCGACGATGAACGCCATTGGATTGGCTTCGTACATCAGCCGCAGCTTGCCACCCTGCGCCGCCAGCTTTGCATCCGTTGGGTAATAGAACACGCCACGGGTCACGATGCGGTGCACGTCGGCCACCATCGAGCCGACCCAGCGCATGTTGAAATCCCTGCCACGTGGGCCGCTCTTTCCCGCCAGCAGTTCGCCGATGTAACGCTGCATCGGCGCCTGCCAGTGGCGCTGGTTGGACATGTTGATGGCGAACTCGACGGTTTCCTCGGGGATGCGGATATCGTGCCGACTGAGGATGAAGCTGCCGACTTCGCGCTCCAGTGTGAGCTCATGCGTGCCGTGGCCAAACGTCAGCACCAGTACCGTGGCCGGCCTGTACACCACGTAGCCGGCTCCAAGTTGCGCCGTGCCCGGCTACAGGAAGTCGGCGGCCTGCGTGCCGCTGGCGCCCTCCGGGCAGCGCGACACCGAAAAGATGGTGCCGACCGGTACATTCACGTCGATGTTGGATGAGCCGTCCAGCGGATCGAACAGCAGCAGGTGATTGCCTTTCGGATAGCCGTCGGGAACCGGTTGTGGGGCTTCCATTTCTTCCGACGCACAGGCGGCCAGATGCCCGCCCCAGGCGTTGGCCTCCAGCAGGATCTCGTTGGAGATTACGTCCAGCTTCTTCTGCGCTTCGCCTTGCACGTTGATGCTCAGCACATCCGGCGCGCCGGCCATGCCGTGTACGCTGCCGAACGCGCCCTTGTGAGTCGCCACCGCGATGCGCTTGCACGCGCGCGCCACCACTTCAATCAGCAGGGACAGCTCGGCGTTGATGTGACCGGCGCGGGCGTTCCTCGATCAGGAACTGGATCGGCGTGACGCGTTTCCTGTCAGGTCCATGGCGAGACCTGGTTAGTGTCGAAGTTCAGCCACGCCACCGGCCAGGCCGGCCTTTGCTCGTCATTCCCGCGTGCTTTTAGCGGGCATCCAGCGGCTCTCATTCTGGGCCACGGTACCCGCACGGACACGAACAGCGCCGGCTGCAACGATGCTGGCTGTACCATGACGCCGCAGTTCTGAGCCGCGCTCACTGGTCACCCCAACGGAGCCATCGCCATGACCCAGCCGCCACGCGTCACTTTTTTTCACGCTCCCCAAAGCCGTTCCGGTGGTACCCGCGCGCTGTTTGAAGAACTTGGCGTTGGTTACGACTTGCGCGTACTCAACCTGAAAGCCGGCGAACAGCGCCAGCCCGCCTATCTGGCGATCAACCCGATGGGCAAGGTGCCGGCGATCCGCCACGGTGATGCGCTGATCACCGAGCAGGCGGCGATATTCATGTATCTGGCCGATCTGTATCCGGCGGCAAGGCTGGCGCCGCCGATCGGCGATCCACTGCGCGGTCCATACCTGCGCTGGATGGTGTTCTACGGTTCGTGCTTCGAGCCGGCCGTCATCGATCGCTCGATGCAACGCGAACCCGCAGCACCGTCGACCTCGCCCTACGGCGACTTCGACACCATGCTGAAAACCCTCACCGATCAACTCGAAAAGACACCGTATCTGCTCGGTGACATTTTCAGCGCAGCCGACGTGTTGTGGGGCACCGCGTTGAACTGGACCACGATGTTCAAGCTGGTGCCGGAGCTGCCGGTGATTCGTGCGTATATCGACCGCGTGACCTCGCGCCCGGCGATGCAGCGTGCAGCAGCGGCGGACGCCGAGTTGGTGGCTGCGCAGTCCACGTAACGGGTGGCGCCGACCCGTGTGAATGCCATTCGTGAAGGGCTGCGTGCCGCACGTCCTCGCTCCCCACGACTTCATCCCGGGGGCGCGGGTTGTGACGCGGGGATGTTTCCTGCCGGTTTGCGTTGTGCTTGCCGAAGTGATGAGCCCGCCGCGCGCCGCGAGGTGATGCGCTGCGGTCTCAACCACATCCCGCGGCGAAGCGCGGGGCGCGCGGAGCTGGGCGACACTTTGCCACGTTTCGAGCCAGGCGTGACCTGTGGCGGTGTTTGCCAGCAGCCCGCTGGGCGATGATACGGCGATGTGTCGCGCCGACCGCTTGTTTCTCATCATAAAGGCGCGGACATTCCGCCGTCGGTGTTCGCCGCTGGCGAGCTCTCAGCGCTGGTCGTCGGCTCCCGTTTCGTGCGCGCGCTTGCCGGCACGTGGCTGGCCGAAAGCGCGCGATTTGTGCTGCTGAAAATCGCTGCGGTATTGCCGCCGGAGCTGCACGAGCGCTCGGGTCGCACGCGCATCTTTGCGCCGCTGTGGGACGATGCACACGGCGCCGACTTTGCCACCAGGATTGACCATCTGCAGGCGGCGATCATCGGCAATCAAGTGTTGCGTCTGCAGTATCGCGACGAGGCCGGCGGTGTCAGCACGCGCGAAGCGGAGCCGCTGTGCCTGTCGTTCCGAGGTGACAAGTGGACGCCGCGCGCGTGGTGCCGGCGGTGTCAGGATTTGCGCAATTTTTGCCCGGGTCGCATCGACGTCAGCGTCCCCAGTGGTGAAGTCTTCGCAGGAACCGCTGCGCACAGTGCGGCCGGTTATCGGCGCGTGGGCGGCGCCAGCGAGCGGGACATGGGCTGAGCGGGTTGGTGGCATTGCGTCGGCTGTTCGGCGCTTGGATGATGGCGAGACCAGAGGAAACCGCATGAGCAAGTTACCAGTGATGATGTGGCTGCTGACGTTGACGCTTGCCGGCAGCGTGCTGCCGTTGTGCGCGGCGCCTGCCGTGGCTGCGGCTGCCGACGCCAGCGCAAACGCGGATGCCCGCTTCAAGAACATCTACACGACCGAATGGGCGTGGCGCACCGGGCAGGCCGGGGTCAGCGTGTCGGGTGAGGCACAATCCAGCGACGGTCGTCTCGACGAAGTGGACGCGGCCAGCCAGCAACGCCGGCTGGCGTACTGGCAGAACGTGCTCAAGCAACTCGACGCACTCGATGCGGCGCAGCTGACCGCGACCAACCAGACGAATTACGCCGTGTATCGTGCGCAGATTGAAAACCTCGTTGCCGATCAGCAATTCAAGAACTGGCAAATGCCGTTCAACAGCGACTCGGCGTTCTGGTCGGATGTCGGCTATGAGCTTGGCGGCGACAAACTGCGCACAGTTGCTGATTATCAGAAGTATCTTGACCGTCTGGATCAGATCCCCGCGTATTTTGATCAGCAGATAGCGAACATGCAGGCCGGCCTCGAGCGCGGCTTCAGCGTGCCGCGCGAAGTCCTCAAGGGCCGCGACGCGTCCATCGCTGCCGTCGCCGAATTGAAGGACCCGACGCAAAGCAGTTTCTACGCACCGTTCAAACAGCTGCCGGCGTCGATCTCCGCCGAACGGACGCAAGCATTGCGCGGTCAGGCGTTGCAACGTATCCGCGACAAGGTGATTCCCGCCTACGCGAAATTGCTGACGTTCTTCCACCATGACTACGTACCGCGTGCGCGCACCACGCTGGCGGCCGAGGCATTGCCCGATGGCAAGGCTTTCTACCGCCAACAGATACGCGAATACACCACGCTGGATCTGAGCCCCGACGCGATCCACCAGATCGGGCTGGATGAGGTGGCGAAAATCCATGCACAGATGCTGGAGGCGATGCACGACACCGGCTTCAAGGGCAGCTTTGCCGAGTTCCTGCAGTTTCTGCGTACTGACCCGCAGTTTTACGCCAAGACGCCCGAGGAGCTGTTGATGCGCAGCGCCCTGGTGGCCAAGCAAGTGGACGGCCAGATAGCCAAATACTTCGGTCACCTGCCGCGGCAGCGTTTCGCCATCATCCCCGTGCCGGCGGACATTGCGCCGTACTACACCTCCGGTCGTGGTGGCGCGGATGCGTACATGGTCAACACCTACGACTTGCCCTCACGACCGCTGTACAACATGCCGGCATTGACCTTGCACGAGTCGTACCCAGGCCACTCGCTGCAGCTGGAGCTGGCGCACGAGAACCACAGTCAACCGGCGTTCCGGCGCAACGGTTACATCTCCGCCTACGGAGAAGGCTGGGGTCTGTACTCCGAATATCTCGGCAACGAGATGGGCATCTATCAAACCCCGTATCAGCGTTTCGGGTTTCTCACCTATCAAATGTGGCGCGCATGCCGGCTGGTGATCGATACCGGCGTGCATCATCTGGGCTGGACGCGGCAACAGTCGATTGACTTCCTGACCGCCAACAGCGCCCTGTCGGCGCGCGAGATCGCCAACGAGGTGGATCGCTACATCAGCTGGCCGGGGCAGGCGCTGTCCTATGAACTGGGTTATCTGAAAATTCGCGAGTTGCGCACCAAGGCGGAGCAAGCGCTGGGCGCGAAATTCGATCTGCGCCATTTCCACGATACGGTGTTGTCCACCGGATCGGTACCGCTGCCGGTGCTCGAACAACGCATCGACCGCTTCATCGCCGATGGTGGCCCGGAGCCGGGCTACGGCTGCGATTGCGCGAAGCCGAAGGATGTCTCCGGAAACTGAGAGCCGGCTGTGGCGTTTTGTGGCCTTTACTTTCGATATGAAGTAACATTGCCAACAACTCCATGGAGATAGTTGCCGCCATGACCACGCGCCCGAACCGCGTCACCGAAGCCGCGCTTCGATACACCGAGACGTCAGCTACGCTGGCTGCGCCGGCACTGCGCACGTTTTTCAAGCTCGCCGAGCACTGGCAGTTGCGCATCGCCGAGCAGCGCAAGTTGCTGGGCGATCCGCCGGAATCAACATTCTACAAATGGAAGCGTCAGCGCGATGGTGCGCTTGGTCGCGATACGGTTGAACGTATCAGTTACCTGCTCGGCATCTGGAAGTCGCTGCAGATCCTGTTCCCCGACCCGGCGCAGGCCGATGCGTGGCTGCACAAGCCGAACCAGGCCACGTTGTTTGGCGGTCAGTCTGCGCTGGAACGCATGCTCTCGGGCAACGTCGCCGACCTGTATGTGGTGCGCCAGTACCTGGACGCGCAGCGGGGCTGAGCACGACTATGTGGACCGTCGCGCCCAGCGAGACGGACTCTTGCGATGCTGATGGACGTGTGCTGCAGGAACAACTTCAGGGAACTCTCGTCGTCATTCCGGCGCAGGCCCGAATCGCTTCATACAGCGAAACTGTTTGCTCTCCGCGAGGCAAGACTGGATAACCGGCGCCACCGTCGTGAAGCGATCCCGGCCTGCGCCGGAATAATGACGACGTTGGGAGTCTCGGGGCCTGTGTTGGGATTTTTGGTGCGCTATTTCCACTGCGAGCGTTCAGTTCACAGGAGATCCGATGCCGACCGATCTGCCGCCCGTCAAACGCATTCGCTGGAGTCAGGCGTATCGCATCGTGCCCAGCCGGTTTCCACCGGTCGGTGTGTTTGACCGGATTGCCGATCCCGCTGATTTCGACGCGTTGTTTGCGCTCGAAGCATTGACCAATCCGCGACTGCGCAACGAGCTGGGCGCGTTGCAGCTGGTGCCGAAGTCGCGCCGCCTCAGCGGCCCGGGTTCAACGCCGGTGATGGCTGCATTCACCCACCTCAATGCGCAAGGCAGCCGCTTTTCCGACGGCACGTGGGGCGTGTTCTACGCCGCGCACAGCGTGGCCACGGCGATCGAGGAAACCGTGTTTCATCGTCAGCAGTTTCTGACCGCGACCGCCGAACCCGCGTGCGCGATCCAGATGCGCTGCTACCGCACAGCGGTTGACAGCAAGCTGCACGACATTCGCGGTAGCTGGCCCAAGGCGCAGGCAGCCGACAGTTACGTGGCGAGCGTAGTGCTGGCGCGCGAGCTGCGTGACGCCGGCAGCAACGGCATCGTGTATGCCAGCGCGCGGCAGCGTGGCGGCGAATGTCTGGCCGCGTTTTATCCCGATGTGGTAGCTCGCTGCGTGCAAGCGCAACATCTGATCTATCGCTGGGATGGCACGCACATCGTGCAGGTGTTGCAGGTCAGTGAGTTGCAGCGCGGCTGATTACCGACGCAGCCGCCAGCGCAGAGGCCATTTTGCAGGAGCGCACCTCCGGATCAAGTCCGGGCAGGCTCCGTGCGCGAAAGCGCGACGCGCGCGTGCTCAGTGCATCGACGACTACGGCCCGCCGCCACGGCGGGGCGCCGGTCGCTTTTCGCGCACAGGGTGCGCTCCTGCGACTGCGCTCAGGTATCGGCATCGGTGGCCCAACCCTCGCCGGTGCCGCGCGTGAACGCGCGATCGCTGGCCAGCACGCTACGAGCCGCGTGCGCGGGTTGTTGCGCGAGCCGCGCGTAGATCGGCGTGAAGTCCGGCTTGGTGGCCGCGAACAATTGCTCGAAGCTGTCGATCACGAAATAGGTTTGCTGGTAGGTGTCGATGCGGTAGCGCGTGCTCATCACGCGTTCGAGGTTGAAGCCGATGCGGTTCGGCGCGGGTGAGTCCAGACAGTAGATGGATTCGCCCTTGGAGCTGACGATGCCGGCGCCGTAGATGCGCATGCCGTCGGCGGTGTTGATCAGGCCGAACTCCACCGTGTACCAGTACAACCGCGTCAGGTTCACCAGCGCTTCGGGGCCGATTGCGAACGCCTTCATGCCACCGCGGCCGTAGGCCTGCATGTAGTCGGCGAATACCGGGTTGAGCAACAACGGCACGTGACCAAACATGTCGTGGAACAAATCCGGCTCGCTGAGGTAATCCATCTGGTCAGGTTTGCGGATCCACCAAGTGACCGGGAAACGCCGATTGGCCAGGTGATCAAAAAACACTTCGTCCGGCAACAGCCCTTCGACCCCGACCAGCTCCCAGCCGGTGGCCCTGGCCAGCACCTTGTTCAAGTCGGAAAACTTCGGGATGCCGCCAGCGCCGAGGCCGAAGCGCTCCACGCCATCGAGAAACTCGCGGCATGCGCGTCCGGGCAGCAGCTCGCGCTGGCGTTTGAACAGGGTGTCCCACACGTCGTGTTCGCTGCGCGTGTAACTGTCCCACGGCTGCTCGACGACACCGGTGGCATACACGGGCACATAGCCAAGATCAGTCTGCTTGTGCTCGACCTTGCTGGGGGTATCCATGGCGCGACTCCGACGTTGCGTGCGTGTCTGCCCAGCATACGGCGGATGGCACGCACGAAGGTTGCGTTGTCGCCGCATGCATCGCGCACCTTGCACTATCATTGCGGCGCTATCACTCATTACCGTGGTTTCTTGCGCATGACATCGCTTGATCGCACAGACCTGCGTTTGCTCGCTGCCTTGCAGACGGAGGGCCGCATCACCAATGCCGAGCTCGCCGAGCGCGTCAGCCTGTCGCCGTCCGCGTGCCTGCGGCGCCTGCAGCGGCTGGAGGCGGACAAGGTGATCCTCGGCTATGCCGCGCGCATTGATCCGCAGGCGGTCGGGCTTGGTCTGCAGGCGTTTGTGCGCGTGCAGTTGAGCAAGCACGAGAGCGCGGCGGTGGCAGATTTTGCGCAACAGGTGAACGGTTGGGACGAAGTCACCGCGTGTCATGCGCTGACCGGCGACATGGACTACCTGCTGCATGTGTATGTCGCCGACCTGCAGGATTTCTCGCGCTTCCTGCTCGATCACCTGCTGAATGCCGCGGGCGTTGCCGACGTCAACTCCAGCTTCGTGCTGCGCACGGTCAAGCCGCCCGGTTCGCTGCCCTTGTCGCGGCTGGCCGTTCGCAGCGCCACCGACTGACGTTAAACTGACCCACTGATGGATATCGATACAACGACTGTGCCTGAGCGTGATGCGTGGCGCCCGCTGCGTTATCTGTGGCGGGTTCCTCTGCTGCTGCTGCATATCATGCTGGGCATCGGATTGTGCGTGCTGGTGCTGAACCCGAATCGTGGCGCCATCATGCGCGGTGGCCGCGAACCATTGGCGCACCGCATGGAGCGGGCCTGGGCGCGGCGGCTGTTGGCGATCTTCGGTTTGCGCGCGCTGCGTTTCGGTCAGCCGTTGGCGGACCCGGTGTTGTTTGTCGCCAACCACACCTCGTGGCTGGATATTGTGTCGATGCACAGCCAGCGCGCTGTGTGCTTCGTGGCCAAGGCGGAGATTGCGCACTGGCCGTTGGTCGGTTGGATGGCCGCCAGTGGCGGCACGATATTTCATCGTCGCGGCAACAATCATTCGCTGGCCATGGTGATGCAGACGATGGTCGAGCGCATGCGTGAGGGCCGCTCCGTGGCGGTGTTTCCCGAAGGCGGTACCAGCAGCGACGGCGTGCCGCGGGTGTTTCATGCGCGCATCTTCCAGACCGCCTTGGACGCCGGGGTGGCGGTGCAGCCGGTGGCGCTGCGCTTTGCCCGCCATGGTCGGCGCGTGCTGGATGGCGGCTTCCGCGAGGGCGAAAGTTTCATGGCCAACCTCGTGCGCCTGCTTGGCGCCGCACCGATGGATGTCGAGGTGCATTTCCTGAGCGTGGTGCCGGCCAGTCCGGATGCACGGCGACACATGGCCGAGTTGGCACGGGCGCGCATCGATGCGGCACTGGATGTGGATATGTCCTCGGCTGCCGCCGGCGCATGAGCCTGCCGCGGGGCGCTGATTTTCGCCCGCCGTGGCCGCTGCGCAGCGGTCATGTCCAGACCATGTTGTCGTCCAGCGGCATACGCCGTTTTCTGCTGCCGCGCGCAGCCAGGATCGTGCTGCAGGATGCGCAACCGGTGGTGGTCGATGGCGGTGACGGCGTGCGCCTCACTGGCGCCTATACCGCACAGAAAGTCTTGCCGCGCGCGCGTGGCCTGGCGGTACTGTTTCACGGTTGGGAAGGCAGTGTCGACTCGACTTATGTGCTGCAGACCGGCAGCCGCTTGCTCGCCGACGGCTGGGATGTCTTTCGCCTCAATTTTCGCGATCACGGCGACAGCTATCCGCTCAACGAGACGCTGTTTCACTCCTGCCGCATCGATGAGGTGATACACGCGTTGGTCGACGTTGCGCAGCGCTGGCCGGCGCGACCCATGTGTCTGGCCGGGTTTTCACTGGGCGGCAACTTTGCGTTGCGCGCGGCGCTGCAGACCTCGCGCGTGGGTATTCCGCTGAGCTACGTGCTGGCGGTATGTCCGATCATCGATCCGAGTGCAGGCTTGTTTGCGTTGGAGAAGGGTTCGTCGTGGCTGTATCAGGCGTACTTCATGCACAAGTGGCGGCGTTCGTTGCAGGCCAAGCAGAAGGCGTTCCCCGAACATCATTATTTCGAGATGGCCGAACTGCGGCAAAACCTGCGTGGCCTGACTGCAGCGATGGTGCGCAGGCACACGGACTTCAAGTCACTGCAACAGTATCTGGACGGCTATTCGGTGGCAGGCTCCGCGTTGCAGGCGCTGCAAATTCCCGGCTGCATCCTCACCGCGTGCGATGATCCGGTCATTCCCATCGATGGTTTCCGTGCACTGCAGTTGCCGCCGAATGTCGAGTTGGACATTGCGCCGTACGGCGGCCACTGCGGTTTCATCCGCGGCTATGGCATGACCAGCTTCACCGACGATTACATCGCCGCGCGCTTCAACGCCGTGGCGGCTGCGGCTGGCGCTGGGTAGTGCGTACGCTCGGCCCACGGCGGCGCCCACGCACTACAGCAAGGCACGTTTCAGCCGACCATTCGAAAGCGTCGCTCGCACCGGCCGGCTTGCCATTGCGCACAATGCGCACAACGTCAGCACGCTACCCGGCGTGATCATTCAGCGAGCCGCACGTGTTGCGACATCAGCGTGACCCAGAGGATTGGGCCGACTCCCGGCGCGCGCAGCAGCAGTTGCACACGATGTCGCTGCAGACGGGGCGAAAACCTCACGCCTCCTGTCGGACTTTCCACGCACGAAGTTGGCAACAGCGGGGTTGTCGCGTATCAGCGCGTCGCTTCATCGGGTGCCTGCTGTTGACGCAACCAGCAGGTGATGCTCAGGCGTGTGCGCGTGGCTGGCAACACTTCGTGCTCGAATTGGGCGGATAAAAACAGTGCCAGCATGCCCGCTTGTGGCGCGATATCCTGGTGCGAGCCGTCGGGCAGGTACAGCCGAAGCGCGCCACCCTCGTCGTCGCGCCAGGCATGATTCAGATAGAACACCGCCGACACCACGCGCGCATCGCTGTAGTGCAGGCAATCGCGGTGGCGCGCATAACCGCCGCCGGGAGGATAGGCCGCGTAATGCGCCTCGCTGTCCACCAGCCCGAGCATCAGGTCGCGGTTGAGCACCCTGCGCAATGCGTCGATACGCCGGACAAACACCTGTTGTGGCGCGCTCAGGGCGCTGGGCACAAACCAGTGCGTGAGGTCGGTACGCAACAGCGATGCGGTGCGTTCCACACCGGTGCGTGCCGGCTGGAACTGCTGCGTGGCATGCAGCCGCGTGCACTCCCCGGTCAATGCCTGGGTCTGCTCCGTGGTCAGCAGATCCGGCAGTACGCACCAGCCATCGGCCGCGAGCGCGTCGACCACGACTTGAAACTCACCCCTGCGCATAGCCGTCCATTGCCTCAGATGTCTGCTGTGTTCCCCGCCGGGTTCTCCGGCGCGCACGCGGCGCAACGCCGGTTCTCGCCCGCCCAGCGTCGTTGGCAGCATACGCCGGTGGGACGGCCTCACCGTGAAAGTCGCAAGGCTGACGCCACACCATCCATTCGTCCTGAGGACGCAGACCGCTTGGTGGAAATCGGCGCGTCGTGTCGGCGGGCAGTGCGACGACGACCACCGCGCAAGCCCCGTCGGATGCGGGCGGTGGCTCCGCGGTACGTGGCCCGGGTGTGGGCGGCGCGATGCCGGGGAACCCGCCGGTCGTTTCGCTCAACCCAGCGTGACGCAAAGTTGGTGCGTTGCGCCGTCGTCCAGCAACGCCAGGTCGGCAGCGGGATCAAGCGTTTGGCCGTCCATGTCGATACGCTTCACGCCCCGGCATACACCGGCGGGGTTCTCCACGCGGATCGCGTACGTGGTGACATGTAGCTTGCCGCGATGCCGATAGGTCAGCATGAAGCCGGGCCACGCCCTTGGAATGCATGGCGTGATACGCAACTGATCGCCGCGCAGCTGAAAGCCGAGCAACGCCTCCAGCCCGGCGCGATACAGCCACGCCGCGGAGCCGGTGTACCAGGTCCAGCCACCACGGCCGATGTGCGGCGCGACGGAATACACGTCTGCACAAGCGACATACGGCTCCACCTTGTAGCGCTGCACTGCTTGCGCGCTGTCGCCGTGGCGGATGGGGTTGAGGATGTTGAAGGTGTCGGCCGCACGCTCGCCATCACCCAGTTGTGCCCACGCGAATATCGACCACGTCGCACCGTGCGTGTACTGGCCGCCGTTCTCGCGCACGCCGGGCGGGTAGCCCTTGATGTAACCGGGATTTTCGTCGGCGTGATCGAACGGTGGGGTGAACAGGCGCGCGACCTGGTGCGGATGATCGACCAGCAAGCGGTCGACTGCCGCCATGGCCTGGGCGGCGTGCGCGGGGTGCGCCCCGCCGGTCAGCAGGCTCCACGATTGCGCGATGGTGTCGATCCAGCATTCCTTGCTGGCGCTGGAGCCCAGTGGCGTGCCGTCATCGTAGTAGCCGCGGCGATACCACTGACCGTCCCACGCCTGTTCCAGCGCGTCGCGCATGCTGGTCGCGTAATCCAGCCAGCGTTGCGCGCGGGCGTTCTCACCGCGCTGCGTGGCGTGTGGTGCGAGCGCGGCAATCGTGGCCAGCAAAAACCAGCCCAGCCAGCTGCTTTCGCCGCGGCCCTGTTCGCCGACGCTGTTCATGCCGTCGTTCCAGTCGCCGGTTCCAATCAGCGGCAAACCGTGGGCACCGGTCGTCAAGGCGGAATCGAGCCCGCGTGCGCAGTGCTCATAGACACTGATCGCTGCGCTGCCGGCACCGGGCTGGAAGAACACGTCGGTGGCGCCCGCGGCGATGGCCGGGCCGGTGAGGAACGGACGCGTTGCATCCAGCACCGCGCCGTCGCCGGTGACGGTCACATAATGCGTGGCAACGTACGCCAGCCAGATGCGGTCGTCGCTGATGCGCGTGCGGATGCCCTGCCCGTTTGGCGGCAGCCACCAGTGCTGCACATCGCCTTCGGCAAACTGCCGGCCAGCGGCGCGCAACAGGTGTTCGCGCGCCAGATCCGGTCGCGTCACGCACAATGCCATCACGTCCTGCAGTTGATCGCGGAAACCGTACGCCCCACTGGCCTGGTAGCCGGCGCTGCGCGCCCACAACCGGCAACTGATGACCTGATACAGCAACCAGTCGTTGAGCAGAATGTCCAGCGTGCGATCGGGCGTGTGCACTTGCACGGTGTCGAGCACGCCGTTCCATTGCGCCCTGACTTCAGCCAGCACGGTGTCGAGATCGATGCTGCGGTACTTCGTGATCAGTGCTTGCGCGCTGTCGGCATCGGCCGCATCGCCGAGCAGGAACAGGATGTCGATCTGCGTGTGCGCTGGCAGTTCAACGTGCGTCTGCAGCGCACCGCACGGATCGAGTCCGGCGCCGAGGCGACCGGATAGCGACGCGGCGCTGTGCAGCGCCGCCGGTTGTGCGACGCTGCCGAGGGCGCCGAGCAGCTCGCGGCGATCACCACTCATGGATTGCTGCAGGCCGCCCAGATCGAGGAACGCCACGCGATCGGCAAAGTCCGCGCGCCATGGATTGCGCGCAAACAGCGCGCCGGTGGCGGCGTCGCGTGCGGTGATCACGAACGGCGCCGGTGTCGTGCCGTTCGCGCCCAGCGCCCACTCGACGTAGCCGGTGATAGCCACGCGGCGCGTGCGCGGTGAGTGATTGCACAAACGCAGGCGCGAGAGCTTGATCGCGTCGTCGATCGGCACGCATTGCGTCAGTTCCAGTGCGATGTCGTGCGCGGCGTGGCTGAAGCGCGTCCAGCCCTTGCCGTGGGTGGTCGTGTATGTCACGCCCGGCACGCGGATCGGCAGCGCGGTCGCGCTCCACAGCACGCCGGTGTCCTCGTCGCGCAGGTACAGCACCTCATGCGGCGCGTCACTCACCGCGTCGTTTGGCCACGGCGTGAGTGGGTTCTGCTGACTGTTCAACGACCACGTGTAGCCGCTGCCTGCGGCCGATACCAGAAACCCGAATGCCGGGTTGGCGATGACGTTGATCCACGGTGCCGGCGTGCACTGCCCGTGCTTCAGTTCGATGCGATAGCTGCGCCCGCCGTCCACGAAGCCGCCGCAGCCGTTGGCAAACTCTGGGGCATCGACTGCTGCTGGCGCCGCCGCCTCGGCAGCGACGGTCGCGCGGATCGGCGCTGTCGGGGCCACCGTCAGCAGGCCAGCGCACAAGCCGGCGTCGATGGCATCTTCGCGCAGCGCGAACAGCTCGGCTTTCGGCGCCGTGGCGTTGGAGGTCAACAGCGTGTGTTGCGCGTCGAGCACTGGTGTCAGTGCGGTGTGCAGTGTATCTGCAGCACTGCCGGTGGCCGCGTTCAACAGCACCACATCCACGGCGAAATGTTGCCCTTGCCAGTAGCGCTGTGCGAGCAGCAGGTCATGTACTTGCGGCACGGCGTCGGCGTCGCGCAACCGCAGTAGCACGATCGGGCGATCGCCGGAAATGCCTGCAGCCCACAGGGTCGGTGCGCCGCCGTGACCGCGCGCCAGATCGGCGGCTGGCGCACGCTGGGTGGCGTCGCTGCTGATCAGGGCGCTCATCCAGTGCACGCAGCGTGCCGCCAGCGCCGCGTCGATGCCGAGGCGCTGTTGCGCGTCGGTCGCGCGCTGCGTGGCAGCAGCGAACAGTTGCGCCGCAGCGTTGCCGTCGGCCAGCTGCCCGGCCAGGGCCAGAGCGCCGGCACGGGTGTCGGCCACGCGCGTCCACAGCAACAGCGTCACGCTTTCGCGCGGTGCCAACGTGAAGTGCTGACGCAGGCTGAACACGGGGTCGAGCACGCAGCCCACGGTGTTGCTCAGCGTCCCCCCGGGCAGCAGCGCCTGTGCGTCGCGCAGCGTGCGGCCGCGACCGAGCCAGCGCGCGCGGTCGGTCTCGTACGTGCAGCCGTCATCGATCGGGCGGCCCTGCACTTGCAGCGCCTGCGCTGCCCACACTTGCGCTGTGTGGTCATCGCGGCGCCGCCGCGTGGCCAGCAGCAGCGCGTGCGTCGCATCCCATTCGGTCTGCACAAACATCTTGGAGAACGCCGGATGTGCGTTGTCCGCGCCGATCGGGCCGAGCACCAGTTCGGCATAGCTGGTCAGCGACAACGTACGCTTGTGGTCGCCATGATTGCTCACGGTGAGCTGGCGCAATTCAATGTCCGCATCCGCGGCCACGGCAATATCCAGCACGCTGTGCACACTGTGGTGACGCCGGGTGTAGCGTGCGCGGCCCGGCGCAAAATCCACGGCATCGTCTGGCGTGCGCGTGCCCAATGGTTGCTGGCTGGCGGCCCACACGGTGCCGCTTTCCTCGTCGCGCAGCAGCAGGTAACAGCCCCACGGATTGGTGGTGGGATCCTCACGCCAGCGTGTCACCGCCAGCTCGCGCCAGCGACTGAAACCCGAGCCGCTGGCATCCAGCATCACGCGGTAATCGCCGTTGGAGAGCAGGCCGTGCTGTTGTGGATCGGTAGTGTGGGACGCGACGGATGCCATGGACGAAGCCTTTGTGCAAAGACGCAAGCTTCAGCATGCACCGATCCGGGCATTCATGGCGTCAAGGAACCGGGATGGGGTTGCCACGGGGCGCGATGTTCAAGACGGCTGACTGCACTGGCGCAAGTGGCAGCGTAGGATGGTCAAACCACCGGCCCGCGCCTGCCGTGCGTGTTCGTTGGCGTGCGCGTGTCATTCCCTTCGCGACAGATCACGACGAGATCCATGCCTGACCATCCGCTGCGTCATCCGCTGCAGTCCGGCCAGTTGCTGCAGCATTTGCAGAGCAAGGCGTTTGCTTATTTCCAGTATGAAACCAACCTGAGCAACGGGCTGGTGGCGGACAAGACCGCGCCGAACTGGCCGTCCAGTATCGCGGCGACGGGCCTGGCCCTGAGCAGTTATCCGGTGGCCGTCGAGCGCGGTTTGATGACGCAGGAGATGGCGCTCAAGCGCACGCTGACCACGTTGCGTTTTTTTCGCGACAGCCCACAAGGTACCGAGCCGGACGCCACTGGCTATCGCGGTTTCTACTATCACTTTCTTGACATGCACAGCGGCCGACGCGCGTGGCAATGCGAGCTGTCCACGGTGGACAGCGCGCTGCTGTTTGCCGGCATGCTGACGGCGGCGGCGTATTTCAACGACGACACCGCGCCGCAGAAGGAAGTTCGCGACCTCGCCCGGTTTTTGTACCAACGCGCGGACTGGCCGTGGGCGCAAGCCGACGATGGCACCATCGGCCATGGCTGGCATCCGGAAAGCGGCTTCATTCCGCATCGCTGGCAAGGTTATGACGAAGGCTTGTTGCTGTACGTGCTGGCGCTCGGTTCGCCGACGCATCCGTTGCCGCCGGCGGCGTACGCGGCATGGGCGTCAACGTATGAGTGGAAGCATTGCTACGACCTCGACTATCTGTATTGCGGCCCGTTGTTCACGCATCAGCTGTCGCAAGTGTGGCTCGATCTGCGTGGTGTCCAGGACGCTTTCATGCGCGACAAAGGCATCGATTATTTTGAAAACAGCCGTCGCGCCACGCTCATCCAACAGCGCTACGCGATCGATAACCCGCTGGGATTCACGGGCTACGGTGACCACTGCTGGGGCATCACCGCCAGTGATGGGCCCGGTCCGCTGACAGTGCAGATCGGCGGCGTTGAACGCCGGTTTCACGACTACATCGGTCGCGGCGCGCCGTACGACGTCGACGACGGCACACTGGCGCCATGGGTGGTGGTGGCCTCGTTGCCGTTTGCGCCCGAGGCGGTACTGCCGACCGTGCACCATTTCATCCACACGTTACAGTTGCACGACCATCATCCGTACGGGTTCAAGGCAAGCTTCAACCAGACCTGCGTCGACAAGCCGGGTCGGGAGTTGAGCGGCTGGGTGTCCCCGTACTTCTTCGGCTTGAATCTGGGGCCGGTATTGTTGATGGTGGAAAACCATCGCAGCGGCATGTTGTGGAAGTTGATGCGTGGCTGCCAGCCTGTCGTTGCTGGCTTGCGTCGCGCCGGTTTTTCCGGCGGCTGGCTGGATGGCGGTGACAGGCCGCGCCGCTGACGTGCGCCGGGCTATTGAGCAGGTATGGAGCAGATGGAAGGCGACCGCATGAAAGCCATGAAGCCTGACGTGATGCCTCGACGCACCGCTATCGCGCTCGCGTTCGCAGCCACGCCGAACGCATGGGCTCGCCCCGGCTTGGGCCGTCGGCAGCTCCCGCGCAGTCTTGTCAGTAGCAGTGCGCCACGGTCGCAGGGCAAGCGCTGGTGAGCGCCCTGCGCGACACGGCACAGATGGAGAGTCCGCCGCGTCTTGCCCTCCGCGACGACGCCTTGCTCGACCATCTGCAGCGCGCAGCCTTCGGCTACTTTCTGCGCGCGTTCAATCCGGCCAACGGGCTGATTGCCGACACCTCGCGCGAAGGTTCGCCATGCAGCATCGCGGTGGTCGGCTTTGCGCTGTCGGCGTATCCGATTGCGGTGGAACGCGGCTGGATGACGCGCGCGGACGCGATCGAGCGCAGTCTCGTCGCGCTGCGCTTCTTCCGCGACAGCGATCAGAGCGGCGAAGCACAGGCCACCGGCTACATGGGCTTCTACTACCATTTTCTGGACATGCACAGCGGTACGCGCGTGTGGCACTCGGAACTGTCGATGATCGACACCGCGCTGTTGCTGGCCGGCGCGCTCACGGCGGCGAGCTACTTCAGCGCAAACACGGCCGGGGAAATCGAACTGCGCGAGGTGGTCGACGTGCTGTATCGGCGCGTCGACTGGTGCTGGGCGCAAGATGGCAAGGCGACGTTGCGCCAGGGCTGGAAACCGGAGTGCGGATTCCTCAATTACGGCTGGGACGGCTATAACGAAGGCATCGTGTTGTACGTGCTGGCGCTGGGTTCGCCGACGCATCCCATTCGGCGCGATCACTACGCAGCGTGGACGGCGACCTACCAGTGGGAAAACCTGTACGACATCGATTTTCTGTATGCCGGGCCGTTGTTCATCCATCAGTTTTCGCATGCGTGGATCGACTTTCGCGGCATCCGCGACCGGTTCATGCGCCAGAAGCACTGCGACTATTTCGAGAACAGCCGGCGCGCGACCGAAGTGCAGCGCGAGTATGCGCGGCGCAATCCGCATGGCTTCCGCGGCTACGACGAAGATTGCTGGGGCCTGACCGCTTGCGATGGGCCGAGCCAGGCGCCGCCAGCGCTGACTGACCAACACCGACGCTTGTTCGGTTACGCCGCGCGTGGTGTGCCGTACGGTCCGGACGACGGCACGCTCAGTGGCTGGGCGGCGCTGGCCTCGTTGCCATTTGCACCCGAAGTGACCTTGCGCGCGGCGCGACGCATGCTTCAGCGCTATCCGGAAATGGTGCCCGCCGACCAATACGCCAGCAGCTTCAACCCGAGCCTTGCCGTAGACGATGGCCCGGCGTGGGTTTCGGCCGGCCACTTCGGGCTGGATCAGGGCATCGTGTTGATGATGATCGAGAATCATCGCAGCGAGTTGATCTGGCGACTGCTGCGCGATTGTCCGGCGATTCGTAGCGGTTTGCGTCGCGCCGGCTTTCGCGGAGGATGGTTGTAGCGCATGGGCATTATTCCTCCAACCAGGCCGCTGCCTGACCGTCAGCGCCCGCCATCGACCGCCCCGAACGACGCGGCCGAACGCGAGCGCCTGGCGCACGTGCAGCCACCCGATTGGCGCAATCCGACGCCGGCGGCTTGCTACGACCTGGTGATCGTCGGCGGCGGTACCACCGGGCTGGTAGCGGCGCAGGCCGCCGCTGCAACGGGCGCGAAAGTGGCCTTGATCGAGCGCCATCTGCTCGGCGGCAACTGTCTGAATATCGGTTGCGTGCCGTCCAAGGCGCTCATCCGCACCTCACGCCTGTATGCGGAGATGCGCGACGCCGAGCGCTACGGCGCGCAGACACCGGCTGATATCCGCGTTGACTTTGCCGTGTTGATGCAGCGCATGCGTGGCATTCGGGCGCGCCTCAGTCGTACCAGCTCGGCGCACGAGCTGGCCGCCGCTGGGGTCGACGTGTTCTTTGGCCGCGGCCGCTTTGTCGGCCCCACGGCATTGCAAGTGGGTGAGGCGACGCTGCGTTTTCGCAAGGCGTTGATCGCCACCGGCGCGCGCCCGGACACGCCCTCGATTCCGGGCCTCGTCGCCGCCGGCTACTTCACCAACGCCAGCGTGTTCGATCTGACCGAGCTGCCGCCGCGGTTACTGGTGATTGGTGGCGGCCCGCTCGGCTGCGAAATGGCGCAGGCATTTTGCCGCTTCGGCGCACATACCACGATCGTGCAGCATTGGCCGTTGTTCTTGCCACGTGAGGAACGCGACGCGGCGCAAATATTGTCCGACGCGTTTGCCCGCGACGGCATTGAAGTGCGGTTGAATACGCAAGTGGTTGGCGTGCGCGTGGAAGACGGCCAGAAGCTGGTGGATCTGGTCAGCGACGATTACCACAGCACCATCGTGGTCGACGCCATTCTTACCGGCACCGGCCGCGTGCCGAGTGTCGAGGGCCTCGGTCTGGACGCGGCGGGTGTCGGCTACGATCGCGAGCACGGCGTGCATGTCAACGATTTCCTGCGGACCAGCAACCGACGCATCCATGCCGCCGGTGACGTCTGTCTGGACAACAAATTCAACGATACGGCAGATGCCAGCGCGCGTATCGCAGTGCGCAACGCGCTGCGGCATGGCCGTGAGCGCCTGAGTGAATTGACGATACCGTGGTGTACCTACACCGATCCAGAGATCGCCCACGTCGGCCTGTATGTGCGCCAGGCGCGCGAGCGCAACATCCCGGTGAAAACGTTCACGGTCTTGATGCACGATGTCGATCGCGCGGTGGCGGACAGTGAAGAAGCCGGCTTCGTGAAAATTCACGTGCGCGAAGGCAGCGACCGGATTCTTGGTGCCACCATCGTCGCGCGCCATGCCGGTGAGATGCTCAACGAGATCACGCTGGCGATCGTGGCCGGAGCCGGCTTGCGCACGCTGAGTCGCGTCATGCACCCGTATCCCACCCAGGCCGAGGCCATCACCAAGGCCGCCGATGCGTACCTGCGCACGTGCCGGACGCCCGCCATCACATCACGCTGGCGGCGCTGGTTCCAGCCTTGACTACCTATTCGAGGAGATTGACATGAAACTTGGCATGATCGGTTTGGGCAAGATGGGCGCCAACATGGCAGAGCGACTGCTGCGTGATGGCCATCAAGTCACCGGCTTCGACCCCAATGCGGATGCCCGCAAGGCGCTGGAAGCCAAGGGCGCCGCATCGGCCGACTCCTTGCCGACGCTGGTCAACACGCTGTCCACGCCGCGTGTGCTGTGGCTGATGGTGCCATCGGGCAAGATCACCGACGATACCGTCAACGCGCTGCTGCCGCTGCTGGCGAAAGGCGACACCGTGATCGACGGCGGCAACTCCAATTACAAAGACACGCTGCGTCGCGCAAAGCTCTACGCCGACCACGGCCTGGGCTACGTCGACTGCGGCACCAGCGGCGGCGTGTGGGGCTTGAAGGAGGGCTACAGCATGATGGTTGGTGGCGACGAAAAGACCGTCGAGACGCTGCGTCCGGTTTTTGCGTCGTTGGCACCAGGCAAGGATCAAGGCTGGGGTCGCGTGGGCCCGGTCGGCTCCGGCCACTTCACCAAGATGGTGCACAACGGCATTGAATACGGTTTGATGCAGGCCTATGCGGAAGGCTTTTCGATCCTGCAACACAAACAGGAGTTCGGCCTGGACCTCAAACAGATTGGCGAGATCTGGCGCTACGGCAGCGTGGTGCGTTCGTGGCTACTCGACCTGACCACTGACGCGCTCGGCAAGAACCCCAAGCTGGATGGCATCGCGCCCTACGTCGTCGATTCCGGCGAAGGCCGCTGGACCGTCGCCGAGGCACTGGACCTCAACGTGCCTGCACCGATCATCACCGCCTCACTGATCGAGCGCTTGCGCTCCCGCGATGCGGATTCCTTCGCCGACAAATTGCTGTCCGCGATGCGCAATGAATTTGGCGGGCATGCGATCAAGAAGGAATAGGCGCGCGGCGGGTTTGGCCGTGCTGTTGTCTGTGGGTTCTCTGTGGGGGCGGTTTCAGCCGCGATGCTCTTTTCGCTTGTTGTCGCTCGTCATTCCGGCGCAGGCCGAGGAGCTTCACCACAGCGCAGCGGATCAATCGCTTTACCGTCGCGGAGCTGATTGAGATTGCCCAGTGCGGCGCAAAAAGCAAGCGGAGGGCGCGTCACTTTTCTCTGCGTGGCCAGAGAAAAGTAACCAGAAGAGAGGCCACCCGACTTGGCGCTTGCCGGGCATCGACGGCTCGGGCAGCCGGACCGGCGATGCCGCGCAAGGCGCCGGTAGCGGCGCCTTCGCCCCTGCGCTGGGTGCCGGTTTCGGTGGCGTCGGCCATCGCTTCAGCGGGCCGGTCAGCATTACTTCAAACGGGGATCTGTTCGAGCCGACCTTGAAGAGTAGACGTGCCGTTGAGCGAGTGATGGCCAATCTCAATCTATTGCGTGGTCCAATTGCGCGCTGCTGTCCAATGCAAGATGGTAAGATTGAGCAAGTCGTAACCCGCGGAAAATCCACCAGAAAGTCGATATCGCTGTCGAACCGCTCCCCCCACGCGCCACCGCGCCGAACACGCGACTACGCCGCGCGCCGTACTGGCGACATGCGGCATCGATCAACGGTTTGCCGGCACGCAAGGTGTCCAGCAACATGGCAGCGCGATCCTGACGTGGCAGGGGTGTTCTCCCCCGGTGTAGTGCCTTCCCATGAAGCTCGGTACGATGTCGGTGCCTCAGGATCAGAAACGGGATCAGAAACCGGGAAACGGGGTCCGGAGAAGCCTCATAGTTGGCGAACTCGAGCTGACTGCGTTTTTGGATCGGTCGGCCGTCAATGTGCAGGCTTGATCTCTTGCGCATGTGGCGCGTCAGATTTGCCTGCTTTCAGAGGCTCACCGGCGCCCGCCACATATGTCAATTGGCCGTCTATCACGCGTGCCGGCGCCGTGTAGGGATGCGGACTGCCGTGCTTGGCGTCGATGATGTGGACCACCTCGATGCCGCGTACGCACAGCAGGTCCGAGATCATCGAGCGGTGGCAGCGCCACCACACCGCTTCGGCGCACATCAATGTGGTGCGTCGACCGCTGGCAAAGGTGAGCAGCTCGTCCAGCCCCTCGGCAAATTCGGCGCTGGCCATGTGGTCGGCGTAGCCCTGGAAGGAGGCGTTGTGCCACGCCGTGTTCGGCGATTCACGCAACACGCGGCGTCGCCCGCCCAGCTTTGGCAGCCATTGATAGGCGATGCTGTGTGCGGGCACGCTGACGGCCAGTTCGTCGCGTTGAAAGTAGGGATAGCGGCGCGAGCCGGGAAAGCGGCGCACGTCGGCGAGTGCCTCGATGTTGTAGGTGTCGAGCAGGCCGAGAAACTCCTCCAGCGTGCGCGTGGAATGGCCGATCGTCCAGATGGTCCGCACGTCTTGATGGGCATCGTGCGTTGTTGCGTCAGCGCTCACCGCTCACTCGACCTTGTGCAGTGCCGCGCCCTTGTGCAGCGCGATGTGGTCGGTCTTGTCACTCTTGATCTCGTACTGTGGGTCGGCCTCGCTGCAGCGGTGCATGTGACCTTTGTAGTCGGTGTCGCTGGTGTGCACCTTGGTAATCTTGCCGCTGACGTGGCCGGCTTCGGAGTTCCAGCGCACATGATCGCCGACCTTGAATGCATGGCTCATAATTCGTTCCTCACAGCGGATGACTGATGCAGTGAAGCAGGTCGCGTGTGCAAGCCAGGTGGAACGGCGTGCACACGCCGTCGAACGTCGCCGCCTGCTTGTGCTGGCGACCACGCCCACCGAAGCGCGAGATCAGGCGCAGTTTCCACCGACCATTACGTTCAACCCAAGCGCAACAGCTTGCGTACGGCAGGCAGGTTGCGCCGACTGACTTCCGGTGTGAAGTCGGTGCTGTCCAATCGCGCCAGCACACGACCGTCGGCCAGGGTCTTCACGCCGAGCAGGCGCGCTGGCGGCACCAGACAGTTGCGATGCAGGCGTATCAGCTGCTCGGGATAAGCCTCCTCCAGCTGACGCAGGGATTCCTCGATCAACAACTCGCCATGGCGATGGCGCACGACGACGTATTTCTCGTCGGCAAGCAGGCAAATCACCTCTCCCAGCGCGATACGCACCTGTTCGCCGCGCAGTCGTCCGTGCAGATAAATCGTTGGCGTACTGACGGCATCGGCATGCCGCCGTTGCGCGCGAACCAGTGCTTCACGCAGGCGCTCAAGGCGTACCGGCTTGAGCAGATAATCGACGGCACCCAGCTCGAACGCTTCCAGCGCGTGCGTTTCATAAGCGGTGCAAAAAATCACTTGTGGCCGCGCGCGTCCGAGCAGCCGTTGCGCCAGCGCCACGCCGTCGATGGCCGGCATGTTGATGTCCAGCAGCACCACGTCCGGCTGCAACTCGCCGATCGCGCCGAGCGCGACCTCGCCATCGCTGGCCGTACCGGCGATCTCCACATCCGCGCATTCGCCGAGCAACGCAGCGAGGCGCGCGCGCGCCAGCGGTTCGTCGTCGACGATCAGCACGCGCATCATGTGCGTTGCCCCGGTAGATGCAGCACCACCACAAACTGCGCGCCGTGCGGGCCGGCCTGTGCAGTGGCTTGTGGGCCGTAACGGTAGGCGATGCGTTGCCGCACGCTGTCCAGCCCGTGGCCGTTGCCGCGTGTGGGCGGCGTGTCCGGCAGCGGATTGCGAATCTCGATGCGGATGCCCGCGCCCTCCCTCTGGCCCAGCAGCGTCACCTCACCGCCGCCGCGCAGTGGCTGGATGCCGTGGCGCACGGCGTTTTCCACCAGCGGTTGCAGCAGCAGGCGCGGTAGCGGAAACGTGGTGGGCAGATCGTCCAGCTCGCGCTTGATGCGCAAGCGGTCGCCGAGGCGCAATTGCTCGATGGCGAGGTAACGCTCGACCAGTGCCAGCTCTTCGCCGAGCGTGCCGTCGCCCGTGTCGTGCTGCCCGAGGGCGGCACGGAACAGCTCGCACAGATCCTCCACCGTGCGTTCGGCGGCGGCCGGGTCGACACGGATCAAGGCCGCCACGGTGTTCATGCTGTTGAATAAAAAGTGCGGGCGAATGCGCGCCTGCAGCGCTTCCACCTGCGCCCGCGTTACCGCCGCCAGCCGCGCTTGCCACTGCGCCAGCACGTAGAAGTAGCGCAACATCGCTGCGCCGAGCAACGCGGCGATCACCACGTTGTCGCGCACAAACACGGCCACGCTGGTGGTGATCAGGCCCATCTGTAGCGCGCCGTCGAGCCAGCGTGCCACGGCACTGGCCAGCAACACGATCAGCACGATCAGCAACCACACACCGAAATACGGCAGCCGCCCGGGCAGCCGCTGCAACGCCGGGCGCAACTTGCACAACGCCACAGTGATCACCAGCGCCAACCACGTCACAAACAGCATGCTGACGCTGTACGCCGGCCAGTCGCGCTCGGCATCGTGCGCCAGCCACATCACCGTCACGGTCAGTGCGCCCACGACAAACAACGCGAACAGCGCCGGCAAGTCACAAAAGTTCGGCAGCGGGCTGTGCGCGACCGGGTCGTGCGGACTGCTGAGTGGAGTGACTGGTTGCATTCGGCAAGTATGCCGCAGCGCGTGATCTGCGTTGCGGACCGGGCCGCGTGCATCTGCAATCAGCTTGACACTGGCCGTGCGCTCAGGCCAGTCGCTGCCCCAACCATGTACGCAAGTCCGCAATTTCCTCAGCGCAGACGGCGTGCGCCATCGGATAGGTATGCCAGTCGACGGCGTAGCCCAACGCAAGCAGCAGGTTGCGGGAGTCGACGCCGCGCTGCAGCGCGACTACCGGGTCGGCAGTGCCGTGGCCCCAGAAGATCGGCGTGGTGTTGTTGGCTGGGTGGCGTTCGGCGGTCAGCGTCGGGTGAATCGGCACATAGGTCGACAGCGCAACGATGCCGGCCAGCGCCTGCACGTGGCGCAGCCCTGCCGCCAGTGCAATGGCGCCACCTTGCGAAAAACCGGCCAGCACGATGTGTTCACTCGGCACGCCACGTTTGTGCTCGCGCGCGATGAGGGTTTCCACTTCGCTGATCGAGGCACGAATGCCCGCCTCGTCCTGGCGCGCCACCAGATCGGCACCGGCGATGTCATACCACGCGCGCATCGACACGCCGTTGTTGATCGTCACCGGCCGTACCGGCGCATGCGGAAACACGAAGCGCAGCGCCCGCCACGCCGGGTCCACCAGCTGCGGCACGATCGGCGCGAAGTCGTTGCCGTCGGCACCCAGACCGTGCAGCCAGAGCACGCTGTGCGTGGGGTTGGCGGCGGTTTCATGTTCGACGGTCGGCAGGGTCATTGGCTACTCGAAACAAGGCCTAAGCCGGCAAGCTTAGCGTGATTCGCCCAGGCGTCGGCCCGGGCGCAAGCTTTCAAGCACCACGCCAGATGATTGCCGACGGCGCTACTTTGCTGCGTCACTGTCCAACCCCAACTCGTGCGCGAAAAACGTCAACGCGATGGCGGTATCGCCGACGCGCTGACTGAACGGCGCGCCCACGCCATGGCCGGCGTTCAGGCGGGTGAGCAGCAGGATCGGTTGCTCTGAGTTCGTGGCGTTCTGCAATGCGGCGGTGAATTTGCGCGATTGCCACGGCGCCACGCGCGGGTCGTTTTCGCCGGTGGTGAGCAGTACGGCGGGATAAGCGGTGCGCGCCTGCACGTTCTGCAGCGGCGAATACGCCAAGGTGGCCTTGAACTGCGCGGCGTCCTTGATGGTGCCGTATTCGGGGATGTTGTACGCGCCGTTGGCGAACACGGTTTCGTGGCGCAGCATGTCGTGAATACCGACCTTGGCCACCACCGCGCGGTAATCGCCCGGGTGCTGCACGATCTGCGTGCCCATCAGCAGGCCGCCATTGCTGCCTCCCAGAATGCCCAGATGGGCGCGGTCGGTCCAGCGCGTGGCGAACAGCGCCAGTGCGGCGGCGTGGAAGTCGTCGAGCACATTCTGCTTGTGCAACTTCTGGCCTTGCGCGTGCCAGTCCTGGCCGTTTTCGTTGCCGCCGCGGATGTTCGCGTAGGCGAGTACGCCGCCGTGTTCCAGCCACATGAGGTTGGCGCCGATGAAGCCGGGTTTGACTGGAATATCGAAGCCGCCGTAGCTGTACAGGATGGTCGGGCGCGCGCCGTTGGGCGTGATGCCGGGCAGCGCCAGCACGGTCACGGGAATTTTCGTGCCGTCTTTCGCGGTGCCGTCGATGCGCTGCACGAGCACTTTGGAATAATCGGCGGCCGGCCTCACCTCGAACACGGTTTGCAGCGTGCCGGTGCGGCCGTCGTATTCCACCCAGCGCGACGGCGTGGTCCAGCCGCTGTAGCTCAGCAGCGCCTTGTCCTGGCCGGATTCCGACGCGATGCTGCCAATGCTGATGCCACTGGCCGGCAACGGCAGCCGGCGCACGAATTGGGCCCTGGCGTCGTACTGCTCCACCCACCAGTCCGGACCCCAGCTTCGCACCAGTAGAAAGCCGTCACCGAGCGGAGCGATTTCCTGCACCGCGCCCTCACGCTGGGCCAGCACCGGCGTCAGCTTGCCGCTCGCGTCGATGGCGAGGATTTTGCCGCGCGGCGCATCCTTGAACGAGGAGACGTATAGACGTCCAGACACCCATGCGGCTGTACGCACATTGGCGTCACGACCGAGCACGCGTTGATAGCTCTTGCCCTGATGCAAGTACACCTCGGCCGGGCCGCCGTCGCCGTCGTAGGCGAGCACGGCCGCTCGCGCGCTGCCCGGCGCATTCACCAGCACATACTCGGCCACCGGCGAGTAGTGTTCGCCAAACACCACCGCGTCGGCGCTGGCCGCCTGGCCCAGCGTGTGGTGCACCAGCGCAGCGTGGAACTGCTCCACGGTCTTGCCGGGCGCCGGTGGCACCAGCCGCACGTAGCTGAAGCCGTTCTCGTCCGCATCCCAGGCCAGCCCCTGCGGCGTGGTACCGCCGCCCGCCCACGGCAAAGTGTCAGGCAGGGTCGTGCCGTTGCGCACATCCAGCACGTGGATGGTGGTCAGTTCACTGCCGCCTTCGGCTGTGCCGTAGGCCAGATAGCGGCCACGCGGCGATGGCCAGTAGGCGACGATGGCGGTGCTGGCCTCGCCCGCATTCGGGTCCACCAGCGTTTTCGCGACACCGTTTGGCCAGACCTGTGCAACCAGCACCGGTTGCGGCTGTGGCGGCGTCTGCTGCAGGTAGAACAACGTGCCGCCGGCCAGCAACGGCCCCGAGCGCGTGGTCGAGGTGATCGCCAATTGCTGCACGCGCGCGGTGATGGCCTTGCCTTCCGGCATCGCGGCCATCTGCGCCTCGGTGTGCGCGTTTTGTGCGGTGATCCATTGCCGCACCTTGGGGTCGGCCGGGTTCTCCAGCCAGCGGTACGGATCACGCACCGTGACGCCGTGCCAGACGCTGGCGTCCGCATGTTGTGGAGTCGGCGGCGGCAATGCTTGCGGCGAACCGATCAGCGCCACGTCGCGTGCGGGTGGCTGCGGTTGTACTGGCGAGGGTGTGGCGCTTGGCGCGCCGGTCGCGAGCAACGTCAAGGCAAGAACGATCATGGTGCGCATGGTGGGTTTCGATGGGGTTGGATTGCGCAGAGTAACGCCAAGCGGTCGGGGCCTGTCTTGTCGGCGGTGCGCGGATCGGACGAGCGCGGTGCAACCCGTTGTGTTCACCGCAGGTCAGGGAGCTCCCGCGGTGGCATTCATCGACGCATGCGTTGGTATCCGCACGCGCGGCTCGCAGCGATTGCACGCCAGCTGGCGTCAATGCCGTGGCACGACGTCGGAAGATCAGAGCGGGTTTCGTGGTCGCGTGATGACGGGCACCGATGTGCAGCGTCACTGCCCCGGATGGTAGACGCGTTCCGTGTGTCCCTCGAGTTGCTCGGGCCAGAAGTAGACCGTGCGCAGGTTGCCGGTGGTGTAGCGCTCGGCCTCGTCGTTGAAATGGGGTGAATCCGGATGGCCGCTCTCGCCGCCGGCGGTGATGGCGCGGGCGCGCACCTTGTCGCCAAACTCGACGACCGCGACGAAGCTGTTGCCGCCGGTGCCGTAATAGCGTTTGGTACCCGGCCAGCGATGTGCGCCGAACGAAGCGAGCGAGCCCCAGCGCGAGGAAACGAACGGCACCGGGATGCTGGGTTTGGCATCGTCGAATGGCTGCACGATGGCGCCGTTGATGCGCTGGAAGCGGTTGATTTCGCCCCACGGCACACCCCAGCTACCGAAGTCTTTTTCCAACCGGTCGGAAGCTTCCACCAGCGCATTCAAGCGCGCCGTCGACCCAGCCTTTTCAGCCATGACGTCGTAGATCGACAGACCCTCGGCGGTGTCCACCTTGCTCACGGCATCCCATAGCGTGTCGCCCCAGAACACGGCAAGCGAAGTTGGCATTGACGCGATGCCCCAGCGGTAATCCCAGTTGCGCAGCAACGCGATCTGGCCGGCAAGTTTTGGACGCAATGGGTCGTTCGCGCCCAGCGCATCGTAGTCGGCGACCAATATCGGGAGCTGCCGCGCGAACGCGGGCAGGTAGGAGTCGAACGCGGCAGTGATCAGCGCCGGGAGGGTGAAATCCTTCGCGCCGGTCAGCAGGCGCGTGGCATGCAGGCCGCGCGGATTTTCGCCGAAGCTGTCCATGTAATGCGGATAGTCCGCACGTTTCGGGCTGTGCAGGCCGGCGGCGGAATACGGCCAGTTGTTGGTGTTGAAGATCCAGCCATTCGGCGGGTTGAGCAGGTGCGGCGCCGCGTCGAGCGGCAGCAAACCTTGCCAGTCGGTGGCCGGGTCGCTGCCATCGACCGGCTTGGTGTAGTCGAACCGATCATCCCGCTTCGGGATGAACTGCGGGTGCATGTAGGCGATCTCGCCCTTGTCGTCGGCGAAGATGGTGTTGTTCGATGAGTTCGCTTTCAGCTCGGCGACTTGCATGTAGCTGGCGTAATCGCTGGCCTTGGTGCGCAGCCAGCTTTGTTCGAGCGCTTCGCGCGGCTTGTTCATCAGCGCGGTGGCGAGCCACTTGCCGTCCGCGGCGCGCACGATCGGGCCGTGATGGGTGGCAAAGGTGGTGAACGTGCGCGTAGCCATCGAGCCGTCCGCCGCGCGCCAGGGCACGCTGATCTGGCGCGTGATGACTGGCCGCAGTTCCTTGCCGTAGCGATAAAACAGTCGGTCACCCTGATGCACGATGGTCTCGGCAAACTCATCAACCACGTCGGCGCCGGTGGAGGTGTGCATCCAGCCGATGTGATGGTTGAAACCCTGATAGATGAAAAACTGGCCCCAGGTGACGGCACCGTAGGCATCGAGCCCGGCGTCACTGGTCATCTGCAATTCGGAGCGGAAGAAGAACGAGGTGTGCGGGTTGATCAGCAGCAGTGCATGACCGTCGACGGTCAGCTTCGGCCCGATCGCGATACCGTTGGACCCGGTCGGTTCGCGCCAGCTGGATGGTGGCTCGACGCTGGCGACTGCCTGCGGAGCGTGCCCGTAGAACGCTTCCAGCTGCGCGAGCGATACGTTCTCAATGTCGCCGCCGATGCTGCCCTCGGAAAAGCTCAGCGCCATCCACGGTTCAAAACGGTGAATGACGCGCGGATGCACGTCCGCATGCGTGGCGAGGTAATAGTTCAGCCCGTCGGCCCAGCGGTTCATCAGCGCCTGCAGCCACGCGGGACTCTTCGCGTACTGCGCCTTCAGCGCGACCGGGTCGATGAACAGCTTCATGCGCAAGTCTTGCCAGATCGCGGACTGGCCCTCGGCCTCGGCCAGGCGGCCCATGGCGTTGAGGTAATTCGTTTCGACGCGGTTGAAGTCATCCTCCGCCTGCGCATACGCCATGCCGAACACCGCGTCCGCGTCGGTCTTGCCGTGGACGTGAGCGATACCCCAATCATCGCGGGTGATCGTCACCGCCTGCGCTTGCTGTTGCCAGCGTGCGTGTTCGGATGACTGTGTGGAAGTCGCTGTTTGTGCGTTGGCAGCGAGGCTGAGTGCCAGCAGTGGCGCCAGCAGCAGCGAACGCATCAGCCAGTACGGATTCTTCGAAATGCATGCAAGCATCGGCGTCCCAATCCCCATGTGTGTCATGTCGTGACCTTGCGCCGAGGCGATGGCTCAAGTTTGTTCGGCGCGCTCACGCCAACGCGTTGCCCGTGTCAGTTTTCGCCAACCCTAGCAGGGTCGGGGCGTTTGCGATTCGCCCGGCAGGGGCCGGGAGCGTTGGGCGCCACGTGGCGCGCTGCTCCTGTGCAGTCGTGGCAGTCCCAGTGAGAACTCTGGCGCAGTCGCTCCCATATTACCCGCGTGTTTGCCGTTGACAGATGAAGTCGGCGCCACATACATGCCCGGCTATGCTGCATTCCTTCGCGGAGGATCGAGTCGTGCGTCGATCACTGCGCGCCACGTTGGTGACGTTGCTTTCCGGTGGCTGCAGCCACGCAGCCCGCTGCGCTGCCGAACGTGCGGATCTGGACCGGCAATCCCGATCAGCGATGGCTGCAAGGCGATTGCTCGGCCGTGTCGCCTACGCAGCGCGACGCCCATCACCCTGCGGCGAGAGCAACGCACGAATTGTGGAACTCCACTGCGGGCTGCGCGCGCGGAGTTCGCAGCCGCCCATACGCTCGCTGCGATGCGCGCGACACCGGCAACGCGCAACCTGGTGCGCATGACTTTCGACACAGCGCCGATCAAGCATGAATTTGCTCCGCTATGCTGACTGTTTATCTGCGGGGGATTCCATGCGTCGATTGCTGCTTGCCGGGCTCGTTGCCCTGGTCTTCCCTGTGGCCGCAGCTGCGGCCACGTCGCCAGCCGCGGGTCCGCTCGATCTGGAAACCGTCATGGCCAATCCGGACTGGATCGGGCAGGCGGTGGAAAAGCCGTATTGGAGCGTGGACGGTCGCCATCTGTACTACTCGCTCAAGCGCGATGGCAACCCGGTGCGCGATCTGTATCGCGTCGATCCAGCCAGCGGCCGGAGCGTGCAGCTGGATGCAGCAGCCATGGCGCAGGCGGAAGGCCCGGCGCTGTTTGATCGCCAACATCGGCAAGCGGCC
>CAJDVA010000002.1_pt1 | contig 31161 bp, 26 predicted proteins | sample 7391241 | NCBI WGS metagenome assembly CAJDVA01 (sample SAMEA7055678, study PRJEB34461) | soil metagenome | biome: terrestrial ecosystem; feature: Peninsula; material: soil | place: Antarctica | collected 2016
CCGCCGGGCAACACGCCGGGCGAACGCAGACCACGGTTGACGCAATCGGCCATGGCCTTCCAGATGGTCAGCAGGCCGGCGCGTGTCTCGGTCTCCGGGCGCCACACGCTTTCGTTGGCCATCATCAACTTGGCGATGGTCAGGTTGTGCTGCTTGCACAGCGCCAGCATCTGATCGCCGCTGGAAAACGGGTAGGGCTGTTCGGTGGTGTCGGCGACGATACGATCTTCTGCGGCCTCGTCGGTGTTGACCACAAAACCGCCGCCGACTGAGTAGTAATCGCGCGTGGCGATCTCGTTGTCGTCGACGTCGTACGCGGTAAAACGCATGCCGTTGGTATGGAACGGCAGCTTCTGGCGCTTGTTGAAAACGAGATCGCGTTTCTCCTCGAACGCGATTTCGTGCTTGCCGAGCAGGTTGATGCGCTTGCTGCCACGGATGCGTTCGAGCGTGGCCGGGATCTGATCCGGGTCCACCGTGTCCGGGTGCTGGCCTGCAAAGCCGAGCATCACTGCCTTGTCGGTGCCGTGGCCGCGACCGGTCAACGCCAGCGAGCCGTACAGCTCGGCGCGCATGCGAAAAACCTTGCTCAGCACACCTTGCGCGTCCAGCCAATGTTCCACAAAGCGCGCGGCGGCACGCATCGGCCCCACGGTGTGCGAAGAGGACGGTCCGATGCCGATCTTGAACAGGTCAAATACGCTGACGGCCATGGTTGCACTGCGGCTGGTTGGACAGAAGCGGTTATTCTACTGGTCGCCCCCGCATTTGGCAGTCCATACCCAGTAGCATGGCCGACTTGATTTTGTACCAGCGCGATTACTGCCATCTGTGCGACATGGCGTTGGCGGTGATGGCCGAAGCCCTTGCGCCGGATTTTGACAGCGCCTGGGTGGACGATTCGGCGGACCTGGAGCAGCGTTACGGTACGCGCGTGCCGGTGTTGCGCGATGTGCGCAATGGGCGCGAACTGGATTGGCCGTTTGATGCGTCGGCGGTGCGTGCGTTTATCGGGCGACCGCGCGCGGGGTAGTGGGCGTGGCGCGCGGTGTTGCGGCTCGGTGGCTGATGGCGCTCGCGTCGGGGTGCGGGTTTTGGCATCATCGGCAGCGGCGGGCGACGCGCTGCGTGCGGCGTTCGTTTGGGGATTCATTACGAGGTGGGCGAATGCCCGACGCCGCAGTTTCGCCGCTACGAAACCTCCGACGGCCTGCCGAGCAGCACGGTCTATGCCGTCGCGCAGGACCACGATGGTTTCATGTGGTTTGCCGCGGGCGCCAATCTGGTGCGCTTTGACGGCGTCGCGTTTCAGACGTTCAGCCATCATGCGGATGATCCGACCTCGTTGCCCGAGGGCATCGTGTACAGCCTGTTTGTTGATCGTGACAATCGGCTGTGGGTGAGCGGGCAGGGCTCGGGGCTCAGCCGCTACGACGCGGAGTACAAGGGTTTCACCCATTGGGGCCACGACGCGACGGACTCGCGCAGTCTGTCCAGCGACAAGGTGTGGGCAGCGGCACAGACGGCCAATGGCGATCTGTGGGTGGCAACGGATGCAGGGCTGGATCGCCTGTTGCCCGGTGGCAAGCATTTCGAGCATCTGGCCAATCCGCTGGCGACTGCCGATGCGCCGGGCTTTGGCAGCGTGCGTGCGTTGCTGGCCGAAGCGGATGGAAAGTTGTGGATCGGCTCCAGTCGCGGCCTGTTCGTGCGCGAGGCCGATGGCAGCGTGCATCGGGTGACGGTGGATTCCCGCCTGGCGGCGTTGAAGGTGTGGCGCATCGAGGGCGGCGGCGATGATGTGCGCGTGGCGGTGCGCGGTGGCTTGCTGCGGGTCGGCGCGGATCGCGTGGCACGACTGGTGGCGCCCGAGCAGATTCCGTCGATCGACGTGTACAGCAGCACGCTGGATCAAGCCGGGCATTTGTGGATTGCCACGCGCAATGGCCTGTACCTCGATGACGGCCGGCGCATCCACGAGATTTCCGGGCAACCTCTGCTGCTTGGCAGTCTGCCGGCGCAACAGGTGTGGCAGTCGTTGTGTGATCGCGAAGGCGGGCTGTGGTTTGTGATGGGCGATGGCGGCATCGCCTATCTCGCGCCAGGGTGGAATGAGTTCACCCGCTTCACGCACATCCCCGATGACGCCGACAGTTTGCGCGACAGCGCGGCGACGGCCGTGCTGGCAGACGCGGACGGCAAGCTGTGGGTCGGTGGGCGCGGGTTGGTCGACAGGCTCGATCCGGCGACAGGCCACGTGCAGCACGTGGTCTCCGGCTTGCACGGTGACGTGCTGGACATGGTGGAGGATGCCGCGCAACGGTTGTGGATCGTCAGCGAGGGCAATGTCTATCGCTATGCCGCGGGCAAGCTGGCGCAGGTTGATCTGGGCCCGGCGCGCGCGACACATCCACGTCGCCTGACCGCCGGGCCGGATGGAAAAATGTATCTGGTATCGATGCGTGACGGCTTGTTCCGGATTGATGCGGATACGCTCGTGGTCGAGCCGACGCCGCTTGCGCCTACCGGCGAGACCGGCTTTCTGGCCAACCGGCTCGGCGCCGGCAGCACCCTTGACTGGTATGTCTACGACGACAAGCTGCTGCGTTGGAATGCCGCGCGCGCCGCGTTTGACGCGGTCGACGGGTTGGTTGCCGGAAGCCCGGTGTTTGCGCTGGATCGCACCGTCGACGGCTTCTGGGCGGCGCGCAACGACGGTCTGGAGCACTACCACGTGGACGGACGCAGGGTTGTGCGCGACAAGGTGCTGCCGATCCCCGCGAGCTGGCCGCCGATGATGCTCATTGCCATGCATGTGGACCAGCGCGGACGCTTCTGGCTGTTCTGCAAAAATGGCTTGTGGCGTTTCGATCCGGACAGCAACCAGTTGCGAACGTTTGGATTGCGCAACGGTCTGGTCAACAGCGAGGTGCGCGGTGATTCCCCCACGCACACTCGCGACGGCACCATCTACGCTGCCAGTCTCGGCGGCGTATTTGGCTTTCAGCCGGATCGCGCACCGACGCGGGCGGCCCGCCCGCTGCTCGTGGTCACCGCTGCCAGCGTGCGTCGTGAAGGCCATATCCGCGCGTTGTCGACCGACGTTGACCTGCTCCACCTGGACTGGGCGGATCGCGAACTGCGGGTCGAGGCGCGCTTGAGTTCGTACACTGACCCCAGCGTCAACCGCTACCGCTTTCGCCTGTACGGTTTCGACAGCAACTGGGTGGACACCGGCAACCATGGTGAGCGCGAATTTGCCGGGTTGGGAGCGGGTGACTACACACTGGCGGTGAGCGCCGCCGGCGCTGACGGCCAATGGAGCACGCTGGCCAGGCCGCTGCGCATCAGCGTGGAAACGCCGCCGTGGCTGCGCTGGTGGGCGTGGGTCATGTATGTTTTTCTGGTCGCGCTGCTGGTGGGCTCGGTCCTGCAGGCTTGGCGTCGCCGCCTGGCGGCACGTCATCATGTGCAGATGCTGGAACAGCAACGGCAGATGGCGGAAACCGCCAGCGCAGCCAAGACCCAGTTTCTGGCAACGCTCAGCCACGAGATTCGCACGCCGATGACGGGCGTGATGGGCATGGCCGAGTTGTTGCTGGGCACAGCGCTGACGCCGGCGCAGCGCGACTACACGCGCACCATGCAACGCTCCGGCGGGATGCTGTTGAAGCTGCTCAACGATGCGCTGGATCTGGCGCGCATCGAAGCCGGGCGCCTGGAGCTGGAGCCGGCGCCCTTCAGTCCGCGTGAACTGCTCGACGAGGTGATGGAGCTTGAGCGCGGGCTGGCGCAGATCAAGGGTATTCGCCTGGAGCTGAAGGTGGCCGACGATTTTCCGGCGTGGGTGGTGGGCGATCCGCTGCGCATCAAGCAGGTGTTGCTCAACCTGGCCAACAACGCGCTCAAGTTCACCGAGCAAGGCAGCGTCACGCTGTCTGCGCAGCGCGTCGCCGAAGGTGTGTTGTTCAGCATCAGCGACACCGGGCCGGGTATCCCCGAGGCCAGTCGTACGCGCATGTTCCAACGCTTCGAGCAGGCGGCCGGCCCGCAGCGATCCGCTGGCAGCGGGCTGGGGCTGGCGATTTGCCGCGAGCTGGTGAGCATGATGGACGGCAGTATCGAGCTGGAGTCGCGCGTGGGTGGCGGCAGCACGTTCCGCGTGCGTTTGCCGCTCGGCGAGCCGCCGGCGACCAGCATGTTGCCGGTGCTCCACGCCGACATCGGGCGTCGCTGCCACCTGCTGCTGGTGGAGGATGACAGCATCGTCGCAGCGGTCATCCGCGGCCTGCTGGAAGGCCAGGGTCACAGTGTGTGTCACGTCGTCAATGGACTGGCTGCGCTGGCCGAACTGGCGCACACCAACTTTGACGCCTTGCTGCTCGATCTGGATCTGCCCGGGGTCGACGGCTTTCAGGTGGCGCGCCTGATCCGCCAGCGGGAACAGGCGTCGCAGCGCGTACCCATCGTGGCCGTCACCGCTCGCTCCGGCGGCGAAGACGAGGCGGGCGCGCGTACCGCGGGCATGGATGGCTTTTTGCGCAAGCCGCTCACCGGTGAGCAGCTGGCCGATGCGTTGGCGCGCGTGCTGAGCGCGCCGCTGGTGCAGCGGCCGGCCTGAACTACATGTCGAACTTGTGCAGCTCGAACCCGCGCCGCTGATACTCGCGCCAGCGTTCGCGTGAGCCATCGCGCTCGGCCGACTCCGCCGCCACCACTTCCAGCACGCGCTGATAGCTGCCCGGTGCACAGGTCTCGCGCAAGTTGATCACCAGCGGACGATCCGGCGTTTCCATATCCGGCGGCACGATGAGCACCGCCGTGTGCGCGTCTTCATCGTCGCCAGCGAGCTGGTGGGGGATCAGCGCGTCCTCGTCAAACGCCCACAGCAGTTCATCCAGCGCATCGGCCTGGTCGGCATCGCGCGCCAGGATCAGCGTGGGTTGCTGCGCGGCAAACGCCTTCTTCGCCAGCTCGCACACCAGCAACAGCGGTTGCTCGCGAAAGCGCGGTTTGTCGATCAGGTAGAAGTCGGCACGCATGGGGCAGAAATGGAAAGTCCGGAGTGGCAGTGAGTGTAACGGCTTGGCGCTGGTGTGCTTTCTTGCATCCGGTCATTCATTGCCGGTCGATCAGCCATTGCGTCAGCAGCGCCACCGGACGGCCGGTGGCCAGACCCTTGCGGCCTTCGTCCCACGCGGTGCCGGCAATATCCAGGTGCGCCCAGCGCTGACCACGCGTGAAGCGCGAGAGGAAGCAGGCAGCGGTGATCGCACCGGCGGTCTTGCCGCCGATGTTGGCCATGTCGGCAAAGGTGGAATCGAGCTGGCTCTGGTAGTCGTCCCACAGCGGCAGGCGCCACGCACGGTCGAGCGTGGCCTCGCCGGCGGCAATGAGTTGTGCGGCCAGATCATCGTCGCGACTCATCAGTCCGCTGGCGTGTTTGCCCAGCGCCATCACGCACGAGCCGGTGAGGGTGGCCGCGTCGATCAGCACCTGCGGCTGGAACGTGTGTGCGGTGTAGGTCAGCGCGTCACACAGGATCAACCGGCCCTCGGCGTCGGTGTTGAGCACCTCGATGGTTTGCCCGGACAGACTGGTCAGCACGTCGCTGGGTCGGTAGCTGGCGCCGCCGGGCATGTTTTCCACGGTGGGCACGACGCACACGAGGTTGAGCTTGAGGTGCAAACGCACGGCGGCGACAAACGCGCCGAGCACGCCGGCGGCGCCGCCCATGTCGAACTTCATTTCCTCCATGCCCGGTGAGGGCTTGAGGTTGATGCCGCCGGCATCAAACGTGACGCCCTTGCCGACGAAGGCATAAGGCTTCTGCCCGGCGTCGCCGCCGTGATATTCCAGCACCACCAGATAGGGCGGATGGGCGGAGCCGCGGGCGACGGCCAGCAGCGCGCCGAAGCCGAGGGTTTCCATCTCCGCGCGATCGAGCACACGGCAGGTGACGTCGGTCGTGCTCGCGGCAAACGCGCGGGCTTGCTCGGCGATGTACGCAGGGGTGCAAATGTTTGGCGGCAGGTTGGCCAGCTCGCGTGCAAAGTGCACGCCTTCGGCCATCGCGCTGGCCTGATCCAGTGCCGGTTGCGCGCTGCTGTCACCGGCCAGGTGGACGTTGCGCAATCGCGGCGTCGCGGTGGTGTCGCGCGCTTTGCGCGTGGCGGTGTAGTGATACGTTGCGTGGTCAAATGCCAGCGCCACGATACGCACGCGCGCCGCGCGATCACGGTCGGGCACGCCCATGTCGGTGAGGTAGCACACGGCATCGCTTACCGGCAGTTTGTCCACCGCGCGTGCGGCGGCGAGTGCCGCAGTGCGCAAACGCGCCGCGTCAAATGCCGACTGCGCACCCAGACCGATCACCAGCACGCGCCGCGCGAGAATGCCCGCCGGTGCAAACAACAGCGTGCTGGTACCCAGCTTGCCGCTGATGTCGCCGCTGTCCATTTGCTGGCGGATGGCGCCGGCGCCGGCTTGGTCAATCGCACTGGCGGCGGCGCTGAGTACGCCATCCTCGAACACGCCAACGATGCTGCATGCGGTGTCGACGCTGTCGGCGTTGTCGGTTTCGAGGCTGAACTGCAAGATCATCGGCTGCTTTCCTGGGTGGGTGGCGGCTGGCCCGACACGCTAAACTGCGCCATTGTCGATGACGCGTCCGCCGCGGGCTGGACGGGAGTCGCACGGCCGTCGTAGCGCGACCGTGGCTGCAGCGTAACCATCACGGTTGCCATCGACTTCATGCAAGCGGAAAAGTCTAGCGCATGCTCAGCATTCTCGATCGCTACTTCCTGCGCGAGCTGGCACAGACCGTCGCGGCCACCGTGGTGGTGCTGCTGGTGATCGTCGCCGGCAGCGCGTTTGCCAAGGTGCTGCAACAAGTGGCCAACGGCAGCTTTCCGCCGAGCGTGATGTTTCAGGTGCTTGGCCTGCAGACGCTCGGCGGCTTGACCAACCTGTTGCCGCTGGCCAGCTTCATCGGCGTGCTGATGGCGCTGGGGCGGATGTACCGCGAGAGCGAGATGCACGTGCTGGCGTCCTCCGGCATGGGTCCGGGCGGGCTGCTGCGTCCGGTGTTGCTGCTCGGTCTCGTGCTGGTGGCGATCACCATGGTCGTCTCGCTGTGGCTCGGGCCGTGGGCGGTGCGCACCAGTGAGTCGCTGGTGATCGCGGCAAATCGCTCGGTGATCGCCGCCGGGCTGGACGCCGGGCGCTTCACCGAGTTGCCGAATCAGGGCGGCATCATTTTTGTGGATCGACTGAGCCGCGACGGCAGCCAGTTGGGACGCACGTTTGTCGCGACCCAGCGCGTCAGCAAGAATGGCCAGGCGCACCTGAAAGTGGTCAACGCCCGCAGCGGCCAGCTGTATCAGGAAAGCAGTGGCGCGGGACGCTTCATCGCGTTCAAGGATGGCTGGCAATACGATCTGCCGCTGGGCACGGACAACTGGACGCAGATGCACTACGAGCGCAATGACACCTCGCTGTCCAGCGTGCAGGCCGATGATGATGACGACCCGATCGGCGCCGCGTCGAGCTGGGCGCTGGCGCAATCGTCCGATCCGCTGGCACGTGCCGAGTTTGCGTGGCGCGCCAACGCGCCAGCGCTGACCCTGGTGTTTTTGTTGCTGGCCTTGCCACTGGCGCGGCAGAGTCCACGCGAGCCGCGTTACGGTCGGCTGTTGCTGGCCGTGTTGGGTTTCTATCTGTACTACTCGCTGCTGGCGCTTGGGCGCGCGCAGATTGGCAAGGACCATTGGCATACTCAGGCGCCATTGTGGGCGCTGCATGTGCTGGTCCTCGGTTTCGCGTTGTGGTTGTTGTGGCGGCAATATGCGCCACGCAAGCTGCGCACGGCGGTGAGCGCTTGAGCGTGTTCACCATCAAGCGCGTGGACCGCCTGATCGGCTTGAGCGTGCTCGCGTCGGTGCTCACGGTGTGGCTGGTGTTGACCGGCTTTGACGCGGTGACGCAACTGCTGCGCCAGCTTGGCAATATCGGCAAGCACGGCTACACCATGGGCAGTGCGCTCATGTATGTGCTGGTGACGTTTCCGCGCCGCGCGTACGAGATGTTTGGTTACGCCGCGTTGATCGGCGGCCTGCTGGCGCTCGGCGGTCTGGCGGCCAGCGGCGAGCTGACTGCGCTGCGTGCGGCGGGCATGTCGCAGTTGCGCATTGCCGGCTCGGCGGTCGGGGTGATTGCGGTGCTGATCGTTGGCGTGGTGTTGCTGGGCGAAACCGCGGCGCCGTGGGGCGATCAAGTCGCGCAATCGATGCAGTTGCGCATGCGCGCCGGCTCGCTGGGCCTGGCCACGCGCAGCGGACTGTGGACGCGCGACGGCAACAACATCATCAACGCGCGCGGCACCACGTTGCGTCAGCACAATGGCGTGACCGGCGTGCAGCTGACTGACGTGCGCGAGTTCGGTTTTGCCGATGATGGTCGACTCACGCATTTCACCTGGGCGAAAACGGCCGAGCACGACGGGCAGCGCTGGAGCCTGCAGGATGTGCGCAACACCACGCTGGATGCGCAAGGCACGCATACGACAACAGCAGCCACGCAGCCGTGGCAGGCGCAGATCAACCCGCAAGTGCTGGTGCAATCGGTGGTGCAGCCGCAGTATCTGTCCATGCGCGATCTGCAACGCAACATCGGTTACCTGCGCGGCAACGGTGAGCAGCCGGGCAGTTACGCGGTGGCGTTCTGGGGCCGCGCGTTGTATCCGTTCAATGTGCTGGTGCTGGTGTTGTGCACCATGCCGTTTGCGTTTGGCGCGCTGCGCTCCGGTGGGCTGGGCAAGCGCATTTTCATCGGCATGCTGCTGGCCATTGCCTGGTATTTCATGCAACAGGCGATGGTGAATTTCGGCACCGTGTATGGCATGCCACCGCTGTGGGCGAATCTGCTGCCGGCCCTCGTGCTGGCACTCGCGGCGACCGCGTATTTCCGTCGCCGCGTATAATTCACTTGGCCGTCCATTCGGACGCGCGCGATGGCACCCGAGGGGAGTGGCAATGGACATGATTGATCTGCGCAGCGACACGGTGACGAAACCCACTGCGGCCATGCGCGCAGCGATGGTGGCCGCCGAAGTCGGTGACGACGTGTATGGCGAGGACCCCACAGTCAACGCGCTGCAGCAACGCCTGGCCGATGATCTCGGCTTTGACGCCGGGTTGTTCGTGCCCAGCGGCACGCAATCCAATTTGCTGGCGCTGTTTGCGCATTGCGCGCGCGGCGACGAATACCTGGTAGGCATGGAAGCGCATACGTTCAACCACGAAGGTGGTGGTGCGGCCGTGCTTGGCTCCATCCAGCCGCAGCCGATCGTGCAGGCCGATGACGGCACGTTGCCGCTGGAGCGCATCGAGGCGGTGATCAAGCCGCTCGATTCGCACTTTGCGCGTACGCGCGTGCTGGCGCTGGAGAACACCTGGAACGGTCGCGCGTTGCCGCTGGATTATCTTCCCGCTGCACGCGACCTCGCGCGCAAACGCGGGTTGGGCATGCATCTGGATGGCGCGCGCTTGTTCAACGCGGCGCTGGCCTGCAAGGTGCCGGCGCGCACGATCGCGCAGTATTTCGACACGGTGTCGGTGTGCCTGTCCAAAGGGCTTGGCGCGCCGGTGGGTTCCGTGCTGGTGGGTTCGCACGCATTGATCGACAAGGCGCGGCGCTGGCGCAAGGTGACCGGTGGCGGCTGGCGTCAGGCCGGCATCCTCGCCGCAGCCGGGCTGTACGCGCTGGATCATCATGTGGCGCGCCTGGCCGACGATCACCGGCGTGCCGCGACGCTGGCCGGTAACTTGCGCGAGATCCCCGGCATGCAGTTGCTTGGGCAATACACCAACATGGTGTTCGTCAACGTGCCACTGGAACACCTGCACGCATTGGACGTCCATTTGCAGACGGCCGGCATTCGGATCAGCAGCGGTCACGAGCCGATGTTGCGGCTGGTGACGCATCTGGATGTGGATGACGCAGGCATCGAGCGCGTGGCTGACGCGTTTCGTGGATTTTTCGCGCACGGCTAGGAGTGTGTGACGTCGGCTGACCGCGCTCGGCATCCCGGCCGAGGCCGGGACCAGGTGTGTCCGCGCATGTGGACGAGACCATGGATGTCGACGCTTCCGGGGATGACGGCTGCTTCGCGGATTCGGCAGCTTCCGCGGCTTGAGCGCTTGGCGCAGGGGCCGCGGAACGCAACCCCGCGGTATCTGTCAGCGAGCCACACGCCGTGCTGGTGGGCGCGCGTGGGACTTGATTGGCTTGTCGCGCGCGAGCACGTCGCTTTGCGCGCGCGGCTTTTCCGCATGGTCAAACTTGCGGATGAAATCGCGTACCTGCGGGTACACCGTTTCGCGCCAGCGACGGCCGCTGAAAATACCGAAGTGACCGGCGCCTTCGATGATTTTGTGCGCCTGACGCCGGGCGGGAATCCCCGTGCACAGGTCGTGCGCCGCTTCGGTCTGACCGAGGCCGGAGATGTCGTCCAGTTCGCCTTCAATCGTGAGCAGGGCGCTGGTGGTGATCGCGGCGGGGTTCACGCGTTCGCCGGCCACATCCCACAGCCCGCGCGGCAACAGAAATTGCTGAAACACCTTCTCGATGGTGTCGAGGTAAAACTTCGCCGGTATGTCGAGCACGGCGTTGTATTCGTCGTAGAACTTGCGGTGCGCTTCGGCGTCGTCGAGATCGCCACGCAACAGGTCCTGATAGAAGTCCCAGTGCGAATTCAGGTGGCGATTCGGATTCATCGCGATGAATCCGGCGTGCTGCAGAAAGCCCGGATACACCTCCCGCCCATGCCCCGGATAGTTTGGCGGCACCGTCTGGATCACGTTGCCTTTGAACCACGACAACGGTTGCGTGGTCGCCAGGTTGTCCACGCTGGTGGGGCTGCGACGGGTGTCGATCGGGCCGCCCATCATGGTCAGGCTGAGCGGGGTGTCTTCACCGCGCGCGGCCATCAGCGATACGGCGGCAAGCACGGGCACGGTCGGCTGGCATACCGAGATCACGTGCAGCTCGCGCGCACCGATGTGGCGGATGAATTGCTCGATATAGGCAATGTAGTCGTCCAGACCAAACGTGCCTGCGGCCGCCGGTACCATGCGCGCGTCGACCCAATCGGTGATGTAGACCTTGTGGTCGTGCAGCAGCGTGCGCACCGTGTCGCGCAGCAGCGTGGCGTGATGACCGGACAGCGGCGCCACCACCAGCACGACCGGATCAACCTTCATCTTTTCAATCGTGTCCGGATCGTCGCTGAAACGCTTGAAGCGCTTCAACTGACAGAACGGGTTGTCCAGCGCGACGCGCTCGATCACGGCGATTTCATGACCGTGTGCGGTGGCGCTGTGGATGCCGAACTGCGGCTTCTCGTACTCCTTGCCAAGGCGGTACATCAGCTCATAGCCGGCAGCCATGCGCGGCGCACCCGGCAGTTGCGCGAATGGCGCGTGGTGGTCGTTGAGCAGGCGCGCGCCGGCTTGCGCGAAGTAGCTCATCGGGCCGAAAAACGCGCGTTGCCATTCGTGGATTTGATAAAGCATGGGCGTGGCTGCTGATCGACGGGAATCGGTCATCATAACGGCGTTTGGGCTTGTGATGTTGCGTCGCCGCAAGTCGCTGGCGCCAAGCTCAGCCCTCATCGGTCGATGGTGCGCGTTGGTTGTCGATCAAGGGCTTGCGCGAAATCGACAACGCAGCAGGATCTCATCCACGCCTTGTGTGTCGTCAAGGCCGCGGCGCCAAACCAGCGCTTGCTGAAAGCGCAGCCCGAGCGGCATGAACACGCGGTTGTACCACCACATCGCGCGCTCGCGGTGATGCGTGAGGTACCACTGGCCCAGGTCGAGCAGCCGCGACGATGCCGGCTGCATGCCGTACACCGCGCTGTGCTCGATGCTGAAGCCATGGCGAGCCAGCGCGTCCATGATTTGCGCCGGCTCGTAGCGGCGGTAGTGGCCGACGAAGGCGTCGAACGCGGTCCATGCTTGCGGATGCAGCGGCACCGACAGCAGCACGCTGGCACCGGGCGCGGCCACACGCGCCAGCTCGGCCAGTGCATCCGTATCGTCGGCCACGTGTTCGAGAATGTCGAGCGCACAGATCAGGTCGAAGTTGGCGTCGCGACAAGGCAACGCGCCGATCATGCCGTGCACGGCGTTGGCGCCGCGTGCGTGCAGGCTGCGCAGTGCGGCGTAGCTGAGGTCGACGAAGCAGGTGCCTTCCAGCGGCAAGCGCGGGCGCAACCCCGGCGCCACTTCCAGTCGGCGCGCTGCGGTGGCGGCAAGCTCGCGCACCAGCGGCCAGGTGTTGAAGCGTTCCGGTCCGATCAACCTGGCGTCGGTCCACAACGCCTCGTAGAACCTGCGGTTGGTGCGGGTCAGGGCGTCGTCGCTGCGGGTTTCATCGGAGTGCGGACTGACCATGACGGGATTGGACGGCGCCTGTGCTGAGTACCGCGTGAAGCTCAGCCAATCCGGCGCAGTTCGGTACCGGCAGGCAGATCGTGCAAGGCGCGTCGACGCGGATCGAACAATGTCGGCACAAACCAGCCGACCCACGCCAGCAACACCACCCACAGCGTGGCGCGCAGCCCCAACGTCGGCCCCAGCATCAGCAGCAGCAACGGCGCCGCTGCGACCAGTACCCGAGTCAGTGCCTGCGGCCACGACGGCACGCCGCCGTCGCTGCGCGTCAGCCGGATGCGCCACGGCCGCATGCCCAGCGTCTGTCCGCCGTAGCGCCACGAGCTGATGAAATATGCCGCCACCACCAGACCTTGCAACGGGCGATACCAGAACGGAATGATCACCTGCGTGCCGGTCGTGATCAGTCTGCCGCCGGTAGCCAACTGACACAGCAAGCCAACCACCATCACGATGGCCACTACTGCCAGCAGGTCGTAGACCAGCGCGGCCAGACGTCGCCACAGCGGGCAGGGTGGGGAATCGTCGAGTGGAAGTGTCGGCATCGGTCGCTTGCGTAGTGCGCGCGCAATGCTCAGCATCGTGCGCATGAAGAAGGAAGCAGCTGGCGCCAGTATCGCCGATGCCGACCAGCGCAGCATTGCCGCGTTTCTGGAACGCGTGTGGTCCGAGGATGGTCTGGCCGAGCGCACGCTGGAAGCGTATCGGCGCGATATGGAAGCACTGGCCGCCTGGCTGGCCATCTGTGGCCGCGATTTGCACGGCGCGCGACGCGAGGATATTTCTGCCTATCACGGCGCCTGTGCGGGCGCGGTGCGCTCGATGGCGCGGCGCCAGTCAGCGTTTCGTCGTTACTACGCGTTCGTGGCGCGCGACGAACCAGACTTTGTCGACCCCACGCTGCGCATCGAGCGCCCAAAGATTCCGCGCAGCCTGCCCAAGGCGTTGCCCGAACGCGAGATCGAAAGTCTGCTTGCTGCACCCGATGTCGACACCACGCTGGGCGTGCGCGATCGCGCCATGCTGGAGCTGATGTATGCCAGCGGCCTGCGCGTATCCGAGCTGGTCGGCCTGCCGCTGGCCGCACTCAATCCGCGTCAAGGCGTGCTGCGCGTCACCGGCAAAGGCGGCAAGGATCGCCTGGTGCCGGTTGGCGAGATCGCCCTGCAATGGGTCAGCACCTATCTGGCCAGCGCGCGTCCGCAGCTCGCACATGGCCGGCAAACCGCAGCGTTGTTTCTCAGCCGCCGCGGCACCGGCATGACCCGGCAGATGTTCTGGACGCTGGTGAAACATCACGCGCTGACCGCCGGCATCAACGCCGCGCGCATCTCCCCGCACGTGCTGCGCCATTCCTTCGCCACCCACCTGCTCAACCACGGCGTCGACCTGCGCGCGCTGCAGATGCTGCTCGGCCACAGCTCGTTGAGCACCACGCAGATCTACACGCTGGTGGCGCGCGAGGGGTTGAAACGCCTGCATGCGATGCATCATCCGCGCGGGTGATTCGCTCTCGGAGATCGTGTACGAACGACGTTTCGCTGGATCTGTGCCTGATTAAAAACTGGCGATTCAAGGGCGCGGGATTCGGGGAGACAGAGGTGAATGTCACTTGCTTGAGGACGATCTCACCACCCTCGTCATTCCCGCGAACGCGGGAACCCAGTGGCTCGGAAGGATAATGGATACGGCTGGAGACGCCGGATGACCAGCTTCGCTGTTGTGGAGCGCTTCCCGCTTGACCAGCCGTTCGGCTGTTGAAAGCCACGGGGATGACGAAGCTTGAGTAAGTGGCATTCGGGACAGAGGTAATTCAATGGGAACACATTGAGTCGTGGCAGGCGTGGTGTGGGCATGTTCGCAGTGGACGGACTGGGCACCAGTCTGAGGTTGTGGGCTTGGAATATTTGCCGGCGGTGGCGCTGGTCATTGGTTATCTCCGTCCCTTTTGATCAGTCCACTTGAGTCGGAGCTGAAAATGTGAAACGAATCGTGTTGGTAGTGTTTGGCCTGTTGTTGTCGTTTGCCGCAGCGGCATCAGACAGCGTGCGCTTTGGATCGCAAGTGATCACCGTGGACGATTCCGCAGGCAAGGTGTTGCGTGTGGCGGGTGAGCCGGAACGCCGAGTGCAGTTGGAAACCAAATACGGCGGTGCAGTGGGTTACCGGCTGGACTATGAGCAAGGCCGCAAGACCGTGCAGGTCATCGTCGCAAACGGGCAGGTGGTAGCAATCAGCGAGCTGTATTGATCGCGCTGTGGTGACTGGCAAGCTGTCCGGTAAACCAAGTACAACCCGCCGGCGACGCTGATCGCATGATGGCTAACCGTAGCCAACTGTCTGGCACCGTGTGATCGTTTGGCCCAACAGGGCGGGATTGCGACAGCGTGGGAACGTGCGCGTCTTTTCGCGCGACGGTTCATGTACCCATGTTTGCCTGTGCCAAAATGATCGGGATCTGCGTCGCGACGACGCCATGGCTGCAGTGACTGAGGTACGAGATGGCAAAGCTGAGCTGGTTGGTGGTGTGTGCGGGCGCGTTGGCGCTGGCGTTTGGTTCGGTGCGGGCGCAAGCCGCGGCGCCTGCAACGGCTGCAGCAGTCACACCGGCTGCATCAGTTGCGAGTCAGGCGGTGCCGCCTGCCGTGCAGAAGGTGGTGCGCGAGGCGATCGCCAAGTTGTCGGCCAAGGCGCAGGTTGATTCGATCGAGGTCGCGTCACTGCCCGGTTTCTATCAGGTGATTGCGTCCGGGCAACTGCTCTACATCAGCGCCGATGGCCGCTATCTGCTCAACGGGGATTTGTTTGATCTGACCGCCAAGCGCAACGTGAGCGAGGCAGCGTGGGCCAAGTTTCGCCAGCGCGAACTGGCGCAAGTGCCGGCGTCTGCGCGCATTGTGTACGCGCCGAAGAACCCGCGTTACACGATCAGCGTGTTCACTGACGTCAACTGCAGCTTCTGCCGCGCGTTGCACAAGCACATGGCTGCGTTCAACGCCGCTGGCATCGCGGTGGAGTATCTGGCCTGGCCACGTGAGGGCGTGACCTCGACCTCGGGTCGGCCGACGCCGACGTACACGGAAATGGTTTCCGTGTGGTGCGCGAATGACCGCAAGGCGGCGTTTGTTGCAGCCACTGAAGAACGCGTGAAATCCGCGACGTGCACAAATCCGGTGGAAGATCAGTTCAACCTTGGCTTGAAACTGGGGGTCAACGGTACGCCCAGCATCATCGGGCCGGACGGGCGCGTGCTGGGCGGCTACCTCACGCCTGAGCAGTTGCTGGTGGCGTTGCGCAAGGGCAGTTGACGCGCTGTCCGTGCCGCCGGCTCGACCAGGGTGCCTGCGGCGACGCTGATGCGGTGTTGCAGCATCGGTTAGAATTGGCGTTTTCGTCGCATGGCGCCGTTCCCGCATGATCGCACTCGACGGGCAAAGCGCCCTTTCGCCGTTTCGCCTCGATCGCCTCAACGCCCGTCTGGATGCCCTGCATCATGGGGTGCGTGTACAGGCTGCGTGGTTTGTCTATTTTCTGGATGCCGACGCGGCGCCGGCCGGCGAGCTGCGCGCGCGCCTGCTCAGTGTGCTGGAAGCGAAGGATGTGCCGCCGGAGCCGGCCACGTTGTGGGTGGTGCCGCGGCTGGGCACGATCTCGCCGTGGTCGAGCAAAGCCACCGACATTTTGCACGGTGCTGGTATTGGCGTGCGCCGCGTCGAACGCGGGCTGGCGTGGCAGCTGGCGGGTTTGCCGGACGCCGGTACGGACAACTACGCGCTCATCATGGATGCGCTGCACGACGCGATGACGCAGTCTGTGCTGGTGCGCCTCGATGCTGCGCAAGGCTTGTTTCTGGGCGGTGCGCCCGGTGATCTGGTGCATATCGCGCTGGGTGCTGACCCGCACGCAGCGCTGGCGGCGGCAAATGCGCGGCTGGGCCTGGCCTTGGCCGATGATGAAATCGAGTATCTCGCCGCGCGCTATGCCGAGCTGGGGCGCGACCCGACGGATGCCGAGCTGTTCATGTTTGCGCAGGCGAACTCCGAGCATTGCCGGCACAAGGTATTCAACGCCACCTGGACCGTCGACGGCGCGGCGCAGGAGCAAACCCTGTTTGGCATGATCAAGCACACGCATCAGCATTCGCCGGCGCATACCTTGTCGGCGTATTCGGACAATGCGGCGGTTATCGAAGGCAGCGTGGGCCAGCGCTTTTTTGCCGACCCGACCGATGGGGTGTGGCGCGGTCGTGCCGAGCGCATTGATTTTGCGATCAAGGTGGAGACGCACAATCACCCCACTGCGATTGCGCCGTGGCCGGGCGCGGCGACCGGCGCCGGCGGCGAGATTCGCGACGAAGGCGCCACCGGTCGAGGCGGCAAGCCGAAGGCCGGCCTCACTGGGTTTTCGGTATCCGATCTACGCATCCCCGGCCATCCGCAACCGTGGGAAGTGCAGCGGCCGCTGCCACCGCGTGTCGCCAGTGCGTTCGAGATCATGCGCGACGGGCCGCTCGGGGCGGCAGCGTTCAACAACGAGTTTGGCCGTCCGTGTCTGGGCGGCTATTTTCGCAGCTACGAGCACGAAACCGGCGAGCCGGGCCTGCGCCGCGGCTACGACAAGCCGATCATGCTCGCCGGTGGCTTGGCCAACCTGCGCGCGAGCCTGGTGCTGAAACACAAGGTGCAGCCGGGCAATGCGGTGATCGTGCTCGGCGGGCCGGCGATGTTGATTGGCCTGGGCGGCGGCGCGGCGTCGTCGGTGGCGTCGGGCGCGTCCAGTGCCGAGCTGGATTTTGCCTCGGTGCAGCGCGACAACGCGGAGATGGAGCGGCGTTGTCAGCAAGTCATCGATGCCTGCTGCGCGCGCGGCGAGCAGACGCCGATCGTCAGCATTCACGATGTCGGCGCCGGTGGTTTGTCCAACGCCATCCCTGAGTTGCTCAACGATGCGGGCGTCGGCGGCGTGATCGATCTGGCGAAAATTCCGTGCGACGATCCGTCACTTTCGCCGATGCAGGTGTGGAGCAACGAAGCGCAGGAACGCTACGTGCTGGCGATCGGTGCCGACGACCTGGCCGAGTTTGAAGCGCTGTGCGTGCGCGAGCGCTGCCCATATGCAGTGGTCGGTCTGGCCACGGTGGCGCGCCAACTGGTGCTGACCGATCCACGCCGCAACCTGACCGTGATCGACCTGCCGATGGACGTGCTGTTTGGCAAGCCGCCAAAAATGCATCGCGACACCAAACGCCTGCTGCCGCGCGTGGATCTGCTGCCGGATCTGGCCGGTATCGGCATGGACGAGGCGTTGCTGCGCGTGCTGCGTTTGCCCGGCGTGGGCAGCAAGAGCTTTCTGATCACCATTGGCGACCGCACGGTCGGCGGCTTGAACCATCGCGATCCGATGGTCGGCCCGTGGCAAGTGCCGGTCGCGGATTGCGCGGTGATGCTTGCCGATTTTGAAGGTTATGCGGGCGAGGCGATGGCCTTGGCCGAGCGCGCGCCGGTGGCGTTGCTGGGCAGTGCCGATGCCGCGCGGCTGGCGGTGGGTGAAGCGATCACCAATCTGGCGGCTGCGCCGATCGCGCAGCTGGGCGACATTCGGCTATCGGCCAACTGGATGGCGGCGGTCAATCATCCCGGTGAGGACGCCGCGTTGTTTGACGCGGTCAAGGCAATTGGCATGGAGTTGTGTCCGGAACTGGATATTTCCATACCGGTGGGCAAGGACTCGCTGTCCATGCGCACCGTGTGGCACGACGGCGACAAGGAGCAGCGCACGGTGTCGCCGGTGTCGTTGGTCATCACCGGGTTTGCGCGCGTCAGTGATGTGCGGCGCACGCTGACGCCGCAGCTCAGGCTGGATCGCGGCAAGTCGGACCTGTGGCTGATCGACCTGGGCGGTGGGCGCGATCGCCTGGGCGGTTCGGCGCTGACCCAGGTGTTCAACCGCTCCGGCGGCGTGCCGCCGGATCTGGAGGATGCTGCGCGGCTGAAGGGGTTGTTTGCGCTGGTGCAGGAAGCGAATGCGTCCGGCCTGCTGTTGGCTTATCACGATCGCTCCGACGGTGGTGTCATCACTACCTTGCTGGAGATGGCATTTGCCGGGCATTGCGGGCTGGAAATTCATCTGGACAGCTGGGCCGAGGCCACACTGCGCGCCTTGTTCAACGAGGAGTTGGGCGCGGTGTTGCAAGTTGCCGAGGCGCAGCGCGAGACGTTCGTCGCGTTACTGGCCAGCCACGGGTTGACCGGGTTCAGCCACCACATTGGACGGCCAAGGGAAAAGCTGGGGATCAAGTTGTTTCTCGGCGACGACGCGGTGTTCAAGTGGAACTGGCGCACGCTGTTTACCGCGTGGAACGAAACCAGTCATGCCATGCAACGCTTGCGCGACAATCCACTGACGGCTGACGCCGAGCTGGAGTGGCGGCTGGACGATGCCGATCCGGGCATCACACCCAAGCTCACGTTTGATCCGGCAGACGACATTGCCGCGCCGCTTGTCCACAGTGGTACGCGCCCGCGCATCGCCGTGTTGCGCGAGCAGGGCGTCAACGGCCAGGTGGAAATGTCTGCCGCGTTCACGCGCGCCGGCTTCGACGCGGTCGACGTGCACATGTCCGACCTGATCAGCGGCCGACTCAAGCTGGCGGAGTTTCGCGGCTTTGCCGCGTGCGGTGGGTTTTCCTACGGCGATGTGCTTGGTGCGGGGCGCGGCTGGGCGACGTCAATCTTGTACAACCCGATGCTGCGCGAGCAGTTTGCCGCGTTCTTTGCGGACCCCGCGAAGTTTGCGCTGGGTGTGTGCAACGGCTGCCAGATGATGTCGCAGATCAAGGAGATCATCCCCGGTGCTCAGCACTGGCCGAAGTTTTTGCACAACGCGTCGGAGCAATACGAGTCGCGTGTGGTCACGCTGGAGATTCTCGATTCGCCCAGCATCCTGTTCAAAGGCATGGCCGGCTCGCACATCCCGGTGGCGGTGGCGCATGGCGAAGGGCGCGTGAGTTTCCCGCAGACGTGCAGCCCGTCGAAGGCCTCCGCGGCGGTGCGCTTTGTCGACAACCGCGGCAAGCCGACGGAAAACTTCCCGCTGAACACCAATGGTTCGCCCGGTGGTCTGGCCGGCTTCACTGCCGCAGGCGGTCGCGTGACGATCATGATGCCGCATCCGGAGCGCGTGTTTCGCAGCGTGCAGCTGAGCTGGCATCCGGAAAGCTGGGGCGAGGATTCGCCGTGGATGCGCATGTTCCGCAATGCGCGCGTGTGGTGTGGCTGAGGCGCCACCCGTGAGGATGAGGACTGGCTAAGGCCGTGAACCTGCAGCAGCTGTCGTCGTGGAACGTTGTGCTGTCGCTGACTGTCTGGTTGGTGGTTCTGGCGCTGTTGCCGTGGTGGCTTGGGCTGTCGCTGCTGTTGGCGTTGGTGGTCGTGTTGCTGTTACTGGACACGCGGCTGGCGGGCGATCACGCGGTGGCCTTGCGCAGTGGCCTGCGCTGGGGGCTGCCCGGTGTGTTGTTTGCGCTGCAGCGAACGCTCGGCGGTGATGCGCTGGCATGGGGCGCCGCGCTGCTCGGCGCGCTCGCCGGCTACATGTTGATCGTGGGCCTGGAGGCGTGGCTCGATCGCGGTGTGTCCCACGCGGCGGCCCCCTCGGTTTCTTCGATGACAGTTGCCGTGCCGGCGATAGACGCGTCGACGGAATGGCCGGCGCGCGTGATGTCTTCGGCCATCGGACCACCAGCGGAAATCATCGCGCTGGAAGCGCCGTTGTGGCAGACGACCACCAATGAGGTGCCCGACCCGTGGGGAGATCAGGCGCAGTATCACGACGCGGGTTATCGGTTTGCCGGTGATCGGCGCATCGAGGATGTCGATGCCTGCGCGTGTTTCAGTCCAGACGGCCGCTGGTTTGCGGCGCGCATGCTCGGCGCACGCGGCGTGTTGCTGTGGGATCGACGGCACGATCGCGTGCATCGTTTGCGCGGCTGGCACCTGGCCGGCTGGTATCGCGAGCAACCCTGGCTGCAGCGCAATGTGGACGCCGTGCCGCGTACGCTGCAGCACGTGCTGGGTGAAGATGATGTGGAAACCGACGCTGCCGAGTGATCGACAGTCCGCTATCCTTGCCGGGTTGCGTCCGCGTTTTTCGTGCTGGCCATGCCTGTGTCGTCGTTCAGTCCCATTGTTCCCTCGCTCAGCGTGATCGTGGTTGCTGCCGACAGCGGCGCCAGCTTGCGTGAATGCGCGCGCGCGGTGCTGGCGTGGTCGATTCCGCTGGAGTTGCTGCTGATCGACAACGCCTCCAGCGATGGCGTGCCGCAAGCACTGGATCGCGCGCTGAGCGCCGACCCGCGGCTGCGGCTGATCTACAACCACGCCAACCTCGGCTTTGGCCCGGCAGTGAATCGCGCGGCAGCGCAAGCGCGCAGTGACCTGTTGCTGATTCTCAACCCCGATTGCGTGCTGGATCAGGCTGGCGTGCAACGCCTGCTCGACGTTCTGGCCAGCGAGCCGCATGCCGGCTTGCTCGGTGCGGTCGCCTGCGACGCCAACGGCGTACCTGACCCGGCCTCGCTGCGCCGCGACCCGCTGTTGCGCCGCGCGCTGAACAGCCTGCGTGGCAATCTGACGGACGGGATCAATGTTGCCGGTCCACTGCCCGATCATGTCGTTGATGCCGAGGCAGTGTCCGGCGCGCTGATGCTGCTGCCGCGTGCGGTGTTCGAGCGCATGGCCGGGTTCGACGAGGCGTACTTCCTGCATTGCGAAGATCTCGATCTGTGTCGACGCGTGCGCGATGCCGGCTACCGTGTATTGCTGGCCGGCGGCGTGCGTGTGCTGCACGGCAAGGGTGGCTCCAGCGCGCATCGTCCAGTGTTCGTCAGCCGGCACAAACATCGCGGCATGTGGCGCTGGTTTCGCAAGTTCGATCCAGCGGCGCGCCAGCCATTGCTCGCCGGTACGGTCTGGCTCGGCATCTGGACGCATTTCCTGCTGCTGATTCCCGGGCAGTTGTGGCGGTTGCACATGCGCGGGGGGCAGCGGGGAACGGGGAACGGGGAACGGAGGGGCGCGTGAGCTTGCGCTTGTGCAGGCGGCGCATCGTGACGATGAGCGACGCGGCGTTCGCGCGCTCGGCGCCCGGTTGCGGCGCAGTTTCACTTGCGCTTGCAAACTTGTGCGCAGTCCCCGCCCACGTCGCGCGGTCGCCGCTCCCTTCTCCTGACTGCGCATGACCACGCCGCGTCGCCTTGCTGTTTTCGCCACCTGCGGTCTGCTCGCCATGACCGCGGTGTGGGGCTCGACCTTTGTGCTGATCAAGGACGTGCTGGCGCGCATGTCGGTCGCCGACTTTCTCGCCGTACGCTTCGTGATCGCCGCCGTGGTGCTGCTGGTGCTGTTTGCGCGGCCCGTGTTGCGCCTGGGGCGGATGCAAGTTGGGCAGGGCTTGCTGCTGGGTGCGGTTTATGGCATCGGCCAGTTGCTGCAGACGTGGGGGTTGGCGTTGATCGCGCCCAGCGTCAGCGGTTTCGTCACCGGCATGTATGTGGTGTTCACGCCGATTCTGGCAACCGTGCTGCTGCGCCAGCGCATGCGCGCGGTGGTGTGGTTGGCGGTGGCGCTGGCCACCATCGGGCTGGGGTTGTTGTCACTCAACGGTGTGTCGGTGGATCTGGGGGTGTGGCTGACGCTTGCGTCAGCGGCGGTGTATGCGTTGCACATCGTCGGCCTGGGTCAGTGGTCGCGCCCGGGGGAGGCGCTCGGCTTGTCGGCCTTGCAGATGGTAGCCATCGCGCTGGTGTGTCTGCTCGCCACCGCACCACACGGGCCGATGTTGCCGCCGGATCGCAACGCATGGCTTGCAGTGTTGTACATGGCGCTGATTGCCGGCGCCGGTGCGATGCTGATGCAGACCTGGGCACAGTCCCATTTGCCGGCCACCCGCGCCGCGATCGTGATGACCACCGAGCCGGTATTTGCCGCGGCGTTTGCCGTCGCGTTTGGCAGCGATCTGCTGACCTGGCGCATGCTGGTTGGCGGCGGGTTGGTACTTGCGGCGATGTATCTGGTGGAGCTGATGCCACGTCGTGACAAGGCCCTGGGTGAGATGCTCAGGGAGGCCCCGGCCGAGGCGATGCATCACGAGGTGTAGGTGGGTGCGATGCGGAGACCCACGATAACGTGACGTCGGCACCGGGCGTGGGCGCGTCGTCATCCCGGTACGGACACACCGTCATCCCGGCGCAGGCCGGATCGCTGGTGACGATCCGACGTTGCGTTGCAAGCGAGAGACACCCTCGACAACGTAGTTATCCACCGGCGTTGACGCACGTGTGGGGCTTGGGTGGCTGTTCGGTCCGCTACAAGCGATCCCGGCCTGCGCCGGGATGACGACACAAGGAGGCGAGCGGCAGCAATCCGGGCCTGCGCCGGGATGACGACACAAGGAGGCGAGCGGCAGCAATCCGGGCCTGTGCCGGGATGACCGCAAGAGGGAGCGAGTGGTAATGAGTGTGGCAGGCGCCGGGGTGACGATATGAAGGGCAGGCGGGCGAGCCGGGTTGCTGCTCCGCTCCCATGCGTACTCGGCGCTGTCGAGGCATCCTGCGTGACGCGTACACTGTCGGCACCCTCGACCTGCAGGATCTCGCCATGCGTATCCCGTCGCGCTGCGGCCTCATTGGTTTGGCCCTGATCGCCCTCACGCTCCCGGTGCTGGCCACGGCTACGGGCCAGTTCAAGGATCTGCTGAACAAGGCGAAACAGGCAACCCATACCTCGACCAGTTCGTCGCAGCCAGGTGCTGGCGTGGCGGACAGTGACGTTGCTGCCGGCCTCAAGGAGGCGTTGGCCAAGGGCACGACCAACGCCATCAACAGCCTTGGCCGCGACGGCGGTTTCTTCAACAACAGCAAGGTACGCATTCCGCTGCCGGGCAAGCTGGAGCAGGCCAGCAACCTGGCGCGTCAGCTCGGCCAGGGTGCGAAGGTCGATGCGTTCGAGTTGAGCATGAACCGGGCCGCAGAGAAGGCGGTGCCGCAGGTGGCAGACATCTTTGGTGATGCGATCCGCAAGATGACCTTGAGCGACGCGCGCGGCATTCTTGCTGGTGGCAATCATGCGGCGACGGATTTTTTCCGGCGTGTCGCTGGCGATGCGCTGACGGCGCGCATCCACCCGATCGTGGCCAAGGCCACCGACAGTGTCGGCGCCACGCAGAAGTACAAGGCGCTCACGGCCGGCAATGGCGGCAGTGGACTCGGCGGCGCGCTGGGCTCGCTTGGTACGCTGGGCGGCAGTCATGCTGCGGACAAGGGCGGCAGCGCGCTGGACCTGGATGACTATGTCACGCGCAAGACACTCGACGGCCTGTTCACCACGATTGGCGAGCAGGAGCGGTCCATCCGCACCAATCCCGCCGCGCGCAGCACCGACCTGTTGAAGAAGGTATTCGGGGGCCGCTGAAGCGACGACGGAAACCACTCACAGCGTGGCGCCTGGCGTTACCGTGATGCGGTGATGTGGGCATGCGACCATACCGTCATGCAGTCATGCAGTCATGCAGTCATATCGTCGTCCTTCCTTTCTACCGTCATTCCGGCGCAGTCCGAAGTGCTTTGCAACAGCGAAGCTGGTCACTCGCTTGCAACACGCGGCCGAGCCACCGGTTCCCGACTTGCACCGGAGTGACGTCGAGAGCCAATACGGCTGTTCGACGCAGCTCACCATCACCAGTCCGGCGCATACCGGAATCGTCCACGCGACCTTGCATTCACGTTGCAATGACCGCAGTAAAGGCATCGTCCAGCACACTGTGAGGCGGCCATGATCCGTGAAATTCTGAAGATGGGTGATCCGCGCCTGCTGCGTATCGCGCCGCCGGTACCCAAGGCCATGTTGGGCAGCGCGGAATTGGACGCACTGATTGCCGACATGTTCGACACGATGGAAGCGGCTGATGGCGTTGGCTTGGCCGCGCCGCAAATTGGCGTCGATCTGCAGCTGGTGGTCTTCGGCTTCGACAGCAACGAACGTTATCCCGACGCGGCGGCAGTACCGCGCACGGTGCTGCTCGATCCGGTGATCACCCCATTATCGAAGGACATGGAAGAAGGCTGGGAAGGCTGCCTGTCCGTACCTGGTCTGCGCGGTGCCGTGAGTCGCTACAGCTTGATCCGCTATGAGGGTATCGACTCGCAGGGCGCGCGTATCGAGCGCACCGCCGAGGGTTTTCACGCCCGCGTGGTGCAGCACGAATGTGATCATCTGATTGGTCGGCTGTACCCCTCACGCATCACCGATTTCAGTCAGTTCGGCTACACCGACGTGCTGTTTCCCGGAGAAGATACGGTGGAGGCATGATGCGCGCGGTCTGGCGTGACACGGTGCTCGCCGAGAGTGATGCCACGATAATAATCGAGGGCAACCACTACTTTCCTGCAAACTCGCTGCGGCGTGAGTACGTTCTGCCGAGTGAGCATCACACCACTTGCCCGTGGAAAGGGAAAGCCAGTTACATGGATGTCAAGGTTGGTGACGAGGTAAACCCCAATGCCGCCTGGTATTATCCGGCACCCCTGGCTGCTGCTGCGGGCATCACCGGATATTTTGCGTTCTGGCAGGGGATAGTGGTAACAGATTGACCTGCACGAATGTGCTGGCGCCGTGCGTGGCGCCGAAGCGAACACCTGCCTCGTTTCAGGCCATCAAGCCAAGCAGATTCGGTCAGGGTTTCACCGCTTTCGCGCCGACTCCGTAGCAGCAGATTGCCACGCCGGCTTGCTCTTGCCGTCGAAGTCGAGTGCGGCATGCGGCAGGTTGTCTGGCGTTGCCGTGGACCTGGACGTGCACCTCGCGCGCCGTCGCGCCCAGTTCGATCGCCCGTGCTGCCACTTTGCCGTCGGCGTAGTTCACGATCACTCCGGCGAGTCCCTCCTTGTTGTCGATGATCATGCCGATAGCATCGCGGAGCGGCGCGGCGCGCTCCAGACCGATCAGCGTCGAAACGCAGCCAGTCGTCGAGTGTGTTGCTTTACTACGGGCGTGCGCCAACACCCTGCACTCACGGTGGCGATCGGATACTCGGTGACAGCCGCCGCGACCAGTCGCAACAACGGCTGAACGGTCAGGGGCGTAAGCTGCACGCGACGGATGTCCGTCCGGGAGAGTCGTGGTGAAGAAAGAAAATGAAACGCACATGCAGATCGTTTCGGCGGACATCAGCTCGGAGTCGCTCACCGGCATGGTGATCTTTCGCCCGCACTACTTGTATCGGTCAGGCAGCGATGTGGCGGGCACGACCAAGAAGGGCAACTGGTACGCGCTGCGCCCGGGCGAGGTGCGCAGCTTCGCGCGCGCGTTGCTGGATGCCGCCGATGCGATGGACTTGAAGTCCAAGACGCTGCAAGCAGCGAAGTCGGCCGAAGCCGCACCCTGAGTGCCGGTTATGACGCCGTCAGTCGCGGCGAACGCGATTGATCGTGTCGCGCAAGGCCAGCGTGGCGGCACGCGCGGCCTGCGCAAAGTCCTCTCCGACACCCGCATACAAAATCGCCCGCGACGAGCTGATCAGCAGTCCGTCACCCGCAACCGTACGGCCTTGGCGCACGACCGCTTCCACGTCGCCACCTTGCGCGCCGATACCCGGTACCAGCAGTGGCATATCGCCGACCAGGGCACGCACTTCACCCAGTTGCGCAGGCCATGTCGCGCCAGTCACCAGTACGCAGTTGCCGTGGGCATTCCACTCGCGCGCAATGCTCCGTGCCAGGTGCTGGTACAGCGGCAAGGGTGCGCTGTTCGCGTCGTGCACCAGCAGATCCTGCAAGTCCGCGGCGCCGGGATTTGAGGTGTGGCAGAGGATGATCACGCCCTTGTCGGCGTGATCCAGAAACGGCTGTACGGCGTCGCGGCCGAGGTATGGATTCACGGTGACGGCATCGGCTTGGTAACGGTCGAACGCCTCACTGACGTAATGCTGCGCGGTACTGCCAATGTCGCCGCGCTTGGCGTCGAGGATCACCGGCACGTCGGGATGGCGCGCGTGGATGTACGCGATCAGCCGTTCCAGGGTGTCTTCGGCACGCAACGCCGCGAAGTGCGCGATCTGCGGTTTGTACGCGCAAACCAGATCGGCCGTGGCGTCGACGATGGCAGTGCAAAACGCGAACACCGCGTCGGGGTCATGGCGCAGGTGGGCGGGAAACTTTGCCGGCGTGGGGTCGAGGCCGACGCACACCAGAGAGTTGTTGCGGGTCCACGCTTGTTGCAGTGATTGCATGAAGTGCATTGGGGTCTCCGCTGGACTGTGGTGGTTGCACTCGTCGTACGCAAGGAGAGCTGGTGCGGCTCAGTCCCTCCCGCTGCGTGCAGGGGAAGGTTGGGAGGGGATTCGGCTCTTGGGCAATTAGATCAAAAACTACCCCACTTCAGCCCTCCCCTGCGCGCAGGGGAGGGGGCAAGAGCCCCGCGGCTCCCTGCGCACAGGGCGAGCAGAACGTTACGCCAGCTTCTTGTACTTCACGCGCCGTGGGCGCGCGCCCTCGTCGCCCAGGCGGCGTTTCTTGTCCGTCTCGTATTCGTTGTAGTTGCCGGGGAAAAACTCGACGTGCGAGTCACCTTCGAACGCCAGGATGTGCGTGGCGACGCGGTCGAGAAACCAGCGGTCATGGCTGATCACCATCACGCAACCGGGGAATTCCAGCATCGCGTCTTCCAGCGCGCGCAGCGTTTCCACGTCCAGGTCGTTGGATGGCTCATCCAGCAGCAGCACGTTGCCGCCTTGCATCAGAGTCTTGGCCAGATGCAGGCGGCCGCGCTCGCCGCCGGACAGTGAACCCACCAGCTTCTGCTGATCCGTGCCCTTGAAGTTGAAGCGGCCAATGTATGCGCGCGACTGCAATTCGTAACGGCCGATGGTGATGATATCGGCGCCACCGGAAACTTCCTGCCACACGTTTTTCGTATCGTCGAGGCTGTTGCGCAACTGGTCGACGTAGGCCAGTTGTACCGTGTGGCCGAGTTTCACTTCACCGCTGTCGGGCGTTTCCTGGCCGATGATCATCTTGAACAACGTGGACTTGCCCGCGCCGTTTGGGCCGATCACGCCGATGATCGCGCCCGGTGGCACCTTGAATGACAGGTCGTCGATCAGCAACCGATCGCCAAACGATTTGCTGACGTTCTTGAACTCGATGACTTCCTGACCCAGCCGTTCGCCCGGCGGGATGTACAGCTCGTTGGTCTCGTTGCGCCGCTGATAGTCGACGGAGTTCAGCTCCTCGAAGCGGTTGATGCGCGCCTTGCCCTTGGACTGGCGCCCCTTGGCTGCCGAGCGCACCCACTCCAGCTCGCGCGCCAGCGCCTTCTGGCGACCTTTTTCGGCGGCTTCTTCATGTGCCAGGCGTGCGCTTTTCTGTTCCAGCCACTCGGTGTAGTTGCCCTTCCACGGAATGCCACGGCCGCGATCGAGTTCGAGAATCCACTCGGCCGCGTTGTCCAGGAAGTAGCGGTCATGCGTGACGGCGACCACGGTGCCGGGGTAGTCGTGCAGGAACATTTCCAGCCAGTCGACAGACTCGGCGTCCAGATGGTTGGTGGGCTCGTCCAGCAGCAGCATGTCCGGTTTGGACAGGAGCAGACGGCACAGCGCGACGCGGCGTTTTTCACCACCGGACAGCGGCCCGATCTTTGCGTCCCACGGCGGCAGGCGCAGTGCGTCGGCAGCCACTTCCAGCTGACGTTCCAGTGCGTGCGCGTCATTCACCGCCAGCAGGTTCTCGAGCTTTTGCTGCTCCTCGGCCAGCTTGTCGAAATCCGCACCTTCTTCGGCGTACGCGGAATACACCTCTTCGAGCCGTTTCTGCGCGTCCAGTATCACCGACACGCCTTCCTCCACCGCCTCACGCACGGTCTTTTCCGGATCCAGGTGCGGCTCCTGCGCCAGATAACCCACTTTGATGCCCGGCTGCGCGCGCGCCTCACCCTGAAAATCGGTATCCACTCCGGCCATGATCCTGAGCACGGTGGATTTGCCCGCGCCGTTCACGCCGAGCAGGCCGATCTTCGCGCCGGGGAAGAACGACAGCGAGATGTCCTTGATGATGTGGCGCTTCGGCGGGACGATCTTGCTGACCCCGTTCATGGTGTAGATGTACTGCATGCAGGACTCCGTAAGGCGTGCGTGCCCGGTCGGGGGCAACCGACGGTGACCAAGGTCAGCGCCAAACTGGGCAGTATAACGGGTTGCCATGCGGCGCTTGCGCTACGCCGACCCGCTTGGCGAGCGTGCTGACGGCACGCGCCGGGCGGGGTTGGTGGCTGCAACACCGCGTGGGCGCTACACTTTCCAGTTCCACCCCGCTTGCCATCCGTAGAGGTCAGAATGTTTTCCAAGGACTGCACGATCGCTGGTTATGACGACGAACTGGCCAAGGCCATTGCCGACGAGGGTCAGCGTCAGGAAGATCACGTCGAGCTGATCGCCTCGGAAAACTACGCCAGCCCGCGGGTGCTGGAAGCGCAAGGTTCCAAGCTCACCAACAAGTACGCCGAGGGTTATCCGGGCCATCGTTACTACGGCGGCTGCGATTATGTCGACGTGGCCGAACGGTTGGCGATCGAGCGCGTCAAGCAATTGTTCGGCGCTACTTATGCGAACGTGCAGCCGCATTCCGGATCGCAAGCGAATCAGGCGGTGTATTTCGCGCTGTTGCAGCCGGGCGACACCATTCTGGGTATGTCGCTGGCGCACGGTGGTCATCTCACGCACGGCGCCAAGCCGAACATTTCCGGCAAGCTGTTCCACGCCGTGCAGTACGGCGTCAATGAGCAAGGCCTGGTGGATTACGACGAGGTCGAGCGACTTGCCGTCGAACACAAACCGAAAATGATCGTGGCCGGTTTCAGCGCCTATTCGCAGCTGATGGACTGGGCGCGCTTCCGCGCCATTGCCGACAAGGTCGGCGCGTATTTGTTCGTGGACATGGCGCACGTCGCCGGGCTGGTTGCCGCTGGCGTGTATCCCAGCCCGGTGCCGCACGCGCATGTCGTCACCTCCACCACGCACAAGACCCTGCGCGGACCGCGCGGTGGCTTCATCGTGGCGCAGCGTTCGGCTATGGGCGCGGCGGCCGATGAGATCGAAAAGAAATTGCAGTCGATCGTGTTCCCCGGCCTGCAAGGTGGTCCGTTGATGCACGTGATTGCCGCCAAGGCAGTGGCGTTCAAGGAAGCCCTGGAACCCGAGTTCAAGGCCTATCAAACGCAGGTGGTGAAGAACGCCAAGGCGATGGCCAGGACGTTCATGGCACGCGGCTACAAGGTCGTCTCCGGCGGCACCGAAGATCACCTGATGTTGATCGACCTGATCGGCCGCGACATCACCGGCAAAGACGCCGAAGCGATGCTGGGCAAGGCGCACATCACCGTCAACAAGAATGCCGTACCGAACGATCCGCGTTCGCCGTTCGTCACTTCCGGCCTGCGCATTGGTACGCCCGCGGTCACCACGCGCGGTTATCTTGAAGCGGACGTGATCGCACTGGCCGGCTGGATCTGCGACGTGCTGGATGCGTCGGGCGACGAGACAGTGACCGCCGCCGCGCGCGCCAAGGTCACGGCGCAGTGCCGCAAGTTCCCGGTCTACGGCTGAGTGAGAAACGAGTGAAGAGAGATGAGCAGTGAGTAAGGCGGACGCCACTCTTTTCTCGTTCCTCCATACTCGTTCCTGACCCATGCACTGCCCCTTCTGCCAGCACGAAGACACCCGCGTCATCGATTCGCGGCTGACCGACGATGGTGGCAGCGTGCGCCGTCGGCGCGAGTGTCCGCAGTGCGGTGAGCGCTTCAACACGTTCGAGACGGCGGAGTTGAAACTGCCCACGATCGTCAAGAGTGGCGAGCGGCGCGAAACGTTTGACGAGCGCAAGCTGCGGGTGAGTTTCGAGCGCGCGTTGCAGAAGCGGCCAGTGAGCAGCGAGGCGGTGGACGGCGCCGTGCGCGTGATCGTCAACGACCTGCGCCGCAGTGGTGAACGCGAAGTGCCGTCGCGCCAGATTGGCGAGCTGGTGATGCGCGAGCTGAAAAAGCTCGATCAGGTGGCCTATGTGCGCTTCGCCTCGGTCTACCGCAAGTTCGAGGACATGCAGGCGTTCCGCGAGGAAATCGAGAAACTCGAACGCGACCTCCCGGGCCTGGACGAATTGCAGCTGCCGTTGCTCGGTGGCGGCAAGCGCGGCGGCAGATAACGTGGTGCCGGTACAGGACCCCAGCTTTCTTGCAGGAGCGCACCCTGTGCGCGCAAATCCGACGATGCGGCGGGTCCGTTCGCGCACAGGGTGCGCTCCTGCGGGGAAAGGCGTGGCGTCGTGACCGTGCCTTTCAACGCTGTTGATCATGCGCACATGGCGCACGCGCTGCGTTTGGCCGAGCGCGGCCTGTACACCACGCAACCAAATCCGCGCGTGGGTTGTGTGATTGCGCGCGGCGACCAAATCGCCGGCGCGGGTTTCCATCAACGGGCCGGCGAGCCACATGCGGAGGTATTCGCCCTGCGTGAGGCGGCCGAGCGTGCGCGCGGCGCCACCGCCTACGTGACGCTGGAACCGTGCGCGCACTACGGTCGCACGCCACCGTGTGCGGAAGCCTTGATCGCTGCTGGCGTGGCACGCGTGGTGGTCGCGGTGGAAGACCCGTTTGCGCAG
>CAJDVA010000016.1_pt1 | contig 30440 bp, 33 predicted proteins | sample 7391241 | NCBI WGS metagenome assembly CAJDVA01 (sample SAMEA7055678, study PRJEB34461) | soil metagenome | biome: terrestrial ecosystem; feature: Peninsula; material: soil | place: Antarctica | collected 2016
CCGCCTTCCACAACCGTTCAAGAGAGGAACGATCATGGCAAGGAAGATTGTAGAGGAGCACACACCTGCGCCCGCGAAGCCAGGTGGCACCGAGGTGAACGAGCTGTTGGTGTGCCAGGCAAAGGCCTTGATGCGAAAGTTGTGGCCCGAAGAGTTCGATGTTAAGCCAGACCTGAAGCTGGTCGCGGATGAGCCTCAGCCACCACGACCCACCGGCAATGATGATGCAAGGGAAGAACGGGGGTGCCTTCTTCGGATACGCATACGGGAGATCAAGGGCTGGACGCAGCGTGAGGAATACAAACAGGATAAAGCGACGCTCGCGAGGCTCGCAAAGTACGGATCAAAGCCCACGCTGCGCCTGATACAGGGAGGGCGGAAGTCATGAGCGCGCAGATCAATCGGAAGAGCTTTCTAGCCTTCAATGCAAGCTACGAACTCACGCCAGACGTAAGCGTCAACGATATGGCTATCGACGCCGGCAACATCCTTGATTCACTTGTGGCCACGATCAACACATTGGCGATCGAGCTCGGCGACGAAGGCAGCCAGTTGCAGGCAAACCCGGCCGCTGTGGGGAAAATGCTCTGGGGCGCGATGTTTCAGTTGCAGATTGCACACGACCTTGTCGGATCCATCGAACGCAAGACGATTCGTGCGCAGAGCTCAGTAGCGTGATCTGTCACGCCGCGCCTAGGCTGATCCCCGAACACCGGCACCTCACCGGCTGGCGCGGCACCTATTGAGGGCGCATGAGGTGCGCGTGATGGTTCAACAGCAGGGCGATTTGCGCTCGAAGGTCTTGGCTGCCTTTCAGCAGTTGCCGGCGAAGCGCGACATGAAGCATGAGCTGGAAACCGCCGTCTCCGCTGTCGTAGTTCTCGTAGGAAGGGATGCCACAAGGAGGCCAGAAGGGTCACCGCTGCCAGCATTCAACGTCGTCGGCAGTGAACGCGTGCGCGAGGAATTGAAACGCACGGTCACATACGCTGATCGGCTCAGTAAGCCAAGCAGAAAAGGACAGGCTGACCCTATGGCAAAGCTGGCCAGCCACATGCTCACATTGCACAGACCGACCATTGACGCGCTCGCCGCGCGCGGGGTGCTTCGGCATGACTTGAGCCAACCCGCCAAGGTCGCGGCTGTTGCTCGATACGTTGACCTGTCGAGGTTGCCTGTTGTGCCTGGCGGGCGTCCTGCCAACCTGCGCGCGCAAGGTATCGCCAGAGTGGTGGCGTGGCACTACGAGCAAGTGACTGGAAAGCGCGTGGGCGTGTCTAAGGGTGCGTTCAAGTCCAGCGATTACGGTCCGTTCGTGAGGCTGCTGGATGACGTTTTTCAGATAGCTGGCATCCGCGCTGACCCGTACGTCGTAGCCATTGCCGCATGCAAGACGCGCAAAAATAGGTAGGGTTTTCGGTTTATTCCCCGGCCACGCTGTGGAGAACTATCGGTGTCACACCACGAAACGGAGTGACACGAAATGCAGACCCAGACGGCACCATCTACAGGCTTCCTTCGACAAAGCCAGATACTCGGCACGATCGTTCCAGTCGGTTCAAGCACGCTTTGGCGCTGGGTAGCCGCGGGTAAATTTCCGGCGCCAGTGAAACTCAGTGAGCGTGTAACCGCGTGGCGAACTGCTGATGTGCAGGCTTGGGCAGATGCCCAACGCGGCGAGCCCCAACGTCAGCAGGCCGAGGCATGAGCGGGCCCGGAGAACGACAAAGCCCGCGGGGAGCGGGCTCTGAAGAAAACATTCGTCTTGGCGGACGCTCGAACTCTAACACCTTCGCCAGCCCGTTGCAGTTGCTGCTGCCACGCTTGGAAGGCGTACTGAAGACTGGCGGCGGCTATCGCGCCTGCTGTCCATCCTGCGGAGGTAAGTCCCGCAAGCTGTCGATTACCGAAGGCGACAACGGTACGCTTTTAATGACGTGTTTTAGCTGCCACGACACGTCTGCAGTCCTTGCTGCGGTTGGCATGGTCATGGGTGATTTATTCGTCAAGCGCGATCTGCGCACGATGACGCCGGCTGACCGCCACCGCTTACGGCAGGCGGCGTTGATACCACGCTGGAAAGCCTCGCTTGAAGTGCTGCATCACGAGGCGACGGTGCTGCTGATTGCGGCCAACAAGCTTGGGGATGGCGACGCACTGACCATCGACGAACTCACACGAATGAGAGTGTCCGCGCTTAGGGTGTTCGACTGTGGCGAGGTGCTCAACAATGGCCGCTGAGGGCTTCATTTCGAGCATTGACGATCTGGCGGACCGTGAGACCAGCCGCTACCCAACCGCGCGCACCATCATTCCGTACGTCGATCTGATATCGGCGAAAGGACTCAAGCCCGAGCCTATCCGCTGGATATTTCCCGGCTACCTCGCGCGTGGGAAGTTTCATGTGCTGGCTGGTGCACCTGGTACTGGCAAGACCACAATCGCGATGCACCTTGCTGGCTGCATCACATCCGGCACGCCTTTCCCTTCTGGGTGGCGTCCGGTGATCGGTAACGTCCTGATCTGGAGTGGTGAGGATGATCCGGCCGATACGCTGGTGCCGCGGCTGATCGCTGCTGATGCAGATCTGGCTCACGTTCACTTTGTCGGTGATACCCGCGAGGATGGCCAGCGCCGTCCGTTTGATCCATCGCGTGATGTTGATCTACTGACCGAGGCCGCCGCCACCATTGGGAACGTCTGCCTGCTAATCGTTGACCCGGTTGTGTCTGCCGTATCTGGTGACTCACACAAGAACGCCGAGGTGCGCCGTGGACTGGCTCCGCTGGTTGATCTGGCGGTTCGTCTGGATGCCGCCCTGCTGGGTATCACGCACTACAGCAAGGGCACTGGCGGGCGTGATCCACTGGAGCGGGTGACTGGCTCTATTGCCTTCGGTGCATTGGCTCGCGTGGTACTTGGAACCGTGCGAATGGAGGCCGAAGAAGGCCAGCCGCAGAAGATGATGATGGCGCGCGCTAAGTCGAACATCGGCCCGGATGGTGGTGGTTTCGGTTACGCGTTCGAGCAGATCGAACTTGAGACATTCCCCGGCGTATCAGCCAGCCGCATTGTCTGGGGTGCTGCGGTCGAGGGTACGGCGCGCGAATTGCTGGCTGAGCCCGAAGCGGACGACCGCCGAGAAGCCCCGGCGCGCGAGGAGGCGGAGGACTGGCTGCGCGAGATGCTGGAGGCTGGGCCAGTGCGCACTGAGCAGATCAAGGGGGAGGCGAAAGCAGCCGGACTGACATGGGCAACGATACGGCGCGCGAAGGAGAGCATCGGCGCTAAGGCCGCGCGTCAAGGCTATGGCGAGGACGGCGGATGGTTCTGGAAGCTTGCCGATCCGGTGCCCGTCAAAGGTGCGCAGTCAAGTCTTCACTGTGAGCAGGTGAGCGCCTTTGATTCAAGTGAGCGCCTTTGTGTAGCTGTGCGGTCTGCGGAGGCATTCAAAGATGCTCACTCGGTCAAAGAAATCAAAGGCGCTCACGTCGACAGAGTGAACACCTTAGGTGAGCACCTTCCCGGCTCGGAGACCTTTGACGTATGAGCGCACTCGAACTGATCCGCCAATGCCGTGATGCAGGCATCCATCTGCACGTCCGTGGTGACCGCCTGCACGTCGAAGCACCAGCAGGCAGCGTGACCGCTGAGCTACGGCAGGCACTGACCGAACACAAAGTCGACCTGCTGGCGCTTCATGCCATGCGCGCGCGTTTGCAGGCGATCGCAACGAGCCTAGGCATACCGCGTGCGGTTGTCGACGCAATGCCAGTCGAGGAGCTGGAAGCCACCGCAGAACAGGCCACCTTGTGCGAAGGCCACCTGGGCAGCAACGGCGATCCACTTGCACGTAGCGTGTTGGTGTTCTACCTGCGCCACCTCGCCGACCAACCACTTTCTAAAATAGAGGGAAATAGACCATGAAACGAGTCAAGACAGGCGGCAGAACACCCGGCACGCTCAACAAGGCAACGAAGGACATCAAGGCGCTGGCAGCCCCGTATGGAGAGCCTGCAGTGAAAGAGCTGGCACGCATCATGACCGAGTCTGAGAGTGACGCGGCCCGCATCGCTGCAGCCAAGGAACTGATCGACCGGGGATACGGCAAGGCAAAGCAACCGATCGACCACAGCTCGGCGGACGGCACGATGCAGCCAAAGGGCTTGGTTGAATTCTATGGTGGGCTACCTGCCGATCCAATCGAGGCAGCGCGCATCTACCAGCAGGTCATGCAAGGGCACGGAGACGCGTCATGACTCAACAATACCTTCGCACCATCAAGCTGATCGTCGGCGGGACACAAGCGCCAGGCATCGCCACGAACCCAAACGCAGCTATCGACCTGTCGGAACTGCACATCACCTTCGAGATCAGGAACGCGACAACACACACACTGAAATTTGCGAAGATTTTTATCTACAACCTTGCCGACGATACGGCGCGACAGATACAGAACGAATTCACGCGCGTGGAGCTGTCAGCCGGTTACGGTGACGACATCGGTCTGATCTTTCAGGGGCAGATCGCCATTGTGAAGCACGGAAAACTCAACGCTACGGACACTTTTGTAGAGATCACGGCCCAGGACGGTGACGCGGCCTACAACTTCTCGGTGTCCAACCGCACACTGGCCAAGGGCTGGACGCCAACGCAGCTGCACGGGGCGCTACTGCAGGACCTGGCGCCCTACGGCATCACGCAAGGCTACACGCCGCAATTCACCTCGAACGCGGCGTCGCGCGGGAAAGCCTGCTACGGCATGACGCGAGACTATTTGCGCGACCTCGCCGATCAGCAGGGTTGCGAGTGGAACATCGAGGACGGGAAGCTGAACTTCGTGCCGATGACAAGTTACGTTCCCGGCCACGCTATCGTGCTCAATTCGGACAGCGGCATGATCGGCACGCCTACCCAGACCACGGGCGGCATTGAGGTGCGCTGCCTGCTTAATCCGCTCATCAAGGCTGGCGGCCAGATCGTGATCGACAATGGCAGCTTGGCGACCATGACCATCAAGAATCAGATCGTTGGCCAGACGCCGCAACTTGTTGCAGGAACGGACGGGGACGGGCATTACAAGGCGCTCTGCGTAAGCCATCGGGGTGATACGCGTGGGCAGGACTGGTACACGGACATAATCTGCTTGGCCGTCGACCCGACCGCCGCAATCCCGTTGGGCGCCCCTACCCTACTTGCCGTGCCTGATACCACCAGTTGATTGCTGCGTTTTGACGATTTCGGCGAGCTTGCTTTGGAATGAAGGATCGACGGCAAGTGCGCTGATATCGCTGAGGCATTCATCCGATGGCGTGGTCACACGGCAATTGCTGCCAGATGGAAGCAAGGCATCGAAGGCCCGGACCATGACAATCAGTTCCTTGGCGGCTTTTGATGTATCTGCTATGCGAGGGAGATAGGTGTTCACGAATTGATCAGCCATGAATCGCTTGAATGCGTTCGCTGACTCGCAACCGTCCATGTGGACGAAGTCTATTTCCTTCCCCTCCATTACACACGCGAGGTGGATCTGTTGTCCCTGATGAGCTGACGCAAGGAAACCCGCGTCCTTCTTGGGGACCTCTGCCACCACGCCGATCAACTGAACCCGGTAGACGTCACCTATCCAGTTTTCCACGCTGATGAACGTGCCGCTTACGACGGCGACCTTGTCTTTGTATGAGAGGTCAGCGGCTACGGCATTGCGCAGATACTGTTGCGTGATGGCTTGGTCACTGACTTCTGGAGATGCAACACGGGAGAAGTCTTCTGAAAAGTTGGCTTGCCCACCGGCGATATAGGTGGAGAAATCCTGATACACCAAGTTCTCAGCGATGATCGTCTGTGCGGCAGTGAGGGGCTGCGCAGCAAAGGCAACGCCGGCATCTATCGTGCAGGCCGCAAGAATGAACGCGACAACCGTAGCCTTGATGACGCCCATGGCTTGCCCCTCTCCCCATAACGGCCCGATGCTACTACCGGTTCAACGGTGGCGCTTGGTTGATAGATGTATGGGGCTAGATCAGGAACGGGCTGAGACACGACAAGTAAACCGCGTGGCGTAGCCATTCGCACTACACCGTTGACGGACGATATCTCCGCCCATTCTGAGCCACCGGCTACTCGACCGCCGTGCGCAAGGCCTGAGCAAGCTCTGCGGAATGCTGCTGGATGCAAGCACATCGATCCTTGGCGTTGCCGATCAGCACCGGCCTTGCTCTAGCAGACATTCCTTCGGCGATGAACGCTTCGACTGATTTACCAAGGAAGACGACTTGATCGTGAAGACTTTGCAGTGCGAGGATTCCAGCCGTAGACCCAACGTCATACATGGGCACACTGCTAAGCGCCCTGACCATGGCATCAATGATCGTCTTGTCGTAGATTTTGTAGAGCTGCAGCAGCATCTCGCTTTCCGACGTTAGATCGAAGGCGTCACTGATTGCCTTCGTGCGTACGCCCGCAGCTTCAATGATCGACAGAATTGCCTTTCGCTTTTCCGCCAATACTAGTCGGTGTGCATGCTCGACGGACTGCAGGGCTGCGCGCGATTGGCTTTTGCCGATCCAGTACGCTCCGGCGATCGCCAGAACTGAAAACACGGCCTGGACCCAAGCGGCAGTGCCTTGGTGAAGATCCATCCATTCGATGATGCAGTGCATGCGTGAGCTCCCGTCCCTTCAACCGGCGGTTGACGATACCGCGAAGGTGATCAGAACTTCTCAACCGCTCGCGCGTAACAGTACGGAATGACCGTGAACCCAATGCATGCCGCGATGGCAGCGCATTGTTGCGGCGCTGACATGTGGTCAGCGAGGAAGGTGGTGGCAAACACGCCGATCAAGCTCAGGATTGAGAGAAAGAACACGACACCTCACGCCAGCTGAAAATGCCAGCTGTCCGCCCTTCGCTTTGGTGTCGGGTGGCCGCAGTGAACACACTCGACCGCCGCATCACTCACCGGCCCGTCGCGGCACTCGCACTTGATCAGTTCCATGGTGTTCCCCCTTTTCGAGCGCTCGCCGTCCTGACGAGTTCCAACGGAATATAGCGCCGAACTGCTGGTAGCGTCCGCATCGGGTACAGCGCCAAGACGGCGCAACCAGCTTCATTTCGCCTGTTAACAAATGTTGAGGTTGCAGCGGGTAGGCGCAGCGAAGACTTGGGGGTATTTTTGGGGGTATCGACTGCAACGCCAGCCAACCCCATTAAACGAATTCAATACGTTATCATTTGAATGCGGCGCCCGCCCCGGCACCATGCGCAACAACGATTGGCAGCGGTACCAGCCTCGATGTAATCGAGCCGTGCACAACTGCTGCCCGTTCGCTGCCGAGGTATGCCGACAGGATCGCTGGCGCCCATCTCCGCCCCCGCCCCCCGCAGATCTGCTTTTCTCGGCAGTGTGGATTTTGCGTCGCCGCTGCGTGGCACGCTGATCGCCATCAACGCGACCGGTGTTGAAGCGGAGCCCGGTGTGACGCCGCCGACATGCGAACACGCAGCAGCGGCGTGACGCGGCAAGCGAAAACGTGACGCAGTTCACAATTGGTGCTAGCGTCAAGCGCGTCGTTGCGAGCGCAGCCGTTCGCGTCGACCCGGTTTACTCACCTACGGACGGGACCGAGGGCTTTCGCATGCCGGAGCCGGCAGCCAATCCTGCGCTAGTCTACCGCGCCTTCATCAGTTACAGCCACCAGGACAAAGCCTGGGCGGACTGGCTGCACAAGGCGCTGGAGACTTGGCGTGTACCGTCGCGCCTGGTGGGAACCAGAACTGCGGCCGGTAGCATCCCACGCCATCTGGCGCCGATCTTTCGCGATCGCGATGAACTGGCCAGCGCTGCCGATCTCGGCGGCAAGGTCAACGCAGCGTTGGCGCAATCCGAAAACCTGATCGTGATCTGCTCGCCGCGCTCGGCGGCGTCGCCGTGGGTCAACGCGGAGGTGCTGGCGTTCAAGCGTCTGGGCCGCAGTGATCACATCTTCTGCCTGATCGTGGACGGCGAACCCAACGCCAGCGACAAGCCAGACCACGAGGCGGAGGAATGTTTTGCACCGGCACTGCGTTTCCAGCTCGACGCGGACGGGCAACCAACAGCCGAGCGCACCGAGCCGATCGCCGCCGATGCGCGCACCGGCAAGGACGGCAAGACCAACGCCAAACTGAAACTGATTGCCGGCCTGCTCGATGTCGGCTTCGATGCGCTGAAACAGCGCGAACTGCAACGCCGCAACCGGCGCATGGCCGCGATCACCGCGCTGGCCCTGGTCGTGATGGCGGTGACCAGCGTGCTGGCGATTACTGCGCTGATCGCGCGCCACGACGCGGTCATCGCGCAACACAAAGCCGTGGTCGCGCAAGCGGCTGCCGAACGCCGCCAGAAGCAGGCCGAGGGACTGGTCGGCTTCATGCTCGGGAACTTGAGCGACAAGCTGACTCAGGTCAACCGGCTCGATATCCTCGAAGCGGTGGACGACAAGGCGATGGCGTACTTCCAGTCGCTGCCAACGTCGGATGTCACCGATAAATCTTTGGTGCAGCGTGCCAAAGCATTTGAACGCATTGGCAGCGTACGGCTGGATCAAGGGCATCTGCCCGCCGCGTTGGAGTCCTATGAGGCATCGCTGAGGTTGCTATCAGCGCAAGCTCAAGTCGCGCCGCAGGATATGTATCTGCAGCTTGCCTATGCCGAAAACGTCGCATTTATTGGAACCACGCACTGGTATCAGGGCGATCTCGATGCGGCAGAACGCGATTTTCAGTTGGCAGAGTCAATCATCACGCATGCGGAAAAAATCAGTGTCACCGATCTCCAGCTCCTGTTCCAGAAACAGATAGTCGAAAATAATCTCGGCCACATTCTCGAGTCGCGCGGGAAACTGGATGAGGCTCTGGTGGCTTACCAGCAAGCCTTGGCGTTGGCGGAGAGGCTGGTGCTGGCAAAGCCCGACAACCCGGAATGGGTCGAGACACTCGGAGGCGCGCACAACAATCTCGGCAAGTTGGCGCTGACGCGCGGCGACCTGGCCACGGCCATTGCGGAATACGCCGCCGACGACCGCATCGAGACGGCGTTGAGCGCGCGCGATCCGCGCAACAACGACCAGCGCCAGAACGTTTTCAGGGTACGCGCCATTCTCGGCAGAACCTTGGCCCTGGCGGGGCAGACCGATCTCGCCATTCGCGATCTGCGCCAGGCGGTGGACATGGCCAACCGACTCATGCAGCAAACCCCCTCGCTTGCCTCGCTCCAGGAAAACTCGGCGCTGTACCAGATGCAGTTGAGTCGGCTATTGCGGCTTGCCGGGGAGCTGCCCAAGGCAATCAAGCTGACGAGCGATTCGCTGGGAACTTTCGCGGCGCTGACCCATCAGGACCCAGCCAACATGGCTTGGCAACGCGAGTTCGCGGAAGTGCAAACGGAACAGGCTGCGCAATCGCTCGCGGGCGGCAACCGCGAAGCCGCCCGCGGCCAGGTACAGAAAGCCTTGGACATTCTCGAGCCCACCTTGGGAAAGCAGGCAGATGATCGTGCAGTCCTGCTTGCAACGGTGAATGCACGACTGTTGCTCGCCGCCGTTACTGACGGGCCCGATGCGCAACGACTAAGCGAGAGTTGCCTGACCGCCGTCAACTCGGTCAAGAGCGGCGCCGACGATCCGCGCCTGCTCGCGCTGAAAGTCGATGCGTTGCTCGGGCTCGGCAGGAAAGGCGAAGCGCAGAGTGTCATCGCTCGATTGCGCAGCAGCGGCTATCGCGATCCGGCGTTCGTGCAGGAACTGCAAGACACCCAAATCAACTATCCACCCGAGGCGCTCGCCGAGCAGCGCCTGCAGGCAGCCGTTTGGGGAGATGAGCGCAAGGATGCATCGGGAAATTGACGCGCGGGAAATTTTTCCCATCACCAGAGGAGAAGATCCATGAGTTCCATAACCCTCACAAGCGGCGTAACTCTCAGCGGCAATAGCGGGCTCGACGTGGAGGATCACGGCAAGGCCATTCCTGTCCCCCATGAGACTGATTCAACGAACCTTGTTTGGCAGCTGACCGGTAGCGCGGCCCGGGGCTCGTTCAATGCCATGAGTGGTCCGAACCCGGGCTTTTCCTGGGTTGACACGCCCCCGACCGGCGTATTCGGCACCCCCGCGCTCGGCGCGAACGGCAACCAGATCACGATGACCGACAACAACAGCAGCAGCAACTCGACAGGCGGGCCGTGGCGGTACAAGTTATGCGCGACGGTCAATGGCCAACCGTATTCGACGACAGCGTCGGTGTCGTCCGTGCCCGATTCGAATGTCCGCGACCCATCACTTCGGGACTGCACTGAATGAAAGTCCAAGGCGGAACTTGCACTGAGTTTGCAGGATTGCAAACGCGAACGCCGAGGGCGGCCCGCAGGCGTGAGTTATCGACGACGCGAGTAATCCATGTTGACCTTGGAGCGTGAAATGAGAGCTGGATTCCGGATAGCGCAATGACGCCGAGCGTTCGGAATGACGGGTATGCGGACCCGGCGCCGGGAATGACGGCGTGGGTGGTGATCGTATTCGCAACACTCCCAACGAGATGGCCCAATTGACGAGCTAATGTCAACCTCCTCCACACCACTTGCGCCCTTGGTCATCGGTGTCACCAGCCACCGCAATATTCCCGCGCGCGAGATCGAGTTGATTCGTCAACGCGTGCGGGATTTTTTTGCGCAGCTGCAACGTGATTTTCCGCAGTTGCCACTGGTGGTGCTTTCACCGCTGGCCGAGGGCGGTGACCAACTCGTCGCGCAGGAAGCGCTCAATGTCGGCGCACGGCTGATTGTGCCGTTGCCGCTGCCGCGCGAACTTTATGCGGAAGATTTCCACGACCCACGCGTGCATGCGGCGTTCGAATTGCTGTGCGCGCGGTCACGGGTCATCGACCTGCCGCTGCTGTCGAGCAACTCCGCACAAGGCATCCGCAGCGATGGGCCGCAGCGCGATCGCCAGTATGCGCAGGCCGGCGTGTTCATCGCGCGTCACTGCCATGTGCTGCTGGCGATCTGGGACGGCAAGACCTCGGCTCGGCTGGGCGGCACCGCGCAGGTCGTGCAGTACTACCTCGGTGGCGCCATGCCGGGGCTGATTGAACGCCGACACGATGTACACCACCATCTGCTCGGCGCCGGCGACGAACGCCTGGTCTGCCAGATCGTGTGTTCGCGCGATGCGCCCGACGGCGCACCACTCGCGCCGCTGCAACCGGGACAACTGCTGTGGCGCACATTGAGCGGCACATCACCGGCCGATACGGGCATGCCGCCGGGATTCCGGATCATGTTCAGGCACACAGCCGAGTTCAACGCCGACTGCACCAGCCACCGCGCCGAAATCGATGAAGGTCAGGAAAACGCGGGCGTGCCGCCAATGTGCACGATCGATCAGTTGTTCCGCGCGGCAGACTGGCTGGCAATTCATTTCTGCAAACGCGTACTGCTGGCGATGCGCACGATCTACACCCTCGCGGCGCTGATGGCGATCGCCTTCAACGTCTACGACAACGTGCCCGAGCAGGACAGTTTCATCTACGTGTTCCTGTTGCTGTTCGCCAGCGGCGCACTACTGAGCACGATCGCCAAACGGCGCGGTTGGCATCGCAAGTATCTGGACTATCGCGCGTTGGCCGAAGGACTGCGCGTGCAGTCGTACTGGCAGCGTGCGGGCATCTCGCTGACCGGCGACCCGGAATTCGCACAGGACAGTTTTTTGCAAAAGCAGGACATCGAACTGGGCTGGACCCGCAACGTGATGCGCAGTGCCAGACTGGGCAGCACTCACAAGACGACGTCCGGCTCGGTGAGCGACCTGCGCACGGTCATCCGCGAATGGGTCGGCGATGCCGAACACGGTGGGCAACTCGACTATTACGCCTGCAAGGCCGAGCAACGCGCACGTCAGCTCCGCATTACTGAAGCCGTCGGCCGGGCCAGCCTGTACATCGGCATCGGCATCAGCGTGATGCTGGCGGTGCTGGCGCACTGGCTGTCAGCGGATGCCAAGAACGCCGCCGTCATTGCGATGGCGGTGTTCTCGATTCTGGCCGCGGTGCGCGAATCCTATGCCTACAGGAAAGCCGACAAGGAACTGATCAAGCAGTACCGTTTCATGCAACGCACATTTACTGCCGCGCGCACGGCGCTGGAGCATGCCGAGGATGCGACCGAGCAACGCGAAATCCTGTGCGCGCTGGGCGAGGCCGCGCTGGCCGAGCACGCGGAGTGGGCGGTGATGCACCGACAACGACCGCTGGAACACGGCAAGTTTTGATCATTGCCAAGCGAACGCGACGGCGCACCCGGGATCGCATGCCGCATTACGAACCCTTGTACGACTGCTGCAACTACGCCGCGTGGGAAGCGTCCCCGGCGCGATATCGCGCGAGCTTGTTGTAGATCGTCTTGACGCTGATTCCCAACGCCTCGGCCGCGCGCGCGCGGTCGCTGCCGAAATGGTCGAGCGTCAGCATGATTGCCCTGCGCTCGATGTCTTCCAGGGTTTGACCCGGATGGATGTCCGCGCAGGAGTCCCGCGCCGTGGTCCGCTTTTCAGGCCACGCGTCGAGCATTGCGCCCTCGGCCAGCACGTGCGCCCTGCCGATGACGTGCCGCAATTCCCTGACATTGCCGGGCCACGCATGTGCATTCAGGCGGATCAGCGACTCCGGCGACAGCCATCGCGTGACGTCGTGTTGACGATTGATCTGATCCACGAAGTGCTGTGCCAGCAGGCCGATATCGCCCTTGCGCTCACGCAGCGGCGGAACAAAGATCGCGAACTCGGCGAGGCGGTAGTAAAGATCCGCACGCAACACGCCATTGCGGATGGCTTCCTGCGGGTTCCGGTTGGATGCGGCGATCACGCGTACGTCGAGCGGCCGGGAGGCTTTCGCGCCGATCCGTGTCACTTCCCGATCTTCAAGGATGCGCAGCAAGGATGTCTGTATCTGCGCCGGCATCTCGGTGATTTCATCCAGGAACAGTGTCCCCAGATGGGCCTGTTCGAAGACGCCGGCGTGATCGGCTACGGCGCCAGTGAAGCTGCCACGCTCGTGGCCGAACAATTGACTGCCGGCCAGCTCGCCGCTCAGTGCGCCGCAGTTCAACGCCACGAATTTTCCTGTGCGGGCACTGTACCGATGCAGTGCACGCGCGGCGAGTTCCTTGCCAGTACCGCTCTCGCCGTGCAGGAGCACCGTGTGCTGCAGCGGAGCTACCCGACGGATCATGGCGAATACCTGCGCCATCAGCGCCGCCTGTGTCAACAGCTCGCCGCAGTGCTGCGGTCCCTCGCCACAACATGCTCGCGAGGCAGCATGCACGGCCGCCAGATCAAGCAGGGCGTCGAAGCGGCGACCGGCCAGCGGTTTCACCATATAGTCGAGGATCGGGTATTTCAGCGCCTGCATCGCGGCGCTGGCGCTGGGAAAGCTCGTCAACACCACAACCTGTTTCAGCTGATTTGCGGTCATCTGCTCGAGAAGATTCAAGCCATTGCCATCGGGAAGCGCAACGTCGACAAGCAGCAGATCGGCCGACATCGTCTTTATCAGCCGGTCGGCCTGATGATAGGTCGATGCTACTTTGACCGTGCAACCTCTGGCTGTTGCGTACTCGGCTGCTGAGGCTCCGAAGATCGCGTCGCCTTCTACCAACAGCACACTCGGAGCTATACCGTACATGGCGCCTCCTACCCCGGGGAACTCGGAGTACCAGACTCCACAACGAAGTCCGCCGTCACTGCCGAGTTTACCGCGCCCATTTTGCGAAAAAACGACAGAAGACGCAGGCCGGAAGGACGATGCCTTTTGGCGTGTGATGACCGCGTCAGTTCCGCCGGAAGGTGAGCAATTTCCCGGCTCAGATCGATGCGGTGCCCGTGCGTGCAGGCCACGTGGAGACGGCTTCGCCGCGCAACGTCCGCGCGGCCGTGCCCGATGCCTTGAGGCAGTCCGCTGATCATCCCGAGCAGTGGTCTGCCCGGGCGATTCGGGCATTGCCATCGACTCAATACGTTGTCGGCACTCTGACGGTGAGAGTGGCATCGGGCGTGTCCCTGGTCACGCCCACCCCCAGTGCAAAGTTGACCGTGCGCTTGTCACTGAGCCGATATGCCCCACCCAGCAACAGCGTGCCAAGCACCGACTTGGCGGAGCCGGCGACCGCTTTTCCGTTCTGATGCGTCAACCCCACGAAGCTCTGGTCGTAGCCGATGCTGATGGACGCTTTGTCGTTCAGTGCCAGGCCCACACCGATACTGGCGTCGACCACGTCACCCACCTTGACCGTGCCCAGCGACTCTTTGCCGCCAAGCAAAACCGTGCGACTGACGTCGTGCCGGGCAAAGTTGTGCACATAGCTTACGTTGCCGAAGAACACCACCGGATCGGACGGAAACAACCAGGTCATGCCCGGTTGTACCGAGTAGAACCCCGACCCAGTCGGTGTCTGCAGCGGGAGTCCGGTGCCGGTCGCGTTCTGCACATGCCGTGGCCGCCGGAGGCGAACACCTTGTCCTGGGCCGAGCCGGTGAATATCTCGCGGCTGACCGTGTCGGTGTGGTTGTACACATACGGCACGCGCAGCTCCAATTCCAGCCGGTTGGTCAGTCCGTAGCGCAGCGCCAGTGACGCTGTTTGCGTGGTCGTGCGCACCTGGCGCACATCGATCAAGCCAATCAGGATGGCCGGAATCACGGTGTAGCCGACCAGCGCTACCCGATCGTTCGACGAATAGCCAAACTGATAGGACGGTTCGAGCACCAGTCGCCGGTGCGGCGTCAGCACACCCGGCTGGTCGAAGATGGGCGCCACCTCGGGCGGCTTGTCGCTGTTGGCGGGCGCTTGTCCGATCGGCTGCGTCTGGACGGCTGAATCGACCTGTGCCACGTCATCGTCCTCTGACGCCAGCGCAGCAGCTGGTGCCCCCGATCGGGACGCCTTGACGTTACCCGCCCGCTGGCTGTCCAGCGTATCCATGCCAACGGCGTGACGCAGTGTCTGATACCGGGTCTGCTGCGCGGCCAGTACCTTCCTGAGCGTCTCGATCTGCGCGCTCTGCGTCTCCAGCTGCTCACGCATGGCCTCCAGCCGCTGACCTTGCTCGGCCATGGCCTTCCGTATTGATGCGGAGGATGGATAGGACGGTTTCGTCGCGATCGATGGCAATGCCATCTCCTGCGCCACGGTGGATCCGCAAAACAGGAGCAGTCCTGCACAACTTGCACAGTACAGATGCCGCCACACATTTCGTTTCATCGTCCTTGGCCTTGCAGAAATCAAGCGTTGTCAGGCGACGCTGCGGACACAGCGCGGATCAATGACCGAGCGATTGCACCAATCCTGCCTGCAGGCTCTCCTGCAGCCGCAGCACGTTGAACGCAGGAAGCGTATTCACGGTGGCATGGATGGTTGTCAGGTTCTGAATGTTCTGGTCGTCGAGGCTGTTCTGGATGACGGTGGCCGCCGAGGCGCTGCTGAAGGAGGCCGGATCGGAAAAGTTGCCGGGCCCGTTGCGTACGACGACCGTCTGCACAGCCGCCGCCAGCGTAGTCGTCTGTTGCGTCGTGATGTGCGCAATGTCCGGAATGGTGACCTCCGAGTGCGCTACCAACTGGCCGTTGATGTATGTCGCACGGGCGATGCCGAACGAGCCCAGCAATCCGCCGCCAAGATCCACGCCGCCGCGAATGGAATCCAGTCGGGCTTCGCTGACTGCGCGGCTGTGCGCAATATCCTGTGCACACACGCTGCCGGCCCAGACCGTTGCCACGCACAACATGATGGAGCTGATGGGATGACTGATTCTCCTCACGGTTGACTCCTTTAGATGTCGCCGGGGCCGCGTCGAGGCAAGGTGAGGTTACCCAGGCCCGCACGATCGATTCCGGAATGCAGCGGAGCAAACGGCGCAGCGCGCCAGTCGTCCGGGCTGTTGAAGGTGGCCCAGTTGCGGCGGTTGTGAATCACGAACACCAGCCTGTTCTTCCAGACACGATCAAATTGCGCGACGGACACGGAACGTGTGCCGACCGCCGGGTCGCCGATCAGAACCCGCCCGCCGCGAAGGCCCTTGATCACGACAAAGTGGTGGTAGCCCTTTTCGTCGATCAGCGCGATCGCCGGCAACATCTCCTGCTGGAGTTTTTCCAGCGGCAACTGGAAGCCATCGGCGTCGAAACCATTGCTTTGCAGATAGCGCTTGATGTCGAGGAGGGAAAATCCTTCGCGACGGATCTTCTGTCGATTCCCGTGCGCATACATCTGCACGAACGCAGACTGTTCGTCCACCGGATATCCGTACTGGTAACTCAGCAACGTGGCAACTGCAGCGGAGCCGCAGCTGAAATCGTACTTCTGTCGGATGGTGTTGCGAAAGCGTGCTTCCTTGAGGCTTGTGAGATGCAGCGAGTACGAGCCCTGCGCGCTTTGTACCTCGACCGCGTGCACCGCTGGTGCTGTCCACGATGCAGCCACGACAGCTACCAGCAGCACGGCGAATTTCATGGCTGAAACTGCACGCTGATGATGGTGGCGTTCTGGATGAGCACGCCATTGCCGGAGTTCTGGATAACCATCGGCAGGCCGACAGCACCACTGAACGAGCCTGAGGCAATCGAATTGAATCCGGTGGTCGTGTTGTCCGTGCTGTTGTTCGACACATTCCCATGGAGCGTCATGTCATTGCTGACGTCGCTGCCGCCGCTGAGTTTTTCCAGCGCCCGCGCATCAGCCGTCTGACCAAAACCTGCGACATACGTGGGCGCAATGGACGGAGCGCTGGCCGACGGACGGGCCAGCGCGGCCGCGAGTGCATCAGCGGTCTCGGCGGCGTACGTGACGCCACCAGACAGTCCGGCGACTGTGAAGAAGATGACCAGACTGACGGAGCGCATGACGAATCTCCTGCGAGGTTGCGCGGCGATGCAGAACGCACACGCCGGACAGTTTCCATGAACGATGGCAATGACCCGCGTATCCACTGTGCCGCACCCATCGCGCCACAGTGGATACGCACCTTGATTTACGGACCTACGTTCAGATTGGCCTGGACGTTCACGCTCTGCTGGATCAGCGATCCGACGCCACTGTTCTGCGCCATTACGGTTACGCCAGCGGCTGCCGCGGCTGCGCCAGACATGTTGTTGGACATGTCGAACATGCCCGCATCGACCGAGTTCGAGCCACCGGCACCACCGGAGCCGCCCGCGCCAGCGACGCCTTCGCCACCAGTCGCGGACGCACCGCTGCCGCCGGCGCCACCCATGCCTCCAGTACTGTCGGCAGCACCGCTGCTGCCACCGGTCGAGGTGGCCGCACCACTGCTTGCGGTCGCCGCACCACTGGTCCCCGCACCGCCGGTCCAGTCGCCATTGCCACCAGTCGCCGTTCCGCCGGTGCTCGACGACCCGCGTGACCGATTGCGCGCGTTGGCGTAGTTGTCACCATTGGAGTCGCCACCTTCCGCACCACTGAACGCGCCGACATATCCACTGTCGGCACCCGACCCGCCGGCATATCCACTGTGTGAACGGGCGTTCCCGCCATCACCACCGGACCCGCCACGACCGCCATAGGCCTTGCCACCGTAGCCATCGCCACCGTAGCCGCCCTTGCCGCCGTTGGCGTCGCCGAAGTTCTTCGCGACGTTGCCAATATCGTGCGCGCGGATATCGGTTACTGTGCCATCCAGCCGGCTGATGGCCACCGCCTTGCTGCTGTTGAACGAGGAGGCAACTGACGAAGTGGCAGTCCCGCTATTGTTGGCGGCGGCGCTTCCCGTGCCGTCCGCGTAGCTGTCGCCCATGTTGCCGCGATCGTTGCCTGTGCTTGAATTGTTGGTCTGGTGAGAGTGGTGGTCCACAGTGTTGGAATCTTGGGCCAAGGCTTGCCCGGCCAGTCCAAGGCCCAAACATATGGCCGATATCAATAAGGTCTTTTGCATGATGTTCTCCGTAGGTGGGCTCGGCTACTTTGTTCAGCAGCGATATAACCGAACGCAAGGCGCGTGCCAGAAAAAGAGTTCAGATTTTCCTACCAATATCAACGATATGTGTTGATAGTCTGGTCTGCGCCGTGGTGACCATCGGTAATTCTTGCCGGCAAACGGTAATTTTTTCATCGGCGTGTAACGCGTCCCCCGTGGGCGGCCCACTCGCTGACGCCGACAAGAGTCGCGCCAGACGGATCCTGCGCAATCAGGTTGTGCCGGGAACTTGCTTCTCCCTGCGTAGAGACGCCGGACGACGGTGCACACGCGGGCAATCGCGCCCGCCGTGGTGGCCAGGGACGCGCGATATCCGCTGGCGATGAGTTCACCGAAAGAAGAGACCCTCGGGCGTATTGGCGTCGCCGGACAGATACAACGAGAACGCCGATTAGTGTCCCGAAGGGCGTGCGGTCGGTTGGTCTGATTGCGGGCTTCATCCCGCACAAGGGTTCGAAGAACCGCCAAGACAGACTGGTTGACTGATGCGGCGCGCGTCTATTGGCGCGATCAAGATGGCCGCACATGACTTCCGCACCTGCATCGGATAACACGATTGCATGCAGCCTCGCCGTCAGAGCGGTCGACATTGCAGTGCCGCCATCCCACCGTTCGGGTTCCCGGCATTGCGTACACAACGCAATGCTGCCGACCTGACTCACGCGCAACTGGCCCAAGGCCGGCGCAATACTGGCTGATGCCGGTCCCGCCCGGGCCGCAGCTGCGGCGAGGCGCATCACGCCGGGCCGCCCCGACACTGGCACACTTTTCGTGCCCGCGCGGTATACGCGACTGGCTCAGCTGATGCTTCCAAGCGCGGTACTTTCGACGGCCACGACACCCACGGGTGGCGGCAACTCGGTGGTAGGCTATGGCGCACGGGCGCGTTTGTCCTGGTTGGACGGTGGGCCCGCTGACGCTGAGGGATACAGCACGTGCAAGGGGTGGCAGGCCAAATCTATTTCGGCTACTTCGATGCCGCGTTGCTGGCAACGGCGGCTATTGCGTTGGCGTCGGGGCTGCAATTCCTGGTGATCGGCCTGCGCCATCGGCGTGAAGCCATGCATCTGGCATTCGCTTGGTGGTGTCTGAGCATCGCGGTGCTGGCGTTATCCAGCGCATGGCTGGACAACGCCGCGACTACCGTGCAAGCAGTCCGCGCGTTGCGTTTCATGTGTGGCGCGGCAGCCTTGTCATTCCCGGCGTTGGTGATGTTTGTCAGCAACTACACGGGCAAACCTATCCGCGGCGTACCGTTCGACGTGGTGTGTGCAGTGGCGTTGGCATTTTTTCTGATCAACATCTACTCGCCGTACACCTTGTTTTACACCAGCCTCGACCTCGGCAGCCCGACGGTCTTGCCTTGGGGCGAAACACTGTCGAGCGTTGAAGGCACGGCGTCGACGTGGGCGCACCTGTTTCACGCGTTGAGCTACGCAATTTTCATCTGGGCGTTGTACCGCGCCACGCGACAATACCAACGCGGCCAACGTGTGCCTGGCCTGCTGCTGGGCATTTGCCTGCTGGTGCAGGCTGCTGCGCTGCTGTGGGGTGACGTAGTCGTGGACACGTTGCAGCGGCCCTACCCGTACCTGGACCCGTTTGCGTTCCTGCCGTTCGTGCTGCTCATGGGCCTGTCATTGGCGAGCCAGTTGCACTCGCGCACGCTGCAGCTGGAACAAACCACGCGCGAACTGCGCGCTGAAGCCGACACTCGTCGCGAGGCAGAAATCGACCTGCGGCACGTTGCCTATCACGATGCATTGACCGGCTTGCCGAATCGTCCGCGCGCGCTGTACATGCTGGCGGATATGGAGGCCGATGCCACGCAGTCAGGCCTCTGCGGCGCAGTGCTGATGATCGACCTGGACAACTTCAAGACGATCAACGACTCGCTCGGCCATCACGTCGGTGATCGCGTGCTGGAAGTCATCGCCGATACCCTGCTCGCCGCGGCGCCAGCCGAGGCCACGGTGGCTCGGCTCGGTGGCGACGAGTTTGTCATGCTGCTGGGTGGTCTCGCAGCTGACGCCTCAGCCGCTGCCACACTGGCCATCAAGGTTGCCGAACACATGGTGGAGCGGCTGGCCACACCGTTGGCGATCGACAGCCGCGTGCTCAGCGTCGGCGCGAGTATCGGCGTCGCGGTTTTCCCCAGTCAGGGCAAAGGTGCCGCCGATATCATTCGGTGTGCCGACATTGCGCTGTACCGCGCCAAGGATGCAGGCCGCAACGGCGCGAAACTGTTTCTGCCGCACATGCAACGTGACGCCGACGAGCGCCTTGAACTGGAGCGCGGTCTGCGCACGGCCGTGGAACGCCACGAACTGTCGCTGCACTTTCAGCCACAGGTGACTACGCGCGGCGAACTGGTCGGCGCCGAGGCCCTGTTGCGCTGGCGCCATCCGGTGCTCGGCGAGGTGATGCCGGCCACGTTCATCCCGATTGCCGAAGAAACCGGCCTGATCCACAGTATCGGTGCGTGGGTCATTGCTGATGCGTGCAGTCATCTCCGCGCATGGCGCCAGCACGGCGTGGACTTTGGCGAGCGACTGGCAGTAAACGTCAGCCCATGGCAAATCGCGCACCCACGGTTCGTGCAGCAGATCGAGGCACAGGTCGTCACTGCCGGCATCGACCCGGCGTGGCTGACCCTGGAGTTGACTGAAAGCGCGCTGCTCAATGATTTTGACGCGGCGCTGGCGACACTGCGCCGGCTTTCCGCTATCGGCTTTCGCCTGTCCATGGACGACTTCGGCACTGGCTATTCATCGCTCGCGTACCTGCAGCGGCTGCCGCTGGACGAGCTGAAAATCGATCAGTCGTTCATTCGTGCGCTGCAACCAGCGGTGTCTGATCCGCTGGCCAGTTTCATCATCGACGTGGGTCGGCGACTGGGCATGACCACGATTGCCGAGGGCGTGGAAACCTGGCAACAAAAGGCCATCCTTGAAGCGCTTGGCTGCGATGAATTGCAAGGTTATCTGGTATCGCCGCCGCTGCCGGAGGACGAGTTTTTGAGCTGGCTGGCCGAGCGCGCTGCGCTCGTGGCTGATGCCGCCCACTCAACCGACAGCACAGCTGCCCCAGTCACACAGACCGCGAAAACCATCGGCTCGGCAACGCCCTGAGCGAACCGTGTCCGGCGGCTTGTCGATACACCGGAATTGCAGCGCAGACGACGTCGTCGAGATCAACGAGGCGCTGGGGACGTCGCCCGGCCGTATGCTTGGGCATAACCGTCATGGCAGCTGCAATGGAGGCCAGGGTCGGAATCGAACCGGCGTACGCGGCTTTGCAGGCCGCTGCATGACCACTCTGCCACCTGGCCATTGCTTGCTGCGTTGGCGATCGAAACGACCGCCACTTGCTTGAAAAAACAAAACCTCGGTAGTCCGAGGCTTCAAAGACTGGAGCGGGAAACGAGACTCGAACTCGCGACCCCGACCTTGGCAAGGTCGTGCTCTACCAACTGAGCTATTCCCGCATCAGAGCGGCGAATCATACCAGAACGTGTTTGCCCGTGAATAGTCTTGCGGCGACCCAAACATCGCCCGGGCCGCTCAGCGCGCGTCATTGCCCGCAACGCAAGAAGCCCCGGCGTGACCAGGGCTTCTGCCGCAAGACTGGAGCGGGAAACGAGACTCGAACTCGCGACCCCGACCTTGGCAAGGTCGTGCTCTACCAACTGAGCTATTCCCGCATTGGAGCCGCGCATTTTAATACCCGTGCGTGACTCGTCAAGCGCGCTGCGCAATTCAATGCGCGTCATGACCAGCGGGTTGCGTCTGTGTGTCGCCGCGCAGAGACGGCCACGCTGCACGCAGATAGTACAAACCTGACCAGATCGTCAGCACGCCGGCGATGACCAGCAAGCCCTCGCCGATGTGATACAGCCGCAGCGCTTCGGCGGCCTTCTCGTGCTGCACGATGAGCACCACCAGCGCGACCATCTGCATCACGGTTTTCAGCTTGCCGATGAAGGCCACCTTGACTGTTGCGCGCATACCGATTTCAGCCATCCACTCGCGCAACGCCGACACGCTGATCTCGCGCCCGACGATGACCGCCGACGTGACGGCCATGAGAACGCCGGGCCAGCCGCCGCGATGGGATTCCACCAGCATGAACAACGTCACTGCCACCATCAACTTGTCGGCCACCGGATCAAGAAACGCACCGAACGCCGAAGTCAGGTTCATCCGTCGTGCCAGATAGCCGTCCAGCCAGTCGGTGACCGCAGCGAGCAGGAACACGATCGCAGCGGTAATGTTGTGACCGGTAAACGGCAGGTAGAACACAACCACCATCACCGGCAGCAGCGCGACGCGAAACAGCGTCAACCAGGTAGGCAAATTGATGTGCATGATTCGACCCCAAGAGTTGCCACAGTGTCGCATGCCACTCCCGCAGAGTGACCGCTGCAGCATGATCAACCGTGCAAGCTGGCGTAGATGCGCTCGGCCAGCTCGCGATTGATGCCCTTCACCTGCATCAGCTCCTCGACCCCGGCCGCCTCCACGCCTTGCATGCCGCCGAACGCGCGCAGCAGTGCCGAGCGACGGCGCGCACCGATACCTGGCACCTCTTCCAGCACACTGTGCTCGCGTGCCTTCTCACGCCGCTTGCGATGGCCGCTGATGGCGAACCGATGCGACTCATCACGTACCGCCGCCACCAGATGCAGCGCCGGCGAGGAAGACCCGGGATGCAACTCGCGCCCCGGATTTCCTGATTCCAGCCGGGCCAGTACCAGCGTCTCCTCACCAGCACGGCGCCCTGGACCTTTGGCCACGCCAATGACCTCGATGCCGCGGATACCCAGATCCCGCAGCACTTCCAGTGCCTGCGCGACCTGTCCACCGCCGCCGTCGATCAGCAGGATATCCGGGCGCACGCCCTCGCCCTCGGCTGTCTTGCGAAAGCGTCGGGTCAGCGCCTGATGCATCGCCGCGTAGTCGTCACCGGGCGTGATGCCTGTAATGTTGAAGCGTCGATAATGGGATTTCTCCGGCCCTTCCGGGCTGAACACGACACAGGAAGCCACCGTCGCCTCGCCCATCGTGTGGCTGATGTCGAAGCATTCGATACGCCGCGGTGGGTCATCCAGACCAAGCAGCTTTTGCAGGTCATCAAAGCGTGTACCCAGCGTCTGCCGGCTGGCCAGCCGCACGGTCAACGACGCCTGGGCGTTGCGCTCGGCCATCTGCAGAAACTGCGCGCGGTCACCACGCACGCTGATCTTCAGCTCCACGGCATGCCCGGCGTGTGCGCTCAGTACTTCGCCCAGAACATCAATGTCGGCAATCGCTTCGCCCAGGATCAACTCGCGCGGCACCGGACGATCGAGGTAGTACTGCGCAATGAATTGGCCCAGCACATCACCGGGTTCGGCGTCCAGCGGCAAGCGTGGAAAGAAGTCGCGCGTACCCAGACTGATGCCATCGCGAAAGAACAATACGCTCACGCAAGCCAGGCCCGATTCAATGCGGCAGGCGATCACGTCCATGTCGGCATTCGCACCCTGCACATGGTGTTGCGCCTGCAGCTGGCGCAACGCTGCCACCTGATCACGCAACTTCGCAGCACGCTCGAACTGCAGCGTGGTGCTGGCCTGCTCCATCGCCGTGGCCAGCTCGTCGATCACCGCGCTGCTGCGTCCTTCCAGGAACATCTCAGCGTGGCGCACATCGATGGCGTAGTCCGCTACGTTGATCAAACCGACGCACGGCGCGCTGCAGCGGCCAATCTGATACAGCAGGCACGGTCGTGTGCGGTTGCGAAAATAGCTGTCCTCGCACTGGCGCACCTTGAACAGCTTCTGCATCAGGTTGAGGCTTTCGCGCACGGCATACGTGCTTGGATACGGACCAAAGTAGCGCCCGGGCTTGTTGCGTGCGCCGCGGTGAAACGCCAGTCGCGGATAGTCCTCGCCCGTGGACAGATAGATGTACGGATAACTCTTGTCATCGCGCAGCAGAATGTTGTAGCGCGGTTTGAGCGATTTGATCAGCTGCGATTCCAGCAGCAACGCCTCGCCTTCCGTGCGCGTCACCGTGATCTCGACGCGCGCAATCTGCGCCACCATGGCCGCAATGCGCGGCTCCAGGTGCGGCTTCAGAAAATAATTGCTGACGCGCTTGCGGAGATTGCTGGCCTTGCCGACATACAGCAACTCACCGGCCGCATCAAAATGCCGATAGACACCGGGCGATGAGCTGAGCGTGTGGACGAAAGCCTTGCCGTCGAACGGTGGCGTTTGCGCGGGCTGCATATACCCATTCTAACTGCCGCCTGCCGTGCTTGCCGAAGGTATGCGGTGTCCGCTCACGCACGGGTGCGCAGCCATTGTTCCGCACGCTGCAAATCCTCGGCGGTATCAATGCCCGGCGGAAACGGCTCGGGGGTCAGGCGTACCGCAATCGCGTAGCCGTGTTCCAGCACGCGCAATTGCTCCAGTGATTCGGCTTGTTCCAGTGGCGTGCGCGGCAACCGCGCGTAACGGGTGAGAAAACCCGCGCGGTAGGCGTAGATGCCGATATGCCGCAGAAACGGGACGCCCGAGGGAAGCACGTGTCGGTCGCCGGCAAACGCGTCGCGCACCCAGGGCACAGGCGCGCGGCTGAAGTACAACGCGTGGCCATCCGCGCTACGCACCAGCTTCACCGCGTTTGGATCGAACAATTCCCCGACGTCGCTGATCGGCGTGGCCAGTGTAGCCATCGGCGCGGCGTCCTCAGCCAGCGCTTGCGCCACGGCGCGAATGCCGCTGGCTGGCGCAAACGGTTCGTCCCCTTGCAGGTTGACCACAATCGTCTCGTCGGCCCAGCCGTAGTGCGCCGCGCACTCGGCCAGTCGATCGCTGCCGGACGCATGCTCCACGCGCGTCATGCACACCTCCACGCCCTGCCCGGCAAGCACCGCCGCCACGCGCTCATCGTCGACCGCGACAACCACCTGATCAGCCCCCGCTTGCTGCGCGCGACGCGCCACGTGCACCACCAGGGGTACGCCGCCCAACTCACGCAACGGCTTGCCCGGCAGTCGTGTGGATGCAAAGCGCGCCGGGATGGCAACGACGAAAGGCGACACCGTGTGCGTCATGGTTGGCTCGTAGTGGAGTGGCAACAAGCGTATGCGCAACCGGCTACGTCGGCCAGCACTGTTTCAGTCCACCTCACGCAGATCGAATCCGCAGCCGTTGGCGATGTCACGGAAGCCGGGGAACGAGGTGGCCACTGTCGCGCAATCGTTGATGCGCACAGGCGCTTGCGCCACCAGTCCGGCCACCGCGAAACTCATCGCGACGCGGTGATCCAGATGGCTCGTTACGCTACCGCCGCCGAGCGGTCGGCCATCGATGATCGCGCCATCGGGGGTTTCCTCGATCGCAATACCCAACACACGCAGGCCGGCGGCCATGCTGGCAATGCGATCCGATTCCTTCACCCGCAGCTCGGCCGCGCCGGAGATGATGGTGCGTCCTTCCGCCACGCTGGCGGCCACAAACAATATGGGCAGCTCGTCGATCATGTCCGGCACCAGCGCGGGTGGAAGTTCGATGCCACGCAACGGTGCGTAGCGGACGATCACATCTCCGGTCGGCTCACCACCGTTGTTGCGCGCATTCTCAATGCTGATATCCGCGCCCATCAGACGCAGCGCCTCCAACAGCCCGGTACGTCGCGGATTGAGGCCAACTATCGGCAGATGCAGCTCGGAACCTGGCACGATGCTGGCGGCCACGATGAAGAACGCGGCCGAAGAAAAGTCTGCAGGGACATCGACATCCACGGCGTGCAACGTATTCCCACCCGCAAGACTGGCGCTGCCCGGCGCAAACCGGATCGGCCAGCCAAATGCAGCCAGCATGCGCTCGGTGTAGTCACGCGTCGGATGCGGCTCCACGACCTCCGTGTTGCCATCGGCGTACAAGCCGGCCAGCAGCAAGGCTGACTTCACTTGTGCGCTGGCCATCGGTGTGACGTGGCACATGCCGTGCAACGCCTGCCCGCCGCGCACATGCAGCGGGGGCAGACCATCGCGACTGTCGATATGCGCGCCCATGCGGGTCAACGGGTCGATTACCCGGCGCATCGGCCGGGTCGACAGTGACGCGTCGCCGATCAGCGTACTGTCGAACGTCTGACCAGCCAGCAAGCCGGCCAGCAGACGCATGCCGGTGCCGGCATTGCCGCAGCCCAGCGCCTGTGTGGCGCCACGCAAACCGTGCAGGCCGACACCGTGGATCACGCGCTCGTTCTGCCCTGGCGTATCGATACGCACGCCCAACTGTGACAGCACAGCGGCGGTGGCGCGCGTGTCTTCACCCTCGAGAAAGCCGCGCACGTGCGAATCACCCTGCGCCAGCGCGGCGAGCATCAATGCACGGTGCGAAATGGATTTGTCCCCGGGCACGCGCACACTGCCGAGCAGCGGCTGGCCGGGCTGGCTGCTCCAGTCGCAGCGATCGATCCCACTCACGGAGCACGCACTGTCGCGGGCCGCGCGTCGCTCACGGTAGCGCCACCGGATACGAGCCGAGCACACGCACCGATCCTGCAGACGCGTCAATCTCCTGCACCGCTGCCTGCAGTGCCTCGTCCTGGATATGCCCGGACACATCAATGAAAAATGCGTACTGCCACTTGCCGGTGTGTGCCGGGCGCGATTCGATCCGGTTCATGCTGATCTCGTGGCGCGCAAACGGGCTGAGTACGTTGTACAGCGCACCTGGCTTGTCGTTCACCGTGACCAGCAACGACGTGCGGTCGTTACCGGATGGGGGAAACATCGAGCGCCCGATGACCAGAAAGCGCGTGGTGTTGTCGGCACGGTCCTCGATACCTTCGGCCAGAGTCTTCAGCCCGTATATCTTCCCCGCTGTCTCACCAGCAATGGCCGCCGTATCATCGGCATGCCGCGCCAGCCGCGCAGCCTCGGCGTTGCTGCTGGTTGCGACGCATTCGGCGGCAGGCAGATTCACGCGCAGCCAGGTCTTGCACTGCTGCAACGACTGGGGATGCGCGTACACACGGCGAACATCCTCCATGCGCCCTGTCAGTGAATGCAGGCACTGATGCACATGCAGCTCCACCTCACCGCAAATGATCGCCTCGGAGGTAAGAAACATGTCGAGCGTCATCTGGATCATGCCTTGGCCGGAGTTCTCCACCGGCACGATGCCAAAATCCGCATTGCCGGCGGCAACCTCCTGAAACACCTCTTCAATGCTGCCCAGCGGCAAGCCGTACGCCGCATGTCCGAAATGCTTGAACACCGCTTGCTCACTGAATGTTCCCTGCGGGCCGAGATAGCCGATCTTCAGCGGGTCCTCCTGCGCCAGGCACGAGGACATGATCTCGCGGAACAGCCGCACCATCTCGGTATCCGGCAACGGACCGTCGTTGCGGTCCACCACCATGCGCAGTACATGCGCCTCGCGCTCCGGGCGGTAATAGTTGATCGCCGACAGTCCCTCGCCTTTTACCGTCGCCACTTCCCGGGCGCGGTGCGCACGTTCGGAGATCAGCTGCTGGATCTGCCGATCGATGCTGTCGATGCGCTCACGCATGTCGCTCAGCGGATTTGTTGGATCACTCATGAGGTAGCCATCTAAAGGTAAAGACGTCCATATGACGGATGTGGTACGAAAAGGTGCTGGCGCTGATTGGTCAACCGTGGCGCTGTGAAAAGTCCTGCATGAAGCCGATCAAGGCGGTAACCGCGTCTGCTGACACGGCGTTGTACAGGGATGCGCGCATGCCACCAAGCGCCTTGTGTCCCTTGAGTGCGATCAGGCCGGCAGCTTCCGCTTCCTGCACGAACAACGCGTCCAGCGCACCGTCACGCAGCACGAAGCGCACGTTCATGCGCGAACGCGCAGCGGGGTCAACCGGATTGCGGTAGTAGCCACCCGAGCCATCAATCGCCGCGTACAAACGCTCGGCCTTGAGCCGATTACGCTCGCCGATGACCTGCAACCCACCTTGCGCCTGCAGCCACTGAAACGTGAGACCGGCGACATACCACGCCCAGGTGTTGGGTGTGTTGAGCATGGAATGATTGGCAGCATGCTCAGCGTAGCGAAAAATGCGTGCCATCGGCCGGCTGGCGCGTTCCAGCAGATCGCGGCGGATGATCATGATGACCAGTCCCGACGGGCCAACGTTCTTTTGCGCGCCCGCATAAATCAGCCCGAAGCGCGATACGTCCAGCGGTGCGGACAGGATATTGGAGGACATGTCCGCAACCAGCGGCACATCACCGACGTCCGGCGTGGTGTGAAACTCCAGGCCGTGGATGGTCTCATTGGGTGTGTAGTGCACATAAGCCGCGTGCGGATCAAGCTGCCAAGATGCGCGCGGCGGCAACTGGCGATAATCGCCATTGGCTTTGCTGTCGGCAGCCACGTTGACGCGCACATACGGCGCGGCCTCACTCGCTGCCTTTGCACCCCAATGGCCGTTGATGATGTAGTCGGCGCTGTCACCCACACCCGCCAGATTCATCGGGATCTGCGCGAACTGCTGGGTAGCGCCGCCTTGCAGAAACAGCACGGCGTAATCGGCAGGAATCGCGAGCAGCTTGCGCAGATCAGCCTCGGCCTGTTCGGCCATCGCCGTGAACCGCTGACCACGATGCGATTGCTCCATCACCGACGCGCCGCTGCCATTCCAGTCCAGCAACTCGCGTTGTGCGCGCTCGAGTACCTCCAGCGGCAAGGCTGCGGGACCCGCGCTGAAATTCCACACTCGGTTCATCGGTAGTCATGCCCGTGGAAGCTTTGGCGCATTATGCCGCGACGCAGCATGGGGAGGTCAACCACGACCGATGCTTTGCGCTCAAAACCGGATCAGCAATACCAACCCGATACCCAATGCCAACACCGCGGCAGTGAGAATCAACCACCAGGCGCCGCCAGTGGAATGGGGCACTGTTTCGTCCGGGTATGTCGGTGCCGATGATAGCGTGACGATCTCCGGCTCCAGCTTCATCCCCGGCGCCTCCACCACAAAGCGGTGCATGGCCACACCAATCTGGTCGCCCGGCTGCAGCGCAATGGCCTGCACTGGTGCGCCATTGACGCGCAGAGGATGCCGCACGGATGGTTGCAGCGCCTGCAACATCAATTGGCCGTCACGCCAGGCGATGCGCAACGATACGGCTTCGCCCTGCGGTAACTCCAGCGGAAGCGGGCCGTGTGGGCCAAGCTCCAGACGCTCATGCACCGGCAACACCCTGCCCGACAACGGACCGGCCACGGCACGCAGCGCCACGGTACATGCGCCACTATCGTTCACGGCTGCGGAGTGCCGCTGATTTGGGTCCTCGTCGGCACACAGCAGCAGTCGGCAATCGCCTACACTGACCACATCGCCTGCACGCAGCAGCGCCTGCTCATGCACTGGCCGTGCATTGACGTAGATCCGCCCCGCCCCAGGCATGACTTGCAGCACCCAACCACGGCGATCGTGCTGGATACGCACGTGTTGCGGTGCGGCCTGGGTTACCGCCAGCACGAGATCGTTGTCGGGCGCGCTGCCAATGCGCAATTGCGCCTGCGTCCAGTGAAAATCCTCGCGGGCCGCATTGGGAAATTCGATACGCATCAATCAACCGGCCAGATATCCCGGAAACTCTAACATGCACCGCGCCTGCGCCGAACTATCCGCCAGCACAAAGCTTGATGTCCATGTCTGCCTGGCGGCACCCAACGTGATGGCGTCAGACAGGTTTGTGCAACCACTGCGACCGGATCAGCGCACGCGGCATATAACACGCGGCATATAAGATGAGCGCCCGTCCTGGAGATCAACATGACGAAAATCGATATTGAACGGTCCCATCATCTGGGTACCGCCGCAGCGCGCCTCGTCGTTGAAAAGGTGGCTGCCGCCATGCAACAGAAGTTTGGTGTGGAAAACCAGTGGCACGGCGACGTGTTGCAGTTTTCAGGCACCGGCGTGAACGGGGCGATCGCCGTCAGTGCTGACGCGGTGCACGTCACCGCGCAACTCGGCATGTTGTTGAGCCCGTTTCGCGGCAAGATCGAGCAGGACATTCGCGACAAGCTGGACCAGCACTTCGCCTGAGCGGCCCACCGGAAGTTCTCCAACTGAATCCGCATTCGTGGCATACTTGACGGCTTACGCGGCCGTAACGGCTGCGCGTGAACACCGAGACACATGGCCAAAGACGACGTCATCGAAATGGAAGGTACGGTCCAAGAGACCCTGCCCAACACCATGTTTCGCGTGCAATTGGAGAATGGGCACGTGATCATTGCCCACATCTCCGGACGCATGCGCAAGCATTACATCCGCATCCTCACTGGTGACAAGGTGAAGATCGAGATGACGCCGTACGATTTGAGCAAGGGTCGTATCACTTACCGCATGAAGTAACGCGGCACCCATCTGCA
>CAJDVA010000015.1_pt1 | contig 29943 bp, 27 predicted proteins | sample 7391241 | NCBI WGS metagenome assembly CAJDVA01 (sample SAMEA7055678, study PRJEB34461) | soil metagenome | biome: terrestrial ecosystem; feature: Peninsula; material: soil | place: Antarctica | collected 2016
CACGATCCGATAAGATGAAAGCCATGAAGCTGCTGCTGGTGGAAGACTCCGATCGCCTGCGCCAAACCTTGCAGCGCGGGTTGCGCGGCGCAGGCTTTACCGTCGACGCGGCCAGTGACGGTGTGGCCGCGTGCAACTTTCTGACTGGCTACGAATACGAGCTGGTGGTCCTCGACCTGATGCTGCCGCGGCTCGACGGCATCGGGGTGTTGCACACGCTGCCGGGCGATGGCCGTCGTCCGCGCGTGCTGGTGCTTTCCGCGCGCGACCAGGTCAGCGATCGTATCGGGGCGCTGAACGCTGGCGCCGATGATTACCTGATCAAGCCGTTCGCATTTGACGAACTGGTGGCGCGCCTGCACGCATTGGCGCGCCGACCACAACAGGCCCAGGCCACGGTGCTCAGCCACGGCACACTGGCGTGGAACCCGCGTGCGCAAAACGCGACCGTGGGCGGCCGACCCTTGCCACTGACGCCGCGCGAGTTTGCGGTGCTGGGCGTATTGCTGCGCCATCGCGGCCGCGCGTTCAGCCGGCTGGAAATCCTCGAGCGCACTGCCGGCAGCGACAGCGAGGTTTCCGATCGCAGCGTGGAAGTACTGGTGTTCGGCCTGCGGCGCAAACTTGATGCTGCCGGTCTGGCTGGTTTGATTGAAACCCGCCGTGGCGCCGGTTACCTGATCCCGTGACGTACGCATCTTGAGCAGAACGACCTCCCTGTCTGCGCGCATCACCCTCGTGCTGGTGGTGATCAGCCTGCTGGTGCTGGGCGGCGGCGCGGTATTGATGGACTGGCGCATCGATCACGAAATGGAAAGCCGCATCGAGCAGAATCTGCTGACTCAGGCCATGGCACTGAGTTCGATGATCCAAGTGGAAGAGCAAACTGTTCCACACAACCGCCTGCCGGCGCGCGCCGGTGTATTCAACGGCGACGATCCAACGTATTACGAAGTGCGCTGTCCCGAGATGCCCACGCAGCGCAGTTCACCGCCGCTGCCCATACGTCCGGCCGGCTGGTCACACGACGTGGGTGCGCAGCCACGCTTTGCGACATTGCAGCACGGGCCAGCGCATCTGGCCTTTGTGCAATTCAGCTTCACCGCGACGCCTGACGCGGACGATGACGAAACGACCAAGGCAACTGCGACCTCCGCGATCGGCAGCGACGCAGCGCACGAATGCGTGCTGTTGTTCGCGCAGGATCGAAGCGCCATCGACGAGATCCTGCATGCTGTCGACTGGATCCTGCTGCTCGGCCCGGCACTCGCACTGCTGATCGCGCTGGCCGCCGTACCGTTGATCGTGCGCCGCGGCATGCGCCCGATGGCGGCGCTGGTCGAGCGCATGCATGCCATCGGGCCGAACTCGCCCGGCCAGCGCCTTGCTCCCACCCGGGTGCGCGAACTCGATCCACTGATAGCCCGCTTCAACGATGTGCTCGCACGCATGGACGACGGCCTCGCCCGCGAGCGTCAGTTTGCCAGCGGGCTGGCGCATGAAACGCGCACCCGATTGGCCGAATTGCGCGCGCTGACCGAGGTTGAAGTGCGCTATCCCAGCGGCCGCAGCATGTCGGAGGTGCTGACGCGCCATGGCTGGATCACCAGCAACAACGCGTGCAACCCATTGCCAGTGAGCGCGGCATCACGCTGCGCAGCGAAGGGTCGAAAAACATCTGTCTGCACACCGATCCGGCGCTGCTGGAAGTCATCGTGAGCAACCTGCTGGCCAACGCGTGTGCCTACGCACCGAGCGGCGACACGGTGACATTGCGGCTGGCGGAAAACAGTGTATGCGTGGACAACGCGGCACCGGAACTGGCTGCCGACGACCTGGCCAATTTCGGCCAGCGCTTCTGGCGCAAGCAATTGCCGCATGCGGCGCACGCCGGCCTGGGGCTGGCGTTGGCCGGCGCGGCGGCCCAGGCCCTCAATTTGATGCTGCGCTTTCAACTCGATGCAAACCAGCGGCTGCACGCGACGTTGACGTGGTCAAGCGAAATGCTGCGCGGGTCCGTGTCGTAATCCGCTCAACCTGCAGACGCCGAGATCAGCCTTCGCCGGCGGCATGCCGCCGAGGCACTGTTCAGTGCTCACTCTCCGCTGACGCCGCCCGTCTCACACCAGCCGCCAGCCCCTGTCGGGGACGGCCTGAACAGGCTGACTCCGCTCATGGCTCGACAAGCTCACGATGCACGGCATCAACCATCTGCCGTTCTCCCTGAGCCTGTCGAAGGGTCTGCGCAAATATTCCGCAGAAGGCCTGCGACACCACACCCGGCACCGCGCCCGCGATCCGTGGCGCGGTGCTGCGCAACGCAGCGCTGACGCGCGCTCAGTTCTTGGTGGTGTTGGTCGCCTCGGCCTGCTCGCGCAGTTCCAGGCGATGGGCCAGACGATCAACGTTGGACAACGACAGCAGGTGCGCATAGATCCAGCCAAAGACGCCCTCACGGGCAAATTCCGCCGTGGTCTTTTCATCCAGCGCGCGCAACTTTTCCTCGTTGACCACAAACAGGCCATTGAGATTGATCGAGTGGCCCTGCTCACCGTCCTTGCCTTCTTTCTGCAAGCGCACGTTGCGCGGCTCCAGCAGGTCGTGCTTGGCCAGCTGCTGCATGAACCAGCGCGTGCGCCCGACATTCTGCTGAAACTCGCCGAGAAACTTGACGGCGTTGGTCAACAGCTCGGTGTCGGTACCATCTTCGTTGAACAGCCGTTCGCCTTCCGTCTTGCCGAAGCCTTCGTACTGCTCGTCGAGGAACACGGTCAGCTCATCGCCTGGAGCGGCACCGTCTGCACTGGCGGGCTTTTCGGCCAGCACAAACGGATAGCGACGCACGAAAGCAGGAACGTAGATACCCGGTTCCCAGCGCCCCTCGGCATCGACGTACAGGTTTTCATCCTGACGCAGGCCAAGCAGCGCGATCGGACCGGCCTCGGCCGGGTCGTTGCCGGCAAACACGATCAGCAGATCGCGCGCGGCAATGGCAAACTCCGCACCGGTCAGCGGTACCGAATGCGTGTTCATCGCGAACTTCAAATTGGGCACGCCCTTCAGGCGCAGATCCTTGTGCTCGCTGCGGTTGAGCGGCACCGGATGTTCGTAGAAAAGAACTTCAGCCACGTTGCTACCTCTGCCCCGCCAAGCCGGGGCCGCCAACACAGCGCCCCCTCCCAAACCCGGCGTCGGGTCTATGTCGACTGGCGACTATATCAGCGCGCCGGCGTCCGTGGCGACAACACAGGAGTTGCGCCGCGCGCGCAAATACGACAACGACATGCGCATGACAAGGGGTTGCTCTATGCTCAGACGCAACACCCATGGCGCGATGCAACCGCTTGCGCTGCGGGAGCCGAGGAATCATTCGCATGCTGATGGACGTACACAACAGCTCCAACCTGAACGCAACCCGGGTACTTTCACTGGATTCCGCTGGCCATATTCTTGACTGGATCAGCTGGCAAGACGCCGTGTGCCTGTATGTGCGCGACGCCATTGCGTGGACGCTTGGCGACCCATGTCTGCTCGTGCACGGTGGCTTCAACCGATTGCAGGGCGCGCAAAGCCTGCTGCAATTGCATCCCATCATTGCCAGCACCGGGCGCTGCCGTGATCAGGCTGTGGATCCGTCGCCGACGCTGAGCAACACCGCATTGTTCGCGCGCGACCGCTTTCTGTGCCTGTACTGCGGCGCGCAGTTTCCGCGCGGCGAACTCACCCGCGATCACGTGTTGCCCGTGTCCAAGGGTGGGTGCGACGAATGGCAGAATGTGGTCAGTGCCTGTCTGGCGTGCAATCTGCGCAAGAGCAATCGCACCCCGCAGCAGGCCAACATGCCGCTGTTGGCCGTGCCGTATCGGCCAAGCTGGGTCGAACACCTGATCCTGTCCAACCGCAACATCCTGGCCGACCAGATGCAGTTTCTGGTCGATCATTTGCCGCGCGAGCGGCGCTCGGCGATGAGCTGACACGCAGCCCGGCGCATGCGTCAGGTTTGCGCACCGTCGGTTGCATCGGGCGCGGCAGCCGCTTTTCCCGCCACATCGTGCCCGGTCAACTCACGCTCGATTTCCTCGACCTCGACGCAGGCGTCGTCAGCCTGCGCCTGACCCTTCGCTTGCGTCCTGATCTTGGTCGAGGCGCCCGTTTGGGTCTGATCGGTACGGCCGTGCGCCAGATGGCGATATTGCTCGCGCACGCGATCCAGCGCGTCGTCGTCCAGGTCTTCCACGGCCAGCAGGTCATTGTGTGCAGCGGTGACGCGAATCAGTTCGTCCAGCTTGATCTGCAGCGCAACGCTGTCGCGGTTCTGACTGTTCTGGATCAGAAACACCATCAGGAACGTGATGATGGTGGTGCCGGTATTGATCACCAACTGCCAGGTGTCGCCAAAATGGAACAGCGGCCCGGTCGCAGCCCACACCACAATTACCAGCGCGGCCAGCAGAAACGCCAGCGGCTTGCCGGACTGATGCGCGGTGCCCTCTGCAAAACGTCGAAACATCTGTGATACACGCGACATCACCACACCCTCCCATGGTTACGCTACGGACCGCAGCGACTGGCCTACCTCTGCGCTGGGTCGACCGGCTTGACCGGCGCGAGCATGCCGCGCCCAACGTATGCCCTGCGTGCATGTGCGCCACGTTCAGCAAACCCTGCTTGCCCCGCCCCGCTGCTGGCCCAACAATACGCAGATGACCGACCCCGTACGCTTTCCCCATCTGGCCCACATCGACAGCCCGGCCGACTTGCGCCACGTACCCGATGCAGAACTGCCGGCCGTGGCCGATGAGTTGCGTCAGTACCTGATTGAGTCCGTCGCCACGTCGGGCGGCCATTTCGGCGCGGGTCTGGGCGTGGTGGAATTGACCGTCGCGCTGCATGTCGTGTTCGACACACCCAACGATCGTCTGGTGTGGGATGTCGGCCACCAGTGCTATCCGCACAAGATCCTTACTGGCCGGCGCGAGCAGATCACCACCGTCAAGAAGAAAGGCGGTCTGGCACCGTTCCCACGCCGCAGCGAGAGTATCTACGACACGTTTGGCGTCGGCCATTCGTCGACTTCCATCTCTGCCGCGCTGGGCATGGCCATCGCCGCACAGCACAAGGGCGACCAGCGCAAGGTGGTTGCCGTGATCGGCGATGGCGCGATGACCGCAGGTCTGGCGTTCGAGGCACTGAACCACGGCGGCGATGTCGAGCCGAACATGCTGGTGGTGTTCAACGACAACGGCATGTCGATCAGCAAGAATGTCGGCGCGATGGCCAAGATGATGGCGCGTGCGATGGCCAGTCGGCGACTGAATGTCCTGCGCGAACACGCCAAGCGTGCGATCCCGAAGCACTCGATGTTTGGCCGTCTGTTCAAGCGCTGGGAAGAGCACGCCAAGGGCATGTTCGTGCCCAGCACGCTGTTTGAGGAACTGGGCTTTCACTACACGGGTCCGATTGACGGCCACAACATTCCGCAACTGCTGCAGGCGCTGCGCACGGTGAAAAACCTGCCCGGTCCGCAACTGCTGCACGTGATCACCACCAAGGGCAAGGGCTACGCGCCAGCCGAGCAGGCGCAAATCAAATATCACGCGGTGGGCCCGTTTGACCCCGACGCGGGGGTGGTGAAGAAAGGCGCGCCAGCCAAGCCGACCTACACCGACATCTTCAGCAACTGGCTGTGCGACATGGCCGCCGCCGATGCCCGGCTGCTCGCCATCACCCCGGCGATGCGCGAAGGCTCCGGCCTGGTGCGCTTTTCCCAGGAATATCCGGACCGCTACTTTGACGTGGCGATTGCCGAGCCGCACGCAGTGACCTTGGCTGCCGGCATGGCGTGCGAGGGCGCCAAGCCCGTCGTGGCGATCTACTCCACGTTCCTGCAGCGCGCCTACGACCAGGCGATCCACGACGTGGCGTTGCAGAATCTGGACGTCACGTTTGCCATCGATCGCGCCGGCGTCGTCGGCCCGGACGGTCCGACTCACTGCGGCAGTTTCGACCTGACCTACCTGCGCTGCCTGCCCAACATGCTGATCATGGCGCCGGCCGACGAGAACGAATGCCGCATGCTGCTGAGCACCGGTTTCCAGTATCACGGGCCAGCCGCCATACGCTATCCGCGCGGCACCGGCACCGGCGTGGCCGCGCATGCAACCCTGGACGCCTTGCCGATCGGCAAGGCTGAATTGCGCCGACGCGGACATACCCTGGCGCTGCTGAGTTTCGGCGCCATGCTGTCGCCGGCCGCTGAAATCGCTGCGGAAATCGATGCCACGCTGGTCAACATGCGCTTCGTCAAACCGCTGGATGAAACCTTGCTGCTGGCGTTGGCGCAAACCCACGACGCGCTTGTCACGCTGGAAGACAACGCCGTGACCGGCGGCGCCGGATCGGCCGTGGCCGAGTGTCTGTCAGCGCACGGCATCACCCTGCCGATCCTGCATCTTGGCCTTCCAGACGTCTATCTGGAGCACGGCACGCGCGAGGAAGTGTTGAGCATGGCCGGTCTCGATCTGCCCGGCATCCGTCACGCCATCCTTGCGCGCTTTCCGCAGGTCGTTGTTGCCGAAGTCGCCAGCGCGGGTTGAGTGCGGCCCACGCGAGTTCACCTCCCCACTCGCGCTGGATGACAGGCATCACGGCATGCAGCGGCCACCGCTGACCCGGTCGCGCTGCTCCAGATCCTGCGCGGTGAACACGTCGGCACAAGCCGCCTGCTGCAACAGCCGGCGTGCCGCTGCGCCTTGCTGCCAGCCGTGTTCAAACAACAGCCAGCCACCAGCGTTGAGGTGCTTCGGCGCAGCGGCGACGATGCGACGGATGTCGTCCAGACCATCCTTGCCCGAGGCCAGGGCCGCGACCGGCTCGAAGCGCAAATCGCCCTGGCCGAGATGCACATCGTCGGCCTCGATGTACGGCGGATTCGACACGATCACGTCGAAACGCCGACCTGCCAGCGGCAGCAGCCAATCCCCGTGCAAAAATTCGACATTGGCGATGCCGAGGCGCTGCGCGTTGCGTCGCGCCACCGCCAGCGCGGCGGCGCTGGCATCGGTGGCGCTGACGTGCGCGCGCGGGCGTTCATGCGCCAGCGCCAACGCAATCGCGCCGCTGCCGGTACCAAGATCGGCGATCGCGCAAGCCACATCGGCTGGCAGGCGCTCCAGCGCCAGCTCGACCAGCCGTTCGGTGTCCGGGCGCGGGATCAGCGTAGCGGGTGTCACCTCCAGCTCGAAGGACCAGAAGCCGCGACGGCCCGTCAGATAAGCAACTGGCTCGCCACGCGCGCGGCGTTCAACCAGTGCCGAATAAGCCGTCTGGACGTCCGTATCCAGCACGTCATCGGCATGCGCGTACAGCCAGCTGCGCGGCCGCTCGAGCACGTGCAACAGCAAGGCCTCGGCGTCCCCGCGCGCACCCAGACACGCAGCAGCCGCGATCAACGCGGTGCGGACGGCAGACACTAGCGTTCCGGCGGCGTTTGCCGACACGCACCCGGACGGCGAGACCACATACCGAAATGCACAGCCGCTCTCCCAAGTTGATCCGCGATACCCGCAGTGTAAATGCAAGTATCGGTCGACACGGAACCAACGTCTGATTCAGGAAGTCATACCCGCGCGATGGCCAGCACGCACTTGCGCAGGTCGGCGCGCATCAGCCCGGCCACACCGTACGGGCCTCGACGCTGCGCCGCGCGGAGCACACCGACACGCTTGGCGCCACTTGCACTGCGAGGTCGATGGCCCGGCGCCATCGACCTCGCGGCGCGTACCCCTGCGCGGCGTCGATCAGTGAATCGCGTCGATCGAGGCGGCGTCCTGTTTGGCCTTCAGCGCCCCGCACAGCTCGATCGACTCGCTGGTTTGCGCCAGGCCGCGTGCGGCGCCCGTGACGTCTTTCAGGCGCGGCTTGAAGAACGCCTGCAACCGATCCACTTCAGCCTGCGAGCAACCACCGCCGCCCATCAGGCCGGGCAGGCGACCGCCGGCGAAACTGCCGGTGCGTTCCACAATCCGGTCGTAATGGGCCACCGACCACGCCCACGCTGCATCGCGTTGTGCCTGCGTCTCGCGGCTGCCACCGAGCAGCATCGCCATTTCGCCGACCTTGACCTGTTTGTCCAGCGCAAAATTGCGCACCTGCTCGGCCAGTGCCGGGTCCTCGACCGAACTCAGCCCGGACAGGAGGGCGTTGCGCACACGGGCGTCGCTGGTCTTCGGCAGCTCGGCAACCAGCGCAGCGACGACACTCTTGCCGCGTTCCTGCACCGCCACACCCAGCGCATCGCCCAGCAGATCAGGATTGCCCCCCGCCACGTGCAGACGGCCATCCGCCGTACGCTTGAGCACCGCGTCGCCCTGCGCGAGCAACGCCGCGCGCACCTCCGGCACCTTCACATCGAACGCGAGAAAACTGGCCAGCGAGCTGCGCAGCAGCGCGTCGTCATCCGCTTCGCCAGCCTTGCGTACGTACCCTAGCTGCTGCATGCGCGGCAGATACGCGGCGGTGGCCCACGCCGCCAACTTCGCCCGCTGCGCAGCGGTACTGGCCAGGCGCGTCCTGATCCAGCCAAACGTCCCCAGTGGCGCGGTGGCCACTTCGCGGATCTTCGAGCTGGTCAGCGGTTGCAGCGCGGCCAGTGCTGTGGCGGCATCCACATCGCCGTGCCTGAAGCTGGCGGACACCGCATCGGCGTAGGTCAGCTGTTCGGCGTCACCCAGCGTGCCGACTTGCGCGGCCAGATGCGTGAGATCACCCGCGTTCATGGCGAAACGGTAGTAGCCCAGGCCATTGGCGTTGGGCATGACCCAGGTCGGCGTGCTGGCGTCGGCCAGGGCCATCGTGCCGTGCGCCTTGTCCAGCATCTCGCAACTGACCTTGCTGCCGCCGGCGGTGCCGTAACGCACGCACAGCGGCACACCCCACACATGCCGCGTGTCACCCTTGCTGCCATACGGCAGGTAACGGCTCTGGCTGAGCTTGAGCACGGTCTTGCCGCCCTGCCCGGTCACTTCGGTCCGCACATACGGCACGCCGGGCTGGTTGAGAAAACTCATGAACGCCTGCTTGAAGCGCTCGCCCTTGCCAGCGGCAGTCGCAATCGCGCCGACCAGATCGGTCGCCGTCGCGTTGCCGAATTTGTGCGTCTGAATATAGGCGCGCATGCCCTGCTGGAACGTCTTGGCGCCAACGAAGCCCTCGAACATGCCGAGCACGCTGGCACCCTTTTGATAGGTGATGCCATCGAATGCGGTCTCGATGTCGCCGTTGCCATCGATCGGCTGGCGGATTTTGCGCGTGGTCACCAGACTGTCACCACTCATGGCACGCTGTGCCCCCTGCACGCGATCCAGATCGGCGCGATATTCCGGGTGCACCTGCTGGGTCACCTTGCCCTGCATCCAGGTGGCAAATGCCTCGTTCAACCACAGGTCGTCCCACCACGCCATGGTCACGGTGTCGCCCGTCCACATGTGCGCCAACTCATGCGCGGTCACATTGAACGAGCCACGCACGTTGCGTGCCGGTGAGTCCTTGTCCAGCAGCAACAGCCAGTCGCGGAACGTGACCAGGCCGGGGTTTTCCATCGCGCCGGCGGAGAAGTCCGGCGCCGCGAGCAGGTCCAGCTTATCAAACGGATAACCGAAGCCGTAGTAGTCCTCCAGCGCGTGGATGATGCTTGGGGTTTCGCCCAACACGTGTTCCATCCGATGCGCTTCGCCGGCAGCGGCGATACCGCGCAATTTCAGCGGCGTGCTGCGATAGGCACCTGGCGCAATGTCCGGCGCCGTGGCGATGTCCCATGGGCCAACCGCAAACGCGACCAGATAGGTCGGCAACGGTTTCGTCTGCGCGAACGTCAGCGTCTTCCAACCCTTTTCGGCGGGCACGTCCCGCACCTGCAAGGTGTTGGCCACCGCCGTCTGGCCGTCGGGAATGGTGATGCTGATATCGAACGGCGTCTTGAAGCGCGGCTCGTCAAAACCCGGGAAAGCAAAGCGCGCGCTGATCGGTTCCATCTGCGTCATCGCATACGGCTGGCCCTTCGCCGCGACCTTGTACAAGCCCTGCAACTGCGCGTTGAGCGGCGCGGTGTATTCAAACTTCAAGGTGAGGTCCTGCGGCTGCAGCGTGCTGCCAAAATCCACGCGCACGACACCAGCCTTCGCCTCCATGACGGTGTACGTTCCCGCATGCGTCGTACCCGCAGCATCGGTGATCGTCACCTTCGATACTTTCAGCGCATTCCCGTCCAGCCACACGTGATCCGACGCCTGCGTCAGCTTCAACTTGATCGTGGTGGTGCCGGAAAAATCCCGCTGCGCCGGGTCCACCTTGAACGCCAACTGGTACGCCTGCGGCACCGCCCACGCCGGCAACTTGCCTTGGGGCGCCTGATCGGCACTGGCGGCAAACGCGGAGCCGCAACACGCAGCGAGCGCGGTGAGCAGAAACGGGCGAACGAATTGGCGCATGGTGAGCTCCGCAACAAAAGTTGAATGCCCACGCTAGGGCGGGGCAGCCATTCAACCTAGTGCCATAAGGCATGCCCGCCGCATGCGGCGGCCCTGTTGCAACCACACCCGCAGCGGACACAGGCTTGGCCAGGCGCGATGCCTCAAGCACCTGAGACTGCGCAACAGACAAGCATTGTTCACGCTGATGGTTACCGTCACAATCATAGCCACTGACTATCACGCAAGACCGGGACTGCCAATGAATCTGCGCGATCTGCATTACCTGGTGGCGCTGGCCGAACACCGGCATTTCGGGCGGGCGGCCGACGCCTGCTTCGTCAGCCAGCCAACCCTTTCCACGCAGATCAAGAAGCTGGAGGAGGAACTGGGAGTCAAGCTGGTCGAGCGCACGCCGCGCAAGATTCTGTTGACCGAGACCGGTCGCGAAATCACCCACCGCGCGCGCGCCGTGCTGGCCGAGATCGACGAGATCAAGGCGATCGCACAACGCACGCGCGACCCGGAAGCCGGGACACTGCGACTGGGCATCTTTCCCACCCTGGGTCCGTATCTGCTGCCGCACGTGATACCGCTGCTGCGCGAGCGCTTCCCACGGCTCGAACTGCTGCTGACTGAAGAAAAGACCGAGCACGTGCTGCGCATGCTGCGCGAAGGCGCACTGGATGCCGGCATCGTGGCACTGCCGGTGCACGAGGACAGCCTGCACAGCGAGTTCCTGTTCGAGGAACCGTTCGTGCTGGCCGTGCCGGACAAACACCCATTGGCCACGCACAAGACCAAGCTGAAACTTGCCGATCTGGAAAACGAACATCTGTTGCTGCTCGAAGACGGGCATTGCCTGCGCGATCAGGCGCTGGAGGTGTGTCAGCTGGCCGGCGCCGGCGAGAAGACCGGCTTCCGCGCCACCAGCCTGGAAACGCTGCGCCAGATGGTGGCGGCCAACGTCGGCATCACGCTGCTGCCAACTCTGGCCACCAAGCCGCCAATCAGCCGCACCGACAACGTGCACTTGATTGAATTTGCCGGGCACGCACCAAGCCGGCGCATCGCCATGGTGTGGCGCAAGAGCGCGTCCATGTCAGTGTTTCTGAAACGCCTGGCCAAGGTGTTTCACGGTCTGCCAGCGGAATTGTTTGTACCCGGTCTCGGTCCCGCCACAGCGGCGCGGCGCACGCGTGTCGCAAGCAGGGCGACCGTGGTATGAACCGGCCGGCTGTCGAACCACCGGGCAGAGGCACTGCCATGCGTACTAACAGTTATCGCTGATACGTGTCTCTGGCGCAGCAAAACAGACCCGGCGGGAACATCGACGCTGCCGCGGTGGTCACCGACGCGGGTGTGCGTACAGACTCAGCAAGGAATGGTCAGTGGACCGCCGTTGGCATCTTGCGGTTCGTCAATCGCGACGCGCGCCTCACACAACTGCGCCTCGACTTCGCGCACGATGGCGCTGGCGGCCGGCAGGCTTGAATCCGGCACCATCACCGCGATGTAATCCATCGCCGGCAACTGGCCGACGGCGCCGGTGAGGTATTCGCCGGAGATGAACGCCGGAATCTCGGCGTGCTCCAGCGCATCCTTCACCAGATGGGCATCGAACAGGTTTTCTGCGCGATAGATGATGTGCATACCTGCACGCTAACCCGCGCGCCACGCGAGGGCAAGCCCCGCGCGAGCCATGGGTCGACCAGCTAAACTGCGCCCTCTGCCAACCGCTGCGAGCTTTACCGATGTCGACTGAAAATCCCGCCGCTGCACCGGCCTTGGCGACAGCCACGACGCATCAGGATTTCATCCGGCAGATCGTGCGCGACGACCTCGCTGCGGGCAAGCACCACGCGATCCACACACGCTTTCCGCCGGAGCCAAACGGCTATCTGCACATAGGGCACGCGAAGGCAATCTGCCTGAGTTTCGGCATCGCGGCCGAGTTCGACGGCTGGTGCAACCTGCGTCTGGACGACACCAACCCGGGCAAGGAAGACCCGGAGTTCGTCGAAGGCATCAAGGACGACGTGCGCTGGCTCGGCTTTCAATGGCACGAGCTGCGTCATGCCTCGGACTATTTCGAGGTGTTCTATCGCGCCGCGCTGAAGCTGATCGAGGACGGGGTGGCGTACGTGGATGACTTGACCGCCGACGAGATGCGCGAGTATCGCGGCACCGTAACCGCCGGGCGCAATTCACCGCATCGCGGGCGCAGCGTTGAAGAAAACCTCGATTTGTTCCGCCGCATGCGCGCCGGCGAATTCGCCGATGGGGCCAAAACGTTGCGTGCGAAAATCGACATGAGCGCCGGCAATACCAACCTGCGCGATCCGGCGATCTATCGCATCCGCAAGATCGTCCACCAGAACACCGGCGACGCATGGCCGATCTACCCGATGTACGACTACGCGCACTGCCTGTCCGATGCGCTGGAAGGCATCACGCACTCGCTGTGCACGCTGGAGTTCGAGGATCACCGACCGCTGTACGACTGGTTTGTCGACCATGTCGATCTGCCCAATCACCCCGAACTGTGGCAACCGTTGCTCGATGCCGGCCTGCCGACACAGCCGGCCAAGCCGCGGCAAATCGAGTTCTCGCGCCTCAACCTCAGCTACTGCATCACCAGCAAGCGCAAGCTGGCGCAGCTGGTGGCCGAGCACTACGTCGATGGCTGGGACGATCCGCGCATGAACACGTTGCGCGGCCTGCGCCGGCGCGGCTTCACCGCGGCCGGGTTGCGCCTGCTGATCGACCGCGTCGGCGTCAGCAAACAGAACAGCGTGATCGATTACGCGGTACTGGAAGGTTGCATTCGCGAGGATCTGGACGCCACCTCGGCGCGGCGCATGGCGGTGCTGGACCCATTGAAGCTGGTGATCACCAATCTGCCGGCAAACCACGCGGAAATCCTGCATTTCGCCAACCACCCGAAAGACGAAAGCTTCGGCACGCGCGAGGTGCCGTTCGCACGGGAGGTGTGGATCGAGCGCGAGGATTTCGCCGAAGAGCCGCCGAAGGGTTTTCATCGCTTGAAGCCGGACGGCGAAGTGCGCTTGCGCGGTGTCGGCATCATCAAATGCGAGCAGCTGCTCAAGGACGCCGACGGCAACCTGACCGAACTGCACTGCACGCTCGATCCGGAATCCCGCCACGGCTTGCCCGGCGCGGAGCGCAAGGTGAAAGGCACCCTGCACTGGGTCAGCGCCACGCACGCGATGGCCGCCGAGGTGCGCCTCTACGATCGTCTGTTCAACGTCCCTTCGCCGGATAACGACGAGGATGGCAAGGACTGGCTGACGCACATCAATCCACACGCCAAACACGTGGTGCACGCCTGGCTGGAACCAGCCGCCGCCAACGTCGCACCGGAGCAGCGCTTCCAGTTTGAACGACTGGGCTATTTCGTCGCCGATCGCATCGATCATCGGGCCGGCGCGCCGGTGTTCAATCGCACCGTGACCTTGCGCGATACGTGGGCGCGCCAAGCCGGCCACTGACATGCTGCCGCTGCAAATTCATCTCACCTTGCCGCCGTGGATCGGTGATGTGGCCGACGTCAACCGGCGCTATCAGAGCGACGAGGAGCGCGTGGCACTGGCGATCGAGCTGTCGCGGCAGAACGTCGCGGAAAACTCTGGCGGTCCGTTTGGCGCGGCCGTATTCAACACGCACAGCGGGCGGCTGGTGGCCGTCGGCGTGAATCGCGTGGTGCCGCAAAGCTGCTCGGCCGCGCATGCGGAAATGCTCGCCATCATGATCGCCCAGCAGCGCCTGGGTCGGCACCGCATGAATGCTGACGGCGGCCATTACGTGCTGGCCACCAGCGCGCAGCCGTGTTGCCAGTGCTACGGCGCAGTGGTGTGGGCCGGCATCGACGAGCTGCTGATTGGTGCGCGCTCAGAAGATGTCGAGGCGCTCACCGAATTTGACGAAGGCCCACTGCCGGCCGACTGGATTGGCGAGCTGACGCGGCGCGACATCGCCGTGCGCCGCGACATTCTGCGTGACGAGGCGCGCGCGGTGCTGGCCACCTACGGCGCCAGTGGCGCGCCGTATTGAACCCGGGCAACGCGCTGCGTCGACTGCGTGCCGCGCTGCCGCTGCTGCTGCTGGTGCTGATCGGCATTGGGTTGTTTGCATCCGGCGCGCTGGACTGGTTGAACCCGCACCAGCTGCTGGCCCATCAGGCGCGCTGGCACGCGCAAATCGCTGCGCACCCGGTGCTGAGTCGGGCCGCCTACGTTGGCCTGCTGACGTTGACCATGGCCACCGGCATTCCCGGCACCATCGTGGTGATTCTTGCTGGTGGTTTCGCGTTTGGCGTAGTCGACGGCACGCTGTGTTCATCGGCCGGATTGACCTTTGGTTCGCTGATCCTGTACTTCGCCAGCCGACATGCGTTCGGCGACGGCACGCAGCAACCGCCGGCCATCGTCGCGCTTCTGCACGAAGGCTTCGAACGGCATCCTGTCAGCTACACGTTGTTTTTGCGTTTCGTGCCGATCGTGCCGTTCGGCGCGATGACCATCGGCCTGGCGTGGTTGCGTTGTCCGTTGTGGCTGTTCCTCGGCGCCACCTGGCTCGGCGGCACAACGTCGCTGGTTTTTGAAACGTCGATCGGCGCGGGGCTCGGCGACGCCCTCAGCCACAGCCACACGCTGGGACCGGGATTGCTCCTGCATCGCGGAGTGCTGCTGCCGATGGCAGCGCTGGCGTTGCTGGCATTGCTGCCGTTGCTGATCGAACGCCTCACCCGGCATCGACGCCAACCGGACCGCCCACCGCCCGATTCGCGCGGCGGCGCCTGACCCGGCCATTGGCGCAATATCCAACCGTTCAGGCCCATCTGCCTCACGCTGCGGTCGGCACACGGTTTTCACGGCAGGCCGCATAGTCTGCTCAACGACCGCCGCACCCGGGACGTGAATGACTATGCGTAGCGGCAACCTCGTGAGGCGGCTGTGGCGGCGCACGTCGCTGATGCAACGTCTGGGCTTCATTGCGCTGATGCCCACCTTGGTCACTGCCACCGTGCTGGTGGCGATGCTGACGCGCCATCAGCTGGCCACGTTGCAGCAGATGGGCCAGGAAACCGCCAACGCCATCGCCGTGCAAACTGCCGCTGTTTCCGCAGCACCATTGCGTGCGATGGAACGTCGCGAACTGGCGCGCATCGCGCAGGCAGCAGGCGAGCTGCCACACGTGACACAAGTGCAGATCCGCGCCACCGACGGCGAGATCGTCGCCGACTATCAGAGCCCCGGCCCACGTGACAGCGCCGACAGCCTGACCGTGGTGCGCGATGTCCACAAACTGCAGTTGGAATCGTCGGCCACGGGTGGCTCGGTACTGGTGGTGATGAGCCTGGCCGACGCCATTGCCGCGCAACACGCCAGCTTGCGCAATGCCGGGGTCGCGCTCCTGCTCAGCCTGTTCTTTGCAGGGGTGATCGGCTGGCAGGCCGCACGCTGGCTGAGTGCGCCGTTGCGCCGTCTGGTCGGCGCAGTGCAGCAACTGGGACATGGCGACCGCCGGGTGGAGGTGGAGATCTCCGACCATACCGAAATCGGTCAGCTGCAACGCGGCTTCAACAGCGCGGCGCAGAAGTTGTTCGACATGCGCCGCGGACTTGAGCAGAAGGTCGAGCGCGCAACGCTGGAACTGGCGCACAAGAATGTCGCGCTGGAAGCTGCCAGCGAGGCCAAGTCACACTTCTTCGCTGCCGCCTCGCACGACTTGCGGCAACCCCTGTACGCGCTGACCTTGTTTTCTTCCGCGCTGGCCGCCGATGAGAGCGACCCCGCACGCCTGAGCCACATCGAGCACATCCAGGAATGCGTGCAAGCACTGGACCACCTGTTCAACGAACTGCTTGACCTGTCGCGTCTGGAAACCTGTGCGACGCAGCTGGAGATCAGCGAGTTTCCGCTCGACACGGTGCTGGACGAAGTCAGCCGCAACTTCCGCATGACTGCCGAGCAGCACGGCCTGCGACTGCAGGTGCGCGCCACGGATCTGTGGGTGCGCAGTGACCGCACCATGCTCACTCGCATCCTCAACAATCTGCTCAGCAACGCCTTGCGCTACACGCGCGAAGGTGGCGTGCTGGTAGGTGCGCGCAAGCGCGACAACGGCACGGTACGTGTGGATGTGTGGGACACCGGCATCGGCATCGCACCCGAGCATCAGCAGCGCATCTTCGACGAGTTCTACCGCGTGCAAGGCGCGGCCGACCGTGAGCCCGAGGAGCGCATGCGCCGCCGACTTGGCCTCGGTCTGGCCACCGTGCAACGCCTGTCCGCGTTGTTGAACACCCACGTACAGGTGAAGTCGCGCCCGGAACGTGGCAGCATTTTCAGCTTCAAGCTGCCGCAAGCGCCTGCACGTACGCTCGCCACCCCGGTGCTGGAAACACCACTGGACGTATCCGGCATGCGCGTGCTGGTGATCGACGACGAGCCGGCGATTCTCTCCGGCATCCGCCTTCTACTCGCCAGCTGGGGCTGCCACGTCGTGACTGCCGAGGATCGTGCGCAGGCGCTGGAAGCTGCAAGCGCATGGTCGACCCCGCCGGACATCGTAATCTCGGATCTGCGTCTGGCTGCAGGCGAAAGCGGTCTGGACGTGTTGAGTGCACTCGACCATCACTACGCCAACGGGCGTGGCACGCCGTTCCCGCGGGTGTTGATCACCGGCGAGACGCGCGGCGACCGCCTGCGCGAAACCTTGGCTGCGAAAATCCCCGTGCTGTTCAAACCGGTATCACCGGAAAAACTGCGCGTGGCGATGATGGCGGCGCGCACCGCCCCCCCACGCACGACGTGACCATGTGCCCAAGGTGCCTGACGGCACGCTGCGGCGCGCGCCTGTCCAAACTCACTTCCCCGCGCACTATCGGTACAAGTTGTCATCGCGGCGGCGTACGCGCCACGAACCACGCAGTTGGGCCGAAACGTGAACGCCGTTCCAGCTCACCCCCTGGGGATGGTCTGAGCAAGTTGATTCCGTCCATGGTTCGACAGGCTCACCACGAACGGAATCAACTACCTGCCGTGTGCCCTGAGCTTGTCGAAGGACTTGTTCCGCGCTGCTGCAGAGTGCCCGTTGAGTAACGTCCCCAAGTCACGACACACCATGACGCGAAAACTCCCATGGCGACGCGGCGCAGAATCCCTGCGAACAATGCCGACGACTCTCGCGACGCATCCGTGCAGCGGTCATATCACCTAGAGCCTAGACCGTTGGTGTGACCCGCCAACGGTTGTCGCTGGCGCAGGCTGCGGCTATGTTGCAGGTACGCCTGCAGCGTGGGTGACGGGATGCCGTCTGTGGCCGGGAGTGAACATGCGCATATTGATCGCGGACGACCACCGGCTGATTGTCGAGGGCGTCAAGCTCAAGCTCGCCGAGCTCGACTCGGACATCGAGTTCTCCGTGGCCATGAGTATGGACGAGCTGCGCCACGTCATCCGCAACGAGCCGCCGCCGGACCTTGCGTTGATCGACCTGGCCATGCCCGGCACGCATGGTTGTGACCACGTGGCGGAGATCATCGAACGCCTGCCTGGAGTGCCGGTGATGGTGCTTTCCGGCGCGGAGGATTCCACACTCATCAAAGAGCTGCTGGCGATGGGCGTGGCCGGCTTCATCCCCAAGTCCTATTCGCCCGATGTGATGTTGTCCGCGGTGCGCCTCGTGCTCTCCGGCGGGGTTTACGTCCCGCCGATGATGTTGCAGGAGTCCGCCGCGACCGGCGGCAACCCCGTCATGCTTTCCAGCGAAACCATTGCGTCGATGGAAGATCGTCTGCGCAAGCTGCTCACCGAGCGCCAGATCGACGTACTGCGCCTGCTCTCGCTGGGCAAGCCGAACAAGCTTATCGCCCGCGATCTGGGCATCAGCGAGGGCACGGTGAAAATTCATCTGGCAGCCATCTTCCGTGCGCTCAACGTGCGTAACCGCGTAGAGGCGGTGGTGGCGTCGCGGCGCATCAGCGGCCTGTAGGCGTCCGACCGGCGCAGCGCCTGCAACGCTGACACGAACTTCGGCCGCAGATGCCCCGCCGTCCAGCCTCTGCCACGTCGATCTGCCGTATGCTCGTGCGCTGTGCCGGTGCACTCATCAGCCGGCTTTTGTCACCGGTCTGCAAAGGTGAACGCATGTTGCGCGACGGACCAATCGCAGCACCGGCGCCCACGCTGGCGCGCGTGGCGACCCACAGCGGCGCGACCCGGCGTTGGCGCCACGTGCTGGCTGAGTGTCTGCTCGGTCTGAGTGCATCGATATTCGTCGCCACCCCGCAGGCCGCCACCTCCGCCGCGCCATCGGCTACCAATGTGACATCGCCGCTGACATTCGGCATCCTGCCCATCGGCGGGCCATCCGAATCGCTGACTGCGTGGCGTCCGATGCTGGACGACATGGCCCGCGCACTGCAGCGACCGGTGCGCAGCATCTCGGTCAGCACCTACGAGGGTCTGGCCCAGGCGCTGGCCGAGGAGCGCGTGGACATGGCGTTCGTCTCCGGGCGACTGGCGCTGGCGGCGGTGACCCGGAACCGCATGCAGGTCGTCGCCCAACTCACCCGTGGGGACGGCTCGCCCGGTTACTACGCGGTGCTGCTGGTGGCGAGCGACTCACCGCTGCGCAACGTCGACGACCTGCTGCACCAACCCAGGCGCTGGAGCTATGCCCGCGGTGAAGCGCTATCGGTATCAGGCTATCTCGTTCCCGAAACCCAGCTGTTTTCCACCCACCAACTGGACTCGGACACGTTCTTCGCGCGCGTCACCACCGACAACCATCAGAACAACGCGCTGGCCGTAGCCAATCGCGAAGTGGACGTGGCCAGCAACAACACCGCCGACCTCGAACGCTTCGCGCAGCACTTTCCTGACCAGTTTCGGCGCCTGCGCGTGTTGTGGCGATCCAGCTTGATCCCGCACGCGGTAGTGATCGTGCGCAGCGACCTGGCCCCGGCGCTGCGCGAACATATCGCGCGCTTTCTGACCCATTACGCCAAAGATGGCCGCGCCGCGCCGGCCGAACTGGCCAAGCTCAAGCTGATCCACGATATCAGCGGTTTCCGCAGCGCGGACAACGACACGCTGATCCCGTTTGCCGACATTGAACACAGCCTCGAACGCCGCCGCGCACTGAGCGCGCAGTGGGTCAATCAGGCCGCACTGCAAGCTCGGCTGCACAAGATCGAAGCGAACCACAGCAACCTGGTAGCGCAACTCAGGCGGCATCGCTCGCCGGACTCACCGCCGCACGGCAACGGCAAACCGTGAACGCCCGGCCCGCGCCGATCAGCAGCACCGCACCGACAGCAAACAAGTTGCGTACAGCGTCGGCGCCGTAGCGCGTCCGTGATATGGCGGCGCACTTCGACAACGCCAATCATCGGCGCACGCGGCGTCCCGCTCATTGCGGGCCGTGCGCTCGCCGCGGATCCACGCACGATACCGCTGGCACACCCGTCTTTGTCACCACACCAGGACCGCGCGGCGCTGGCCAGATCGAACGGTTGATGCTTGCCCGGGATACAGGCGGTGCGGTCCGCGGAAGGTACGGGGCGATTTTCTCTGGGGCTTCGGCTTCGGCGACGGCGACGGCTCCATGGCGGCCGCAATGCGCGCCGACGGCAGGATGTGGTTGCTGCTGCCATGCGGCCTTGCCCGCGGCGCAATCAGCCCGCGCGTGCGCTCCGGCAGTATCGCCAATCCCGCCAGTGCACCTGGCTGCGTCATTTCCGACGACGAACGCTGCGTGAAGGGCTGCTGACACCACGCCGGCCCGACCCGGGCGCCACGCGTGCGCGAGGCGCCGAGCCCACGCGCCACACCTTGACTGGGCTTGCGCCGGGTGCCGAACCGGGTGGCCACGGAACGGCGCAACGAACACAGCTGTTGCTAATCATTTGGCGTGCATGCTGCAAGTCTCTCTGCATATATCTCCTCGTCGGTACCTCCAATGAAATCTCTGAGTATGTTTCTGTTCCTTGCCGCCGGCAGCGCTGTCGCCAGTCCCGCCCCACCCACCACCACGCCCTACAGCGTGCAGCAGCGCCACGTGCTTGGCGGTGATGGCGGCTGGGACTATCTGAGCCTGGAAACCACCGCACACCACCTGTTCATTGCGCGCAACGATCGGGTCATGGTGGTCGACACCAGTAGTGGCAAACTGCTCACCGAGATTCCCGGCATGAGCCACGCGCACGGCGTGGCATTGGTGCCAGCGCGACACCGCGGCTACGTCAGCAATGGTCACGGGAACAACGTCAGTGTCATCGATCTGGAGTCGCTGAAAGGCGTCGGCAACGTCCCGGTGAGCGGCAAGAATCCCGATGCGATCACCTACGACCCGGCCAGCGAGCACGTGCTGACCATGAACGCCGGCAGTAATACGGCCAGCGTGATCGATCCAGCAAGTGGCAAGGAAGTGGCTGTCATCGCGCTGCCCGGCCGCCCGGAGTTTGCGGTCAGCGACGGACAGGGCAGCGTGTTCGTCAATCTGGAAGACAAGAGCGAACTGGCCCGGCTCGACACGAAAACCAACAAGATGGAGAACGTCTGGAGCCTCGCGCCCTGCGACTCGCCCAGCGGTCTTGCCTATGACGCCGGCTCCAAACGCCTGTTCTCGGTATGCGACAACCAATTGATGGTCGTTACCGACGCCAATGACGGACATCAGGTCGCCAGGGTCGCCATCGGCAAGGGCCCGGATGCTGCCGCATTCGATGCGCAGACGCGCCTGATCTACAGCTCCAATCACGACGGCACGCTGACCATCGTGCATGAGGACGATGCGAATCACTACACCGTGCTGACCACCGTTGCGACCCAGCAAGGCGCCCGCACGCTTGCGCTGGATCCGGTCACCCATCTGGCGTATCTCGTCGCGGCAGATCCCGCTCCGCGTGGCGCCCCGGTCACGGGCTTCACCTTGCTGGTGGTCGGCAAGCACTGACGCCCGAGGTCAGGTGCATGCCGCTCGGCACGCGGGGAGAACGTGACCGGCTGGCACACAAAGAAAGAGCGCCCGCAGGCGCTCCGAAAACTGGTGGGTCGTCCGGGATTCGAACCCGGGACCAATAGATTAAAAGTCTACTGCTCTACCGACTGAGCTAACGACCCGGCGTCTGAAATGCAAGCCGACAATTTTACGGGCTGCTTCGGAAGCGCACAAGCAACGATGCATGCTCACACATACCGGGTAGGGTCGACGAGTCCGGCCTCGGCAAAGCCTTGCGCACGCAACAGGCACGCGTCGCAATGGCGGCACGCGCGCCCATCGGCATCCGCCTGGTAACAGCTCACGGTTGCCGAGAAGTCCACCCCAAGCCGTTGACCCTCACGTGCGATGTCCGCCTTGCTCATGTCCATCAGCGGTGTGTGGATGCGAATATTGGCACCCTCGACCCCAGCTTTGGTCGCCACATTGGCCAGCGTCTGAAACGCCTCGACAAACGCCGGGCGACAATCCGGGTAACCGGAATAGTCCACCGCGTTGACGCCGCACCAGATATCCGCGCTACCCAGAACCTCGGCCCAACCCAGCGCAATGGATAACATGATGGTGTTGCGCGCAGGCACATAGGTAACGGGAATCGCGTGATCGCCATGGCTCTGTGCGGCGTCCAGCGGCACATCGATATCCGCCGTGAGCGCCGAGCCGCCGATGCTGCGCAAGTCAACGCTGACGATCTTGTGCTCCACCGCACCCAGCATCAACGAGACGCGATCAGATGCTGCCAGTTCGGAGCCATGGCGCTGGCCATACGACACGCTCAACGCATGCACGGCGTAACCTTGCTCACGTGCCAAGGCGAGCGTGACCGCTGAATCCATACCGCCGGAAACCAGTACGACGGCCTTGCGTGAGTTGTGATCGAGCATGTTGGTTTCCGTGTAGTAACAGGTCACCGCAGGTCAGGCGCGCCAGGACGAAACCTCGCAGCGGCGTTTCCACCCAGACAACAACTCAATGTCCGGCGGCGTCGTTCCACAGCAGCTTGTGCAGCTGTAGTTGGAAGCGCACCGGCAGCTTGTCGGCGAGTATCCACTCAGCCAATTCGCGCGGCTGCAGCGCACCGTACACCGGCGAAAACAACACGGCGCAACGCGTAGACAGCGCATGCTCGGTCAGCATGGCGCACGCCCAATCGTAATCCGCGCGGCTGGCAAGCACGATCTTGATCTGGTCGCGCGGCGACAAATACTGCAGGTTGGACCACAGATTACGCGCGCACTCCCCGGACCCGGGCGCCTTCAGGTCCATTACCTTGCACACACGTGGATCGACCTCGGCCACGTCCAGCGCACCGGACGTTTCCAGCGATACCTGATAGCCCAGATCGCACAGTTTGCGCAACAGGATCAGGCAGCGCTTTTGCGCCAGCGGCTCACCGCCGGTCACGCACACGTGGTACGCGCCGTAGCTTGCCACCTCGGTCAGGATGGCGTCGATCGAGTGCCAACCACCGCCGTGAAACGCGTACTCGGTATCGCACCACACGCAGCGCAGCGGGCAACCGGTAAGCCGGATAAACACCGTGCGCCAACCCGCCGCATCGGCCTCGCCCTGCAGCGAATGGAAGATCTCGGTAATGCGCAAGCGCGGTGGTTTGTCCGCCTGTGACGAGGCGGACATCATCGGGAGCTCGTCATGGCTCACGATCGCGCGCTCGGGTCAGACCGCGCGGACTGCAAACCGCAGTGGCGTATTGCGCAACAAACGCGCACGCACGACACCCACTGATTGCAGGACACAAACACAGACAAACGCTCTCAATTGCTCGCGTGCTGGAGACGCTGAAGGCGCTCCTGCGCCAAACTCGCAGCCTTGGAGCCCGGATACTTGCTGACTACCGAAGCCAGCGTTGCCCTGGCTTTCGCATCCTGCTTCAACTCAAGCTGGCTGTAGCCGACCTTGAGCAGCGCATCGGGCGCCTTTTCACTCTGCGGAAACTGGCTCAGCAAATGCTGGAACGACTCCAGCGCCACCGGATAATTGGTGGTGGCGTAATACGACTCGCCGAGCCAGTACCACGCATTCGGAGCCAGCGCGTGATCCGGATACTGCTGCACGAAAGTACGGAACTCGCGTGACGCCTTGACGTAGTCACCGCCACGAATGGACTTGAATGCCACATCGTAAGCGGCTTGCGCACCCGCTGCGTCGCCGGCTGCAGGCGCCTTGTCGGCAGCCTTGCTGGGCGTACCTGCCGCCGCAGGAGGGGTTGAACCGCTGGCTTGCGCGCCGACTTGCGCGCCGCTCGCAGCCGCGCCCGCACCACCGCCCTCGAGGCGTCCGAGACGCGAATCGAGATCGATGTACTGGGCTTTGTTCTTGTCGTCGAGCTCCTGCAGATGATGCTGCAGCTCCTCGATCTGACCTTGCAGTTGCTGCACCTGTGCCTGCAGCTGCTGCATTTGATTGACCATGCCGATGCCGCCCTGATCCTTGTTCTGCGCTTGCTGCTCCAGCCGCGTGACGCGGTCGGCCAGACTCAGGCGCGAATCCTGGGCAAATACCGGGAATACAAACAGCACGGCGGACGCTATTGCGCCCGCCATGCCGATCCTGGCTGATAACTGCCTAGCCAGTTGCTTCATCATTACTGTGCCGTGTAGACGATCTCGGCACGACGGTTCTTGCTCCAGCAATCCTCGTTGTGCTCACGGCACACCGGCTTTTCCTTGCCATAGCTGATCACTTCGAGCTGGCTGGCCGAACCACCGGCTGCCTGCAGCGCGCTGGAAACGGCGTTGCCGCGACGCTCGCCAAGGCCCAGGTTGTACTCGCGCGTACCGCGCTCGTCGGTGTTGCCTTCGAGACGGATATGCGAGGTCGGGCGATCCTGCAGGTACTTGGCGTGGCACGCCATGATCTGCTGGAACTCCGGCTTGATTTCGGTCTTGTCGAAATCAAAATACACGACGCGCTGACGCAGGCAGGCATCGGTATCGAGGTCGGCGGGGGTGTACTTGCCATTGGACTCATTGGTCTGAGTCTGCGTGGTCTGTTCCGGTGCTGGTGCCTGCGGTTTTACTTCCTGCTTTTTCGAGCAAGCGGCCGCGCCTACGCAGAGCAGGGCGACCAAAGCGACGCGAACGGTCTTATTCATGGTGACGATCCTTACGAGTTGAGTTTCCGACAAACGATGACGACTAGGGTAACGGGACAGCAACGCCGGTTAGCCGGCTGTTATTTTGCCACTTGAAAGGCCGACAGCGCACAACAGACCGCTATCACCCTGACTGACGGTGACGTTGCTTGGACGCCACCATCTGAAACCGAGCGGCGCCAACGGCGCTCTTCGGGCCCACTCCATGGGCAACTTGCCGCCACACTCGCGTGCAGCGACACGGAAATCAACGTTGCCGATACGGGCCCCAGGCCGGCTCGCGCACATCGCCATCGGAAAGTACGAGGCGCTGGCGAACCAGACCGTCAGCCGATACGGCATACAAAACACCGCGACGCCCCTCAGTAGCGGCGTACAACAGCATGCTGGCATTTGGCGCAAAACTCGGGGATTCGTCGATCGGACCCGGCGAAAGCGGACGCACCTGCCCGCCCAGGCTGCGATCCATGATGACAATACGATACACGTTCCCGTTGCCCTGCACCATCGCCAGTTGCTTGCCGTCGTAGCTGATGGCGGCGTTGGCGTTGTTTTGACCCTGGAAGCTGATGCGTTGCGCACTGCCACCGGCTGCAGAAACCTGATAGATCTGCGGGCGTCCCGAGCGGTCGGAGGTGAAGTAAATACTCTGGCCGTCCGGCGACCAGACCGGCTCGGTGTCAATCGACAGACTGTTGGTCAGCCGCGTCTCATGCCGACTGCCCAGATCGAGCACGAACAGTTCCAGATTGCCGACATAGGACAGCGCCACGGCAAGCTTGCTGCCATCGGGCGACCATGCCGGTGCGCCGTTGATGCCCTTGGCGTGTGCCGACACCAGTTGGCGCGAACCGGTAGTGATGTCCTGTACATAGATGGATGAATTGCCGCTTTCGAACGAAACGTAGGCAATCTTCCTGCCGTCCGGCGACCACGACGGTGACAGCAGCGACTCCTTGGAACGCGCGACCACCTGCGGGTTGTAGCCATCCGAGTCAGCCACCAGCAGCGAATACGTCGTGTTGTTGCCCAGGCCCACGGCGGTGATATAGGCAATGCGCGTCCAGAACGCACCACGCACGCCGGTGATTTTTTCGTAGATCTGGTCGGCAATTTGATGCGCAACCCCGCGCAAGTCACCCGCCGGCGCGGTGAACGCCTGCGCCAGCAAGCTCTGCGCCTTGTTCACGTCCCACAGTTCGTACTCGACGCGCAGCATGCCGCCGCCAGCTTCGCTGATGCGCCCGACGGTGATGTAATCCTGCTTGAGCAGCCGCCAGGTTGGAAACTTGATGTCCGCGCCGCGTGACGGAAATTCCACGATGTCGCTCTTGGCCAGCGAGCGGAATTTGCCGGAGCGGTTGAAGTCGTTGCGGATCACATCGGCAATATCGGTTGCCACCGGCGCACCACCGGCTTGCGCAAACGGTACAACGACGATCGGCGTCGCGGTTTTCAGGCCACCAACGATGTCGACGTTGAGCGATTGGGCCGCCGCCGGACCGACACACAACGCGGCAGCGGCGAACAGGAACAGGGCGAAGCTTGAACGGAATTTGCGCATGGGCTGGATTATTGCGGCCTGAATGTGAAAGTTAAGGTGCGCTGAAACACGCTCTCGAAGCCCTTGTAAGGCAACGGCTGCGCGCGCAACACCGCATTTTCGATGGAACGCCGGCCCGCTTCGTCGTAGGGGCAGCTCGGATCGGCCTTGGCGCTCATGACGTCGCCGCCGGGCAATTGCACGATGTTTACCTTGCACGGCACATTGGGCATGTTATCCGGACGCAGCCAGTTCGGCGTGACCGCATTCTGAATGGCCGCTTTGTACGCATCGCTCAGACTGGTGTTGGCGCTGTTGTTTCCGGTCTGTCGCTGGGCTGCCGCAGGCAAATCGGGTTGACCATTGTCCTGCGCGTTTTTCAGATCTTCCATCTGCTGCTTGGCTTGTCTGGCCTTGCTGTCGAGTTTTTTGGTTTGCTGGGAAGCGGCATCCATCTTGGCAAACAGCTCATCCAGCTGCTTCTGCTTTTCCTCTTTCTGCCTGGCGGCCTTGGCGTCCATCTCCGATTGACGCTGACGCTGCTTTTCTTCCTGCACCTGCTTGGCGTCCTCGGCTTTTTGCGCCGCGTCCTCGACGACCTTTTCCTGATCCTTCACGTCCGGATGCTCCGGCGGCGGCGGCAAGGCCTTGGGTTGCGGCGCTTGCTCCTGCGGCTTCGGCGGTGGCACGGCGGGCGGTGGCGGGACGGAATCGGGTACCGGTTTGGCCTTGACCGCCTTCGGCGGCGGGCTGCCCGTGGGGCCGATCAGCGTGGCTTCGATAATCTGGCCTTGCAGTTCCAGCGGCTTGGAACAGGCAATCGGATTCCACGCCACCGGCAGGCCGAGGGCATCGAAAACCTCTTCGAAACTCGAACACGGCAGCGTCGCGAGGAACAGGAACCCCACGATGCCCAAGTGCAGGATGGCGGAAAGGACAACCGCTTTCGGCGTCCCTCTACTTTCGTCCATGGGACGCGCTCTTGCCCTGCTCTGGCTGCCCCATCAAGCCGACTTTGGCCACGCCCGCCTGCTGCAGATCGGCCAGCACCGTGAACACGCCGCCGTAGCTGCCGCGCTCGTCGCCACCCACCAGCACGCTGACTTCCGGATTGGCGCGCACAAAAGCGCCGACCTTCAGCTTGAGTGCGTCGGCGTCAAGTTGTTCCTTTGCCGCCCCGGGCAGCGTGAGATACAACTGCCCGTCCTGCAGCACCGAGATCAGCACCGGGTCTTTTTTCTGCTGCAGGGATTTGGCATCGGCCTGGGGCAGCTGCACATCGACGTTGGAATTCATCATCGGCGTGGTCACCATGAAGATGATGAGCAACACCAGCATCACGTCGATGTACGGCACGACGTTGATCTCGGACTTGAGCTTGTAGCGCTTCTGGCGCCGCGGATTGCGCATGACTGCTATCCCCGCTCAGGCCGCGTCGTCAGTCTGGATCTGCCGCTGCAGCACCGAGGAAAACTCCTCCTGAAACACGTCGTAACGCGAGGCAATGCGCTCCACCTTGTTGGCGTAGCGGTTGTACGCCCACTGCGCAGGAATGGCGGCGAACAAGCCCATTGCGGTGGCGATCAGCGCCTCGGAAATATGCGGCGCCACTACGGCGATGGTGACGTCCTTCATTTCGCCCAGACCCTGAAACGCGCCCATGATGCCCCACACCGTGCCGAACAGGCCGATGTACGGACTGATCGAGCCAACGTTGGCAAGAAACTCCAGATTGCGCTCGAGCAAGCCGATTTCGCGGGTGACGGTCACCTGCATGGCGCGCTCGGTACCTTCGATCACGCTGCGCGTGTCGTGGGTCTTGCGTTGCCGCTGGCGCGCGAATTCGCGGAAGCCGGATTCAAAGATGGTTTCGATACCACCGTTGCCGGCGCCGTGGTTGCTGACTTCGCGGAACAGTTGCGCCAGATCACCGCCGGACCAGAAGCGCTCCTCGAAGCGCTCGGCGCTTTCCACCGCCGCGTTGGTCTGCGTGTACTTGCGGATGATGATCACCCACGACAAAAACGAGAACACCAGCAAGATCAGCAGCACCAGCAGCACCGGCACGCTTGACTGGCCGATCAAGGTAAAAACGTTCAGTCCACCGTTCATTGCTTGCAGGTACTCCGCCAGGGGCTCGGGTTGTCAGGAAAGATCAGCGCCTTGCTGCGCGATCGGGTCAACGACATGAAATCTGGAACATGAAACCTGGAACATGAAACCCGCGACAGCAACCAGCCGGATCACACCAGTGACAGCACAGCCGCGGCGTCAAATCAGTGACATCAAATCGGCTGGAATCTGTGCCGGGCGCATGTGTCGGACATCCACACACGCGACCCGCACATTGGCGCGGATCAGGCAGGTGCCATCCGCACGGACCACCGTCTGGGTGAACAGGATACTGGCTGCGCGGCGCTGCATCACAAAAACGGTCACCGACAATTCATCATCCAGCAGGGCGGAGCGCAGAAAATCAATCTGCATGTCCCGCACCAGAAACGCCAATCCACTGGTCTGCTTGAGCGCCAACTGATCCACGCCGAGCGCGCGCAGCCACTCCGTGCGCGCACGTTCCAGAAAGCGCAAATAGCTGGCGTGATACACCACGCCGCCGGCATCAGTGTCTTCCCAATACACGCGCACCGGCCAGCAAAATGGTGGCGCTGACTCCGGCTCAGACATCTGACGCGTCGCCATCAAATGCATCGCGATTGAACAGATCGGTCGGTTGATTCTGGCTTGGCGGCGGTGTCAGCCCGAGATGGCGCCAACCCTTGGCACTGGCCATGCGCCCGCGCGCGGTGCGGATCAAGTAGCCCTGCTGGATCAGATACGGTTCAACCACATCCTCCAGCGTGCCGCGATCCTCGCTCAGCGCGGCGGCCAGCGACTCCACGCCGACCGGACCGCCGTCAAAGTTTTCGATGATCACGCCAAGCAGACGCCGATCCAGCTCGTCAAAACCCTGCGGGTCGATCTTCAACATAGTCAACGCCGCCTGCGCCACTTCCAGCGTGACTTCACCATCGGCGCGCACTTCGGCGTAATCGCGCACGCGGCGCAACAGGCGATTGGCGATGCGTGGTGTGCCGCGCGAGCGGCGTGCGATTTCCTGCGCGCCTTCCAGCGCGCAGGAAATGTCCAGGATGCGCGCAGCGCGACGCACGATCTGTGTGAGTTCCTCCGCACTGTAAAACTCCAGCCGCTGCACGATGCCGAAGCGATCGCGCAAAGGTGCGGTGAGCATGCCAGCGCGCGTGGTCGCGCCGATCAGCGTAAACGGCGGCAAGTCGAGCTTGATCGAACGCGCGGCCGGACCCTCGCCGATCATGATGTCGATCTGGAAATCCTCCATCGCCGGATACAGCACCTCTTCGACCACGGGCGACAAACGATGAATTTCGTCCACGAACAGCACGTCGTTCGCTTCCAGATTGGTCAACAGCGCGGCCAGATCGCCGGCGCGCTCCAGTACCGGCCCGGAGGTCGAGCGCAAGTTGACACCCAGTTCGTTGGCAATGACGTGACTGAGCGTGGTCTTGCCCAAACCCGGTGGGCCGAAGATCAGCACATGATCCAGTGCGCCACCACGCTTGCGCGCCGCCTCGATATAGATCGACAGCTGCTCGCGCACCGCCTGCTGGCCAAGATATTCGGCCAGACGCTTCGGGCGAATCGTGGCTTCCAGCGCCGCGTCGTCCAGCTGCGCGGCCGCGGTAATGATACGGGTGTCCGTCATGCCGACATTATGGCAGGCTCACCGTATGCCTGTAGGAGCGCACCCC
>CAJDVA010000007.1_pt1 | contig 29439 bp, 31 predicted proteins | sample 7391241 | NCBI WGS metagenome assembly CAJDVA01 (sample SAMEA7055678, study PRJEB34461) | soil metagenome | biome: terrestrial ecosystem; feature: Peninsula; material: soil | place: Antarctica | collected 2016
CGTGCCCGTGCTGGCGCGCGCCGCCGTGGCGGTCGGCGTGTCCGGCCTGTTTGCCGAGACGCACCCGAACCCGGACAAGGCACTCAGCGACGGCCCCAATTCGTGGCCGTTGGGTAAAATGGAAGCACTGCTGGAAACTCTGCTGGAACTGGACACCGTGACCAAGCGTCACGGCTTTCTTGAACAGGATTTGTAGTGGTACGCCCTGTGCGCGATGGCTTGGTGCAGGCCAGTGCGTGACGCCGACGCATGCCGGCGCACTCCAGGCAAGCGCACGCCGCTGATGCGCAGAACACTTCCTCACGTATTGGATTGACATGACGACCCACATCACCCGCATCCACGCTCGTGAAATTCTTGACTCGCGCGGCAACCCGACGCTGGAGGCGGAGATCACGCTGGCTGGCGGAGGCTTTGGTCGGGCCGCGGTGCCGAGCGGCGCCTCCACCGGATCGCGTGAGGCGGTGGAACTGCGCGACTTTTGATGCGGCGGATCAGGACGGTCTGGATGCAAAGTTGATCGCGCTGGATGGCACGCCGAACAAGAGCCATCTGGGTGCCAACGCGCTGCTGGGTGTGTCGCTGGCGGCGGCGCGGGCAGTCGCTGACGCCCGCGATGAGCCGTTGTGGTCGTACCTTTCAACCTTGACCACCGCCGCTGCCGTCCCTGGCGCAACCACGTCGGCTTCGGAAAGCCCTGCCCGGCCATCCTTGGCCGGGCGCTCGCAGGCGCAGCCGTTGCCGATGGGGCAACGGCCAAACGCGCCTGCTCTCCCGGTGCCGATGATGAACATCATCAACGGTGGCGCGCACGCGGACAACAACATCGACGTGCAGGAATTCATGATATTGCCGGTCGGCCTGCCAACCTTTGCCGAGGCGCTGCGCGCTGGCGCGGAGATTTTCCACGCGTTGAAAGGCGTGTTGCACGGGCGCGGCATGAGTACGGCGGTTGGCGACGAAGGTGGCTTTGCGCCAAACCTGCGTTCCAACGTCGAGGCCATCGACACCATTCTCGAGGCAATCCACAAGACCGGTTACAAGGTGGGCGCGGACATCCTGCTGGGCCTGGATGCGGCCAGCTCGGAGTTCTACAAGGACGGCAAATACGACCTGGCGGGCGAAGGACGCAAGTACACCTCGGCCCAGTTTGTCGATCTGTTGGCAGGTTGGACGAAGCAATATCCCATCATCAGCGTGGAGGACGGCATGGCCGAAGGTGACTGGGATGGCTGGAAGTTGCTCACCGATGCGATTGGCGAACGTGTCCAGGTGGTGGGTGACGATCTGTTTGTCACCAACCCGGCGATCTTCCGCGAAGGCATCGCCAGGCACATCGCCAATTCCATCCTGATCAAGGTGAATCAGATCGGTACCTTGTCGGAAACGTTGGAGGCGGTCGCGATGGCGGATGCGGCGACGTATTCCGCCGTGATCTCGCATCGTTCCGGCGAGACTGAAGACACCACCATCGCCGACATTGCGGTGGCGACCACCGCGACGCAGATCAAGACCGGCTCGCTGTGCCGCTCCGATCGCGTGGCCAAGTACAACCAGTTGCTGCGCATCGAGGAGCAATTGGGCGCCAATGCGCGCTACGCCGGCCGTCAGGCGTTCCCCAATCTGGCGCGTCTGCCCGGCTGAACGCGGAGGTTGCGGCCTGATGTTGCGCTGGATTGCCCTGATTCTGCTGGTCGCATTGCTTGCCTTGCAGCTCAAGCTGTGGTCGGGCAGCGGCAGCATGCATGCGGTCGACAACCTGCGCGTCGCGGTGAAAAAGCAGGCTGACGAGAACGTGAAGCTGCAGCAGCGTAACCAAGCGCTGGCGGCTGATGTGCTCGACCTCAAGCACGGTGATCAGGCGATCGAAGCGCGCGCGCGCACCGAGTTGGGCCTGATCAAATCCGGTGAGGTCTTCTACCAGGTCGTGGAACAGCCGGCCGGCACCAGCACCGTGTTGCCGGCGCCGCCGCCCGCCGTCGCGCCCAACGGCACGCCATGAGCGCGCCGCCGTTGTGGTGTGTGGTGCCGGCAGCAGGTCGCGGCACGCGGGTTGGCGGCCAGGTTCCCAAACAATATCTGCCGCTTGCTGGCCAGCCGTTGATCTGGCATACATTGCAACGTTTGGCCATCCATCCGCGGATCGCCGGTTTGCTGGTGACGCTGGGCGCGGCAGACGCGCATTGGCCGGGATGGGGCACACTGAATGGCAAGCCGATCATCACCGCCGTGGGTGGTGCTGAACGTTGTGACTCGGTGCTTGCGGGGCTGGATGCGCTGCCTGACGGTGTTCGCGCTGACGATTTTGTTCTGGTGCACGATGCTGCACGGCCCTGCGTGCGGCTGCAGGACATCACGCGCCTGATCGATCTGGGCACGCGCGGCGACGGCGGTCTGCTCGGCGCGCCGCTGCGCGATACGCTCAAGCGTGCCGACGCGTATGGCCACAGTATGCTCACGGAACCGCGCGAGCTGCGCTGGCGCGCATTCACCCCGCAGCTGTTTCGACGCGGGCAATTGACCGCAGCGCTGCGCGAAGCAGCGCATGATGGCGTGATCGTCAGCGACGAAGCCATGGCGATGGAGCGCGCCGGTTTCACGCCGTTGCTGGTAGAAGGTGCGGAGGACAATCTCAAGATCACCACACCAGCGGATTTTGCACTGGCCGAGTTTCTGCTTGCGAGGACAGCATGATGCGGGTGGGCAGCGGATTCGATGTGCACGCGTTTGGCCTGGGCGATCACGTCACCCTCGGTGGCGTACGTATTGCCCACGAGCGTGGGCTGGTCGCCCACTCCGATGGCGATGTGGTGATCCACGCGCTATGCGATGCCATCTTCGGCGCGCTGGCACTGGGCGACGTCGGCACGCACTTTCCGCCAACGGATGAACGCTGGCGCGATGCCGACAGCCGCGACTTTCTGCGTCACACCGCAGCGCTGATGCGCGAGCGGGGCTACAAGCTGGGCAATGCCGATATCACGGTGATTGGCGAAGTGCCGAAGATTGCCACGCACGCCGCACTGATGCGCGAGCGCCTGGCTACTGACCTCGGTGCTGCGCTGGAGTGCATCAGCGTCAAGGCCACCACCACCGAGCGCCTCGGCTTCCTCGGCCGTGGCGACGGCATCGCGGCACACGCATGTGTCCTGCTGGAGCATGCATGACCGAGGTGGAGACTCAGACCGTATTGCGTTTGCACAAGCGGCTGGAAACCATCCTCGCGCTGTTTGCCACGCGCACTGCGGACGCACTGCCGGCGTCGGCCCAAGTCGCGTTGCGCGAACAGCTTGCGGACCTGCACCCAGCTGACATCGCCTTCATCCTCGAAGCGCTGCCGCTGGACGATCGGTTGGCAGCGTGGCAGCTGGTAAGGGCTGGCGACGACGGCGACATTTTGCTGGAAGTGTCCGACGCGGTGCGCGAGTCGCTGATCGCGGACATGGATCACCACGAGATCCTGGCTGCGGCCGAAACGCTGGACGCGGACGAACTGGCGGATCTGGTCGACGACCTGCCCAGCGCAATGCTGCCGGAGCTGATGGCCGGCCTCGATGCGCAACAACGCGCGCAGTTGCAGTCCGCGCTGTCCTATCGCGATGATCAGCTTGGTGCGCTGATGGATTTCGAGATGGTCACCATTCGCGAGGACGTCAGCCTCGAAGTGGTGCTGCGCTATCTGCGCCGGTTTGACGAATTGCCGGCGCAAACCGACAAGCTGTTCGTGGTCAACCAGGACAATCTGCTGACAGGTGTGCTGCCATTGCACTGGCTGTTGGTGAACCCGCCGGAGCACATGGTCAGCTCCGTCATGGCGCCGGATGTAAACACGTTTCACCCCGATGACGACGCCTATGAGACGGCACAGGCGTTTGAACGTTACGACCTGGTAACCGCTCCGGTGGTGGATGCCAATGGGCATTTGATCGGACGCATCACCATCGACGCGATGGTCGACGTGATTCGCGAAGAAGGCGAGAGTGAAGTGTTCAGTCGCAGCGGTCTGCGCGAAGAGGAAGACATCTTCGCCTCGGTGTGGAAGTCACTGCGCAACCGCTGGGCCTGGCTGGCGGTCAACCTGATGACGGCATTCATTGCCTCGCGCGTGATCAGCGTGTTTGAAGGCTCGATCCGCGAACTGGTGGCACTTGCGGCGCTGATGCCGATCGTCGCCGGCATTGGCGGCAACTCGGGCAACCAGACCATCACCATGATCGTGCGCGCGCTCGCGCTCAACCAGATCAGCCCCGCCAATGCGCGGCGCTTGTGGCGCAAGGAGCTGATCGTGGCGCTATTCAACGGCGTGGTGTGGGGTGGAGTCATCGGTGTGGCCGCGTGGCTGCTGTACGACAACTGGGCACTGGGTGTGGTGATGACCGCGGCGATGGCGCTGAATCTGTTGCTGGCGGCGTTTTGCGGCGTCGGCATTCCGATGCTGATGACCCGCTTTGGCCGTGACCCCGCGATCGGGTCCAGTGTGCTGATCACGGCCATGACCGACAGTGGCGGCTTCTTTATCTTTCTCGGTTTGGCGACCGCGTTTCTCGTCTGATGCGCGATGCGTGTGCGTGATATTTCCTGCGTTTGATGCCGGCGCAACCGGTGGAGTGATGATGTCTGAATCCGGCGTGATACCAGCGGCTACAGCGACCGCCGAACTGCCTTGGGCGTATGGCGGGCCGCCGCTGCGCGCAACCCTGCGCGCGACGCCGGAAGACTTTCGCGTCGAGGAAATTCTCGGCTACGACGGGGATGGCCACGGGGAGCACGCGCTGTTGTGGGTGGAAAAGCGCGGCGCAAATACCGATTGGGTCGCGCGCGAGTTGGCGAAGTTCGCCGGTGTGCCACCGGTCGCTGTCGGTTACGCCGGCCTGAAGGATCGCCACGCCGTCGCGCGGCAGACGTTTTCCGTACAGCTCGCAGGCCGGCCTGATCCGGACTGGTCAGCGCTGGCGTGTGAGGGCGTGAACGTGCTGGCAGTGACACGGCATTCGCGCAAACTCAAACGCGGCGCACTGCGTGGCAACCGCTTTGTGCTGGTATTGCGCGACGTGCATGGCGATCACGTGGCGGCCGATGCATTGCTGGCGCAGATCGCCACTCGCGGCGTGCCAAACTACTTTGGTGAGCAGCGTTTTGGCCGCGCCGGCGACAATGTGGCGCAGGCCCGCGCGATGTTTGCCGGGCGCCGTGTGGAACGCAACAAGCGTTCGTTCCTGCTGTCGGCCGCACGCTCGCAGATATTCAACGACGTGCTGGCGGCTCGCGTTGAACGCGGCGTGTGGGACACCGCGCTGGAGGGTGAAATCTGGTCACTGGCCGGTTCGCATTCGTGGTTCGGCCCCGAGCCATACACCGCCGTGCTGGCGGAGCGCGTGGCCCGCGGCGACATTCATCCTTCCGGCCCGTTGTGGGGTCAGGGCGAGCCCCTTGGCGCAGGCGACGCTGGCGCGCTCGAGCGCGCTGTCGGCGCGATGCACGCTGACCTGGTGCAAGGCTTGAGCGCCGCGCGCGTGGATCAAGACCGGCGTCCGTTGCGATTGCTGCCGCGCGAATTGAAGTGGCGCTGGCTCGACGCCGGCACGTTGGAGCTTGCGTTTGAACTGCCTGCCGGCAGCTACGCGACGGTTGTCGCCCGCGAGTTGCTGGCGTAGGCACGAGCTCGCAGCAAGACCAGCACGGCGCCGGTGCCGCCGAGTGCGGGCGGTGCGGAGGCGAACGCGAGCACGTCGGAGCTTTCGCGCAGCAGGCGATCCGTGAGTTTTTTCAACACCGGTCCGCGCACGCCGGAACGCAGGCCCTTGCCGTGCACGATGCGCACGCAGCGCCACCCGCGTTGCTGTGCGTACGTGAGGAACGCGATGAAATTGGTATGCGCAGTGGCGGTGCGCATCTGATGCAGATCCAGGTCGCCTTGCACGCGGAAATGCCCACGTTGGAGTTGGCGCAGCAGCTTTGGCGCGCAGCCTACACGCACGAAACCCAGTTGCTCAGCCACATCGGGCAGGGTGGGGTCGAAGGGCAGGTCGGACCATGAGTTGCGGGCGTCGTCGACTTCGCCTTGGCGCAGCCGTGGTGCCGGACGTGCGCGAGCCAACGGAAGTGTTCCGACCGGGGCAGGACGCACGTCAGCGACGGCATCGCGGAACAGACGGCGATCGTCAGCATTGATGGGTGGTGGTAACGAGTGTTTCACCCGCTCATGCTAGCCAATGCAGACACAGCGTGCGCCACGGACGGCATGTCGATTGCTGTCTGTGAAACCACTGTCGCCGTCGAGTAGACTTCAGGTCTCGGAACGCGCCGGCAGCTGGCGCTTCCACGTTTGGTTTCCTGCGGAGCAGCATGCGAGTCCTGGTCAGTAACGACGATGGCGTGGATGCACCGGGCATTCACGTGCTCGCCGAGCGCTTGCGCGCGGTCGGCGAGGTGACGGTAGTAGCGCCGGACCGCGACCGTTCCGGCGCAAGCAACTCGCTCACGCTGGATGCGCCGTTGCGCGTACTGCCCATGGGCAATGGCTATTTTCGGGTGGCCGGCACGCCGACCGATTGCGTGCATCTGGCGCTTGCCGGCTTGCTCGACAAGGAGCCCGACATGGTCGTGTCCGGCATCAACAACTCAGCCAATCTTGGCGACGACGTGATCTATTCGGGTACGGTTTCTGCCGCGATGGAAGGGCGTTTTCTCGGCTTGCCTGCAATCGCCGTATCGTTGGTGAGCAGCGATCACGCCGGCGTGCATTACGACTCGGCCGCGCAGGCCGTATTGCTGCTGATGCAGCGCTTGCTGGTTGACCCGTTGCCGGCGGACACCATTTTGAACGTGAACGTGCCGGACCTGCCGTGGAACGAAATTCGTGGTTTTGAGGTGACTCGACTGGGGCGGCGGCACCGCTCTGCGCCATCCATCGAGCAGACTGATCCGCGCGGGCGCCCGATCTGGTGGATCGGCCCGGCCGGCGAGGTGGACGATGCCAGCCCCGGCACGGATTTCAACGCGGTACGCCGCGGTTTTGTTTCGGTGACGCCGATTCATGTCGATCTGACCCGTTTCCAGGCGCTGGAAAAAGTCAGCAGCTGGATGCAGGGGTTGGGTGACGACATGGTTGCCAAACGCGTGGCCGATGATGAGGTGGTTGAGTAATGAATGGTGTCTATCCGCTGCCGCCGGCACAGTTGCGTGGGGAGGGGGTGACCTCCCAGCGTGCACGCGACCGCCTCGCGCTCAGCCTGCAGGAATCGGGTATCGCCGACCTGCGCGTGATCGACGTCATCCGCAACCTGCCGCGACATCATTTCATTGATCAGGCTTTGCACTCGCACGCGTATGAGAACAACGCGCTGCCGATCGGGCACGGCCAGACCATTTCGCAACCGTGGGTCGTGGCGCGCATGACCGAGGCGCTGCTGGAATATTTTGATGCGAAGCAGGGCATGCCGCAAAAAGTGCTGGAGATCGGCACCGGTTCGGGTTACCAGGCGGCCGTGCTGGCGGCCCTGGTGCCGCAGGTGTTCACGGTGGAGCGCATCGAGGAACTGCTGCGTCAGGCGCGCCGGCGCTTTCGCCAGCTTGGGCTGAGCAACGTGCGCACACGGCATGACGACGGCAAGCTTGGCTGGCCCGACGAGGCACCGTTTGACGGGATCATCCTGACCGCAGCAGGCGACACCATCCCCAGCCGCATCCTCGATCAACTGAGTCCGACGGGTGTACTGGTGGGGCCCGTGGGCTCGCCGAGCCGGCAGACCCTGATTCGCATGCGCGGCAACGGCCACGGTGACTTCATTCAGGAGGAGCTGGGAGCGGTCAGCTTCGTACCCTTGCTGGGCGGGATTGGCTGATGCAGTTGTTCGGGAAACTTTACGCCCACGCGCTGGCGTGGGCGCGTGAACCGCGTGCGGTGTATTACCTGTGTGGACTGAGCTTCGTCGAGGCCTTCATCTTTCCGGTCATGCCCGAGGTCATGCTCGCGCCGATGATGCTGGCCAAGCGCGCCAAGGCGTTTTTCTACGCGAACATTTCGCTGTTGTTTTCGCTGCTGGGTGCGTTGGTCGGCTACGCGCTGGGGCATTGGGTGTACGAGGCGGTGCGGCCGCTGTTCAGCGTGCACATGCAGGCAACCATCACCACGTGGGTGGAAACCCTGCGCCTGGACATGACCCAGCATTGGCTGGCCATGTTGGGCGCGCTGACACTGGCTGCGCTGCAGCCGGTCATTCCCATGAAGTTTGTTACCTGGGCTGCAGGCATCGTCGGCGTGCCACTGGGCCCATTCATCGCGTGCATGGCCGTGGGGCGCGGCAAGCGGGTGTGGCTGCTGGCGCTGTTGATTCGTCTGTTTGGTGAGCGCGCTGAGCGCATGCTGCGCAAGAACATCGAATGGATTGGCTGGCTTGCACTGGCGCTGCTTGGCGTGCTGACAGTCTGGCTCTGGTTGCGCTGAGTGTTCTTATCGGCCCGCGCATGAAAAACACCGTTCGCCTCGGTATGCTGTTGCGCATGGATCGATATTTTCAATGGTTGGTGATGGTAGGCGCGTCGTTCGTGCTTGCCGCATGCGGCACGCTGCGCAGCTCGGTCGTGGTCGAGCCGGCGCCCGGCACTGCGTATCGACCCACTCTGGCGTCGGGCACGGCAGCAGCACGCACGCCCATTCCCGGCGGCAGCTATACCGTGCTCAAGAGTGACACGCTGTACTCGATCGCGTTTCGCAACGGCGTGGATTTCCGTGACCTGGCGCAGTGGAATCAGATCGCCGCGCCGTACACCATCTGGCCGGGGCAACACCTCCGCTTGTCCCCTGATAGTCACGCCACATCCGCTGCGGGCGCGCCGGTGCGACCAGTGCCATCGACAAGGCCCTCGGTGACGTCTGCTTCGCCGACAACCTCACCCGCGCCTGCCGCTGGTGCACCCATGTTTGAACCGGTGGTGCCCTCCACGCCGGCGCATGCGGCCATCCCCCCGGCCACTACGCCGACAGTCGCGGCGAATTCCAGCATGGCCTCAGCCGCTCCTGTGTCTGCGGGGGGGCCGCCTGTGGCAGCTGCATCGGCTGGCGTGGTGCCGGTTGCGGGTGTGCCGACCCCGGCACCGACAGCAGTGCCGCCTCCGGTTGCGCCGACTGCCGTACCGGCCGCGCCGTCGCGCGCAGTCAGCGGCCTGACGTGGCGCTGGCCAGCAAGCGGTGCGGTAGCCAAGCGATTCCAGAGTACTGATGCGGTCCCGGGCATCGAAATCTCCGGGAAGTCGGGTGAACCTGTGCGTTCAGCAGCAGAGGGTGTGGTGGTCTACAGCGGTAACGGCCTGGTTGGTTACGGCGAGTTGGTGATCATCAAGCACAGCGACAGCCTGCTGTCCGCTTATGGTCACAACCGCAAGCGTCTGGTCAAGGAAGGCCAGCACGTCAGCGCTGGCCAACAAATTGCCGAGATGGGTTCCACTGGTGCGTCGCGCAATGGTTTGGACTTCCAGATCCGCAAGGACGGCAATCCAGTGGATCCGCTGGCGTACTTGCCGCCGCGCTAGGGAAAACGCTGCACGCGCCGCGTGGCGCGAATGCGCGAGGCGCTGCAGCAGCAGCGAATTGGGTCATGCATGCGATAGTGCGTGGACGGCTGCTGTCGCGGGTTTGCCGCCGACGCGCCATGTGACATCGCATGGCGGCCGCATGCGCGGCAACGACAAGCGCTGCACTCGGCATGGCGCAGCGCGCTCGCTACGCTGGTGTTCGCCGCAGCACAAAGGCCGCGGTCACTCGCTGGGCAGGATGAATCCGGCCACGACGTGTCGACTCTCGCTGGCCAGCAAGTTGTAGGTGCGTGCGGCGGCAGCGTTGTCCATCACCTCGACACCGACTCCCTTGCGCAGGAAACCAGCCAGAAATGCAGCGGCCGGAAAGACCTGACGTTCGCCGGTGCCCAGCACCACCAATTCCGGTTGCAGCGCCAATACAGCGGCGACGTGGCTTTCGTCGAGCATTCGGGCGTTGTCGATCGGCCAGTTCTCGACCGCCCGATCCGGCGCCAGCAGGAAACTGTGTGCCAGGTCGCGATCAGCCAGCGTCACGTGATGTGTGTCGACATGGCGCACGAATAGATAACCTTCGGGGCGGTCGAGAGCGAGGTCCATCAGCGGGGCAGCGCGATTTTCGGTTCGTCGGCGTTGCGTCGAAACAGCACGACGACGTGGCCAATCTGATGCACGGTCTCTGCGTGCGTACCGCCAGCCAGTGCGTCCAGCTGGAGTTGGCGTTCGTCCTTGTCGCCACCGGAAAGTTTCACCTTGACCAGTTCATGATGACTCAGCGCCAGATCGAGCTCTTTGACCACTGCCGCTGTGGCACCCTTCGCGCCGAGCAGAATGACGGCGCTCTGGTCGTGCGCGAGTCCGCGCAGGTAGCGATTTTGTGATGAAGTGAGGACCATGCGACAGTTGCTCAAGCGCCTGAATGAACCACCAAGGTTATCATGCACCACGCGCGCGGATGAAAAAAGCCGCCATTTTTGACAGGCACCGTGCCTGTCAGCGGTGACGCGGACACTTTCCCGGTATCCTGTCACTTGGTTACACGGCTGTTTTCCTCATGACCCGCAGCAAAAGCAGTGCTGGGTGGCTGCGCGAGCACTTCAACGACGAATATGTGAAGAAGGCGCAGGCTGAGGGCTTGCGCTCGCGCGCGGTGTACAAGCTGGAGGAGCTGATCGAGCGCGACCACCTGCTCAAGCCGGGCATCACCGTCGTCGACCTCGGTGCCGCGCCCGGAAGCTGGTCACAGTTGGTGCGCCAGCGTATGGGTGCCAGTGGCAAGGTCCTCGCGCTGGATATCCTGCCCATGCAGGGCATTGCCGGGGTGGACTTCCTGCAAGGCGATTTTCGCGAGGACGCGGTGCTGCACGAGCTGGAGGCTCGATTGCAAGGCCAGAGTGTTGATCTTGTACTGTCCGATCTGGCCCCCAATATGAGTGGTGTGGCGCTGGCCGATCAAATCCGTGCCATGGCGCTGGCTGAACTGGCATTGGATTTCAGTCGGCAATGGCTCAGGCCCGGTGGCTCGTTCCTGATCAAGTTGTTCCAGGGAGCTGGCTTTGATGATTATCTGCGTGGGTTGCGTAGGGAGTTCACCCGCGTAACCATGCGTAAACCCAAGGCCTCGCGCGCACGTTCGCGCGAGGTGTACGCACTGGCCGTTGGCCGCAAGCCATCTGCCATGTCACCCGGCGAGAACCGTGCATGAACGAAACAGCGAAAAATGTGTTGCTCTGGGTCATCATCGCGGTGGTGTTGTTCACCGTGTTCCAGAGCTTCAACCCGCGCGGTGCTGCCTCGTCGGACCTGCCGTATAGCGGGTTTGTGCAGAGTGTGGACAACGGCAACATTGCCACCGCAGTTATCAGCGCGGACCAGCCAGCCACCATCAGTGGCAAGCTGAAGGACGGCAGCGCGTTCCGCACGGTTGCGCCCATGTTGGGCTTTTCCACCAACGCGGTGGTCAAGCAGATGCAGGATAAGGGGGTCGAAGTACGCCAGACCCCGTCCGAGGGTTTCTCGCTGATGGGTCTGCTGATCAGCTGGTTGCCGGTGTTGTTGATCGTGGGTGTATTCATCTGGTTCATGCGCCAGATGCAATCCGGCGGCGGTGGACGTGGTGCAATGAGCTTCGGGCGTTCGCGCGCCAAGCTGCAGGGTGAGGATCAGGTCAAGGTCAACTTCACCGATGTCGCCGGTTGCGACGAAGCGAAGGAGGAGGTTGGTGAGCTGGTTGAATTCCTGCGCGATCCCGGCCGCTTCCAGAAGCTCGGTGGCAAGATTCCGCGTGGCGTGTTGATGGTGGGTCCGCCGGGCACCGGCAAAACGCTGTTGGCCAGGGCCATTGCCGGTGAGGCGAAAGTACCGTTTTTTGCGATCTCCGGTTCCGATTTCGTTGAAATGTTCGTCGGTGTCGGCGCCAGCCGTGTGCGCGACATGTTTGAGCAAGCGAAGAAACACGCGCCGTGCATCATCTTCATCGACGAAATTGACGCCGTCGGCCGCCACCGTGGGGCAGGTCTTGGGGGCGGTCACGACGAGCGCGAGCAGACATTGAATCAGTTATTGGTGGAAATGGACGGCTTCGAGGGTACCGAGGGCGTCATCGTGATTGCTGCCACCAACCGACCGGACGTGCTGGATCCAGCCTTGCTGCGACCAGGTCGCTTTGATCGGCAGGTGATGGTCGGTTTGCCTGACGTGCGTGGCCGCGAGCAGATCCTCAAGGTGCACATGCGCAAGGTGCCGACCGCCAGCGACGTCAATGCGATGGTGATCGCGCGCGGCACACCAGGCTTCTCCGGTGCCGATCTGGCGAATCTGGTCAACGAGGCGGCGCTGTTTGCTGCGCGCGAAAACGCGCGCGAAGTGCGCATGAGCCATCTGGATAGAGCGCGCGACAAGATCCTGATGGGGGCTGAACGCCGCTCCATGGCGATGAGCGAAGACGAAAAGAAGCTGACCGCCTATCACGAAGCGGGGCATGCGATTGTCGGCCGTCTGGTGCCCGAGCACGACCCTGTCTACAAGGTCACCATCATCCCGCGCGGGCGCGCGCTTGGCGTCACCATGTATCTGCCGGAGGGTGACAAGTACAGCATCAACCGCGTGGCGATCGAGTCGCAGTTGTGCTCGCTGTATGGCGGCCGCGTGTCCGAAGAGCTGATCTTCGGCGCCGACAAGGTCACCACGGGCGCGTCCAACGACATCGAGCGCGCAACCAAGATGGCGCGCAACATGGCCACCAAATGGGGCTTGTCCGATGAACTCGGTCCGATCACTTACGGCGAGGACGAGGATGAGGTGTTCCTCGGCCGCTCGATAACCCAGCACAAGAGCATTTCCAACGAGACCGCGAGCAAGATCGATGAGGTGGTGCGCGGCATCCTCGATCGCGCCTACGCACGCTCCAGGGAGCTGCTGACGGCGAACCTCGACAAGCTGCACGCGATGGCGGAGGCGCTGCTGCAGTACGAGACCATCGACGCGCATCAGATCGACGACATCATGGCCGGGCGGCAGCCGGGACCACCGGCGGACTGGATCAAGGACGAAGCAAACCGCAGCGTGCCGCCACCGCCACCGCCACGTGGGGACTCAGGGTCGCCGGTGGGCAAGGTGGGTGATCCGGCAACGCAGAGTCGTGATCGACTGGATGGGTGATTGCGAATTGGACGGCTATTTGCGTAGTCGGACATGGCCCTCGCGCACGTGTGCGAGGGCCATGTGAATCCACTACACACAGCTGTTCGAGACCACACATTGCGCCTCGTTTGCGGTGCGCTGAGGCATCTCGAAAAAAGATTTTTCGGCGAAAGGTGTTGACGCAAGCGTGCGGAGTCGGAATAATTCCGCTTCTTGCTTCGACGTGTGGTGCCCCAACATCCACTCGGCAGGCAACAATTTCACCAGTGCGCCCGTAGCTCAGTTGGATAGAGTACCTGGCTACGAACTAGGTGGTCGGGAGTTCGAATCTCTCCGGGCGCACCACTTACAATCGGCGATGCAAGATGTTTGCATTTCCGTCGTGCTTGCTCAACGCCGTCGTTCACCGTATGCGGTGACGGTGCTCCAGACATGACATGCTGCACAAGTTTGGTGACGTAGACGTCGCGCTTGGCACAGAGGGTTCGGATGACTTGAAGATTTGCGGGGTATAGCTCAGTCTGGTAGAGCGTTGCGTTTGGGACGCAAAAGTCGGGGGTTCGAATCCCTCTACCCCGACCACAAGCGTTCTGCTGGCGGAGTTGGCGCCTGTAGCTCAACCGGATAGAGCATCGGCCTTCTAAGCCGACGGTTGCAGGTTCGAGTCCTGTCTGGCGCACCAGTTTCAAAGGTTCATGGTGGGTGTAGCTCAGCTGGTTAGAGTCCCGGATTGTGATTCCGGTTGTCGTGGGTTCGAATCCCATCTCCCACCCCAGTTTCAGTGTTGTTGTTGCAAACCCGTTGCATTGGGCCGTTAGCTCAGTTGGTAGAGCAGTTGACTCTTAATCAATTGGTCGAAGGTTCGAATCCTTCACGGCCCACCAATCACGGCATACGCCGATCGCTTGCGGTCGGCGTTTTGCTTTGTGCATGATGGAGGTGACCCTCGCGTCACGGGGTTGCGTTCGACGCGAACGCTCATCCGGCCGCCACCGTCGGCTTGTGCTGCGGACCTTGGCAATCGTAAAATGGCACGCTTTCGCGCAGCAAAATCATCGGTTTGGCGAGGTGAGCCGTGCGATGTTGGTCAGCGGCGCGCTTCGGGTTGGCGGCGCATGCTGCTTTTGGAGTTCAGCAACACGGCGGGGATGGACGAGCGAAAGTGGCGGAATTGGTAGACGCACCAGATTTAGGTTCTGGCGGTTGATCCCGTGGGGGTTCGAGTCCCCCCTTTCGCACCATGTCCGTGACTTCTTTTTTTTCAGGTGGCAGTTGCCGCGATGGCGCCTGCGGCAGGCCCACAACATCAGGTAGTACCAGGAGACGTCATGCAGGTTTCGGTTGAGAACATCGGCACGCTCGAGCGCAGGCTCACGGTGAAGTTTCCCGCGGAGCGCTATGAGACGCAGGTGAGCACGCGTATGGCGGAGATGGGTCGTACGGTGCGTTTGAAGGGTTTCCGTCCGGGCAAGGTGCCGACCGCAGTGATCAAGCAGCGCTTTGGCGCGCAAGTGCGCGGTGAGGTGTTGTCGGACCTCATCGGCACGACGCTGCGTGAGGCGGTGGCACAGGAAAAGCTGCAGCCCATCGCCAACCCGGCTATCAACACCACCGGCCAGCCGCAGGATGGCGAAATTGCGTACACCGCGACGTTCGAGATCATGCCGGAGTTTCCCGTCGTCGACGTTGCCGTGCTGGAAATCCATCGCGCAGTTGCCGTGGTGACTGACGCAGATATCGACAAGATGCTGGAAACGCTGCGCCAGCAGCGGCGCAGTTTCGAAGAAGTGGAGCGTGCGTCTGCCGAAGGCGACTTCGTGATGTTCGAATATGCGGCGACGGTGGGTGACTATCGCTTCCCGACCGAAGGCGTCGAACGTGCTGGCAGCGTGCTCGGCTCGGGTACGCTGTTCAAGGCGCTGGATGAAGCGCTACTCAAGCGCACGGCGGGCGAGCATTTCGACGCGGAGATCGCGTTTCCCGGGGATTTTCGCAACGAGCAACTGGCCGGCAAGACCGCCGCCGTCAGCTTCAGCGTCCTCAAAGTGCAGGAGCCGAGGTTGCCGACGATCGACGGCGAGTTTGCCAAGCTGTTCGGCATTGACGATGGCAAGCTGGAGACCTTCCGCAAGGAGGTCCGCGCAAATCTCGAGCGTGAGTTGAAGGCTTCCTTGATGGTGCGGCTGAAGTCCGAAGTTGCAGAGAAACTCGCAACGGCACACGACACACTGGATGTGCCCAAGCTGATGGTGCAATCCGAGGCGCAAAGCATGGCTGCGGCGAACGTCCCCAAAGGTCAGCAGCCACCGCAGGAGATGGTCGCCGCAGCCACACCCATGGCACGCAAGCGGGTCATCGCCGGGTTGTTGATGGGTGAAATCGCGCGCAAGCAAGAGCTCAAGATCGACCGCAAGCGCGTCGCCGAGCAACTCGCGGCGATAGCGTCGACCTACGAAGAGCCCGAGAAGGTCATTGAACTCTACAACGGCGACCCCCAATTGATGTCTGGGTTGCAAAATCGCGTGATGGAAGATCAGGTGGCCGAATGGGTGGCGGAACACGCCAATACCACACAGCAGGATCTGAGCTTTGATGACGTGATGCGTCCTGTCAGCGCTGCCTGAGCAATGCGCCCAGGTCAATTCACCGGAGAGTCGCAAGTATGGCCATGGATCCGATCCAGAACCTCAATTTGGTACCCATGGTCGTCGAGCAGACCGCCCGTGGTGAGCGCTCCTACGACATTTATTCACGTTTGCTGAAAGAGCGAGTGGTTTTTCTGGTGGGTGAGGTCAACGACCAGGTCGCCAACCTGATCGTTGCGCAGTTGCTGTTCCTGGAGTCGGAGAACCCGGACAAGGACATCCACTTCTACATCAACAGCCCGGGTGGTGCGGTTACGGCGGGGTTGGCGATCTACGACACCATGCAGTTCATCAAGCCTGATGTCAGCACCATGTGCATCGGTCAGGCCTGCAGCATGGGTTCGTTGCTGTTGACCGCCGGCGCCAAGGGCAAACGGTTTTCGCTTGCCAACTCACGGGTGATGATCCATCAGCCATCCGGCGGCGCGCAGGGCCAGGCGACCGATATCGAGATTCAGGCGCGGGAAATTTTGTATATCCGCAAGCGCTTGAATCAGTTGTATGTCGACCACACCGGTCAGCCGATCGAGAAGATCGAGTTGGACCTGGAGCGCGATCGCTTCATGAACGCGGTTGAGGCCAAGGCGTATGGTTTGATCGACGAAGTGCTCGACAAGCGCCTGGTCGAGACGGTCAAATCCGCCTGACCCACACGCCGCTGCTTGGTGCAGTCGCGCGACCTGCTTCACGTCTGCAGGCAGATGTGGAGCCCTGTGTTATTCTCGCATCGCACCTGGATTCATCAGTGGGATCAAACATATGAGCGACGACCGGCAGGGGCGTTCCAGCGATAGCGGCAAGATTCTCTATTGCTCCTTCTGTGGCAAGAGCCAGCATGAGGTGCGCAAGCTGATTGCGGGCCCGTCTGTGTTCATCTGCGATGAATGCGTGGAGCTGTGCAACGACATTATCCGCGAGGAGTTGGAGGAAAAGGCCGCTTCCGGACGCACGCAGTTGCCCAAGCCGCGCGAGATTTGCGAGTCACTGGACCAGTATGTCGTCGGTCAGACGCGGGCCAAGAAGGCGTTGTCGGTGGCGGTGTACAACCACTACAAGCGGATCGAATCGCGCCAGAAAAGCGACGACATCGAGCTGGGCAAGTCCAACATCCTGCTGATTGGTCCGACCGGATCGGGGAAGACGCTGCTGGCGGAAACGCTGGCGCGCTTGCTCAACGTGCCGTTCACCATCGCCGATGCCACCACGCTCACCGAGGCGGGTTACGTCGGCGAGGATGTCGAAAACATCATTCAGAAGCTGCTGCAAAAATGCGACTACGACGTGGAGAAGGCGCAGTCCGGTATCGTCTACATCGACGAGATCGACAAGATTTCGCGCAAAAGTGAAAACCCGTCGATCACCCGCGACGTATCTGGCGAAGGCGTGCAGCAGGCGCTGCTTAAGCTCATTGAAGGCACGCTGGCTTCCGTGCCGCCGCAAGGCGGACGCAAGCATCCGCAGCAGGAGTTTTTGCAGGTGGACACCAAGAACATCCTGTTTATCTGCGGTGGGGCGTTCTCGGGGTTGGAGAAGATCATCCAGCAGCGTTCGGAGAACACCGGTATCGGTTTTTCCGCCGAGGTTCGCAGCAAGGAGCGCACGCAGAATCTGGGCAAGGTGCTGGCCGATGTCGAGCCTGCGGACCTTGTGCGCTTTGGTTTGATCCCCGAGTTTGTCGGGCGTTTGCCGGTGGTGGCCACGCTGGATGAGCTGGACGCTGCCGCGCTGGTGAAGATCCTCACCGAGCCAAAAAATGCCGTGACCAAGCAGTTCAAGAAACTGTTTGAGATGGAAGAGGTGGATCTGGAATTTCGCCCCGAAGCACTGCAGGCGATTGCCAAGAAGGCGCTCAAGCGCAAGACCGGCGCGCGCGGTTTGCGCACCATTCTGGAGCAGGTGTTGCTCGACACCATGTATGAACTGCCGTCACTGGAGCACGTCAGCAAGGTCGTGGTCGACGATGCCGTGATTGAAGGCAAAGCCGAGCCGTACCTGATCTATCGCGGCAACCTGCAACAGCGCGTGGCAAGCGAGGGCAGCGGCGCCGCCTGATCGCCGCAAGTTGTCGTGATCCATGAGACGGCTCCGGCAGATTGCGCCGGGGCCGTTCTGCTTTTCGTATCCGCTGTGTCTTGACTGAACGCGTTAAAGCCTCCATGTGACGTGTTGGCAAGGCCGGCGTGGTGTCGGAATACCCCTTGACCCGTTTCTCCGAGGAAATCCTCTGTCATGGCCAAGAACACTCCTGCCCCTGTTGCTGTACCCGACCCGTTGCCGGTATTGCCACTGCGCGATGTGGTGGTTTATCCACATATGGTGATCCCGCTGTTTGTAGGGCGCGACAAGTCCATGCGCGCGCTTGAGCGCGCGATGGAGGGTGAGCGCCAGATTCTCCTGGTGGCGCAGAAAAGTCCGGACACAGACGATCCGCAAATAGCCGACCTGCATGCGATCGGTACGTTGGCCAGCGTGCTGCAGCTGCTCAAGCTGCCCGACGGCACGGTCAAGGTGCTGGTCGAAGGCCAGTCGCGCGTGGCCCTGGAGCAGGTGCAGGAAGTGGATGGCATGCTTACCGCGCAGTCGCGCGTGATCGAGCCGGTCTACGACGCCAAGGACCGCGAGCTGGACGTGGTGTCGCGTACGTTAATCTCGCTGTTCGAGCAACTGGTCAAGCAGAGTCGCAAACTGCCACCTGAAGTATTGGCCACGTTGGCCGGCATCGAGGATCCGTCGCGCGTCGCCGACTCGATTGCGGCGCACCTGTCCGTGCGCATGGCCGACAAGCAAAAGGTGCTGGAGACCGCCGAGGTTGGTCCGCGCCTTGAACTGCTGATCGGTCTGGTCGATGGCGAGATGGATCTGCAGCAGGTGGAGAAGCGCATCCGCGGCCGGGTCAAGTCGCAGATGGAGAAGAGTCAGCGCGAGTACTACCTCAACGAACAGTTGAAGGCGATCCAGAAAGAACTTGGCGACAGCGAGGAAGGCCCGAACGAGGTCGAGGAGCTGCAGCGCAAGATCGACACCGCAGGTATGCCCAAGGCCGTGCTGGCGAAGGCGCGTCAGGAGTTCAGCAAGCTCAAGCAGATGGCGCCGATGTCGGCTGAAGCTACGGTCGTGCGCAACTATCTCGACTGGCTGGTGGGCGTGCCGTGGAAAAAGCGCAGCAAGGTGCGCAAGGATCTGCGAGTGGCGCAGGAAGTGCTGGATGCCGACCACTTCGGGCTGGAGAAGGTCAAGGATCGTATCCTTGAATATCTGGCCGTGCAGCAGCGCGTGAAAGTGATGAAAGGCCCGATCCTGTGTCTGGTCGGCCCGCCCGGCGTCGGCAAGACCTCGCTGGGGCAGTCCATCGCGCGCGCAACCAACCGCAAATTTGTCCGCATGAGTCTGGGCGGCGTACGCGACGAGGCGGAAATCCGCGGTCATCGACGCACCTACATCGGCTCGATGCCGGGGCGCATCGTGCAGAACATCAACCGCATTGGCACGCGCAATCCGTTGTTCATGCTGGACGAGATCGACAAAATGTCGATGGACTTCCGTGGGGACCCGTCGTCGGCCTTGCTTGAAGTGCTTGATCCGGAGCAGAACCACGCGTTCAACGACCATTACCTGGAGGTTGATCTTGATCTATCCGAGGTCATGTGGGTGGCGACGGCAAACACGCTGAACATCCCCGGGCCGCTGCTTGACCGCATGGAGGTCATCCGCATTCCCGGCTACACCGAGGATGAGAAGTTGGGCATCGCGCAGAAATATCTGCTGCGCAAGCAACTCAAGGCGAATGGCCTGCTGGCGGACGAGGTGTCGGTCGGCGAAGACGCGTTGCGCGACATTGTGCGTTATTACACGCGTGAATCGGGTGTGCGCAATCTGGAGCGCGAGATATCCAAAATTTGCCGCAAAGTGGTCAAGGAGCTGACCTTGGGTGAGGTACGCAAAGCGAAGGCCAGGACCAAAAAGCCAGCGGCGACTGTCGCCAGGGCGAGGGCCAAAGCGCGCACCGGCGTCGAGGTCAACTCGGCCAACCTCGGGCACTATCTTGGCGTGCGCCGTTTCGATTTCGGTCGCAAGGAGTCGCAAAACGAGATCGGCCTGGTCACCGGGCTGGCCTGGACCCAGGTTGGCGGTGAGCTGTTGAGCATCGAATGCTCTGTGATGCCTGGCAAGGGCCGCCTGCTGCATACCGGGCAGTTGGGTGATGTCATGAAGGAATCGATCCAGGCCGCACTGTCAGTGGTTCGTGCGCGCGTGGATCAGTTCGGCATCGATCCGGAGTTTCACCAGAAGCTTGATGTACACATCCATGTCCCGGAAGGCGCGACGCCGAAAGATGGCCCGAGTGCCGGCGTGGCGATGTGCGTTGCGCTGGTGTCCGTGCTGACCAAGGTTCCGGTACGTTCCGAGGTGGCGATGACCGGCGAGATCACACTGCGTGGCCGGGTGTTGCCGATCGGCGGGCTCAAGGAAAAGCTGCTTGCAGCGCATCGCGGCGGGATTACCACCGTCATCATTCCTGAGGAAAACAAGAAAGATTTGGCTGACATGCCGGCCAACATCACTTCGTCGATGGACATCCATCCGGTACGCTGGATCGAGGAGGCACTGGGTATTGCGCTGGAACGCCCGTTGCAGCCCAACCCGCCGCGCAAGGACAGCGACCTGCCTGCAGTCAACGCGGAGGAGGGTGCCGATGCGCACTCCCTGACGCACTGAGCCAGCCTGTTCATGCTGTGCGCCCAGCCGACGGTTGCGTCGCTGGGCCGGTGATTTCCGGTACAAGTAGCGTGCATGTTTCACGTAGTCGCTCTGCATTGACATTGCAAGCACTTTTTGCTCCGGGCGTGATTCGCCGAACCGTTGCTGCAGCTTGTGTTGCGGAGTCCGGCAAGGCACTGGTATAAAGGTGCCACCGCAGTTTCGGCGTTGCTTGAAAGCGCAGTGACGCGGGGTTGCATCAAGCACCTGGCAGAAGCCCATCATCCACCTGTACGTTGCCTCGTCGTGCGGCGAGGCATGCGGGTTGAAAACAAACAAGGGAGTTTTTCAATGAATAAAACCGATCTGATCCAAGCCATCGCCGAAGCTGCCGAGTTGACCAAGGCTGACGCGAGTCGCGCGCTCGAGGCTTTCTTTGCAACCGTGCAAAAGTCGTTGAAGAAGGGAGAGGATGTTTCGGTCGTCGGCTTCGGCACGTTCACTGTGCGCAAGCGTGCCGCACGTGTTGGTCGTAACCCACGCACCAACGAAGCGATCAAGATCAAGGCATCCAAAGTGCCCGCGTTCAAGGCTGGCAAGACCCTCAAGGATGCCTTAAACTGAGCGGCCATTCGCTCGGTTTTGGGTGCTTAGCTCAGCGGTAGAGCGTCGCCCTTACAAGGCGGTGGTCGTAGGTTCGATCCCTACAGCACCCACCAGAAAGAATGCGGAGCGGTAGTTCAGACCGGGCTCGCGACTGCCCGGGCGCGTCGTTTGCGGTGGCTTGCCGCCAATGATGCCGCGCGCGACATGCGTGTTCACCACATTGCGGGAAGATTCCAATGCTGCAGGCAATGCGAAACAAGATGCACGGTTGGCCGTCGATCCTTCTGCTCGGCGTCAGTGTGTTTGCCATGTCGTTTTTCGGCATGGAGGGCTATCTCACCTCGCAGGACGCCACGTACGTGGCGAAGGTCGGCAAGCAGGAGATCAGCCAGACTGACTTCCAGGATCGATTGAACCAGCTGCGCCAGCAGGCAACGGCGGAGCAGGGCGACAAGTTCGATTCCAGCGTGCTGCAAAAGCCTGAAGTCAAGAAGCAGGTGCTGGACGCGATGGTTGATCAGCGGTTGCTGCTCGCAGCCAACAACGACTGGGGCGTGCGGGTAAGTGACAAGGCGGTACGCGAGTACATCGCTGCGATCCCGGAGTTTCAGTTGAATGGCCAGTTTGACCCGACTTCCTACCGGACGTTTCTCACCGGCCAGCGCAAGACTCCGGACATGTTCGAAAGCGACATTCGTGGTTCTCTGGCCGCGCAGTTGCTGCCAAACGCCATCAGCGACGGCACGATCATCAGCGATGCGCAGGTGGACCAATTTTTCGGCCTGATCGCGCAGCGCCGCGACTTGCGCTACATCGTGCTGCCCAAGCCGACGGTGGCTGACCAGCAGGTGACCGATGCGCAAGCGCAGACGTATTACAAGGCACATCTTGCCGATTACATGAATCCCGAGCAGGTGTCTGTGAAGTACATCGAAGTGGACGCCGCCAGCCTCAAGCTGGACGCTGCGCCGGACGACAGCGATCTGCACAAACGCTACGAGAACGAGAAGCAGCGTTTTGTACAGCCTGAGCAACGTCTGGTTTCACATATCCTGATCAATGTGCCTGCCAACGCCACGCCAGCGCAGCAGAAGACCGCACTGGCCGACGCGGAGAAAGTTGCCGCGCAAGCCGCCCCTGCGGATTTTGCAGTGTTGGCTACCAAGGAATCGCAGGATGCCGGGTCCAAACGTCAGGGTGGTGACCTTGGCTGGCTGGAAAAGGGTGTGACCAATCCGGCGTTCGACAGTGCGTTGTTCGCGCTGGGCAAGGGCCAGGTATCCAAACCGGTACTGTCATCGGACGGCTACCACATCATCTGGTTGCGGGATATCCGCGCGGGCGCTTCCAAGCCGTTCGCGGAAGTGCGCGAGCAGTTGGTCAAGGAAGCGTCGGCGTCCGAGCGCGATCGCAAGTACAACGAAGTGGCCGGCAAGATGTCGGACAACACCTATCAGAATCCATCCTCATTGGAGCCGGCGGCGACGGCTCTGGAGCTGCCGATCAAGACTACCGGACTGTTTTCACGCAAAGGCGGCGAAGGCATCACGGCCAACGCCAAGTTGATCGCCGCCGCGTTTGGCGATGATGTGCTGGTGCAGGGCAACAACTCCGGCTTGATTGACCTGGGCAACGATCATTCGGTCGTTGTGCACGTCGACAAACATGTTCCGGAAGCAGCGCGTCCGCTGACCGAGGTGCGCGCGGATGTGGACCAGCGGTTGCTCGACGAACGCATCGCCGCCGCCGGCAAGAAAGCCGCTGAGTCAATGTTGACGCGTGTACGTCAGGGTATGACGATGGACGCAGCAGCAAGCGAGGCTGTCGCCAGCGTGCAGTCTGCAATCGAAGCCGAACGCAACGCCAGCAACGTGCCAGCACCGTTGCTCACGCAGGCTTTCCTGCTGCCACATCCTGCAGCGGGTAAAGCCGTGTTCGCCGCGGTGGACATGCACGACGGCAGCTACGCTCTGCTCGCGCTGGACAAGGTGCAGGCTGGCGACCTGTCCACGTTGTCCAGCGAGCAACGCGAAGCGCTACGTCAGCAGATGGCGCAGGCCTATGCAGTGGAAGCCACGCGCGAGATGGTCGATATGCTGCGCTCCAAGGTCAAGGTCGAGTACAACAAGACGCTGATGTAGGTTGTGTGGCCAGATTGAAACTCAAACGTGGCTACGACAAGGCGACCGTGCGGTCGCCTTTGTCCGTTCCAGACTATCCCGCCTGTGCGTCGCCGCGGTGAAACGTGGCTCAGACCTTCATGCCAGTCATGCCCAGGATGCTGTAACCGCAGTCAACGTGGGTTACCTCCCCGGTGATGCCCGAAGCCAGATCCGAGCACAGGAATGCACCAACGTTGCCCACCTCGTCCGTGGTCACGTTGCGGCGTAGCGGGTTGTACTCCTCGACATGGTCGAGCATCTTGCGCAGGCTGGCCACGCCAGATGCTGCCAGCGTCTTGATCGGACCGGCGGAGATGGCATTGACCCGCGTGCCTTCTGGCCCGAGGTTGTACGCCAGATAGCGCACGTTGGCCTCCAGACTGGCTTTGGCCAGACCCATCACGTTGTAGCTGGCCAGCGCCCGCTCGGCGCCCAGATAAGTCAGGGTGAGGATTGCACCGTTGCGACCAGTCATCAGCGGTCGTGCCGCCTTGGCCAGCGCCGCCAGGCTGTAGCTGGAAATGTCGTGCGCGATGGTGAAACTTTCGCGCGTGAGGTTGTCCAGAAACTCGCCCTGCAATGCCTCGCGCGGCGCAAAGCCGACCGAGTGCACGAGGATGTCGAAACCGTCCCAGTGCTTGCCCAGGGCACTGAACAGGTCGGCTATCTGTCCGTCGTCACCCACGTCGCACGGCAACACGATATTGGAGCCAAATGTGCTGGCGGCTTCCTCGACGCGGTCCTTCAAACGATCACCCTGGTAGGTGAAGGCGAGTTGTGCGCCCTCGCGGTGCATCGCGTTGGCGATGCCCCAGGCAATTGAGCGCTGGCTTGCAATGCCGACGATCAACGCACGCTTGCCGTGCAGAAATCCCATGCGTCCTCCAAAAGTGAGAGTCGCGCTGACAGGCGCGACGGCAGAATTCTAACAGGGCCACGCGGCGGGGGTGGTGGCAGACGTGGCGCGACGGCAGCGCCCACAGATTTCAGTTCGTGGCGTCGATCTTCAATACCTGGCCAGGACGCAACGCCTGATGCTGCAGGTTGTTCCAGTGGCGCAGTTCGCTGACGTTGACCGCATACTGACGCGCGATCTGCCACAGATTGTCACCGCTGCGCACGGTATGTGTGCGTATTCGGCGCGCACGGCGTGTGTCGATCGCGGTGGTTGCTCCCGAGGCGGTTGTCGGCGCGCGCATCAGCATCCGACCATCCAGCGTTGTGGCTGTGGCGCTGGTCTGGTTCAACAGTGCCGCGCGAAATTGCCTGGCGTGGCTCGCCGGCAGCAGCAGATACGCTGCTGCGTTGGTGTCGATCATGTCGTTGCGGAAACCGGCGTTGAAATCCTTCAGAGCGCCCAGCGACATGCCGGCGTGGTCGGCAGCCAACGCCATCGACATGGAGCTGGAGACCGGCACCTGCACAAGGTGCTGCTCGCGGGGCAGGATGGGCAGGTTTACGCCAAAACGTTCCGGCTCGCGTACCACGCAAGCGATGGCCAACAGCTTGGTCAAGTGTTGGCGTGTCACATCGCGTACCGGCCACGCCGGGATCGTCGGCTGCGCTGGCGGCAGACCGTGTTTGTCGACAAATTTGGCGGTAGCAAAGGCACCAGCGTTGTACGCGTAGTCGGCGACGCGCCAGTCGTTGAACTGGTCGTGGTATTCGCTCAACAGTTTCATGACGGCGTTCGCGGAGGCAGGCACATCCAGACGGCCATCGTAGTGACCATCGACGCGCAAGCCCATGGCGCCAGCCGTGGCCGGCATGATTTGCCACATGCCGGCAGGGCGCCCGCGGCGGCCAGGCACCGCCTGAAAATGGCTCTCGACCCATGGCAGCAGGGCGAACTCGCCCGGCACGTTGTACTGCGCGGCTATCTGCTGCACGTACACCAGCCGTGGCAGCACGGCGCGCAGCTTGCCTTCAAATTGCATGCGGTTGTGCGTGTAGCGTTTGGCCCAAACCTGCACCGAAGGATCGGAGTCGCAGTCGGCCATGGCGAAGCTGCCACGCAACTGGTCCCACAGGTCGGCCGCCTCTGGTGTCGCCGCGACCGGCTCGGCCGCGGAGCTGACCTGCTGCACTTCCTGGGCGCTGGCAGGTGCCGCAAGAGCAACGCCGTGCGACCGATGCGGTGTCTTTGGCACGGCAGGCGGCACGCTCGCGCACGCGCTCAGCACCATTGACAGTGCCAGCGGCAACGTGCGTATGAGGCGCGCCATCAATGAAACCCATCCTTGGCAGCACGCAAGGCGGCGAAGCAGGCGACACGGTCGTTCTCAATGGCGTGTTCACGGCGGCACCAGGCAGCCACGGGGGGGGCATCCACCCGCAGAAACGGGTTGCTGGCCAGTTCGCTGCCCAGCGCCACGGGCAGCGTGGGCAGGTTTTGCGCACGCAATTGTGCGACCTGTTGGCGGCGCGCCTGCAGCGCCGCGTTGTGCGGCTCGATGGTGTGCGCAAAGCGGCCGTTGGCGGCGGTGTATTCGTGTCCGGCACACACCTGGGTGGTTGCCGGCAGTGTCGAGAGGCGGTCGAGCGATGCGAGCAATTGCGCAGGGGTGCCTTCAAACAAGCGGCCGCAGCCGAGGCTGAACAAGGTATCGCCGCACAACAGCAAACCTTCGCCGGCGTATGCGACATGGCTGTGCGTGTGGCCAGGGACGGCAATGACGGAAAATTGTGCACGCGGCAACTGCAGCTCAATCGTGTCACCGTCGCTGACGGGATGGGTCGTTTCACGGATGCGCGCGTCGATTGGTGCGTACACCGATACATGCTGCTGCGCGAGCAGGCGCGCGACACCACTGATGTGGTCCGGATGGTGATGCGTGAGCAATATACCGCACAGCTGCAAATGGCGCGCCGCCAGGGCGCGCAGCACCACGTCGCCATCGCCAGGGTCGACGACCAGCGTGTGACCATGGTCGTCGTGCAGCAGCCAGATGTAATTGTCGGCCAGGGCAGGGAGCGGAATGAGATGCAAGCTGATCTCCACGGCGGAGCGGGAACGGGTCACGCTGGAGCCGCGACCTTCGACGCTGCTCTCCGCAGCGGCGCCAAGCGATCGACTATAAGTGCTGCACTCGTTAGAAGAGTGTTAATCGGCTCCGGTTTTCGTTCAGCTTGATACGGTCGTGATCGAGCATTGACGATGTCGGTGCACGCCCGCAGCCGGTACACTTCTGCAGTCATTCCCATTGAATTCGGCTGACATGCGCAAACCTCGCAACCGGGACATTTATGCAGAAGCGCCGCTGCGCGGCCTGCAAGATGCTCAGTTGCGCGTGCTGCTGCCGGACCTGCAACGTTGTGCAGGCAGTCACGCTTTGCTGATCACAACTGCTGGAGGTGGGCCCCCACCGGCACTGCCGTTTCTGGCCTGCTGGACTGAGCTGCGCGTGGATGGCGCGCGTTATTCGGGCGATCTTGACGGTGCGACGGATGAGTCGTTGCCGTTCGTGGACGACGCATTTGACCTGATCTGGCTGCGGCATGCATTGGAGGTGGTACCACTGTCTGGCTCGGTACTGCATGAGGCAATCCGTGCGCTGGCGCCCGGCGGTACGCTGGTGGTTGCCGGCGTGCACCCACTGAGCGCCTGGGCGCCCTGGTTTTACTGGACGACACGCGGCGCGGGGCGCGCTTTGCACGCGCCGCTGCAACTGACTCACGCGTTGCATCGTGCCGGACTGGACGTGGTCAGTGCGCGCCGGGTCGGACATCTATGGCCTGCGGCAGGGAAAGGCCGACCGGCAGGCAGCGCGCCGTGGGGTGGCGGGTACGTACTGCTTGCGCGCAAGCAGCGGTGCCTGGTCACGCCGCTGCGTATTCGCATCGCGCCGTTGCGGATACCGGCCAGCGGCCGCCTTTCGCCCAGTGCGCGGCATAGTTCAACCGTATGAATTCTTACAGGATATGCCCGCAACAATGAGCGAAGTGGAAGCGTTTACTGATGGCGCGTGTCTGGGCAACCCTGGCCCGGGTGGATGGGCCGCGTTGCTGCGGGCCAGCGGAAGCGAACGCATGCTTGCCGGTGGCCACCCCGCCACCACCAACAACCGGATGGAGCTGATGGCGGCCATCAGCGCGTTGGAGGCACTCAAACGCCCATGCCAGGTGACACTGACGACGGACTCGCGCTACGTCATGCAGGGCATCGAACAATGGGTGCCCAAGTGGCTGGCAAACGGCTGGCGCACCACCGATCGCAAACCGGTCAAGAATCAGGATTTGTGGCAACGCCTGGCAACTGCCAATGCCGTGCACACGGTGCGCTGGAAGTGGGTGCGCGGACATAACGGGCATGCCGAGAATGAGCGCGTGGATCAAGCCGCACGCGAACAGGCGGAAATGCTCAGGGAGTCGGCATGAGGCAGATAGTGCTGGATACGGAAACGACCGGTCTGGAAGTCCGTCAAGGCCATCGCCTGATCGAGATCGCGTGTGTTGAACTGGTCGAACGCCAAATCACCGGACGCGAATACCAGACCTATCTCAATCCGGGCCGCGCGATTGATGAGGGTGCGCGGGCGGTAACCGGTATCGCTGACGAATTTTTGTTCGACAAACCACTGTTCGCCGGCGTCGTCGATGAGTTTCTCGCGTTCGTCGAAGGCGCCGAGCTGGTGATCCACAACGCCAGTTTCGACGTCGGCTTTCTGGATGCCGAGCTGGCCTCGTTGCCCGTCTCACGCGGCTGCATCGCCGACCACTGCACGGTGCTGGATACCCTGGCCATGGCGCGCGCGCGCTATCCGGGGCAGCGCAACAGTCTGGATGCGCTGTGTCGGCGGCTCGGAGTAAACAACTCGCGGCGTGATTTGCATGGCGGCCTGATCGACGCCCAGCTGCTTGCCGATGTGTATTTGGCCATGACTTCGGGCCAGGTCGCGTTCGACTTGGGTTTCGAGGCAAGTTCCGAGCAACACACGGCAGCGAGTACTGCAACTTTCACGCTGGCTGCGCGGCCGCTGGTCCGGCGTGCGACACCCGCTGAACTGTTATTGCACGAGCAACGGCTCGACGCGCTGGACACGGCGGTTCGCGCACTCAGCATGTGGCGGCAAGCGGTGCCTGACAAGCCGGTGGTCGTGGCTCAGGCCGAACGCACGATCAGTGCAGTGACGTTGTCATCGCCACCGCAATCGAGTGCACTCAGCAACAGCTGATCGACACACTCTTGCGGGGCGAGGTCGGTACGTCCGACGATGTGTGCGATCGACGCGTCGCTCACGCCCTCGGTCAGCCCATCGCTGCACAACAAAAAAACCATGCCGGCTGCCAGCTGGCCGCGGGCCATGCCGATGCGTAACTGGATGCTTGCTGTTACGCCCAACGCTTGCGTGAGCACATTAGGTAGATGCGGCTGTCGCCGACCCAGGCCACCTCATAGTCGGTGGACGTCAGTCGCAGCGCGGCAATGGTCGTGCCCATCGGCAGGACGTCGACGCCGTGGCGCGGGCAAGCAAGCAAACGTTCTGCGGCGCCTTGCACTGCCTGGGCCAGGTCACACCCACGCGTCACCAGATCCACCATCGCGTCGCGCACCAGCGCAGCAGCTACTTCGCCGTGCTGGTGGCCGCCCATGCCGTCAGCTACAAGGAATAGTCCCAGCGCTGCATCCGCGTAGTAGGTGTCCTCGTTGCGCGTGCGCCGCAGGCCGACGTGGGTGCCGTGTCCAAATTCAATCATGGTAGTCAGGTGAGCGAATGCGTGCAGCATGCCGGATGTGTGGGACGGGTGCAAAAAGAATTCGTGGGTTGAACGCCGGCAAGCGAGCTTTGCACGAGACTTCGAGGCGAGTGGGCGAGCGGATTGCCCGGCCCATCCTGGGCGTCACTCTTCCGCGCTGCGCGCCCCGGCCAGCCTGCAGCTGGCCGTTGTGTTCCTGACAAATCCGTCGACTGCGGAGACAGGATGCCGGAGCGAACGTCGGCGTGGCCAGTAGCCCGAAGGGCGAGACACAGGACGTGCCGAGTAACCCAGGAGGGTTTGTCCTCCCTCTCCGCCAGATACGCAAAACGCCCCTCGCGGAGCGTTCTGCGTATCTGGCGGAGAGGGTGGGATTCGAACCCACGGTTGGCTTACACCAACGCCTGATTTCGAGTCAGGTACATTCGACCACTCTGCCACCTCTCCGGATGGAT
>CAJDVA010000017.1_pt1 | contig 29244 bp, 22 predicted proteins | sample 7391241 | NCBI WGS metagenome assembly CAJDVA01 (sample SAMEA7055678, study PRJEB34461) | soil metagenome | biome: terrestrial ecosystem; feature: Peninsula; material: soil | place: Antarctica | collected 2016
GCCTGCAACCACACCGGCGACTTGAAGTACTCGTGCCATGGATCATCGGGCAGGGTGTCCGCCATGGTCTGGATGACGTGCGCCATGGTGTCCAGACCGACGACGTCGGCAGTGCGATACGTTGCACTTTTCGGACGACCGACGGCCGGGCCGGTCAGTGCATCCACCGTGTCAAAGCCGAGCTTGAATTGCTCGGTGTGGTACATCGTGGCGAGCATCGAGAACACACCAATGCGATTGCCGATGAAGTTCGGCGTGTCCTTGGCAATCACCACGCCCTTGCCGACGGTGGTGGTGAGGAACGCTTCCAGTCCCTCGATCACGTTCTTGTCGGTGAGCTTGGTCGGAATCAGCTCGACCAGATGCATGTAGCGTGGCGGGTTGAAGAAATGCACGCCGCTGAAGCGGTGCCGCAGGTCTTCGGGCAACGCTGCGGCCAGGGTGTTGATCGACAAGCCCGAGGTGTTGGACGCGATGATCGCCGTCCGGGATAGATGCGGCGCAATCTTCTTGTACAGGTCGAGCTTCCAGTCCATGCGCTCGGCAATCGCCTCGATGACCAGGTCGACGTCCTTGAGGTGCTCGAGGTCGTCGTCATAGTTCGCCGCAATGATGGCGCTGGCCAGACTCGGTTCGGCCAGCGGCGCCGGTGACAGCTTCTTCAGATTGGCGATGGCCTTCAGCGCGATACCGCTCTTGGGACCATCCTTGGCGGCCAGGTCGAACAGTACGGTTTCGACGCCGACGTTGGTGAGGTGGGCGGCAATCTGCGCGCCCATGACGCCGGCGCCCAGTACGGCGGCCTTGCGAATGTGTAGCGCTGATGGGGATAACGATGCAGCGGTCATGAGCCTTCTCCGATGGTGCGAACTAACGATGAAAATACTGGTGGAGTCGGGTGGCTCAGGGGTGGCTGAGCCCGGCGACGGCGAAACGAATCAGATGCTGGGCGGTCTGCTCGCGGTGCGCATGCTCGCTGACGTCCTTGGGGCGCTGGATCATGCCGAAGCCGGACATCGCGTGGGTCAGCGCGCCGGTCACCAAGTCGATGCGCCAGTACAACTCCGGCTTGCCCAGTTGTGGCAGCAGACGTGCAAATTCGGCGGTGAACTGACGCATCACATGGCCGTAGTTCTCCGACAGGAATTGGCGCAGGCGATCGTCGTGCTCGGCAAAGGCGCGCGCCAGCACGCGCATGAACAGCGCGCCACTATCGTCATGGGACAGGTCCAGTGCCGGGCGAATGTAAGCATCCAGCACGTCTTCGAGCGTGGTGTCTGCACCACCTTCGATCTTGGCCAGCGCCTCCAATCGGCGGCCGTTCAGCGCGTCCAGCCGCCGCCGGAACACTTGCTCGACCAGCTTGTCCTTGGAGCCAAAATGGTAATTGACCGCTGCCAGATTCACGCCAGCGGCGGCCGTGAGCTGGCGCAACGAGGCACCGTCAAAACCGCGTTGAGCAAACAGCACTTCGGCGGCGCTGAGGATCCGGTCCTTGGTGGAGACAGAAGCTTTCATGCGCGATCCTCGTGGCGGTCGCCATTCAAACGATCGTTTGAGCATACGCGAGCCGTTCCATCAGCGTCAAACTGTTGACTGGCGCACAAAGCATGGGGCGTGCAGATGGGTTAGAATCCGTCAAGCATATGTGAAGCAACCTCGCAATCCGTGTCAGGTTTTGCCGGTTTCACGTTGGGCTAACATCATTACTTTCCCTCGATCCGCTTTTTCGGAGCAAATCTGCATGGCGCTGGAGCGCACCCTGTCCATCATCAAACCCGACGCTGTCGCCAAGAACGTCATCGGTGAAATCTACGCACGTTTCGAAAAGGCCGGATTGAAGGTCATCGCGGCGCGCATGCAGCAGTTGTCACGTCAGGAAGCCGAGGGCTTCTATGCCGTGCATCGCGAGCGTCCGTTTTTCAAGTCGCTGGTCGAGTTCATGATTTCCGGCCCGGTGATGATCCAGGCGCTGGAAGGGGAAAACGCCATTCTCAAACACCGCGACCTGATGGGTGCAACCAACCCGAAGGAAGCCGTACCCGGCACGATTCGCGCCGACTTTGCTGATTCGATCGATGCCAACGCAGTGCACGGCTCCGACGCCGCTGACACCGCGAAGACGGAGATCGCCTATTTCTTTGCCGCGACGGACGTGCTTTCAAGGTAAGTTGTGCGTTCGTCCTTGAACGTGGGAGTCAACGGCGACCATCCATGGTGCACTCTTCAAGAAACCTATGAATCAGGTAGTTGCCACTCCATCCGACGCGAAGACCAGCAGGGTCAATCTGCTCGATCTGGATCGCCAGGGTCTGCGTGATTTCTTCACACAGATCGGCGAGAAGCCGTATCGTGCCGAGCAGGTGATGAAGTGGATCTACCACGATCTGGAAGACAACTTCGACAACATGACCGATGTGGGCAAGGCGTTGCGCGCCAAGCTCAACGAGGTGTGCTACATCGGTGTGCCCAAGACTTTGCTGGACAAGGTGGCCACTGACGGCACGCACAAGTGGTTGCTCGGCATGGACAGCGGCAACGCGATCGAAACGGTGTACATCCCGGAGCCGACGCGCGGCACGTTGTGTGTTTCCTCGCAGATCGGTTGTGCGTTGAACTGCAGCTTCTGCTCCACGGGCGCGCAGGGCTTCAACCGCAACCTGTCGCCGGCGGAAATCATCGGTCAGGTGTGGGTGGCTGCCAGGTATCTCGGCGAGGCGACGCAGCAAGGCCGGCGCATCACCAATGTGGTGATGATGGGCATGGGTGAGCCGCTGGCCAATTTCGACAACGTGCTCATCGCCATGCGCCTGATGCGCGACGACCTCGGGTTTGGTCTGGCGGCAAAGCGCGTCACTCTGTCCACCGCTGGCATGGTGCCGTTGATCGACAAGCTGTCGGCCGAGATCGATGTGTCGCTGGCGGTTTCACTGCACGCGGCAAATGACACGCTGCGCACCGAATTGATGCCGATCAACAAGCGCTATCCGCTGGTCGAGTTGCTCGCCGCGTGCCAGCGCTGGATTGCGCGCAAGCCGCGCACGTCGATCACGTTTGAGTACACACTGATGAACGGCGTCAACGACCAGCCCGTCAACGCGCGCGAGCTGATCAAGTTGATGCGTGCGTTTCCCACGTGCAAGGTCAATCTCATCCCGTTCAATCCGTTCCCCGGCACGCAGTTCAAGCGTTCCGACCCGAATATGATTCGCGACTTCCAGACGCAGCTGCTCAGCGCGGGCGTGCTGACCATGTTGCGGCGTACGCGTGGTGACGACATTGACGCTGCCTGTGGTCAGCTGGCCGGACACGTCACTGATCGCACGCGGCGCAGTGCCGATTTGCGCAGGAAGCAGCAGACGCAAGGAACCATGCATGCGGTGTGATCGAATGCTGCTGCTGGCTCTTGCGCTGTCCCTGGCGGGCTGCGTCACGACGCACACGGATTCGGGCTCACTGGGCAAGGGCATGCCACAGACGAGCAAGGCCGATCAGGCGGTGGACGCCGCGCGCATTCACACCGAGCTGGGCCAGCGCTATCTGGCCAACGGTGACTTGCAGACAGCGCTGGAGAAATTGAATCGCGCGCTGACGTTCGACCCGAATTACGCGCCAGCGCATACCGTGATTGCGGTGCTGTATGAGCGCATCAACCAGCCGGCCAACGCCGAGTTGCATTACCGCAAAGCGGTGGCGCTGGAGCCGGCCAGGGGGGCGCCAAACAACAATCTTGGCCAGTTCCTGTGCGCCGCCGGCAAATATGCGGAAGCCGCTGGTTTCTTCCAGAAGGCCGTCGCCGATCCGTTTTACAACACGCCTGATGTGGCCTTGACGAACGCCGGCGTTTGTCACCTCAAGGCGAATGACGCGGTTGCGGCGCAAGCAGATTTTCGCGGTGCGTTGGCGCGCAATCCGGGCAACGCCGAGGCACTTTTCCAGCTCGCCAACGCACTGTATCTGGGCAACAACGCGTTCCGCGCCAGGGCGTTCCTGCAGCGCCTGGATGCACTGGGCAACCCTAATGCGGCGGTGCTCAAGCTCGGCCACGATATTGAATCCAGACTCGGCAACCAGGAAGGTGCCCTGACTTACGCCAAGCGATTGCACAGCCAGTTCCCGGATTCGGACCAGGCGCACGCCCTCGACACCACTACCAGCCCATGACTACCGTGCAGCCCTCATTGAACACTCCGGACTCGACCCATCTGGATCCCGTCGACACCGATTCCGCAAGGAATGATCTGTTCGCGGTCCATCCTGCGCATATCGACATGCATGGCGCAGACGTATCTGGGCAGAGTTTCGGCCATCGTTTGCGTGCAGCGCGTGAAGTGCGTGGGGAGGATCTGAATTCGTGTGCGCAGGCGCTGCGCCTGCCAGCGCGCGTGTTGCGCCAGCTGGAAGCTGATACCTATGACGGCACTGACTCCAAAATTTATCTGGCCAGCTATGTCGGCAAATATGGACAGTACCTGGGCGTGAATGCGGCTGCAGTGCAGCTTGAGCTGGATCGTATTCAGCAGGTGGAGGCACCGTTGGTGGCCACCGGCGGTATTTCGCGCTCGCGTTTTCTGCTTGACCGCTACGCCACAGCGGCGACCTATGTCGTGTTGACTGCGGTGATCGTGGTGCCGATGATCTGGCTCGGCGTACGCGGCACGCTGGATCGTGACCTCAGTCATCTCGCGCCGCTGGATGCCGTTCCGGTCGCGCAACAGGACGCGCGCCCGGGGTCCGGCACGGCTGCTGCACCCTTGTTGCTGGCGGCGCCGCAAGTTGTCGTGCCGGCCCAGGAGCAGTCCCTGATGGCGTCGATGGCGCCATTTCCCGGTCTCGACAACAACGCGGCGATCGCACCCGTCGTGCCGGCACCGGTCGATGTCAGCGGCGACGGTGGTCACAGCGTGAGCTTGAACCTCAATGCCGCCAGCTGGGTTGAAGTCATTGGGCAGGACGGTTCGCGCATGGAATACGGCTTGTTGCCAGCGGGAAGCAACAAGACCTATCACAGCGATCAGACGCTGGATGTGCGCATTGGCAACGTCAGTGGCGCGCAGCTGAGCATCGATGGCAAGGCCGTGGCGCTGGAAGATTTCCGGCATGCCAATGTGGCGCGATTCCGCGTGCAGATTGAAGGCGGCAAGGCTACGGCAGCCAGTCTCTGAGGCAACGGGCCGGCATACCGGCTGGCCCATTTCGGTTATGCTTGCATACTGCCTTCCCGGCATGGGACGGGCTGAATGGTTCTACCTTTTCTCACCGTATGCATGATGGCCCACTGCGGCGGTGAATCCGGTTTTTGCGAAAGGTGACAGCATGGCATTCGAAGCATACGACGACTACGAACAGAACGAGCGCGTCATCAAGTGGTTGCGCGAAAACGGCCTGTCCATTGCCGTCGGAGTCATCATTGGTCTGGTTGGCATCTTTGGCTGGCAGCAGTGGCGCACGCATCAGGCGCGCACCGAAAGCGCGGCAGCGCAGTTGTATCAGGAAATGCAGATTGCGCAGGCGTCAAACAAGACTGACGTCGCTACACGGCTGACCGACGAGTTGATGAAGGACTACAGCAAATCAACCTATGCGGTGTTTGCTGCCAATGATCGTGCACGCCAACAGGTACATGCTGGCGAGTTGGACAAGGCTGCAGTGTCGCTGGACTGGGCCGCGGCACACGTGGCCGACACAGCGTTGAAGCCGTTGATCCAGTTGCGCGTTGCGCAGCTGCAGCTGGCGCGCAACAACGGCGCAGCGGCCTTGGCGACACTGGACGGCATTCCACCGACGAGCTTTCCGGGCATGGTGCAGGAACTCCGCGGCGATGTGCTGGTCAAGCTTGGGCGTTTGGACGATGCGCGCAAGGCTTATCAGGCGGCCATGTCGGCATTGAGTGCGGAAGCACCCCAGCGCGGTGCGTTGCAGATGAAACTCGATGATTTGGCCGTGGCCGGGAAGCAGGGTGCATGAAAGCAGGAATGATGAAACGCGCGACGTTGCTCACGCTGGCTGCACTGATCGGGCTGACGCTCGCCGGCTGCCATTCGTTCAAGAAGGAAAACGTGCAGCCGCCGACACCGCTGGCGAAGAGCTTCCAGCCGACGGTGCAGGTCACGCGGTTGTGGCGCGCCAGTGTGGGCGACGGTGCCGGCGTCAGCGGCGTGCGCCTGCGGCCGGCGGTGGTCGATGGCGTGCTGTACGCCGACAGCACGGATGGCAAGCTTGCCGCGTTTGATGCGGCCAGCGGCAAGACGTTGTGGTCGAAAAGCTCGCGTACCCATGGCTGGTTTGGCTGGGGTGACAAGAAACGCGCGGATGCGTTGTACGCCGGTGGGCCGGCCGTCGCCGGTGACTTGTTGGCGGTTGGTACGCTGGATGGCCACGTCTACGCGGTGAATGCGAAAGATGGCAACCCGCGCTGGAGCGCGGAGTTGAACGCTTCCGTGCTGGCATCCCCGGTCGTCGTGGGTGATCTGGTCGTCGTGCGCACGCAGGATGGTCGCGTGTATGGACTTGATGCGGCGAGCGGCGAGCGACGTTGGGTGTATGACCAGGGCAACGTGCCCGTGCTCAGCTTGCGTGGCAACGGCGCGCTGCTGGTTGCCAACGGCGTGGTGTTTCTGGGCAGTGACGACGGCAAGCTGGTTGCGCTGCGTCAGGACAACGGCGCCAAGTTGTGGGAGCAGAAACTCGCCAGCGGCGAAGGCCGTACCGAAATCGACCGCCTGAGTGACGCCGATGGTTCGGTGTTGCTCGAAGGCAGCGCGCTGTACGCCGTGGCCTACCACGGCAATCTGGCAGCGGTGGATGGGCCCAGCGGTCGGCCTTTGTGGGCGCATCCGTTCTCCAGCTTCGAGGCACTGGCTGCCAACGACCATGCGATTTTCGCGGCCAATGACGAGTCCCAGGTGTGGGCCTTCGACAAGAGTGGTGGCGCGGACCTGTGGAAGAACGAAGCGCTCAAGTATCGCTGGGTGACCGGTCCGGCCGTGCAGGGCAATTACGTGGTGGTGGGTGACACCGAAGGTTATGTGCACTGGCTGCAGGTCGGTGATGGTGCGTTGGCCGCACGCGAACGCCTGTCCAAGCGGGCCATCCGCGCACAGCCGCTGGTGGTCGGCGATGTGGTGTACGTTGAAGATGTGCAAGGCCGCATCGGCGCCTATCGCCTTACACCGCACTGAGCACAACTGCGCGTCGTTGGCGGCAGAGTCGGCAGCACGCATCCTGCTTGCCGGTACGGTGTTGCTACGGCGCGGATGAGGCGCGCCAGTTGCGCTGTCAGGTCGCAGCGTCATGTGGCGCGTAGTAGACATCAGCGCGACGTTGCTCGACGGCAGCCCGCAACGCACGATCTGTTCGGCGCGCGCGTTCCGGTGGACTGATGCGCCGTCAGCGGTTGCCATACACTCCTGAGGCCGGCCCGGTCGTGGGCGCAAGGACCTGCGGCGCGCGCTGCCCAGCGTTTACAAAAAGGTTATTCATCATGCTGCCTGTCGTCGCACTCGTTGGCCGTCCGAATGTCGGCAAGTCGACCCTGTTCAACGTGCTCACGCGCAGCCGTGATGCGCTGGTTGCCGACATGCCCGGTGTCACTCGCGATCGGCATTACGGTGTGTGTCGCAGCGGTGAGGGTGAGCGGCCATTTGTGGTGGTTGATACCGGTGGCCTGTCCGGCGTGGACGAATCGATGGATGTGCTGACCGCCAGGCAGGTGCGCCTGGCCATCGAAGAAGCGCAGGTGCTGGTGTTTGTGCTCGACGCGCGCGAGGGTTTGCTGCCGCAGGATTACGTCATCCTTGGTGAACTGCGCCGCAGTGGCAAGCCGATCATTATCGCGATCAACAAGACCGATGGCCTGGATGAGGACACCGTGCTCGGCGAGTTTTCTGCATTCGGCATTCGCGCCATGCTGCCGCTGGCTGCGGCGCACAACCGTGGCACCGATGACCTGATCGCGATGCTGTTGCCGTTGTTTCCGGCGGAAGACGAAGGCGCGGTCGAAGCGGACAGTGAGGATGGCACGATTCGCGTAGCGATCGTTGGTCGCCCGAACGCGGGCAAGTCCACGTTGATCAATCGGTTGCTGGGTGAAGATCGCTTGATCGTGTCCGATGTTGCCGGCACCACGCGCGATCCGATCCGCGTGGCACTGGAGCGCGATGGCAAACGCTACACGCTGATCGATACCGCCGGCATCCGGCGCAAGGCGCGCGTCGAAGAAGCCGTGGAGAAGTTCAGCGTCATCAAGACCCTGCAATCCATTGCGGCGGCGCAGGTCGTGGTGATCATGATCGATGCGCGCGAGAACCTCGCCGATCAGGATTTGACCCTGATTGGTTACGCGATGGACGAAGGTCGCGCGTTGGTGATTGCGATCAACAAGTGGGACGGTCTGGACAAGTATCAGCGTGACGAATGCGGGCGCGCGCTGGATCGGCGTCTGGTGTTTGTGGAGTGGGCCAAGCAGGTGCACATCTCGGCGCTGCACGGTTCGGGTCTGCGTGAGTTGATGCGGGCGGTGGTGCGCGCGCACAGCTCGGCTACGCGCGTGCTGGTCAGCTCCGATCTGACCAAGACGCTGGAGCAGGCGTACGAGGCCTATCAGCCGCCGCTGGTGCAGGGGCACGCGCCGCGACTGCGCTTTGCGCACCCCGGTGGGACGAATCCGCCGACCATTGTCATTCACGGCACGCGCACCAAGCATATTGCGCCAGCCTATCAACGCTATCTGGAAAACTTCTTCCGGAAGCGTTACCGGCTTGAAGGCACGCCCGTGCGCATTGCATTCCGCGAGGGCGAAAACCCGTTTGCCGGACGCAAGAAGGTGCTGACCAAGGAGCAGGAGCAAAAGGCGCGGCGCCGAGTCAGTGAACTGATCAAGCGTACGCGCTGACTGGTTGCTGCAGATCTGCGCCAGTGCAGTGTTTCGTTCCTGCACGAACGCATTGGAGAGCAGCTCATCCGTGTCAGGCCAGATCGGTCGGAATCAGACCATACACTGCGGCATCGCGGGCCTGCTCGTCAATCCACAAGCGCTGCCGGGCAATGGCTTCAAAACGCGCGCCCAGCTTTCGCGCGGTGGCTTGGCTTGCCGTGTTGCCCGGCCGCACGACGATCTCGATACGGATCAACCCCAGTTCGACGAAACCGAAGCGCGCAGCCAGCCTGGCAGCCGCAACCGCAATACCCTGGTGCTGACATGACTGGCGTACCCAATAGCCGAGGTTGGCGCTGCGGTGAACGTGATGGCGTTGCGTCAGGCCCACCCCGCCAAGCACTTCAGCCGTCGCCGCGTCGACTATGGCAAACGCAAAATGCTCAGCGCAGCATCTGCCAGCCTCGCAATGTTCAATCCATGCCGTCGCGTCTTCCATGCCGTAACCGACGTGACACCACGGCAACCACTGGCCAACGGTGGCAGTGGATTCGCGGGCGGCATCGACCAACGCTCTCGCATCGGGCGTGCGCCATGGGTGCAAGCGCAGCCTGCCATCGGTGAGTTCCATTTGGGTGGTTGAAGGTGATACAGGTGGATGCATGACGTTTGTGTGCTCTGGCCCCAGCCACGATAATGACCAGCTTTACAGTCAGGCATCAACATGAGCGCACGCATTCTTGACGGCAAACGCATTGCGCAAGAGCTGCTCGATCGCGTGCGTGTTGGCGTCGACGCCCGACTCGCGCGTGGACTGACGGCGCCCGGCCTGGCGGTGGTGCTGGTGGGCGACGATGCAGCTTCATCGGTGTACGTGCGCAACAAGCGCAAGGCCTGTCATGCAGTGGGCTTTCGCTCGTTTGATCACGACTTGCCGACGACGGTCACTCAGGTTGAATTGTTTGCGCTGATCGATCAGCTCAATGCCGACCCGGCGGTGCACGGCATCCTTGTGCAATCGCCGCTGCCCGCGCACATTGATGAGGACGCGCTGGTTGATCGCATCGACCCGGACAAGGATGTGGACGGCTTTCATGCGGTCAATGTGGGTCGCCTCGCGCTGCGCCGCTTTGGCCTGCGCCCGTGCACGCCCAAGGGCGTGATGACGCTGCTTGGCCACACCGACCGCCCGGTACGCGGACAGCACGCCGTGGTGGTCGGCGTGTCCAATCATGTCGGCCGGCCTCTGGTGCTGGAGTTGATGATTGCCGGCTGCACGACAACATCGTGTCATCGCTTCACCTGCGATCTGCCCGGCTTTGTGCATCAGGCCGACATCGTGATTGTGGCGGTGGGCAAGCCGGGCCTGGTCAGGGGTGAATGGATCAAGCCGGGCGCGGTGGTGATCGACATCGGCATCAACCGGTTGGCGGACGGCCATCTCGTGGGCGATGTGGAGTTTGCCGCAGCGGCGCAGCGCGCAAGCTGGATCACGCCGGTGCCGGGTGGGGTTGGCCCGATGACGGTGGCGACGCTGATGGAAAATACGCTGGAGGCGGCACAGGCGTGTGACGCGGCCCGGAGCGCAGCGTGAGTACATGTCGTTCGCAACCGCAGCTGGCGAGCGTCACGCTGCGCCGCGTATAATCCCCTCTTTGCTGCAGGGCTTTCTGTATGCGCATCCTCGCCGAGGCTCTTACCTACGACGATGTGTTTCTCGTTCCGGCGCATTCGCTTGTGCTGCCGCGCGATGTTGACACCTCCACCCGGCTCACGCGCAATCTGCGTCTGAATATCCCCATCGTGTCCGCTGCGATGGACACGGTGACCGAGGCGCGTCTGGCCATCACCATGGCGCAGAGTGGCGGCATCGGCATCATCCACAAGAACATGACGGTCGAGCAGCAATCGGCTGAAGTGCGTTTGGTGAAGAAATTCGAGGCCGGCGTCATCCGCAGCCCGATCACCGTAAGCCCGGACACCTCGATTCGCGAAGTGCTGCGCCTGACCCACGCGCACAACATTTCCGGTGTGCCGGTGGTGGATGGCGAGCAGCTGGTCGGCATTGTCACCAGCCGCGACATGCGCTTCGAGCGCAAGCACGACGATCCGGTGCGCAACATCATGACGCGCAAGGACAAGCTGATCACCGTGCGCGAAGGTGCCAGCCAGGACGAGGTGCTGCAGCTGCTGCACAAGTTCCGCATCGAGAAAGTGCTGGTGGTCAACGACGCGTTTCAGTTGCGCGGGCTGATCACGGTCAAGGACATTCAAAAGGCGCGCGACAACCCGCATGCGGCGAAGGATCAACACGACACGCTGCTGGTTGGCGCCGCTGTGGGCGTCAGTGGCGATACCGAGCAGCGTGTCGCCGCGCTGGTTGCCGCCGGTGTGGATGTGCTGGTGGTGGATACCGCGCACGGGCATTCGCAGGGCGTGATCGAGCGCGTCGGCTGGGTCAAGAAGCATTACCCGCAAGTGCAGTTGATTGCCGGCAACATCGTCACCGGCGAAGCGGCGCGCGCGCTGCTGGATGTCGGTGTGGATGCCGTCAAGGTCGGCGTGGGTCCCGGGTCCATCTGCACCACGCGCGTGGTGGCCGGTGTTGGTGTGCCGCAGATCACCGCGATCGACATGGTGGCCACTGCATTGAAGGACGAGATCCCGCTGATCGCCGACGGCGGCATTCGCTACTCTGGCGATATCCCCAAGGCCCTGGCTGCCGGTGCATCGTGCGTGATGCTCGGCTCCATGTTTGCCGGCACCGAAGAATCTCCGGGCGAAATCGAACTGTTCCAGGGCCGTTCGTACAAGAGCTATCGCGGCATGGGTTCGATTGGTGCCATGCAGCTGGGCTCCAAGGATCGTTATTTCCAGGACGAGATCGAGGCTGACAAGCTGGTGCCCGAGGGCATTGAAGGTCGCGTTCCCTATCGCGGGCCGCTGCGCAACATCATCCATCAATTGATTGGCGGCTTGCGCGCGTCGATGGGTTATCTCGGCGCGGCGACCGTCGAGGATGTACGCACCAGGGCGCAGTTTGTGCGCGTTACCTCGGCCGGCATCACCGAAGCCCATCCGCATGATGTGCAGATCACCAAGGAAGCACCGAATTACCGGCTCAATTCCTGATTGAAGCGGGGAACAAGAAACGGCGAATCGTTGGGTTGTCGGGAAGGCTGGCACGACCAGTTCACGGATGCAGCGACTGTGCGGGGCAGGCTCCATCGCGAGTGCTCCCGAGTTTCCGCGTCCGTTCCCCGTTCCCCGTTCCCCGTTCCCCGTTCCCGTTCCGTTCCTGCGTCACTCCCGGCCAGCCATGACCAGCATTCATTCCGACAAGATCCTTATCCTCGATTTCGGTGCGCAGTACACGCAACTGATCGCGCGGCGTATTCGCGAAATCGGCGTGTATTGCGAGATATGGGCGTGGGATCACGATCCTGCGGACATCGCCGCGTTTGGCGCGAAGGGCATCATTCTTTCCGGTGGACCGGAGTCGACCACGGAATCGGGGGCACCCGCAGCGCCGCCCGCCGTCTTTGACGCGCGTGTGCCGATACTCGGCATCTGCTACGGCATGCAAACCATGGCGGCGCAGCTGGGCGGTGCCACCGAGGCGTCTGGAGCGCGCGAGTTCGGGCATGCGCAGGTGGATATTGTCGGTGGCGGCGAGTTGTTTGCCGGGCTGACTGATGCGCCGGATGCGCAACGGCTCGAGGTGTGGATGAGCCACGGCGATCACGTGGCGAAAGTGCCGCCCGGCTTTGTCGTCACCGGCAGCACCGCACGCATTCCGATTGCCGCGATGGAGAACGCGGCCCGACATTGGTACGGCGTGCAGTTTCATCCGGAAGTGACGCATACGAAGCAGGGCGCGGTGCTGCTCAAACGTTTCGTCGCGGATATTTGCGGTTGCCAGACGCTGTGGACCGCGGCCAACATCATCGACGATCAAATCGCCCGCGTGCGCGCACAAGTGGGGGATGATCGCGTGCTGCTGGGCCTGTCCGGTGGTGTGGATTCATCGGTAGTGGCAGCGCTGTTGCATCGCGCGCTCGGCGAGCGTTTGACCTGTGTGTTTGTCGACACTGGACTGCTGCGCCTGGGCGAGGGTGATCAGGTGATGGCGACGATGGCGTCCGCCGCCAGCCATCAAGGCATGGGGGTCAAGGTGATCCGCGTCAACGCCGCCGACCGCTACTTTGCCGCGCTGGCCGGGGTCACCGATCCGGAAGCCAAGCGCAAGATCATCGGCGGCTTGTTCGTGCAAATCTTCGACGAGGAATCGGCCAAGCTTGCCGCGGCCGGTGGCACCAGCGTGAAGTGGCTGGCGCAGGGCACGATCTATCCGGATGTCATCGAGTCGGCCGGCAGCAAGACTGGCAAAGCGCACGTCATCAAGAGCCATCACAATGTTGGTGGCCTGCCGGCGCACATGCGGCTCAAGCTGCTCGAACCGCTGCGCGAACTGTTCAAGGACGAGGTGCGTCGCATCGGCGTGGAACTCGGCCTGCCGCGCGCGATGGTCTATCGCCACCCGTTCCCCGGCCCGGGTCTGGGCGTGCGCATTCTGGGCGAGGTGAAGCGCGAGTATGCCGAACTGCTGGCGCAAGCCGACGCGATCTTCATCGATGAGCTGCGCAAGGCCGGTCTGTATGACCAGACCAGCCAGGCGTTTGCCGTGTTCCTGCCCGTCAAATCTGTGGGTGTGGTGGGCGATGCACGCGCCTACGAATGGGTGATTGCGCTGCGCGCCGTGGAAACCATCGACTTCATGACCGCGCATTGGGCACATCTGCCGTATGCGTTTCTCGGCACGGTCTCCGAGCGCATCATCAACGAACTGCGTGGTGTATCCCGTGTGGTGTATGACATCAGCAGCAAGCCGCCGGCGACGATCGAGTGGGAGTGATCGATGCTTCCCGACAACCATCCATCAGTTGAACTGGAAGGCTTGCGCCCAATTGTTTAAAGTTTCGTTGGCAACGGCCTGCCGAATGGAGACGTGGTCCCCGATGATCTCCAAATGATCGGCAGGTACATTCGCGCGTATACCTGCATTGAGTTCAACCTGCGTCGCGCAATCCATTTGTTTCGAAGGGCTGGCACGCTCTCGTCCCGGCAGACAAAGCGTCCGGCGGCGGAAGATTTGACGAAGCTTGTTCTCGATGGCTCCACGTGCCTGGGCTTGAGTTCTACCGAGCACTCCAACTCGTCGAACACCTTGATGAGATTGCGTTACCGCAACCGTTTAGAAATCTGCTGGCTCATTGGGCTGTGAGTCGAATGCCTGATACCGATGTTCTGGTATTTGCAAGCATGGACAAACGCGACGCCGAGGCATTCGGTGGTGAAGCACGGCGCCACGGCGAACTCTTTTACGGAAGTGTGTCAGGAGCGGATCTGCGTGGTCTGACCGCTCACATTGAGTCGTACGAACGATGGTTGGCGAAGGAAGTTGCAAGTTGGCCCGCCCGGATATCCCGCGCATGAGTGATTCGGATTCATATTCATCAGGCGCTTCCTCGGCGGAAGATGTGGGGCATATGCGCCACGCGCTGCAGCTTGCAACGCATGCGCGCGACGTCGAGTATGAAGTGCCGGTCGGCGCCGTGCTGGTGCAGGGCGGTGTCGTGATCGGTGAGGGCTGGAACCGCAACATCACGCTGCACGATCCGACCGCCCACGCCGAGATTCAGGCGCTGCGTGCAGCCTGCACCAGAGTCGCCAACCATCGCCTGCCCGGCGCCACGCTGTACGTCACGCTGGAGCCCTGTGTGATGTGTGCCATGGCGCTGATCCACGCGCGCATCGCACGCGTCGTCTACGCCGCTGCCGACCCGAAGACTGGTGCGGCTGGCAGCAAGTTCGATACGCTTGTCAGTGAACAGCACAACCATCGCGTTGAAGTGCTGGGTGGCGTGCTGGCAGATGAGTCTGCACTGCTGCTGCGCGAGTTTTTCCGCGCGCGGCGCTAGCGCTGGGCAAAGTTTGCCGGCGATCACCCGGGCGGGTGCAACCGCCGACGCGGCCATTGCCGAACGATCATCCATGCAGACTTGGCGGCTCACACCACGCCAAACAGGTAGTAGGCCGCAATGACTACGATCACGGCGATCGTCTTGATCACGGTGATGGCGAAGATGTCCTTGTACGATTGTCGGTGCGTCAACCCGGTCACCGCGAGCAGCGTGATCACCGCGCCATTGTGCGGCAGCGTGTCCATGCCGCCAGAGGCCATCGCGGCGACGCGATGCAGCACCTCCATCGGGATACCGGCCGCGTGTGCGTTGGCGATGAACGTGTCAGCCATCGCCCCCAACGCAATGCTCATGCCGCCGGATGCCGAGCCGGTGATGCCGGCCAGCGCGGTCACCGTGACCGCTTCGTTGACCAGCGGGTTGGGAATGGTGTGTAGCGCATCGGCCACCAGCTTGAAGCCGGGCAGGGCGGCAATCACCGCACCGAAGCCGTACTCCGAAGCCGTGTTCATCGAGGCCAGCAATGCGCCACCCACTGCGGCCTGCGTGCCGGCTGCCAGGTGTCTGGTCACCGCGCGCCACGCAGACACCAGTACGCACAGGATGCCGACCAGCAGTGCGCCTTCCACCGCCCAGATCGCGGCCAGCTTGGACACTTCCTGCACGACCGGTTTGGCATTGCCCACCACGCTGGGCAGAAAGGATTGCGTTTCGCCGTAGACGCGCGGGATCAAGTCGGTAAACACCTTGTTGCACGCACCAACCAGGACCAGTGGCAGCAGTGCGAGCAACGGATGTGGCAGCTTTGCAGCCTCGAATGGCTCCGGTTCGTTGACCAGACTGTCGCCGTAACCTTCGCCTGTGGTAGCAGCATGGCGCCGGCGGCGATCGAGATAGGTCAAGCCCACGATCAGGATGAACACGCCGCCAATCGTGCCCAGCCACGGCGCCGCCCATGTCGTCGTGCCAAAGAACGCCGTCGGGATGATGTTCTGGATCTGCGGCGGGAATCAGCCGCTTCGGAATGTCTGACTGGCGGAACAGCTCCGCCGCAAACGGATATACGGCAAACACCACCACGAACAGCGACACTCCGCCGTAGGTCAACAATGCGCATACCACCACGATGGAAAGAATCGCCCTGCTGCGTCCGACCACACCAATGGTGGCCGCCACGATGGACTTGGAAAACCCCGACAGCTCGATCAGCTTGCCAAACACCGCGCCGAGCATGAACACCGGGAAGTACAGTTTGAGGAAGCCGACCATCTTGTCCATGAACAGGCCGGTGAACATCGGTGCCACCAGCGCCGGTTCGACCAGCAGCACCGCACCCAGCGCGGCGATCGGCGCAAACAGGATCACGCTGTAGCCGCGGTAGGCCGCCAGCATCAGGAAACACAATGCGGCCAGCACGATCACAAATGCCATCAATGAATCTCCTGGTGAAACGCGGTCGCGTCGAGTGCTTGCCCGGCGCCTCCCATGCACCATTGGCGGGCGGCCGCACCACGGATCCCTGATCTGGTCGGCGAGACCGAAGTGTGGGCCGCGTTCATGCATCCCCATGAGCCGCTGCCTGGGCACCAAGTATCTCCGGCGCAGAGACGGCCGTGCACTGTACGAAGGTACAAGTGTCGGCATGCACGCGGCCGCCTAAGCTCTCCTCATCAATCAGCATCCGCGCGAGCGATGCATTCACTGCGAAGGGGACATCATGAAACGCACGCATCTGAGTTCGGCGATTGGTCTGGTGCTTGGGCTGGTCCTGGTCTTGCCGCTGCACGCGCAGCAGGCGCCGGTGGATGCCGGCAGCACGGCGCCGGCCGACGCGCAGGCGAAGCCGGCCAAGGCCACGCAGTTGGAAGAGGTCACCGTCAGCGCACGTCGGCGTGATGAATCGCTGGAGAAAGTGCCGGTGGCGGTCAGCGCGTTCACCGGCGAGGACATGAAGGATTTGCAAGCCAACAGCATCGACGGTTTGCAAGGCGCGGTGCCGAACATGAATATCGTGCAAGGACGCGGCTCGTCCTCGGCAGCGAATATCTTCATTCGCGGTATCGGTCAGCCGGACGCTTTGCAGACGTTCGACCCTGGCGTGGGCATGTATGTCGATGATGTGTACTACTCACGTATTCAGGGTGCGTTGATCAGCTTGTTTGACGTCGAGCGCGTCGAAGTGCTGCGCGGCCCGCAAGGGACGTTGTATGGCAAGAATTCCACCGGTGGCGCGGTCAAGGTGGTGACGAGGAATCCGGGTGATACCACCGAGGCATCGGTCGAAGGCACCGTCGGCAATTTCGGCAAATACGAAGGCAAGTTCTATCTCGGTGGTCGACTGAGTGGTCCGTGGTCGGCATCCATTGCCGGCGCTATTACCAAGACTGACGGCCACGTGAAAGACCCGGCGACGCAGCACGAATACAACGACGAAGACACCAAGGCTGTGCGCGCCAAGTTGCGCTATCACGCCTCGGATGCGTTCGACGCGGTGCTGAGTCTGGATTACACCAACCAGAACACTGGCCTCACGCTGGGACAGCCGGTGTCTGCGCTCACGCGCACGGATCTCGGGCTGGGCCCGGTCGTGTTGTACAAGCCGAACCTGGACAAGGAATACAACTTTCAGACGCGTACGTCGTTCAGCCCGGACAAGGGCCAGAAGCTGAAGCACGAGGGCGCCGCATTGGCACTGAACTGGAAGTTGTCTGAAGCGTGGAACCTGAAGAGCATCAGCGCATTTCGCAAGCTAGACAGTAATTCGTACATTGACATTGATGCGTCGCAATTCCAGCTTGGTGATGTGCTGGTGGACTTCCACCAGAAGCAGGCCAGCCAGGAGCTCCAGCTGCAGTATGACAACGGCAGCAACTTGCAAGCGGTATACGGCCTGTATTACCTGCGCGAAACGGTGCCTTCGCATCAGGAGGCTTACGCCAGCGATCTGTTTGCGTTGTTTGGGACCCCGATTACCTTTCTGCGCACCATTGACGACGATCTGACCACCAGTACCTATGCCGGCTTCGCGCACATGAACTGGGAGTTTGTGCCGAGATGGACGTTGGCAGCCGGCGTGCGTTACAGCAGTGACCACAAGGATTACGACCGCACCACCAGCACGTTCTGGGGCCAGCCGTTCGCCGCCATCAACGAAACCGTTGCGTTCAATGCGAGCAAACGCTGGAACGCGTGGACACCGACCATCAGCTTGCAGAAGCAGATGGATCCGCAAACCATGCTGTATGTCTCTGCCAGCCGTGGCTTCAAATCCGGTGGTTTCAACGGTCGCGCCAACTCTACCGCGGAGACGAAGACGGCCGAGTACAACCCGGAGTACGTGTGGACCTACGAGGCGGGCCTGAAATGGCGCTCTGCTGACAACAAGCTGCAGGCCAACATCGCCGCGTTCCACAGCGATTACACAGATTTCCAGGCGCGTGTGTCGGAAATCCAGAACCCGGGCTCCATCACACCGACGTTTGCGTTCCCTGTGCTCAATGCGGCCAAGTTGAAAATGGATGGCATTGAGGTTGAAGCCGCTGCGGTGTTGGGACAGGGCACGCGCTTGTCCGCACAGATCGGGTTGATGAACGCACGTTATGGGCGCTTCGACGATGCGCGTCTTGATCCAACCAACCCGGTCTACAACCCCAACCTGCATAAACATGTGCCGTTCTCGCCGAGCAAGACAGTTCGTCTTGCTGCCACGCAAAGCTTCAATCTCGCCGATGGTGGTGCCGTCACGCTGGGTGCTGACTGGTCATATCGCGGCGAGACTTGGTTGAGTGTGGATAACTATGACGCGCTCAGTCAGAAGGCGTATTCGGTCACGGGCGTGTTCGGTATGTACGACTCTGCCGATGGTCATTGGCAGTTGCGTGCCGGCGTGCGCAACCTTGGCGACAAGGTGTACAAGACGGACGGTCAGGAGTTCTCCAGCGTCGGCAATATTCGCACGGCCTATTACGGCATGCCGCGCAACTATTATGGCAGCGTGCGTTACAACTTCTGAGCTACCACCTGCAGGAGCCCGCTGGCGGGCGATGCTCTTGCTCTGGATGGCCGAAGGAAGAGCATCGCCCGCCAGCGGGCCCCTACGGGTACCTTGTGAATTTGCGAGACGGAGCGGACCGATGAACACCCGATGGGTAACCCGCCTGCTGTGGCTGGCCGCGCTGACGACTGTCGGCAGCGCTTGCGCCAAAGACGCCAACCCGGCACTGCCCGCGTTGAAACTCGATCCGGCGCACACGGCGGTCGTCGGCTTGTCGTCTGGTGCGTACATGGCCGGTCAGATGCAGCTGGCCTATCCGGAAATCTTCCCCAACGCGACGCTGGTTGCCGGCGGTCCATTCGGTTGTGCCGGCGGCCAGTTGCCGGTTGCGCTGGGTAGCTGCATGAAAGGCATGCCCGCGCCGGACGTCGATGCGCTGGTGGTGAGTGCCACCAGGCGCTCCGCCGCCGGCGAGATCGGCGCGCTGAAGGATCTGGCGCACGCCCGCGTCTACCTTCTGCACGGCAAGGATGACGCCCTGGTTGCACCGGCCGTGGCCGAAGCCGGCGCCCACTTCTACGAGCAACTGCGTGATCACACGCCGGGCCTTGCCGGCATGCTGGTGCACGATGATGGGCAGCGCGCGTTCGCACACAACCTTCCCGTGGTGGCCAGCGGTGGCACCTGCGACAAGTCGGTTCCGCCCTATCTGGGCGAGTGTGGCTTCGACGCCGCCGGGGAAATCTTCGCGCAATTGTTTGGCAAGCCATCGCATGCTGCCGTCGAGGCTCGCGGCGAACTGCGCACGTTCGACCAGGATGCACTGCGTCCCGACGGCGCCGATGCTTTCATGGCCAAAACCGGTTACGTCTATCTGCCGCCTGATTGCCTTGCGGGCAAGTCGTGTGGCGTCGTAGTCGCCTTCCACGGCTGCAAGCAGAACGTCGACGCGGTAGGCGAGGCCTTCGTGAAAGACGCGGGTTTCAATCGTTGGGCCGACGTCTACCACGTGGCCGTGCTATATCCTCAGACCCGCGCAAGTTTCGCGCCCTTGAATCCGCAAGCATGCTGGGACTGGTGGGGATATTCCGGAGCCGATTACGACAGCCGCGCTGGCGTACAGCTGCGCTGGGTGGTGAACGCGGTACGCGCGCTGGGCCTGCCTGCCGGGCATTGATGGCGCCCCGCGCCGACCGCCTCGCTGCTGCCGTTGTAGGAGCGACTTCCGTCGCGATGCCCTTGCTCGTTGTTGCGCGCGAGGCCAAGAGCTTTCGTCTGCCTGTGGCGGCCGAGTTACTTTCTCTTTGCTCGGCCAAAGAGAAAGTAACCAAAGAGAAGGGCCATCCCGATGACTCGCCCTCCGAAGGAGGACGGAAGCTCTTCGCTCACGAGAAACAACGAGCAAGGGCATCGCGACTGAAGTCGCTCATACAGGCATTTCCACAGGCACTCCGACCATGCTGAGCGCCAGCATCATCGCCGTCGCCGCGCTGTGCTGGCTGGGGCTGCTGTTTGGTGTGGCTCTACTCGGTGAACGTCGGCCACACCTTTTCGAGAAGCGCTGGGCGATCGTCTATGCGTTGTCGCTGGCGATCCATTGCACCTCGTGGACGTTCTACGGCACCGTGACGCAGGCCAGCCGCTCCGGCTGGTGGCTCCCCCCGACGTTTGTCGGCGCGATTTTGATGTATGTATTTGCGCTGAAATTCCTGCGTCGGCTGGTGCAACTGGTGCGTGAGTACAACGCCGGTTCGCTCGCCGATTTGATCGCCGTGCGACTGGGCCGCCATTCCGGGCTGGCGGCGCTGGTCACGCTGGTGGTGGTGATTGGTATCGTGCCGTACATTGCCTTGCAATTGAAAGCCGTGGCGATGAGTTACGGCATTCTCAGTCACGGTCGATTGTCGGAATCGGCACCGTGGCAGGACAGTGCGTTATACGTCGCACTGCTGATGGCGTTGTTCGCCATGCTGTTCGGTACACGGCGTGCGTCGACGATGGCGCACAACCGTGGGCTGGTACTGGCGATGGCGTTTGAGTCGCTGTTCAAACTCGCGGCGATGCTGGCGCTGGGCAGCCTGCTGTTTGCTGCTGTACCCGATGGCACGTCGGCCACCCTGTCAGTCAACGTGCCAGCGCCGCCGGACAGCGGTGGTTTCCCGGCGCTGATTCTGCTCGGTGCGCTGGCCATGTTCACCATGCCGCATCAGTTTTATGCGGGCATTGTGGAGTGTCGCGATGATGGCCATTTGCTTACCGCGCGCTGGCTGTTTCCGCTGTACCTGCTGCTGATCTCCTTGCCGATACTGCCGTTGGCACGGCTGGGCGATGCACTGCTTGGGCCGAGCGGAGTCACCTCGGACATGTATGTGCTGGCGCTGCCGATGGCGCGCGGCGAACACGGGCTCGCGTTGATCGCGTTTCTTGGTGGCCTCAGTGCAGCCACGGGCATGGTGGTGATCGCCACGTTGGCGCTGAGCTTGATGGTGGTCAACCACTTCATCGCGCCGTTGCGCGTGCGCGCCGGCTGGGGCCGCGATGAGCACGGTGATCTGCGCGGCGAGTTGTTGAACCATCGGCGCGTGGCGATTCTCGTGGTGATCTTGCTGGCCTGGGCGTACAGCCGCGTGCTGACGCGCAACGACGCGCTGGCCGACATTGGGGCGATATCATTTTCCGCGCTGGCCGGCCTGACGCCAGCGCTGCTGGCGGCAATCTATCGCCCGCAACTGGGCGCGCGCGCGGTGATGGCCGGGCTGGCCGCCGGCACGCTGGTGTGGCTGTATGCATTGTTGCCTGCGTTCGTGCCGGCGGCTGCAGCCGCGTTGCAACCCCAACTGTCCGGCGTGCACTGGCTGACGTCGGATGGCTTGCTCGGGCTGGGTGACTGGAATCGACTTGGTCGCGCGGTCACCGCCAGCCTGGCGGTCAACGTGGCGGTGATGATGGCGATCGCTGCATCGCGTTACGGGCAAGCAGGGCAAAGCATCAGCGTGGGCGATGTGGGTGTCGCTGAACTGCACGCGTTGGCTGCGCGATTCCTGCCGCTGGATCGTGTGCAATATTTGTTCGATGCCGCGCCTGCCGTCGGGCTGGCCGGCAGCATGCGCGTGGCGCAGGTCGAGCATGAGCTGGGCGCGGTCATCGGTCCGGCTTCGGCGCGGCTGTTGCTGGACGTGGTGCATCGACAGGGACGCGATGATCTGGACACCGTGGTCGCCATCGTCGGCGAGGCGGCACAGGACTTGCGCTTCAATCAGCGCGTCCTGGAAGCAGCGCTGGAAAACATGAGCCAGGGCATTTGCGTGGTCGATGCGCAGCAGCATCTGGTGGCATGGAACACGCCGTATGCGCGGCTGTTCAACTACCCGCCAGAGTTGTTGCAGGTTGGCCGCCCGGTGGCGGAACTCACGCGTTACAACATCGATGCCGGCTTGCTTGGGCCCGGTGCAGTGGAGCAGCGTGTGCAGCGCCGACTCGCGTACATGCGTGCCGGCACCCGGCACCTGTCCGAGCGCCAGTTTCCCGATGGCACCATCGTCGAGATTCGCGGCAACCCGATGCCCGACGGTGGCTTCGTCGCCACCTTCACCGACGTCACCGCGTTTCGCCAGGCCGAGTACGCCTTGCAACGTGTCAATGAAACACTGGAGCTGCGCGTGGACGAGCGCACCAGCGCGCTGGCTGCGGCCTCCGCCGAAGCGCAGGGGGCAAACGATGCAAAGAGTCGCTTCCTCGCCGCAGTCACCCACGACCTGATGCAGCCGCTGCACGCGGCGCAACTGTTCGCCCACTCGCTGACCGAGCACGGCAGCGACGCCACCACCACACAACATCTCAATGGTGCGCTTGCCGCCACCGAAGGGCTGCTCACTGGCCTGCTTGATGTGGCTCGACTCGAAGGCGGTCTGTTGCATCCGCAACCGCGCGCGTTTGCCCTGGCCGAAGTGCTCGACCCGCTGGCTGCGGAATTTCACGCCATCGCACTGGATCGTGGTGTACGTCTTGGCGTGGTTGGCACGAGCGCCTGGGTGCATTCCGATCCACAACTGCTGCGGCGTGTGTTGCAGAACTTCCTGTCCAACGCGCTGCGCTATGCCGAGCACGGCCGCGTACTGCTCGGTGTGCGTCGCCGTGGTGGACAACTGCGGGTCGAGGTGTGGGATACCGGCCCCGGCATTGCGCCGGAAGAACAGCAACTGATCTTTCAGGAATTTCGCCGTGGCAGTACGGCGGGGGGACAGGGGCTTGGATTGGGCTTGTCCATCGCGCGGCGCATGGCTGAGTTGCTCGGCCATCCCCTTGGCTTGCGCTCATGGCCTGGCCGCGGCAGCGTGTTTTATCTCGACGTACCGCGCGCACTTGCCATGGTGCAACCTGCGCCGACGACGGACATGCACCATGCGTTGACGGCTGGCCGCGTACTCCTGCTGGACAACGAGCCGGTAGCACTGGCCGCGCTCGACAACCTGCTCGGCGGCTGGGGCTGGCACGTCCATGCCGCGCGCGACATCGAACAGGCTCTGGCTGCGCCTTGGTGCCCGGACATCCATATCCTCGACTACCACCTCGATGGCAGGCAAACCGGGCTGGATGCGTGGAAGCTTCTGCGCAAGCAATATGGCGATGTGCCGACCGTGATGCTGACGGCCGATCGGGATGGAGAATTGCGGCAGCGGTTGCTGGAGATGGGGGTTGCAGTGTTGTACAAACCGTTGAGGCCACTGGCGTTGAGGCAGGTATTGCAGCGGGTTGTGGCTGGCGCGGCACCTTTTTGAACTGCTCAAAGTCTTGCTTGGCAACCATGTCGTTTATCTTGCTGCAAGCTGGACGAGCGGTGTGCAGATGTCAGCACTGGATAAATAGTCACTTCCGTCCTCCAAGAGCGGCCGTTTGGCAGTGCAGTCGGATCAAGCGTTACTTGATTTCAGAATTGGGTCGAAGGCGAGGCTGCCTTGATTCTTCACTCTATTCACCCTGGCTCCCGCAACTCCAGCGACCGTAGCACCATCGCCGCTTGCGTTCGGTTCCTCACGTTGAGTTTCTCGAAAATCGCAGTGACGTGCGCCTTTACGGTGCGCTCTTGAATCGACAGTTGATCGGCAATTTGTTTGTTCAACAGACCACCGGCGAGCAGCGCGAGTACGCGTGATTGCTGTTCGGTGAGTCGCGCGAGGCGGCTGGTCAGGTCAGTGTCGACGGGATTGGCGGGCAGGGCGGCAACGGCGGCGGCGAGACCGGGTGGCAGCCACGTACCGCAATCGAGCACGCTGCAGATGGCTTCGCCGATCTCGGCGGGGCTGGCGCTTTTGGGGATGAAGCCGGCGGCGCCGTACTCAAGGGCGCGGCGCACGATGCCTGGCTCATCGTGCGCAGACACCACCAACACGGCCACGCCGGGATGGTGGCCACGCAACGTGGCCAGCCCGGCCAATCCGTGGCTGCCGGGCATGTGCAGGTCGAGCAGCACCAGATCGGTGTCCGGCGCGGCGGCCAGCGCCGTCAGCACGCTGGACAAGTCGGCGGCCTCGTCCACAACGCAGTCTGGCACGTTGTCGCTGGCCGCCAGACGCAGCGCGGCGCGAAACAGCGGGTGGTCGTCGGCGATCAGCAGGCTTGTCATGGCCTCGACGTTAGCGAGGTGTGGCCCCGCCGTCGAGGAGCAGGACGCTCAATGCGGCGACTGCGCTGGACTTTTGTACGATGGCGGAAGCGGTCAGGCTTGCTATGGTGGGGCGATGAAACGTTTCGTTTGTCGATTGACCCCGCTGCTATTACTCGTGCTGTCCGCCTGCGCCAGCGGGCCGTTGTCGAAGGAGGCTGCGATGAGTGAACTGGATGTGAGCAACGTACGCGTGACTGAACATCGCGGTCACGATGATTTGCTCAGCGCAGGGCTCGGCTTGACGGGATTGGCCGGGATGCCTGTGTCGTTTGCCAATCCGTTGCAGCCAGCAGCGGAAGAACTGCGCCGGCGCGCGATTCAGTCCAGTTGGAAAGGCATTGCCGATCTCGGCCCGCTGGGCGGTTACGGCACGGTGTACGGCGGCGTGCCGGATGTGCCGGGGCGCGAGTATCAGGCATTTGCGCGGATTCCCGGCGCGCATGCGCCGCATCGCGTGTTGCTGCAAGTGCCGGATCATTTTGACCAGCGCAAGCGCTGTCTGCTGGTGACGGCATCGTCCGGTTCGCGCGGTATCTACGGCGCGATTGCGCTGGCCGGTGCATGGGGCCTGCCGCGCGGTTGTGCGGTGGCGTACACCGACAAGGGTACGGGCAGCGGTTATTTCGATTACGCCGACGATAGTGGCGTGGCGCTGGATGGCCGGCGTGCGCAGCGTGGTACTGCCGAGTTGGAGTTTGAACCGGTGCCAGCCGCGAGCACGGCGGGTATTGCGATCAAGCACGTGCATTCCGGCGACAACCCGGAGACGGACTGGGGCCGACATGTGCTGCAGGCCGCGCAGTTTGGGCTGGCTATGCTCGATCGTGCGTATCCGGCGCAGGCACCATTTACGCCGCAGAACACGACGATCATCGCCACCGGCCTGTCCAACGCTGGCGGCGCGGTGCTGCAGGCGGCGGGGCTGGACGATCAACACCTGCTGGCCGGTGTGGTGGCGCTGGAACCGAATGTGCATGTCGCCGGGCATGGTCGTGCGCTGTTTGACTACGCAACCGAGGCAGCGATCTGGGCGCCGTGCGCGCTGGTCGAGGCGCGTTTCAATCACACGCCATTTGCGCGCGGGCCGGCTGGCCTGCCGCTGCCGGCCGGCGCGTTGCGTTGCGCCAGTCTGCACGCGCAGGGCAAGTTGGCTGGTAGCGACTTGCCGACCCAAGCGGCCGAGGCCTATCAGCATCTGCGCGATGCAGGCTGGAACGATGGGGCGCTGGAAACGTCCGCCACAACCGCGGCATTCGATGTGTGGCGTGCGGTGGCCGCCGGTTATGCGTCAGCCTATTTGCGCGGCGGTGCGACGGAGATGCCGTGCGGCTTCCACTATGCCGCGATCGGGGCAGGCGGCTTGCCCGGCATTGCCGATCCGGCCACTCGTGCGACTTGGTGGTCGGATGCCGCAGGCATTCCGCCCGGCGATGGTGTGGGTTTATATGGCGGAGTCGATGCCAGCCTCGATCCGACGCTGAGCGGGCTGGATTGTCTGCGCACGTTGTGGACGGGCGACGGCGTCGACGCGCTTGCCTTGCGTGCGTCGGTTGCCGCAACTGCCGCTCGCCTGCCACGCCAGGATCTGCCGTTGTGGGTCGTCCACGGTGCGGCCGATGGGTTGCTGCCAACGACCTTCAGCTCGCAGCCCTATGTTGACTGGCTGCGCGCCGAGGGTCGGCATCCGCTGTACTGGAAGGTGCCGCACGCGCAGCACTTCGATGCATTCCTCGCGTTGCCTGGTTTCGGCGAACGCCACGTGCCGCTGCTGCCTTATGGTTACGCGGCGCTGGACCAGTTGTGGGCGCACTTGCATGACGGCGCGACGTGGCCGACGGATGTGCCGACACCGGCAGCGCAACCGCGCGGTCCGGCTGCGCTGGATCGCGCGAAGCTGGGTCTGCCGTAGCGCTTCCGAGTGGTCCTTCGGTGGGGCGCATCCCGTACGCGATGCATGTCCGCGACCAAGGTCAACGACCGTCTCGACCGGGCGTACCGTCAACTCGTCGTTTGCTGGCGCACGCCGATATAGCCCTTGATCGCGGCGATCACCAGCGGTATCGCGCCGAAGATGATGAAGACAAGGTCACCGGGCAGACGCAGCCACTCGAAAATCAATGCCGTGTGGCTGCCGATGTGTTCGAGACCGCGGGCGTGCCAGTAGCCGTTTTGCACGACATCCCACAGTTGCAGGATGCCGCCCGGCAACAGGCTCATGAACACCATCATCAGCAAGCCGCCGTTGGTGCCCCCAGCATGCCGAACACGCCCATCAGTGCAGCATGAGCATGGGTTGGCGTGATGCCGGTGCCCACTTCGTAGTAGCTGACGATGGGCAGGTTCACCAGCAGCCCGAAGATACCGGCGCCGACAAAGTTCCAGAAGCCGACGGCCATCAGAAAGTAGAACGTCCACTTGTGCGGTATCGCAATCGCCTTGCCGCAGGTGTCGCAATCGCCGCGCGTGGTGCGCACAAAATCCCACGCGTCGAGCGTCAGCAACGTCAGCGGCACGACTTCGAGCACCGAGAACATGGCTGACATGGCCATGTTGAAATTGCCGTGACCGGTGAAATACCAGTGATGGCCGGTGCCGATCACGCCACCGCCAAAATACAGGATGGCGTCGAGGTAAATCACCCGCAGCGCCACGTTGCGGCGGGTCAGCCCAAGTTGATAAAACGTCAGCGCCACGACCGTGGTCGCGAAGAATTCGAAATAGCCTTCCACCCACAGATGGATGATCCAGAAGCGCCAGGTATCCACTACGGTGTAATTGGTTTCCGCGCCATAGAACAACGCCGGGACGTAAAACACCGGGATTGCCAGTGCCGCCAGCATGAACATCACTGCCAGCGGGCGCGCCGCCGGTTCGGCCACTTCGCGCGGGCGCGCCATTTTCCACAGCATGGCAAACCACGCGAACAAGCCGGCCACCAGCAGGTACTGCCACAGCCGGCCCAGCTCCAGGTATTCCCAGCCCTGATCACCAAGCCAGAACCACAAGTTGCCCAGCTTCTGCAAGATGCCGGCCCAGATGCCGAGAAGGCTGCCGGCAATCACCACCACAAACGCTGCAAACAACACGTGTACCCAGCCGGCAAACCAGCGCGGTTCCTCGGTACGCAGCGAGCGCGCCAGAAACAATGCAGCGGCGACGAACGCGGTGGCGATCCAGAAGATGGCTGTCTGCAGATGCCAGGCGCGCAGCAAGTTGCTGGGGAAGATCGTCTCCAACTGGAATCCATAGAAACTGGCCGGGTCACTGCGGTAATGCGCAGTGGCGCCACCGACCAGCGCCTGCATCAGGAACAGCAGCGCTACCACCACAAAGAACTTCACCAGCGCGCGCTGGCCCGGACTGGATTGGCCGGGAAATACGCGTGGGCGGATCGTATGGCCATGGCTGATCCAGCCCAGGTAATCGAACTTGCCAAATGCCAGCAGCACGGTGGCGATGCCGGCCAGCAGCACGATCAGGCTCAGTGCGCTCCACAGCAGCGCGTTCGGTGTGGAAACGTTGCCGACGCTGGGGTCGTACGGAAAATTGTTGGTGTAGGAATAGTTGGCGCCGGGCCGGTTGGCCACTGAGGCCCATGCGGCCCAAGTGACAAACGCGGTGAACTGGCGAAGCTCGGTTGGGTCGGTGATCAGGCCGGCAGCGAGGCCGCCGTTGCGCGCCGGAGTGAGAAAGTAATCGGTCCAGTAAGTGATCTGCCGGGCAAACGCGGCCGTTTCCGCTGCGGTCAAGTGCAAGGTATGGATGGCCGGGTCGTAGCGGTTGGTTTTCAGTTCGACCGCGGTTTGCGCCTGCACCGCCGCTCGCTGGCTTTCGCCCAGCTTCGCCAGGGGTTGCTGGTATTGCTGTTGCGCGATAGCAGTGGCAGTGTCCTGACCGATCTGATGCAGTGCGGTTGCCGAGTAATCCGGCCCGAGGTAGCCGCCATGGCCCCAGATGCTGCCGTTGTCCATCAACCCGTATTTCAGGAATACCGCCTGGCCGGCGCTGATGTCCTGACCAGTGAACAAACGCGACCCTTGCGCATCGATTATCTGCGCCGGGATCGGTGGAGCGTTTCGATAGGCCAGTGTGGTGATCGCGATCAGGCCAGTAAAGCCGAGCACGATCACGATCAGGACAGTACGCAACCACCACGCCGACAGCGCGGGGTCATCAGGTGTCAACGGTTGTGCGGCGACGCTCATGGATTCCCCTTCGTGGTTCGTGTCGAATCGTCCAACCGCAGGCACGTTGCGCGAGTGGGCGCGGTGTGGTGTGCGCGCCACGTGAATCCATCTGCTTGCACGCGCGTGGCCGAAGCGCCGGTTGCCTTGCGCGTGGAAGTCTCGTATGTGTGACCATGTGCAGAGTGGTTAATGCCACCGGGGACATCAGACACTACTCGACGCCAAGCGGATCGAACCTGCGACCCGTACGCGGCGGCGTTGCGACGACGGGCGCGGATTCCGCCACAGCGAGTGCGCGATGGTGCTGGGTACCTGGCGCGGTTTGGCAGTTTTTACGGACATGACATGCCACAGTCACATGACAGGTGACTGTCTCAAGAGCAGGGGGCGGCGTCGCATGCGACGTCGAAGTACGACCGACCGCAGTGACCCTGCGGCGGGAAAGCGAGAAGGTGTGATTGACGTATCCAACCTAAGGAGAATGACGTGAATACTCGTTTCGAACGTACCGGCCCGTTGACTGAGCTGACAAGTTACCC